>Ga0156182_136_pt1 | contig 77294 bp, 76 predicted proteins | sample RifCSPlowO2_12_FD_107835 | JGI IMG/M metagenome (GOLD analysis project Ga0156182, IMG submission 107835) | Candidatus Melainabacteria bacterium RIFCSPLOWO2_12_FULL_35_11
AAGGTTCGTGAGCGTGAATTAAAAACTTGATTTTGCCAAAAACTAAATAAAACTAAACAAATACTGAAACTTTGATAAGAATTCAAAAAGTATAAATTTTATTTTCATGGTTTTATCCTCTCAGCCTGCAGGAGCTGAGCCAGAAGCAACAGGAGGTACCTCTTGTTTACTTGTTTTATTTTTTGCTATTACAGCTGCAATTGTTTCCAATCTCTTCCTGACAGCTTCTTCACCAGTAGCACCAACTATATCAGTCGCAAACGGGAAAGCAAAACAAAGTAATTTGCCAATTATTGGTATCCTATTTAAAAAAAGCATTATAGGTCCTGAAGTATATCTCATCCAGTAAGCAGCTTGTGGTCCTTTTGCAAGAATTTTATCAGGATTCTCACCCAGATAATTCATAAGTTTTCGACAGTGATTAAATGCCTGCTTTTGCCAAAAGCCTTTTAACAAGCCTGGAGCAGGCTCTTCTCCTTTAATACAAGCTCTTAAACAATTTTCAAAATCTGATGTTAAAATCTTGTCTGCTATATAATCAGTAACATTAAACTTATATCCAACAAAATCTAAAGCTTTTTGTAAGTTATGTATGTGACCATTTGGATTTTCAACTTTTGCTTTAATTATTCCAAGCAAGTTGTCTAAAACTATTTTTTCAGGATCTTGAGTAAGAGCTGAGCCTGTTTCTCCTAATACATTATCAAGAATTGCTAATGGGTCTTTTTTTAATCTGCTGAAATATCCATTAATAACTTTTAAACCATCATCACCTAATATTTCTAATGCGTTTTCATGCCCTTTCATTAGTCCAAACAATTCATTTAATTGGTTCCAGTCTTCAGAGCTTACATGACCGTACAGCCCACTTAAGCAATCTTGTATGTGTTTTGGATCTAGCCGGAGCTGTCTTGCAGCTGCTACAGCTGCAGAATTTCCTGCAGTTAATGTTGCACTAGCAGTTTCAGATGCAATTTTTGTCATCTCAGGATTAAAAAGAGTCATTAACTTGTCTAAAGCATTAGAAGCTTGAGGAGAAAATCTTTGCACTACTCCTGGAGATCTTTTTAAGAACTCAAAAGCAGTTTTCTTTATAATTTCTGCTGGTATTGGTATCATTTAAATTCCTTATCTTAAATAAATTTCTAAAGATATTCAAAAGCCCTTTTCAAGGCCTTCTACTACTACAAAGGAGGGTTAAGAAAAAAGTTGATAAAGAAATGATTAAATAATTGATAATTATTAAGGATTGGTTATATTATTTTTTGTTTTGTACTTGTTTGAAATCCATTGCTCATAGGCGTGATATATTAGATGGCTGAGGAAAAGAAGAAAATTAACTTATGGCTAATGTTATTGTAGTCGGTGCTCAGTGGGGAGATGAAGGCAAGGCCAAGATTACAGATCTCCTCTCTAGAAACGCAGATTATATAGTCCGCTACCAGGGTGGCAGCAATGCAGGACATACAGTAGTAGTAGACGGAGAAACTTATAAATTTCATTTAATTCCTTCCGGTATTTTGTATCCAAACAAAGTTTCAGTAGTAGGACCAGGAACAGTTATAGATCCAAAAATAATAATTGAAGAATTTGAAGAATTAAAAAACCGTGGAATCAATGTCTCAGGCTTAAAAGTCAGTACACAGGCACATGTTACGATGCCTTATCATCTGGCGCTTGATCAGGCAGAAGACAGAGGCCGTGGCACGAGAAAAATCGGAACTACAGGACGCGGCATAGGACCGACATATGCAGATAAAGCAGATCGTTTTGGTGTAAGAATTTCTGATTTGATTGATCCAAAAGAGTTAGAAGAAAAAATTAACTGGCTTGTCCCGAGAAAAAATGTAATTATGGAAAGATTATATTCTCTTCCGCCGCTTGATCCAAAAAAAATCTTTGATGAATATAAAATTTATGGTGAGAAACTTAAACCGTTTGTTACAGATACTTCAGCATTGATTTTTGGGGCTATAAAAAACAAAAAAAACATTCTGTTTGAAGGTGCGCAGGGAACGCTTCTGGATCTGGATCACGGTACTTATCCTTATGTAACCAGTTCAAACCCTGTAGCTGGCGGTGCATGTATTGGAGCTGGAATTGGACCTACTGCTATTGACAGAGTGATTGGTGTGAGTAAATCTTTTACTACAAGGGTAGGTGAGGGGCCCTTTCCTACAGAAGTTTTCGGGCGGGAAGCAGATGAGCTTAGATCACAGGGAACTGCATGGGCAGAGTTTGGTACGACTACTGGTCGACCGCGTCGTGTGGGCTGGCTGGATATAGTGCTTTTAAGATATGCAGTCCGTGTTAACGGGCTTGATTGTCTGGCACTTACAAAGCTGGATGTTCTGGACAATTTAAATGAAATAAATATTTGTATAGCTTATGAAGACAGTGTTACGGGTGAAAAATATTACGATCTTCCGCTTGCTGCAGGAATATTTAAAAGAGTTAAACCGATTTATGAAACAGTTCCAGGTTGGAAAGTATCTATAAATAACTGTCGATCAAGAAATGATCTTCCACAAAACGCCCAGAAATATTTAGACAGAATTCAACAATTACTTGAAACTCCTGTTGCAATTGTCAGTGTAGGCCACAAACGTGATCATACGATAGTCATAGAAGATCCGATTCATGGACCAAAAAGAGTGTTGCAGAAATCAGAAAACAGATAATGGAAAACAGAAAAAAAAATCTTGAATATGAACAATTAACCCTTCTAACCTCTGCCTTCTGTCCTCTGACTTCTAATATAAAATATAAAGCTCGTGATCACGCTGCAGTCCGCACACAGGAATATTTATTTAATCAGTTATTTCCTTATATTGGAAATAAGAGAAAATTGTTACCGTTAATTTTTGAGGCAATTTTAAAAACAGAAATTACAGAAGGTTTATTTGTAGATTTCTTCTCAGGAAGCGGTGTTGTCTCCCGTCTTGCAAAAAAAAACGGATTCAGAATTATTGCAAATGACTGGGAGCCGTACTCTTTTTTTTATAATCATGCCTATATAGAACAAAATAAATATCCTTTGTTTGAGGAACTTGGCGGGCTTGAAAGAGTTTATGCATGTTTAAATTCTTTAGAAGGTGTACACGGTTATATAAGTGAAAATTATTGTCCCTGGGATGATAAAAACCCGGATATCAAAAGAGAAAGAATGTTTTTTACACATAAAAACGGCATGAAAATAGATGCTATGCGGGAAAAAATATTTGAATGGGAAAAAACAGAGAAAATCAGCTTAAGTGAAAAATCAATTTTACTATCATCTTTTATATATAGTGTAAGCTATGTCAGTAATACAAGCGGTGTATTTAAAGGATTTCATAACGGCTGGGGTGGAAAAACAGGCACTGCGCTTTATCGTATTTTAAGTGATGTAAAACTAATTCCGCCGATTTTATTTGATAATAAATTAAAGAACCAGGTTTATCAAACTGACTCACAGATTCTTGCAGAGACATTGAACAAGAAGGTAAATATTACATATTTAGATCCGCCGTATAATCAGCATCCCTATGGAAGCAATTATCACATTTTAAATACAATAGCTCTTTGGGATAAGCCAGAGATTAATAAATCGATCCTGGTAGATGGAAAGAAAAAAAATAAAAGTGCTATAAGAACGGACTGGAAAACTGAAAGAAGATCTGCTTATAATTATAAAAACAAAGCAACGAATTCATTAGAGAAGCTAGTTAAAACTGTTGACTCTGATTATATTTTACTTAGTTACAGTACAGATGGTCACATGGATTTAAAAGATGTTTTGGATATTATGGCTGGTAATGGGAAATTATCTATGGTGTCAAAGCCTTATAAACGTTATCGTGTAAGCACTCCACGCATGTCAGAAAAACCATATAATGTAGAAACTGTTTTAATCCTGGATAAAAATAAAACAAGTTCAAAGGGGATTGTTAAAGAACTCTGGAATGAGTTTGTAGAACAGGACAGATGGTTAAGAAGTTAAGAGAATTTTGTTAAAATGAATTTTATTTAATGTAACTTCACGGAAATCCCCTTGATTAAGGAGTTTAAATTTTGATATATATGAAGTATAAGGATTTATTAAAGAAAGGATGTTTTTATGAGTACAGATATAGGTTCAGTAGCTGCATCAACAGCAAGAAAAAAATATATTCCAATTTCAAAGCGGGCTTTTAAGGGATTGCGATTTTTAGAAACACAGGGGCAAACAGGTGATATTGGGGCTCAACAGGTAGCAGTAACTGCAGAAAAACTTCAATATGGAGGAAATTATAGAGCAACCAGAAACTTCATACGAGATTATCTTCGTTTATAATTAATAGTTTATTCCTCTAATTATAATCTCTCTTTTTTCCAGCTCACTAATAAATAGATCTACAGGCACACATTTCTCCTGAGGTAAAACGCCTTTATTTTTAATCTGTTCTCTTGCCTGCATTTGAGAAATTATAGAAGCAGGGAATGCAGTCATTCTCATCATGGATGTAAATGGTGGTTTTGTTTTATCTGCAATTGTTATTTCTTTTTTTTGACTAGTACCCTTAAAAACAATTTTTACAAGAGTTGTATCTTCAGTACAAAGAGAGAGGTCTTTTTCAAAATATTCACAGGTAAACAGACCATTTTTTTGTAGTTCTTTAATTTCGTTACAATGTCCGGAATATCTGATGGTTTTATAATCAAGATTTTTTAATTGATTTTTATATGTTTCAATTAATGTGGATGTCCCGCCTGATGTAGTGAATGCTTCTAAATTTTTAAATCCGGGAAATTGTATATCTTCAGTCTCTGTTAATGGTTCAATGGTTTCTATCTTTCCGTTTCGTAAAACACGTACCGGCTCTGCATATTCATTTATTAATCCGCCGACTGAAAATAATTTCTCATATTTTAGTTTGTTTTTTGGATTTTGCGGCAGACCACCTACTCTGATGTTTACAGTATCTGCCCAGGGAAACTTTTCAATTCCCCACCTGACAAGTATTGCTACCATTCCTGGTGCCAGTCCGCAGTCTGGAATAACTGATATGCCTGCAGCTTCGGCCTCTTGTGACAGTTTTAACTGCTCATCTACTATTGAATTATTTCCACCCAGATCACATAGATGTGTTTTTGTTTTAATAGCAGCTTTTGTAAACAGAACATTAAATCTGTAATGTATAGCTGCTACTGCAGCATCAACATTTTGAAAAAGATTTTCTATTTCAGGTTTATTTTTTGCGTCAAAGACCCTTGTTTCTAATTTACTGCTGTTTAAAAATTCTGCTGCTTTTTTTAATTCCTCCGAACTGTTATCAGCTAATATAACTTCAGTTGTATCATTTTGCTGTAACAGATCATAAGCTGTTGCCTTTCCCATTAAGCCAGCGCCAAGAACTGCGTAAGATTTAAACATAAATTAGATTATTGCAGCTTGTTGTGGCACAACTTCCGGGTTATTATCCTTTTTGCTTCCAAGTAGTCTTATATTGTCAGCTATTACCATGGGCTTTATGTTTAGTTCACCGGTTTCTTTACTATTCCAGCTGTCCCATCTGACTTTACCTTCAATTCCAATTAAAGAACCCTTTTTTACATACTCGCCGGCTATCTCAGCAGATTTTCCCCAGATTTCAATGTCAAACCAGTCTGTCTGTCTATCTTTTACCGGGCGGTTTACTGCAAGCGTTAATCTGGTTACTACTGTTCCAGAGTCAAAATATCTCATTTCAGGATCTTTGCCAACATAACCAACTAAAACTATGTGATTTATGTCTACTGTAGTTTTGTTATTAAAGCTTATTTGATTGTTTTCCATAAAATTATTCTATCATCTTTTTATTGATAATGGACCATCCTACAATGCCAATTGAACCAATTAAAGAAGAGCTTAGCAGTATAAATCCAAAAATGTTAATTATGTAATTCTTATTTTGTATTAAATTTTCACCAAGTAAAGTAAAGCAAAGTAAAAATATAACCGTATAAGCAATCTTTAATTTTGAATTAGTTCCTGTAACTTCTTTCTTAAGACAGTCAATTTCGTTTGTTCGTAAATCTATAATTTCTTGTTGCTTTTTATCATACGGGGCACTGCATTTCAGAGTTTCTGCACGTGAATGTTCAATATTTGTCACATACCTGGGAATATCTTTTATTACCTCTGAATATATTTTTATTTTTTCAACTAACTTGTTTTGCTTTGGAAAAACTGTCTTTAAATAATCCCACTTTGATCCTGACTGAATTAAATTACTTTTTAACCAGTTTTGAAGAAATGGTTTTGCTGCATTAATCAGGCTAAAATCAGGATCCAGCGTTCTGCAAACACCTTCCAGAGCACCAGTCATCCTGAAAGTATAAGTAAACTTGCCTGGCAAAACAAAAGGCTTTTCTTTGATTATATTGTTTATATCTTCTTCCAGCCCATTTAAATTTAAATTTGTTAATTTGCCGCCGTCATAATAATCATAAACAGCCTGCTCAATTATTTTTTTAATTGGCCCGATATCAGCGCCTGATTGTATTAATTTCAAATTTTTCAGTGAACTTAAAAGTGTATCAGTATCATTTTTTACTATGCTTAATAAAATGCTTGCCAGCTCATTTCTAATGCTTTTATTTATTCTTCCAACCATTCCAAAGTCATAAAAAACAATTGTCATGTCATCTTTTACCACAATATTTCCCGGATGAGGATCTGCATGGTAAAAACCATCTTCAAAAAATTGTTTAAAGTAAGCATTAACCAGAGTAACTGCAAGTTCTTTTGGATTTAGATTTTTTTGTTTTAATGATTCAAGATCAGTAATTTTTACACCTGGCACAAATTCAATGACAATAAGCTTTTTAGTGGTATATTGCCAGAAAATTCTTGGTATATATATTCTTTCTTCATATTTTAAGTTTTTTCTTAAGTGATCTGCATTTTTACCTTCCTGTATAAAATCAATTTCTTCAAAAAGAGTTTTTTCGATTTCATCTATAATTTGTATCCACTCCCTGCCCTTGCCCAGCTTTGTGTACCGTTCAAAGTAAACTGCAAGATATCTTAGGATTGAAAGATCTCTGTAAAAAACTGTATTTAAGTCTGGTCTTTGTACTTTAACTATTACTGAAAGTCCATTTAAAAGTTCTGCTTTATGTACCTGTCCGATACTTGCAGATGCTATAGACTCAGGATTAATTGATTTAAAAACTTTATCAACTGGTTTTCTTAATTCAAATTCAATAGTTTTCTTTATATCCTCAAAAGGTAATAGTGGTAAAGAATCCTGCAGTTCAGTAAGTGCTTCAATATACTCTTTGGGAAGTAAATCAGTTCTGCTGGATAAGAACTGTCCGATTTTTATAAATGTAGGACCAAGTTCAATAAAAGCATTTTTAATATATTGTGGAGCATTAGATTTGTGTTTTTTAATTTGTTTTATTAGTTTAAAAACCACACTGAAAATTTGTCTGAATCTTTTATCTCTTAAACAAGAATAAATCAGACGTATTGAGTTATATTTTTCTGCTGTTTCAATCAAAGTTTTATCGCTTTTGTAGTGACATCTGGGCTTTTAAATCAGCAACCTCAGCCCGCAAAGTAGCTATTTCAGCTCTAATATCGTTTAACTCCATGGAGTCAAGCAATGAGTTATTTGTTAGTTCAGTAAGTTTGTCTTTTATGAAACCTTTTATTTGTAATTCATTTATTTGTGCTCTGTGAGTTATTTCGTTGATTAGCTGGAAAAGTTCTTCTTTTGCTTTTTCTTTTAATTTGGATTGAATAGTTTCATCCAGGGGTTTGTTTTGTACTTTGTCTCTGAAATTATTTACCTGAATTACCAGATCACATGCTTTTGATTCCAGCTTTTCTTTAATAACATCAACTGCTGCTTTTGCTGTAAGAATAACTTTTGCCAAGTCTTTTAACATGTTTTTTATAATAGCGCAAAACAAGTTTGCGCTTCCTTTTATTAAGTTTAGACAAGCTAAACTTTTTCTCTATTGCTACCTTTCGTTTGATCGGATTCACCGAATAAATCGGATGAATCCTTTATTCCCAAGAAAGCTTGCCGAATGAATCAGACAAAGCCTTTAAGATGTGAAAGCGAAAGAACTCCGTCGCTTGATGTAAATTATCTCATATAATGACAAAAGAGTTAAGACAAAGAGTAATGACAATGAAAAACAAAAATTTAATCTGGGTTTATCCGCCAAATAATTGGATTTCAAATTTTAATAAGACATTTATTTACGGGTGGTGTAATCCAAAAGCGAAATTGTTTGTTTCCGTAGAGATGTTACGCGCAACGTCTCTACGGCGGGTAAAAATCTTCCCAAATGGAAATTTTGCACAGACGGTAAAATTGCCAAATAAAAAAAATATTGTTAAATTAATTCAAATTGTAAATAAAAAGAAAAAAATATTATCCAGGCTTGTGATCTGCCATTTGTATCCCAAGTTACAAACAGCGAATCACAAACGACAAACAACACGTAGGGGCGTTGCATGCAACGCCCCTACCATTATTATTGATCCTGGTCACGGTGGAAAAGAACACGGGACCCATTCACCAAAAGGCATTCCTGAAAAACATTTCAATTTGCAGATTGCAAAAATGTTGTACAAAAAATTATGCCGTAGGGGCGTTTCACGAAACGCCCAAAAGATCAAAGTTTACCTGACACGATCAATCGATAAATTTGTCTCATTAAAACAGAGGGTAAATTTTGCAAAAAAGAAAAAATGTAACATTTTTATTTCAATTCACCACAATGCTCTGCCTGATAATGAAAATCCTCTGAAACACAAAGGTATAAGCATTTATTACACACATGATTCCATAAAGCCACTTGTCAAGTCACTGTTAGAAAGTATTTCCAAAGAAACAAAACTGAAAAAGTATGGAATGTTTAAAAGAGATTTTGCTGTAACAAAACCTGATTTTTACCGTGGAATTTTAATAGAATGTGGGTTTTTAATACATCCGGAAGAAGGAGAATATATTACAAAAAGGAAAGTTCAGGAAAAAATCGTAAAGGGAATTGTAAAAGGGATTTAACCTATTTTTTAACGCTTGCCAGCCACTTTAATGCAGAATGTACAATTGTCTCGCTGTCTTTGTGGTTTCCACTTGGCTGAATTTGTGAAATTGCCTGATTGATTTCCTGATTTGAATAACCTAATGACTGTAAAACTGATCTGGCATCATTTAATGACGGTTGTTCTGCATTTTGATTTGTTGATCCGTTACTCTTTAGATTATTGGAATATGCTATCGGTAAATATTTCCAGTTTTTTATTTTCTCTTTTAATTCCAGAATAATCCTGCTTGCAGTTTTTTCACCAATGCCCTGTGACTTTTTCAGGTGAGTTACATCTTCGTTTAAAATTGCATAAGTAATTTCACTTACAGTCAGATTATTTAAAAGAGTCAGGGCAGTCTTTGGCCCTATTCCTGAAACGCTGAAAAGTAAATTAAATAATTCTTTTTCAGTTAGGCCTGAGAAACCATATAATGTCATTTGCTCTTCTTTGTGAACTAAAGTTGTATAGACTGTTGTGGTTTCACCTTTTCTACCCATAAGCTCAAGCGTGGATAAACTTGTGTGTATCTCATAGCCAATTCCACTGACATCCAGGATAACTTTCTCAGAACCAACCGGTTCTGTTATTTTTTCTGTAATTATTCCTCTTATAAATTGGTACATGGCATTATGATTGCTATAATAAAACCTACATCAATTAGAAGTTTAACAGGTGAGAGATTCTTAAGTTAGACATGAAAGGACTTTGTTAAATAAATGTCAAATGTAGGTGATGTAACAGACGTAACTTTTGAGACAGAGGTCCTGAAATCTCCAATACCGGTTTTAGTAGACTTCTGGGCGCCCTGGTGTGGCCCGTGCAGAGCAGTAGCTCCTGTAGTTGATGAGATTGCAAATGAATATAAAGGAAGATTAAAAGTATTAAAGCTTAACACTGATGAGAATCCCAAAACAGCCCAATCTTACAGAATTAGCGGTATTCCAAGCTTAATGGTTTTTAAAAACGGACAGCCCGTGGAACAAGTCGTAGGTGCAGTACCAAAATCCACGTTGTCTTCGGCTGTTGAAAAGCATGTTTAAGACAAATGAATACACAAGTCAAAGATTTAACAGATCATAAAACAAAAAAAAAACAAAAACTTAAAAACACATTTAGGATTTTAATTAGCTTAATAGCTTTTGTATGTTTAATAAAGTTCGGAAAAGTTGATTTACATACAGCATTTAAGTATTTAATAAAAGTTAATCCGGTTTATTTTATCCTGGCTTATCTCAGTTATATGATAACTGTTTTAATTGCTGCTGTAAGATTTTATTTTTCATCTCATGCTCTTGGCTTCAATAAAAATTTTTTTCAATTATTACAATTAAACTTTGTAGGTGCTTTTTTTAATAATTTCTTACCTACTACTTTTGGCGGTGATGCTTTAAGAGGATACTATTTAAGACAAGGCTCTCATATTTCACTGGCTAAAGCAGCAGCATGTATTATTTATGAGCGTTATACAGGAATGATCGTATTGTTCTGGGCAGCTTCTCTGGCATTTATTCTGCAAAGTACAGGAATTATAAACCAGTCTGCCTGGCAGGTTCCCCAACAGCTGATTTTGTTTACTCATATTGGTTCTATAATAACAATTTTTTTAATTCCTTTTTTACCACAGATAAGTAACTTGTTTTTTGGACATTCAAACTGGATTTATAAAAAGGTTATTGAACCTGTTGTTATTTACTGGCATGATTTAAAGCTCATGACAAGAGTACTTATACTTTCATTATTACTCCAAATATTTGTACTTTCATGTCATTTTTTTATTGCAATGGCTTTAGGAATTAAAATCCCGTTCAGTTATTATTTAGTCTTTTATCCTTTAACTACAATTGCAGGCTTTATGATCCCCAGCTTAAACGGGCTCGGCATAAGAGAAGGTGCATATATTTATTTTTTAAGCAGGGTGAATATAAACAATGAACAAGGTCTGGCATTTAGTGTTTGCTGGTTAATAATTTTACTTATCACCAGCGTTATTGGTGGTTTGGTTTACATGTTCGGGGATTTTAGGAAGCATAAACCGTTATCGTAGAGATGTAGTTAGGCGCGTCTCTATGATTTCCCCATTCTCAACAGCAATAACTTTATCTGCATCATTAATAGTAGACTGTTTATGAGCAATGATAATTACAGTTCTGTTTTGTACCAGTTCGTTAATGGCTTCCTGAATATATCCTTCTGACTCATGATCCAGATGGCTTGTAGGCTCATCCAGAATTAGTATAGGAGCATCTTTTAAAAATGCTCTTGCAAGTGCTATTCTCTGTCTCTGTCCGCCTGAAAGTTTTGTACCGTTTTCACCCACAATAGTTTCAAAACCTTCATAAAACTTCTCTATAAATTCAAGCACATGGGCTTTTTTTGCTGCTTCCAGAATTTCAGCTTCAGTAGCATTTGGTTTTCCAAAAACGATATTTTCTTTTACTGAACAATTAAAAAGTACCTGTTCCTGTGTAACTAAAGCTATCTGAGACCTTAGAGAATGAATATCTATTGTTTTAATATCAATGCCATCAATTTCAATATTTCCGTTTTGTGAATCATAAAAGCGCGGAATTAAACTTACAAGAGTAGTTTTTCCCACCCCGGATGGTCCAATTAATGCGACCTTTTCACCAGGATTTATTTCCAAATTTATATTTTTTAAAATTTCTCTTCCGTCAGAATAAGCAAAACAAACATTTTTGAAAATAATTTGTCCTTTCAGTCTTTTTACATGTGAAATTACCTTTGGTTCTTTAAGAGCCGGTTTTTGATCCAAAATTTCAAATACTCTTTCAGATGCTCCCAGAGCTTGCTGAAGTGTAGACCATACGCGGCTTATACGTTTAATGGGTTCGTATAAAAGAACAGTGGTTAAAAAATAAGAAGAAAAATCTCCAAGTGTAATTTGATGAAGGATTACACTTTTCATTCCGCACCAGAAAACAAAAGCTACCCCGCATGCTCCGACAAGTGCTGTAATAGGTGAAATCATTGCTTCAATTGTTACTGTTTTTTTAAGAGTTGAAAAAAGTTTGGAATTTATGTTTTGAAATTGTTTATCTCTTACTGGTTCCAGATTATATGCCTGAGATAGTTTCAAATTTTGTAAGCTTTCCTGAACATATGCAGAAATATCTCCGATATTTTCCTGTCCTCGTCTGCTTAGCTTTCTTAGTCTTTTAGCCAGATTTATAATTGGAATAACAAAAAGCGGAATAACTATTCCTGCAATAAGTGTTAAATACCAGTTTACAGAAAGCAGCCATGCAAAAAGAAAAACAGCTTTGCTTGAGTCATTAAAGATCGTAGTAATGGTTTCTGCAACCCAGGATTGAACTGCAACAAGATCATTTGTAACTCTTGAAACATAAGTACCACTCATTTCTTTTGTAACCTGCGATAAAGATAATTTCTGAAGATGTTCATGCAATTTATTTCTAATATCTCTTACAGTTGCAACGCCTACATATCGTATACAAAACTGGTACGAGAATCTTAAAATCCCGTCAATAAAATAAGCAACTACAATTAAAACCGGAATTAAACCAAGTAGTTCTGTCGCATGAATACTCATACTTGGTGAACCAATAAGAGTTTTAAGCTGTTTTGGCAGAAGAAAAATTCTTCCCTGCTGGTTTGGCATGTTTAAGCCGTCAATTGCAATCTTTACAAGCCATGAAGGAAGCAGAGAGATAAATCCTCCAAAAACCATTGAAACAAATGCAATTGAAAATAAAAACCAGTATTTTTTCCCAAAGAATAATAATCGGGATAATGTACTCATGAGATTAAGATTATATCGCATTACAATTTTTATAAATACTTATATTGTGAGGCTAAAAAGGTTAATATTGTAGAGAAATTTCCTACGCTTTTTTAATTATAGGATTCATCAGATTTGTTCGGTGAATCCGATCCGGTGAAAGAGATTGACCGACGGAAGCCACCAACTTGTTTGGTGGCATTATAAAAAATGCAAGAAACAAATTTACCCCAACGGCCGAAATCCGCAAAAGCCCAGAGAACAAGGCAAAAAATTTTAGAAGCTGCAAGAGCGGTCTTTGCTGAATATGGTTTTGCAAAAGCTACGGCTGAAGAAATATCTACAAAAGCAGGAGTTGGCTATGGCACTTTTTATCTTTATTTTGCAGATAAAAGACAGGCATTGCATACCATTCTGGCTGAAGTCGATGACAAGCTTTATCAGCTTGGACAGTCAGAAGGTGTTGAAAAACCATGTCTTGGACTTGGAGCACTGGCACCGATTAAAGCTACTATCGGCGGATTTTTTGACAGCTTTAAAGCATATGCAGATGTTTTAAAAATCTGCCATGAGCTTTCAGCGACTGATCCGGATTTTAAAAATCAGCATGACAAAGTAAGAGCACGTCTTGTAGACAGAATTAAAGAACATATTTTAAAAGGAATAGAATTCGGGAATGCCAGAAATTTAGATCCTGAAATTACCTCGATGGCTATAGCCGGCATGGTAGAAACTATTGCAGTAGAGTGGTTTTTTAATAACAGAGAATGGAACAGAGAAAAAGTAATCAATACTGTAGCAAAGCTTTATTATGGAGCAGTGGTGAAGAGTTAACCTACATAGCCAGTGTATTATAACCACAGTCTACATAGATTAATTCACCGGTTATTGCACGGGATAAATCACTGAATAAAAATACACATGTATCAGCTACTTCTTCTGCTGAAACATTTTTCTTTAGTGGTGCTACAGATCTAAAATGCTCAAGCATTTTACTAAAATCATCAATACCGCTGGCAGAGAGAGTTTTAATAGGTCCTGGAGAAACTACATTTACACGAATATTTTTTGGACCCATGTCATAAGCTAAGTATCTGGCTGTACTTTCAAGAGCAGCTTTTGCTACACCCATTACGTTATAGTTTTTTACTACTCTTTCGCTCCCTAAATAACTCAGCGCTACTATACTTCCGCCTTTTTCTTCCATAAGCGGTTTAAATACTTTAGACAGTGCTATTAAAGAATAACTGCTTACATCCTGAGCGAGATGATAACCGTCCCGTGAAGTGTTTACAAACTCTCCGCCTAGTTCTTCACGCTTTGCAAATGCTACAGCATGTAAAAAGAAATCTATCTGACCGTATTGTTTTTTAATAGTTTCACCACAAGAAGATAATTCTTCATCTTTTGTTACATCCAAATTTACTGAAAATGGATCCAGATTTTCTTCTTTAAAAAGTTTTCCCAGATTCCGTAAAACTCTTTCACCCTGATAAGTAAAACCAATTTCAGCACCTTCTCTCATGCAGGCCTTTGCAACTGCCCAAGCTATACTCCATTTATTTGCTACGCCGATGATAATACCTTTTTTACCTTTTAACAAATTGTTTGATGACATACTTAGGTTTTCCTTTTGTATTGATTTTGGAATTGTTTGTGTTTGAGACATGGCAATATAATACCAAATTTACGATACATGTTAAATTAATATGGTTATAACGCATGACACTTAAAGCAAAAAACCTGACCAAATCATTTAACGGGAAGACAATTGTAAATAATATTTCTATTGAAGTAAAGCCCGGGGAAATAGTCGGTCTTTTGGGTCCTAATGGAGCAGGCAAGACTACTTCGTTTGATATGGTTGTAGGACTTATAAAACCTGGGCATGGTGAGATTTATTTATTTGAAAAAAATATTACAAACTTTCCGGTTCATGAAAGAGCAAAAGCAGGAATTGGTTATCTTACACAGGAGCCGTCTGTGTTCAGGCATTTAAGTGTAGCTGATAATTTGAGACTGATTTGGGATGTATCGGAAAGCAGGGATCAGAAAAAAGAAAAAGAGAAACTGGAAGAGCTGTTGACAGAATTTGATCTTTTGGATTTGAAAGATCACATTGCAATTAGTTTAAGCGGCGGTGAAAGGCGCAGAGTGGAAATAGCCAGAGTCTTAGCATGTGATCCAAAATTTATCCTGCTGGATGAACCATTTACCGGAATAGATCCAATTGCCATTCAGGAGATTCAAAAAATAATTTCAAATTTAACCAGATTAAGAAACATAGGAATTTTGCTTACTGATCACAATCCACGAGCCACACTGGCAATAACTAACAGAGCGTATATTATTCAGGACGGAAAAATACTTTTAAGCGGACTGGCAAAAGAAATTGCAAAAGATCCAATCGCTCTAAAATACTATCTGGGGGAGGATTTTAAGCTTGATTAATTTCAGATTAAATATTTTAGATAAATACATTATTAATGAGTTCTGGCTTCCGTTTATTTCAGGTTCAGCCATAATAACCGGTATTTGGCTCAGCGCAGATCAGCTTAGACAGGTTTTTAAATTAATAACTACATCAGATGCGCCACTTACAACAGCCGTAACTATTCTGGGCTTACATATGCCTGAGATTATAGTTATTACCATTCCTATCGGAGTCCTCTGGTCATCTTTCCTTGTTTTCAGCAGGTTAAATAATGACTCTGAAATAATCGCAATGAGAACAAGCGGGATAAGTTTAATAAAGATTCTAAGACCTGTTTTTATATTTGGTTTGTTTACCTCACTGGTTTCGTTTGCTCTTGGTGAACTAATAGTTCCGGTTTCTTCTCCACTTGCGCGAAAACTGGAAGTATATTCTATTTATAAAAATCCTTTTCCAAACAGTCAGAAAAACTTTACTTATCTTGAAAAGAGCAGTAGTAAAAAATTAAGAAGAATTTTTTATGCGGCGTATTACAATGCAGATAAAGATCTTTTAAAAAACATTGTCATTCTGGATTTTACAAGAGATGGTTTAACCCAGATTCATACTGCAAAACAAGCCCGCTGGTTACCGAAAAAAGGTGGATGGAGGTTATACAAAGGAACAAACCATTCTATTTCAACTGATAATTCTCTAAGCAGGGTTTCAAGCTTTGATGAGTTTTTTATTCCAAGTGGTTCTACGCCAGCAAAGCTAATCAGAGAAATCAGTAAGCCTGGTGAAATGAATTTTATAAGACTACGGAAATTTATTAATCTGCAAAAAAAATCAACTATCCATACAGATGATTATAATGAAGCCAGAGTCACATTTCATGGCAAGTTTGCAAAACCGATTGCATGTCTTTTAATTGCATTAATTGGTGCGCCTTTGGGTATACTTCCCAGGAGATCACATTCAGGCTGGAATTATATAATTCTTGCCTTTATAATTTTCCAGTTTTATATGAGTCAGTCTGTATGTAATTCACTGGCTGAGGCAGGCAAACTTACTCCGCTTTTTGCAGCATGGTTTCCAAATATTGTCTTATTCATAATTGCGTTAGTAGTTATTAGGCAGAAGGTAAGATTAGCGTAGTTTTTGTCCTGCGCTACAATATAAACCATGCCGACAACCCTGGAAACATCACATACATATAAAAACTACTGGCCGCCGAAAGGCAGCAAAATTGCTGTGTGTATGAGTGGGGGTGTGGACAGCAGCACCAGTGCATTAATTTTAAAAGAAAAAGGATATGAAACCATTGGTTTAACAGGATGGCTGATTAAAGGCTCAGGGCGCTGTTGTGATAATGGAATGATAAATGCTCTAAAAGTCTGTGAACAAATAGGGGTTAATCATATCTCAAAAGATTTAAGAGTATTTTTTAAACAAGAAATTGTCGATCCGTTTATTAATTCATATCAAGCGGGCTCTACGCCTATTCCCTGTATTGCCTGCAATAACACTATTAAATGGGGGTTACTTATGCAGTATGCATTTGATGAATTAAATTGTACACATATTGCTACAGGACATTATGCAAAATTAACTGTAGAGACTTGCTACAACAAGCCTCTTTATAAAATTGTCCGCCCGAAAGATTTAAAAAAAGATCAGACATTTATGCTCTGGGGACTAAACCAGGAAGTACTTTCCAGGACTGTGTTTCCGCTTGGAGATCTAATAAAAGAAGAAGTAAGAGAAATTGCAAAAGAAAGAAATCTTGTAGTAGCTGATAAAGAAGAAAGTCAGGATATTTGTTTTATATCAGACAAAGAAGGCACTCAGGGCTTCTTAGGAAAATACCTGGAATCAAAAGAAGGTTATATTATTGAAAATAAAACAGGAAATATTCTTGGCATTCATCAAGGCACACATAACTATACGATTGGGCAGAGAAAAGGCATTGGTATTGCATACAGTGAACCTTTATACGTAATTGATCTGGATGTGGAAAATAATATTATTTATGCTGGCACAAAGGATGAGCTGGAAGGATGTGAACTAATTGCAAAAAATGTGAATTGGATTGTACCTTCCCACGTCATTGCGAGGAGCAAAGCGACGAAGCCACGCCAAAGGCGGGCGAAGCAATCTCCTAATGTGTCACAGAATGAGATTGCTTTGTCGGGCTCTGCCCTCCTCGCAATGACACCGAAACAAATCAGAGCAAAAATCCGCTATAATTCCAAAACCTATCCAGCAATGGTTTCTATGCTTGATAATAACAAAGTAAAAGTAATCTTCCATGAACCTCAGTTAGCGGTTACTCCCGGGCAAGCATGTGTATTTTATGATGAAACCGATCAGATTTTATTAGGTGGGGGATGGATTATTTAACTAACGCAGAATCTTTGTAGAGTTATTTTTTATTTCAATTACTCTGGATGGCTTTAAAGACATTTCACCTTTTCTTGCTTTTACAAACAGCTTAACTTTTTTAATTAGTTCTCTTGGAAGCTTTTTGTCACTTTTACCAGAAATATTTGCACTTGTACTTGCTAAAACCTTTTTCGGACAATGTTTTAATAATGTTAATAGAAATTTGTTATTTGGTACCCTAATTCCAATTGTTTTAAAACCTTCATTTAAGTATTCTGGAGTCTTTTTAGATGCTGACAGAACCAATGTTAAAGGTCCAGGCCATTGTCTAATCCACATTTGTAGGGAATGGTTGTAATCATTCCCTACAACAAATTTTCTCAATGCCTGCCAATTGTAGCCAAGCAAAATCAAAGGTTTTTTTCTGTCTCTTTTTTTTAATTTGTAGATTTTTTCAACAGCAGATTTTGAATCATATCTACAGACTAAGCCATAGACAGTATCAGTAGGAATTATTATCGGTTTATTAGATTTAATGAGCTCAATAGCTAATTTTAATGAGTTTTTCACAGGTTAATTATAATATAATGCTACTTGATGATTACACTAATTCAGCGAGTAAAACATGCAAAAGTATCTGTCAAAAACCAGAGTATTGGTGAAATATGCAATGGACTTCTTTTATACATTGGATTTGAAGAAAATGACAGCCCGGAAAAAATTCAGTGGTCAATAAACAAAATTATTAATCTTAGGATCTTTGCTGATAAAGAAGATAAAATGAATCTCTCATTGCTTGATACTGGCGGAGAAATTATGGCTATCTCAAACTTTACTCTACCTGCAGATTTAAATGAATCAGGCAGAAGACCGTCTTTTACAAAGTCAGCTAAACCGGATATTGCAGAAGGTTTATATAATCAGTTCATAGAAAACTGTAAAAAACAAAATATAAAAATCGCAAGTGGAAAATTTGGTGCAATGATGGATATTGAATCTACAGCCGATGGCCCGGTTAATTTTATATTGAAATGTTGATATGTCATTGCAAAAAAGAGCTTTAGCCCTGATGAGGTAATAACATATCAGATGGCCACCAGACAAATATTTAATTTGTCTGCAAGATTAATTAATTGCTCTCTATCAGTGACAATTGTTTTATTTGCTTCAAATGCTAAAATACCGCCACCATTGTTTGCTAAAGCCTGAATAGTCTTTTCACCAATCGCAGGTATATCAAAACGCTCATCCTGAGCAGGTTTTGAGACTTTTATCACTACCACTTCACCTTTTGCCAACTTACACCCTCTCTTAATAGCTTCATCTGTTCCTTCTATTGCTTCAATAGCTAAAATCATTTTATTTTTAACCACTACTGTTTGTCCGATATCAAGGCTTGCAATTTTCTTTGCTAGTTCAAAACCATACTCGATATCTACTCTTTCTTCAATGGTTGGCTTTCTCTTGCTTAAAATTTCTTTTTCTAAAAACAAATGTTTTAAAAATTTAGTCTGAGGAAGAATCTCAACATTATGTTTTTTTAACAAATTAACAATACTGTTATGAATAGAATCATCATTCAGGTTTAAAAGCTTACTTAAAGTTTTAATTGCCAGCCAGTCCAGTTTGTAAATATTTTTCAGTAAATCAAGTTTTGGAACTTTTCCTATAAAAACCACCTGATGAATCATTTCAGATTTTATAAGCTCAAGCATCTTTGAAAGCTGACCAGGTGAAAACTTATAAGTCTTATCACAAAGGTCTTCAAGCCTGCTTTTTGCTTCGTCAGTAACTGCCAGTGCACATGTGGTAAAACCCTGCTTGCGGGCAGATTTTGCAAGAAGAGGTGGTAATTCACCGTTGCCGGCTACTATAGCTAGTTTATTGTTTTGTGACATACAAACATCTATTATAACCGCTATTGGGTGTGTAAACTAAACGCGGGGATATATGATGGAATACCAGATTAAGGCACAGCTATTTTCAGGGCTTTTAACTTATCCAAAACATATCCTGGAAACTGTTTGGCAAATTTATAAAGTCTATCTTTGTTTATTTTTTTAGAGTTTATGTTGCCTAAATCTACCAATCTCTTATTCCTTGACAGTAAATATACAGTATCCAGTAATGCTTTTTCTGGTAAAGCCATGTAATATTTGTCAATCTTCTCAGAGCCAAAAAACAATTCTTTTTTTATCTTTGTGTATTCATATATATATGGCCCAGAATAAATAAATTTATGTCTTTTAGTAGTTGCTAAAGTTATAACCTGGGATATTTGTTCAATTATTCCATAATAATTCAGTGCATATTCAAATGAAATATAAGAAGGCTTTATAAGACTACAGGCATGATTTAAATAGTCTAATTTCTCAATATCAAAACAATAACACCCATTACTTAGAGGAAATATAAGTTCTTCTTTTGACCATCTGGAAAGGAGATTTTTAAGGCTTGATTTTTTATTATTATAAAACTTTTTTAATTCCTGAATAGTAAAGTAAGTTTTTCCAAGACTTTCAAGCTTTTTTCTAAATGTATGATAATTATTTTTTTTCATAATAAACAATAATTCCAGGAATCATTCTCCAGAAACCTTTTGGAAGCCAGCGTTTAAGCTCATTTTCAAACTCTCTCTTATTAAAAGGAAACTCTTTTTTAGGTTTATGGCTTGAGTTATTCTTATTATTCATGAACCACAAATCAAACCAATCCCTGGGTTCGTTTCTATGTTTAATGGCTGTTAACTTATTGTCAATCAGGCTTTCTATGGTACTGGTTTTAATTATGGGATTTAAAATATTGCATGGAGAGCTTAACATTAAATATTCTGATTTTTGCCTGTGAGATTTCTTTGATATTTCTACCTTTATTCTTATGGGATGCTTTAGTAAAGAATTTGAAATATGAATCAGTCCAAATAATGTGTTTCTTTCTTCAAATACTTCTTCAATGATTATCCCTTCATTATTTTTAGAAACATTTTTTAGTATATTTTCCAGCTCCATGGCATCTTTTATATATTGTTTTTTAAATACAAAATCCAAATCTTCGGAAAATCTTGGTCCATTATAAGCTAGTCGAATTGCTGTACCACCATAAAAAATGACTCTATCAGAGAGAGCACTTTTAGATAAACTATCAAGAATTTCGATTTCAATACTTTCCCTGATAATATTTAGAGCAGCAATTCCAATATTTTTAGATAATTTCTTAATTTCCAATAGATTCAACATAGTCACTAATATTATACACTATCCTGCATCTAATTAAACATCAATTATAATTACCAAATTAAGGCACAGCTATTTTCTGTCTCCCACTAAGCGACTTTAAAAATGCCAATAGATCCTTCTGCTCTTGTTCATTTAAATTCAGCGGTTTCTTAAGCGGATCTTTGTATCCATCTTCTCCACCACCTGCATTATAAAAAGCAATTACTGCTTCAAGTGTTTCAAACTGTCCCTTGTGAAAATACGGGGCAGTGTTTGCTACTTCACGAAGCGTAGGTGTTTTAAATTTTCTGGTGTCTTGTCCTGTAATTGAAATGGCTGATCTGCCGACATCATCAGTAATTGGTAAACCAATATTATGAAAATCTCCATCGGTAAAATCAGATCCTTTATGACAGGCTATGCACATTGCTTTACCAAAGAAAAGATCCATTCCACGTTTTGCACTTTCTGAGAGAGCTTTTTTATCTCCTGTTATAAACCTGTCGTAGTCTGAATCCTTGGAAATCAGTGTTCTCTCATATGCTGCTATTGCACGGATAAGATGAGAAGTGGAAACAGGTGTTTTACCAAATGCAGCTGCAAATTCTTTTACATACTGTGGATTATTATTTAATTTTGTCAAAACCCCGGCTATGGTTTCACCCATTTCTTTTGGATTTTTAATGGGTCCAAGTGCCTGCTCTTCCAGGCTCTGAGCCCTGCCATCCCAGAAAAGGAATTTTAGATTTGCTGTATTAAAAACCGTAGGTGTATTTCTGTCTCCTTTTTGACCATTTATACCTTCTGAAACCGGCTTATCATCACTAAAGCCATGATCCGGTTTATGACAGCTTGCACAGCTAACCGTACCTGTTTTAGATAAAATCGGATCAAAGAAAAGTTTTTTGCCTAACTCAGCTTTTGGATCAACGATCATAACCGTTACATTTACAGGAACAGATTTATTTATATCCTGATTGGCAGATGACATTCCGTCAATAAGAATTTTATCCTTATCTGTCATAATAATGGAAACAGCCTGACGGGCAAAAAAGAAAATGCTTAAAATTAAAAGAATTGTTAAAAAAGTATTTTTCATTCTCTTGGTTTTATTTTCTTTCTTGATCTTAGATTATAACAATTTGTCATTGCAAGGAGCGAATGCGACAAGGGAATTTTATACAAATAACTGTTCAATAGAAAGCAAACAATATGTGGTAACCAAAATATTTGATGGGGACACTATTCTATTGGGAAATGGTGGGAAAATCCGCCTTCTGGGCATTGATGCTTTTGAACATGATCAGAATATTTATGGCATAAGAGGGAAGGACTTTTTATCAATGCTTCTTTTAAGTAAAAATGTTTGTATTGAAACTGATGTACAAAAAAATGATGTTTATGGGAGAATATTAGGATATGTGTTTGTGCATAGATCATTTATAAACGAAGAACTGCTTAAAAATGGCTATGCTATCTTATATGATTTCCCGCCAAACATAAAATATATTTCCAGACTTAAAAAAGCACAAATTTACGCCAGAGAAAACATGCTTGGAATCTGGAAAAGGCAAAATTTGATTTTAGAAACGCCGGCTCAATGGAGACATAAGCATCCGTTTAAGAAGAAGTAACTAAATCCTTCTGCTTTTCCTTTTTTTTATAGCGCAAGACAAGCTTGCGCTTCTTTCAGCCTATACGCAGCGCTCTAAGTAATTTTACAAGTGAGGGTTGTCCTTCGACAACCCGAACGCCAATGAAGATCCGCCATAAAATAGCGACATAATATGCGTTAGCATTTATGTCGCGTTATATAGTTCTTCAGTACCACTGTTTTCAATGTATTGAACTGAATTTGGTGGGATATAAATTATTTGATTTGGGGAAACTTCTCTTACTTTATTTTCTATATGCATGAAGACTTGAATTTATTCTAACTCTTAATGATACCCTTTACAGGCTTACTTAAAAACAGCTAAAATAGTCATTATGCGAATCGTAGTTACAGGCGGAGCAGGATTTATAGGCTCACATTTAGTAGAGAAATTTCTTTGGCTTGATCACGAAGTAGTAGTTATCGATAATTTGATTACAGGAAAATCTGAGAACTTAACTCTGCATAAAAATCTGACTTTTATAGAGCAAAATATTTGTAAGTATATTGAAATAGAAGGAAGAGTAGACTGGGTTATGCACTTTGCAAGCCCGGCTTCACCAGTTGATTTTAAAAAATTACCTATTCAAATTTTAAAAGCCGGCTCAAGTGGCACGATAAATGCTCTTGGTATTGCAAAAGCAAAAAAGGCAAAGTTTTTCCTTGCCAGCACTTCTGAAGTTTATGGCGATCCTCTGGAACACCCTCAAAAAGAGACTTACGTAGGGAATGTAGATCCGATTTCTGAAAGATCTGTATATGACGAAGCAAAACGTTTTAGTGAAGCTACTACCATGGCATATCATAGATTTCATAAGATCGACACCAGAATTATCCGGATTTTTAATACCTACGGTCCCAGAATGCGTCCTGAAGATGGAAGAGTAATTTCAAACTTTATAAGCCAGGCTCTTACGAGTAAACCCATCACTGTCTACGGTGATGGGAAACAAACAAGAAGTTTTCAGTATGTAACTGATTTAATTGAAGGGGTTGTTCGTTTAATGAATACAGATTTTTATGAGCCAATAAACCTTGGTAACCCAATTGAATACACTATTTTAGATCTGGCAAAAATTATTAAAAAACTTACAAATTCAAACAGCGAAATTGTTTTCAAACCATTACCTGAAGCAGATCCAAAAAGAAGAAGACCTGATATAAGCAGAGCAAAGCAAATCTTAAAGTGGGAACCGGAAGTATCACTGGAAGATGGCTTAAAAAGAATGATTGAATATTATAAACCATTGCTACAGTTACAAAAATGAAAATATTAATCTCAGCAGATTTAGAAGGTGTAAACGGTGTAGCTCATACCGATCAGATCTATCCTGAAGGGAAATATTATAAAGATACCGTAATCAGGTGGTCCAAAGAACTAAACGCAGTTGTAGAGGGTTTAAAAGAAGCAGGAGTAAGGGAAATTGTAATAAATGATTCACATAATCATTCCAGGAATTTGGATTCATCGCTTATTCCAGAAGCAAAAATAGTAACAGGCTGGCAGAGACCATATTCTATGGTGTCTGGAGTAGAGAAAGGATTTAGTGGCTGTTTTTTCACTGGCTATCATGGAATGGCAGGCTCAAAATCTACACTCAGTCATACATACAAACCAAGAATTATAAAAAGAGTAAGGTTGAATAAAAAACCTGTCGGTGAAACTGGTTTAAATGCAGCACTGGCAGGAGTTTTTAATGTACCTGTTGTTTTTGTTTCCGGGGATAAAGAAACCTGTAATGAAGCAAAAAAATTACTTGGAGATCAAATTTTTACAGTGGAGACAAAAAAAAGTTTAAGCAGATATTCGGTTATGTCTTATTCATTTGAAGAGGTTTTAAAAAATTTAAAATCCGTTTCCACAAAAGCTATAAAAGAAAAAAATAAGTGGAAGGTCTTGAAAATTAAACCACCTTATACACTTGAAGTAGAGTTTTCATTGCCAAATCATGCAGATGCATGTGAATTAATTCCCGGAGTAAAAAGGATGAGTGATAATCAGGTAAGGTTTATACATAGAGATTTTCGAGTTGCCTTTAAGTGTTTTTTAGCTATGGGGGCACTGGCAGCATCCAGAGATGACGTTATTACATGATATTTACACTTTAAATATGCTAAATTATTTAAGCTAAACATGAAGGAATTAAAAAATGGCAGCACCAGCAAAAAAGAAAAAGAAATTACGTACACAAATTAAACTTCAAATTGAAGCAGGAAAAGCAAATCCAGCTCCGCCAATTGGACCGGCACTTGGTCAACATGGCTTAAACATAATGGCTTTTTGTAAAGAATATAATGAGAAGACTAAAGATAAAGCTGGGCAAATTATCCCAGTAGTTATAAGTGTCTATGAAGACAGATCATTTGATTTTATTACAAAAACTCCGCCTGCTTCAGATATGATTAAAAAGAAAATCAAAATTGAAAAGGGTTCAGGAGTTCCAAATCGGGAAAAGGTTGGAAAAATGACTATGAAGCAGGTAGAAGAAATTGCAAAGGATAAAATGCCAGATTTAAATGCTACTGATTTAGATGGTGCAATGAAAACTATTATGGGTACAGCCAGACAAATGGGAGTAACAGTAGAAGGTTAATTGTAGGGGCAAATCAATATGTTTGCCTAAATGAAGGAGGGTGGGAGATGTAAAGGTAATTCGTGAATTACCTTAAATCGTTTGAACCACAAAATGCAATGCAGGTAGTTACAAAAAAGAAAAAACAAATCAATGAACTTTTGGGAGAAACGAAATTATATAAACCAAAAGAGGCCATAGTAAAAATAAAAGAGATCTCCAGTAAGGTAAAAAGAAAGTTTGATGAGACAGTGGAATTAGCCATAAGGCTTGGAATTGATGCTAAGCAGAGCGATCAGCAGGTCAGAAGCTCTGTAGTGCTGCCAGGCGGAACAGGAAAGAAAATAAAAATTGCAGTAATTGCAAAGGGTGAAAAAGTAAAAGAAGCAGAAGCAGCCGGAGCAGATATCGTAGGTTCTGAAGATTTAATAGCAAAAATAGAAAGTGGTTTTCTGGATTTTGAGAAATTAGTTGCTACGCCTGACATGATGGGTCAGATGGCAAAGCTTGGTAAAATCCTTGGCCCGAAAGGTCTCATGCCAAACCCAAAAGACGGAACAGTTTCAGCAGATCTTAAAAAAGCAATTGGTGAACTTAAAGCAGGAAAGGTTAGTTTTCGTGCTGAAAAAGACAGTGGAATAGTTCATGCACCAATTGGTAAGCTTTCATTTGATGAAAATAAGCTTTTAGCTAATTTTTCTGCTGTAATGGACAGCATAAACAAAATAAGACCAGCCAGTGCAAAAGGCACATATATAAGATCAGTTTATGTCAGCTCGACGATGGGTCCAGGATTAAAAATAGATCTTGGGTCGCTTGACGAGTTACATGAACATCATAATTAACTACAAATGAGTAAAACATTAAAACTTTATATTGATACCTCTGTTTGGAATCATGTTCTTGAGAGCGAAAGAGACAATCATAAAATCACCAATGATTTTTTTAGCCTTTCATCAGAGGATAATTATTTACTTGTAATATCAAACCTTGTTATATCTGAAGTTTCAACTATTAAAGGTGTTCACAATATTAACTTTAAAGAAGGATACGGTATGATAGAGATAGTTTCACCAAATCAGTTTCTGGGTAAATAATACTCAGAAAGAAATATGAAAAAGAAAGAAAAATTAGATGAGCTTCATAAAATAAGAAGCAAAAACTATGAGGAGACAAAAAATATGTCTCCAAAAGAGTATATTAATCACATAAATAAAAATGCCAGTAAATTAAGCTCCTTAGTAAAAAAACTTGAGACTTATCATGCAAATCGTAATAAAAGAAAAGCTAGCTAGGCTACTTGTCTAGTATACGGGGTACCTGCCAATAACCCTATAATGCTAATATATCCTTTTAAGAACCTAAAAAAGTTATGTCAAATCTCAATGAAGATATAGATTCAGAAGTAACTTCTGATCCGTGGCACAGAAAAGCTACTACTACAGCACGTTATGACTTGTGTAGCAAATGCCGATTTTTCTCGCCACAAAAACCTTATCAGCCCGGAGTAAGATGTATCTTCAATTTAAGACCAGATGTAGTCTTTGAAGCTGACAGAGCTATTGGAAAATGTGATGTTTTTAAAGAAAAAGAGATTGACAATTAACAACTGACAACTGATAATTATAAATATGAAATTATCAATTAAAAATGCTTTTCTAACATTGGTAATTATTATTTTTTCATTCACCGGCTGTGCAAAAAAACCATGCCTGCAATGTGCCATGAATCCTGAACAAATTAAAGAACAGGAATCAAACTGGCAAAACTTAAATTATAAAATGCTTGCTCTGTACAAACAAGGACAGTTAAAAGAAGCTATAAAGCTGGGAAAAGATTCCCTGAAATTTGCAAAGAAAATATTTGGTGATGATAGTTTAAAAGCAGCAACCTCTTTAAATAATCTGGGTGAATTGTACAGGCTTGATAAAAGATATGGCGATGCAGAATGGCATTATAAAAAAGCTCTTGCAATCAGGGAAAAACTACTTGGTAGAGAAAATCCTGAAGTAGCATTAACTTTAAATAATCTGGCCAGTGTTTATTTTGCTGAAAACAGGCTTACTGATGCTCAGAACACCTATGAAACTGCTTTAAAAGTATTAGAAAAAAGTCCTAAAAAAGATGACCGCAGCTTAATAGCACTTGTGGGTAACCTGGCTGAATTATATAAAAATGAAGGTAAATTTTTAAATGCTGAAGCAGCGTATAAAAAATTACTTGTAATAAGAGAAAAAAGTACAGGAAAAAATGATTTAAATTATGCAAAAACACTAAATGATCTTGGTGCACTTTATTTTCTGGAAGGAAAATATGTACAGGCAGAACCGATTTTTCAGAATACACTAACAATACTTGAGGGAAAACTTGGAAAAAATCATCCGGATCTTTCAGTAGTTCTGGAAAACATTGCAGAGGTTTATAAAAAAACCGGTGATAATGTGAAAGCAAAAATCTTCGAGGAAAGAGTTAAGAATACTCGTACTGTAAACAATATCCCAGGCTAAGGATTGTCTTTATCTTTCATTCATTGTCAATTATCAATTGTTAGAATAGCCTCTTATGGAAACCCGCGGACTGTGGTGGAACATTCATGATTTCCCTCATTATAGAGAAATCTTTTATACGTTATTTTATATTTCTGTTTTGTTCTTTATTTATGGTTTTTATTTAAAGATTAAAAACTGGTCACGTGGCAAGCTGAAAAATAATTTTAATAATATTCCTAACCGTCTTAAGAACATGTTTGAAAAAAGCTTTTTCCACAAGGGCTGGGAAAAGTATAAAGTTTTACGCCTTGCACACGGATTGGTTTTTTTTGGATTTTTTGCCCTGTGGATAGGAACTGATATTTTAACTGTGCAGGATAAAATGCCTGTTTATTTCTTTCGTGGACTGTTTTATAAAGTATATTCACTTGCAATGGATTTATCAGGAATTTTAATGCTTTTTGGACTTTTAATTTTTACTTACATAAGATACATTCAAAAACCGAAAAGACTTGATAATTATCAAAATGACTGGTTTCAACTGGTTTATCTGGCATTATTTGTAATAATCGGATTTTTAATCGAAGGGCTCAGACAATCTGCTACAAATCAAATTGAACCATATGCACCTCTTGGAGCACTCATTGCAGGTGGTTTTCAGGGTTTATCATATGATATGCAAAAATCTATTCATCTGACTCTGTGGTGGCTTCATTCTCTTCAGACATTTTCTTTTATAGCACTTATTCCTTTTACAAAGTTTAATCATATATTTATCGCTCCGGTAAATTTGTTTTTTGCTGATTCAGAACCAAAAGGTAAATTAACTACTCCGTTTAATCTTGTGGAAATTCTGGAAATGGAAAATCCTCCTGAAGATTTTGCACAGAGTGTATCAGGAATAGAAGATTTTTCATGGAAAGATTTAATGGATCTTGATGCCTGCACTGCATGCGGCAGATGTCACGAAGTTTGCCCTGCTACAAACTCTGAAAAACCGCTGTCACCAAAGCAGGTAATTCTGGATTTAAAACAAATTATGTACGGCAAGCCATTACAGAAATCTGTCGTTTCAGACCTGATATCCCCAGAAACCCTCTGGTCATGCACCTCCTGTAATGCTTGTGTGGAAAGTTGTCCGGTTGGCATTAATCAATTGTCGAAAATAATAGATCTGCGAAGAACTTTAATACATGAAAACAAAGCCCCGAATAATTTATTAAACACCCTGAAAAATATTCGCTCCAGATCAAATCCATGGGGACAACCGCCTGAAGACAGAGAAAAATGGACAGAAGGCTTAGATGTCCCAATGATCGATGCCACTGGTGAATTTGAATATCTATACTGGATTGGTTGTGCCGGTGCTTATGACAGCAGAAATCAAAATATTTCAAAGACAATGGTTAAACTACTTAAGAAAGCTTCCGTTAAATTTGTTATCTTAGGTAAAAAAGAAAAATGTACTGGTGACACAGCTCGTAGAGCCGGTGATGAAGGGCTTTTCCAGGAACTGGCAATTGAAAATATTGAAGTATTCAAAAGCAAAAATATAAAAAAAATAATTACCCATTGCCCACATTGTTTTAATACTTTTAAAAATGAATATCCTGAATTTGGTTTAAAAGATGTAGAGATTATCCATCACACGGAAATTTTATGGGACCTGATTAAAGCCGGTAAACTTAACATGACAAGGGAAATTTCCGAAGAAATTACTTATCATGATTCCTGTTACTTAGGTCGCCACAACGGACAATACAACACTTCTAGAAATATTTTAAATAAAATTCCAGGCTTAAAATATACAGAAATGAAAAACTCACGTGAAAGAGGAACCTGCTGCGGCGGCGGCGGTGCACAGCTCTGGTATGAAGCCCCGGGGAAACAAATCAATGTAATGCGATTAAACGAAATCAAAGACTCTGGTGCAAAAGCTGCTGCTACTGCATGCCCTTTCTGTACCATAATGCTGGAAACTGCCCGGACACTGGATAAGAGCACAGAACCGCCAAAAGTACAGGACATAAGTGAACTGGTAGCAAGAGCAATACTATAATTATCTTCTCACTATCTCCAGCTTTGAAATTATCTCTACTGCAATATCTTCTACCGCCCTGTTTGTCATATTTACAACTTCACATTTTAATTCACGGAATATTTTTTTTGAAGATTCGATTTCTTCTGTAATATTTTCAAGTTCAAAATAATCAGCGCTATATCCTGCAGAACTTGCTCTTGTAGTCCTGAATGACTGAAGTATTAACGGATCACAAATTAAACCTATTATTTTCTGCGGGTTAATTTGAAATATTTTTTTTTGCGGATTAACTCCTAAAATTATCGGAACATTTGCAGCCTTTAAACCATAGTGCTGGGCTAAACACATACATGCGGGTGTTTTACCTGTACCCGAAACCCCTGCTAACACTACATCTGCGCTATCGATTCCATTTATATTCTGACCATCATCATACTGAATAGCATAATGAATAGCTTCCATTCTGTTAAAGTAAGTCCGATCAATTTGTAATCTTAAGCCGGGTTCATGTAAAGGTACTGAATGAAAAATATTTTCAAACTTATTTACCAGATCTCCTAAGACATCATGAACCGGAATAGAATGTTTTTTAGCCTGTTCTATTAAAGCTTCCCTGGTTTCAGGTAAAACCAGTGTATAAACTATGATCCCCGGCGGTTTAATAAGGCTTAAAAATAACTTTTTTATCTGGTCTGCAGAGCGAATCTTTGGCAGACGGCAAAGAGCAGCTTTATCCAGCCCAAACTGACTAAGTGCCGATTTAGCAACCAGCTCTGCGGTTTCCCCACTAGAGTCAGATAAGATATAAATTGTAAACATTATAGTATTAAAAAGATTATACAACAGGAATAATATTTAGTGTGTTAAGGAATTTATATAGCCTTTTTGTCTTTTGAATCTTTATGGTTATCACCAATATCATTTACAATAGCCCATTGTAATAATTGCCTTCTCCATTCAAGATCACTTTGGGCTTCAAGTATTAATTCTATTAAACCTTTAAAGTCAGAGAATTTAAGATCAATTGATACTCCAATTTCAAGATTAAGCTGTACCCTTTCATGATTTGGCGAACAAATTAAGCAAGCTACATGCTCCGGCCCGTGAAGTTCTATTAAAGTATTTTTATTTGCTGACTTTGGATTAATAGCCCAGTTAACATAGTCCATTACTTCCTTGGTTTCACTTGCAGAATATAAAAGCCAGGCAAGAGCCTGATATAAAGATGTATTTAAATACAGAACCATCTCTGATGATTTAAAGTCTACAGCCACAGCACCTTCTGACTTGCTTAAATAGATTCCAGCATGGCAGTTAGTAAATGATATTTCTTCATGTGTATTTGTCTTCATAATATACCTCGTCTATGCACTTTCAAGCAGTTGACTCATAGCCTACAGAATCCTATATAAAGGTTATGAAAAGGTTTTGGATATACACAGGATAGTACTAAAATAAGTTAAAATTTAGGTAAATCACTAAGGACATACTCATGAATAAAAAAAATGATGAAAAAAGGAATGAGAACATGACAGAAAATACAGAAGCTGTAGAGATATCCCCGGAAGTAAAACAGGAAGAACAAATTGCAGATAGTACCGTAAGCAAAACTATTTCTCAATCAACTGAAGATATTCAGGGGATCAAGGAAAAGCTAAGTAACTTAGAAAATCAGTACATCAGGCTAATGGCTGATTACCAAAACCTCCAGAAAAGAGCCTCACAGGAAAAAGAAGAACTTTATAAATATGCAGCTCAAAAAACACTTGAGGTTTTACTGCCTGCACTGGATACTTTTGATTATGCAAGGGCCTCAGTAAAGCCTGACTCAAAAGCTGAAAAGATTATTGAAGATTTTACCCTGGTATTTGAAATGTTATTAAAGTGCCTGAAAGATATTGGATTAGAAACTATTGAAGAAACAGGTATCCCTTTTAATCCATTCCATCATGAACCGCTCCATCAAATTCCAACAAATGAACTCCCTGAACAGACAGTAGTACAGGTTTTAAAAAAAGGATATATGCTAAACAAAAAAGTAATCAGGCCTGCGCTGGTATCAGTATCTATAAAAGAAGAAATGAAAGGTTAATGATAAAATCAAGCGAAGAAGAGAAAAAAATGACATCCGGAATAATAAGCACAAGAATTCAGACAGGTTTTACATTATGGTTCACCGGCCTTTCAGGAGCAGGAAAATCCACAATAGCTAACATTTTAGAAAAAAAAATTAAAGATCTTGGATTAAAAATCGAAATTCTTGATGGAGACATAGTAAGAACACACCTTAGTAAAGGATTAGGTTTTAGCAAAGAAGACAGGGATACAAATATAAGAAGAATAGGTTATGTAGCAAGTTTGCTTTCAAGAAACGGAGTAATTGTAATCACTGCTGCCATTTCTCCATACAGGAGTATAAGAGATGAAGTGAGAGAAATGCATGAAAATTTTATTGAAGTCTATGCAAAATGCCCGCTTGAAGTAGCAGAACAAAGGGACGTAAAAGGACTTTATAAAAAAGCAAGGGCAGGCGAAATCCCGCAGTTTACCGGAATATCAGATCCATACGAAGAACCTCACAGTCCTGAAATAATAGTTGAAACGAATAAAGAAACACCGGAAGGAAGTGCAGATAAAATTTTAAGATGGTTAAAAGAAAATGGTTTTATTGAGGGATGAAGAAATTTAATATTTTTATTATTTTCCTGCTCATTGCTAATTGCTCGTCACCAATTACTGTTTTTGCCGGGAGTACTCCTGTTATACGTCCAAAAATTGGTTTAGCGCTTAGTGGCGGGGGGGCGCGTGGAGCAGCACATATTGGTGTGCTTAGAGTACTTGAAAGAGAAAATATTCCTGTTGATTATCTGGTAGGTACAAGTGCCGGGGCTTTCATAGCAGCACTTTATTCAGGCGGAGTCAGTCCGGACGAAATTGAAAAGTATGTTTTATCCGGTGCAATGCAAAAAGTTTATAAAACAAACTTTTCAATTTTTAGAGCTTTATTTATAAATTTGAATAAAGTAGCCCGTACACTTTTAGGTAAACCTTTTTATGCAGGCTTATATAATGATCATAGATTGCACTACTTTGTAGATCAGGCCATTGCAAAAAATGATGGTTCAATTGAACTTAATATCCCTTTGCATATAATTGCTGTAGACTTGATTACAGGTTTACCGGTAGTAATTAAATCAGGAGATGTCGGACTGGCTGTTCAGGCCAGCACTGCAATTCCTACTCTCAGGCAGCCAATACCAATTAACGATCAGCTTCTTGTAGATGGTGGTATTTTAAAAAATATTCCTGTAGATGAAGCAAAAAAAATGGGCTCAGACCTGGTAATAGCGATAGACGTAGATGCAAAGCTGGAACAAAGGAGTCTAAGAGATTTCAGATCTTTTGAAGGAGTTATAACCAGAGTAATTAGCCTTGGACTAAAAGCACAATCAGAACATATTTTAGACAGAGCAGATATTGTTATCAGTCCAAATTTAGGAAGCATAGGCATTTTAGATTTAGATCCCAAAAGCCTTGCCAAAGCTATTAAATCAGGTGAAGAAGAAGCAGAAAAAATGCTTCCTAAGATAAAAAAGAAATTTGAGCAAAAACATTCTTATCTCTCATTAAAGCCAACAAGTAAGTAGACAAAGCTTAAAGAAAAGCTACCTAATAAGCCCTTACGTTAACATAACCTTAAACACTAGTCTATATAACCTAAAAAAGGGGAATCAATGTACATCCTAGATATAAATATAGGTAAAATATTCCAGGCTGCAATTGTTTTATTCCGGCAAAAAGAAAAAACACCCGGGCCCGGGTCTAATGGAACTCAAGATCCACCTGAAACCGATACAGTACAATTTTGTTCGCTTGAGGAACCTGCAATTAGAATCAGTGAGTCTCAAAGAAGAGTCATTGAGTCTGCAATACTTAGACTATTAGAAAATGAACACAACATACCTGAAAGTGAATTAAGTTTATATAGATCAATTAGGGAAACATTCAGGCAAAGGCTCAGACAACCATCCATAACTATAAACAGAACAGACCTGGAAAATTACATACAAACTGTACAAAATGGAAGAGGTGCTTTTAATCAAATTCGGAACCCGGCAATAAGGCAGAGATTAACCAATGATGCTAATCAGTTGCTCCGTTCGCTGCAACAAGCTCGAAATCAAAATCAGACAGTCCAGTCATCACCTCCTCAACCATCAGCTCAGTCATCGCCTCTTCAATCACCAATCCAGTCATCACCTCCTCAATCACCAGCTCAGAGGCCGCAACCAGCTTCTCCAAGACAACCAACTGTAAGAGCAGTAGGAGCCGGGATTCTGCTTGCCAGAACACGTCTGCTGGTTGCAGGAAGCAGAGATGGTTATGTATGCCCAGGAGAAAACATAGAAGGTGAATGTCGCGAATTACATAATATCGAATCTACCCTGGACCGCTGTAATGAAATCAGTGAAGAGACAAGAAGAGAACTATCAGGAAATATTTTAAGGCTTGCTGATGCATTACATAGAAAGCTGCAACCCAATGAGTTTAATCAGCGACTTATAGCAGAGCTCAGAGGGCTTAGCGATGAGATATTAACTGCTACTACCCAGGCAGAACAAAGAAACACTAGAGCAATAACATATCTTAGAACCATTGTAGACCACCAGGCATTTAACAGCCGCCTTACTGAAGGGCAAAGAAGCTTTTTCCGAAATCTTCACACCAGTCTTCAAGAAACTAGACTTGGGAGCTTAAGTAACACCAGATTACAGACTGCAAGAAGTGATGTTATGAATCACAGACTTGCTTATACAAGAAGCTTTGGAGCACACGAAGGTGACTCATTTTACAGAGCAATGTGTGATCTGGAAGCTTTTTTGCTAATGGAAGAGAATTCAAGAAGATAAAAGACTATAAAAAAATTAACAATTATCTTATTGCTGCAACCTTAGAAGGATTAACCGGCTGTACTTTTTTTCTCTTACTCAGCTCTCTCCACCAGACAAGAAGAGCACTTGCCACAAAAATACTGGAATATGTTCCTGATGCGATTCCTAAGAACATGGCGCCGACAAAGTTCTTGGTAGTTTCACCGCCAATAAGATATAAAGTTCCAAGTGTTAAAAGTACAGTAAGAGAGGTATTAATACTTCTAACCAATGTTTGATTTATACTTTCATTTGCAATTTCAGCAAAGGTTTTATTTTTACTTAAATATTTTGAGTTTTCCCTGATTCTGTCGAAAACTACAATGGTATCGTGAACTGAAAAACCAATTACAGTCAGAACAGCAGTTATAAACAAGCTGTCAATTTCCAATCCCCAGATTAAACTAAATATTGAAAACAAACCAATTAAAATAAATACATCATGAAGCAGTGCAATAATGGCACAGAGCGCATAATCTCTTTTAAATCTGTAACTAATATATAAAACAATACCAACCAGTGTAAACACTAAAGCAAGCAGACCAGAAGTAAGCAATTCCGGTCCTATAATCGGGCTTACAGTATCTATAGATAAAATTTCAAACTGACCAAATGTTGTTATTAAATCTCTGTCCAGTCTTTCTTTTTGACTGGATTTTTTCTGAGTGGATTTTCTTTCTTTAATAGCCTTTGATCTGATAATTAAAACCTGTGATCCGTCTTCACCCACTTTAGATAACTGAATATTACTTCCTCCAAGTTTGTGTTTATCCAGGATCCTTCTTACTTTTTCCAGTTCAAGTTTTTGAGAGAACTTATATTCAAGTTTTGTTCCACCTGTAAAATCAAGTCCAAGTTTAACCGGTGTCCCATATTTTACAAAACACATTCCAATTGCAATAAATCCGGGAATTAAAACAGCCAGTGAAAACCCAATCCAGAACCATCTATATTTAACGATATCGACTTTCATTAGTAACACTAAAAATATAGCAGGTAAGAGTGATAAACTGGTTCATTATAAAATAAATTTCATATGTCAGGACATTCTAAGTGGGCACAAATTAAACGTAAAAAGGCAGTTACTGATGCTAAAAGAGGAGCTGTATTCTCAAAAATTTCAAAAGAAATTATGGTAGCTGCCAGACTGGCAGGGCCGGATCCTGCCAGTAACTTTCGTCTAAGATTTGCAATTGAAAAAGCAAAGACAAACCTGATGCCCCAGAATAATATTCAAAGAGCTATTGAAAAAGGTGCAGGATTAGATTCAGTAAGCTCACATATTGAAGAAGTTATTTACGAAGGGTACGGGCCGGGTGGTACTGCAATTTTAGTTTTATGCACTACTGATAACAGAAATAGAACCGTGGCTGATCTCAGAAGTTATTTTTCAAAGTATCATGGCAAGCTGGCTGAAAGCGGCGCAGTAAGCTGGATGTTTGCAAAAAGAGGTGAAATAAAAATCTCAAAATCAGCATTCGATAATCAGGATCAAATCTATGAACTGGTCATTGAAGCAGGAGCTGAAGATATTGATTTTTCTGATGAAGAATGTACCGTCATAATCACAAAGCCGGATGAGCTTGAAAAAGTACAAAAAAATATTCTTACAAAAAACATAAAGCCTGTGGAAACACAGCTTTCATACCATCCTAAAGAACACATTGAAATTACTGATCCTGACTGTGCAAAAAACATAGTAAAACTTCTTGAAATCATTGAAGAGCACGATGATGTACAGGAAGTTTATTCTAACTTTGATATAAAAGAAGAAGCCTTAAATGCAAATTAAAAACTTTATTCAAACCAAACAAGACTCTCAAAAACTTTCTGATGAAGACATAAATTACTTTATTAAAAACTTAGATGACTTTTCTCAAGATGAGATTACTCAATGGCTAAAAGCAGTAAAAGCAAATGGTTTAGATGATGATGAAACATCTGCACTAACACTAGCAATGGCAAAATCAGGAAATATCCTGGACTGGAAAGAGCTGGAACCTACCGTAGATAAACACAGCACAGGAGGTATAGGAGATAAGATAACGCTTCTTTTTGTACCGCTGATTGCTGCATATGGAATTAATATTCCAAAGTTATCAGGCAGATCTCTTGGAATTACAGGTGGAACTATTGATAAGTTAGAGTCAATACCAGGCTTTAAAACAAATCTTTCCATTAGTGAAATAAAGGAACAGGTTAAAAAAATTGGATTAGCTGTATGCAGTACCAGTTCTGATCTGGCTCCGGCTGATAAAAAACTTTATTCAATTCGTGATGTAACAGACACAATAGACTCCATTCCTTTAATTGCTTCATCTATTATGAGTAAAAAAATTGCTGTTGGATCGAAAAATATTATTCTCGATGTAAAAGCTGGCTCAGGTGCATTTATGAAAACCATTAAAGATGCAAAATTACTTGCAAATAAGATGGTAAATATCGGTAAAAATTTAAATAAAAATATTAAAGCTGTTGTTACTGATATGAATGAACCGCTTGGACACAAGATTGGAAATGCTCTTGAGATAAAAGAGGTTATTGAAGTTCTTTCAGGAAAAGAGATTGACGACTTGACTGAAATTGTAATTTACCTGGCAAAGGAAACAATAGACCTTATAAATCCAGATGAAAAGTCAAAAGAAGAAAAACTAAAACATTTATTTCTAAATGGAAGTGTACTGAAAAAATTTGAAGAAATGGTAAAAGCCCAGGGTGGGAATTTAAATATTGATTTACCAAAGGCAAGATATATTGAAGTCTTAAAAAGTAAGTCAGACGGCTATATACAAAAATTAGATGCTCAAACTGTCGGTGAAGCAGTTTTTAATTTAGGCGCAGGAAGGAAGTCAGTGTCAGACAGTATTGATCATTCAGTTGGAATAGTGCTTTTAAAAAACCATGGTAATAAAGTTATAAAAGATGAGCCTTTGCTTGAGATTCATGCAAAAAGCAAAGAAGATGCAGATAAAGTAAAAGAAAAATTACTATCAGGTATAATTTTTGGACAAAACCCGTCACCTAAATTAAAATTAATTCATGAGATTATAAAATGAATGTAGAAAATCCAAATATAAACTACAATATTTCGAATGATGGACCAAAAATCGGTTTTTTAGAAGCCTTTTATGGTGTTTTATTTAGCCCGAAAAAAGTATTTGAAGATTTATTTAATGAAGATACTTTTACAGTAGTAGTTTACGGAATACTTGCAGTTCTTTTATCCAGCCTTGGGAAATTAGAGCCAGGAAATGTAGGCATATTAAATATTTTTGGTATAGAAATAATAGGAGTTCTAAGCTGGTTTTTTGTCGGTATACTTATTTTTTTCTTAAGCACAGTTTTTAAAACTCCGAATAGCAACCTGGGAAGACTCTTAGGTTTTACAGGACTTTCAAGTATCCCCTTTTTACTTCTGGCACCAGTTTCTTTAATTGGTAATTTGAACTCTTTTGTTTATAGTGTCTGTGAAATTTTTGTTAGCATATGGTCATTTATTCTTTTCTGGATAGCACTGGCCAAGAGCTTTCAGTTAGAAGGCTGGCGTGTGCTTCTTATGGCAATTGTTCCGTTTTTGCTGGGGATATTTTTGTTTACTTTCTTAATTGCAAATTTATTTGGAGCGTTTTTTTCAGGAATGTTCCTTAAGTAACTAAAGGTATTATTTCCAGTTCTTTACTCTCACTTTGAACTTTTTCTGCAGGCACAGTAATTTCCAATGTAGCTCCTGCATCTGCGGGCTTATTTAAATACTGAACACTTGCTCCTATTAATTCTGCTCTTTCCTTCATATCAATTAAACCAAATCCGCCACCAGAGGCATTTTGTGATATACCTCTGCCATTATCAGAAACCAAAATCAATATTTGTCCCGGCTGTTGCCCAATCAGGACTTCTACCTTAGTAGCCCCTGAGTGTTTATAAACATTATTTAATGCTTCCTGAATTATTCTATAAAGATGAATTTCATTTGCTTCAGAAAGTTTTATTTTAGAAAGTTTTGTTACAAGTTTTGACTGAATCGTACCGGCAGAGCGCCTGAAAAGTTCATCCAGAAGATTTTCAATAGCAGGAATAAGCCCTAAAACATTGTCCAGCATAGAAGGCCGTAAGTCATTAATAATTCTTCGTATTTCATAAGTTACATTACTAAGTATCTGGACAGAATCTTTAAGCTGATTTTTAAGCATTTGCGGTACTTCTTCTGAATTGACACTGGATTCAATTTGTCTCCTCAAATCTGTTATTCTCGCCAGAGTATCATCATGGAGATCCCTGGCAATTCTTTTTCTTTCTTCCTCACTTCTGCCTGAAAGCTGCTTCCTGACTTCTTTTAATTCATTGACTCTTTCATTTAATTCTGACAAAGCCATGCTAAGCTGTGTATTTTTTCCTTTAAGTTCTCCTTGTGAATTTTCTAACTTTACATTCTGCTCCTGCAGATTTAACTGCAGAAAGACCAGAGATCCGATAATTAAATTTCCCAGAAGCAAAAATATAACAGGGACAATTTCAAGTAATAAATTAAAATGAGTGTAAGAGATTTGTGTAGACAAAAGTATAATGATAAACAAAGATAAAGCTATGATAAGTCTTCTTACAGCAGGAACAGTACTAAAAAGCATGCCGAGAAGCATACTAAGAAAGACAAACGACATGTGAAAATCATTTAAGCGAAGCTTAAATAAATAAGATTTGTCAAGCAAATTTGCAAGGGCTGTTGCCTGAACCTCGCTGTCAGATATAAAAATATCTTTTTGTACAGGGCTCAATAATTGATCCCTGAGCAACTTACTCTTTAAACCAATTCCTAATATAACAATTTTATCTTTTAAATCAGAAGGTTTTATTTCTCCTTCTAAGAGATCAATAAATGAATATCTGGAAAAGTGGCCTTTTGGGTATCGTAAATAAAAGTCATTTTTATTTTTTAATTTCTGATTGATTTCATTACTGCCCGAAACCTTATATAAAGCATATGAAAATGCTGGTATATTTTTATAATTTAAATCTACCAGTTCTGATTTATGAACAATCTTGTCATAATCTGCATACAGTTCTCCATAACCCACCGCAGAAGCACTTTTTAAAATATCATTTAAGGGATAAGAGGGAAAAGAATGTACTGAATTGGCAATAACAATATTCTTATATTTTAAAATGGTTTTTGCAAGTATCTCATCAGATCTGCTGCCTGAAGAATTGTTCAAATTTAAATTTATTCCAATTGCCTTTATGCCACTGTCTTCAAGTTTTTCAATGGCCTGTTTTATTAAATCTCTTCCCTTCCTTTCAAAATCTTTTATCGGTATTCCATCCTGGCGAAGCAAAAATTGTGTTTTATCATCAAAAAGAATAAGGATAATTTTTTTTGTAGCTGGTATTTGACCTGTTAAATCTTTATTCAAAGAATTACGGCTGTTAATTATTTCAAGTTCAAGTGGCAGCCACAATTTTTTTTCTATATTTAGTACAATAATTGCCAGTACTAAGCCAAAAGCAAGCCCAAGAAGTATTTTTTTGGTAAAGTACTTTTTTTCAACCTGCAGACCTTTTAAAAATTTAATTATATTCATATGACTTTCATCGATTCACACTCTCATTTAATTCTTAAAGAATTTGATAATGACAGGGACAATGTAATCCAACAAGCATTGTCTAATGGCATTACACATATTGTCCAGTCCTGCGATAATCTGGATGAAATAGAAAAGAACCTGATTTTAACAAAAAAATATGGAAATCTGTATTCAAGTGTTGGAATTCACCCTCATGAAGCCAAACTCTGGACAGATGTAAGCTATGACACAATTATAAAATATACAAAAGAGGAAAAAGTAATAGCAATAGGAGAGACCGGATTGGATTTTTATTATAACCACAGTCCACAGGATATTCAGCTTAAAGTATTTCGAGAACAAATAAAAATTGCAAATGAGGCTTCACTTCCATTAATCATCCATACCCGTGATGCTTTTAAAGAAACAATTAAAATATTAAAGGAAGAAAAAATAAAACATGGCGGGGTTTTTCATTGTTATACAGGAGATTTGGATATTGCAAAAGAAGCCCTAAAACTTGGTTTTTATATTTCATGGTCAGGAATAATAACTTTTAAAAAAGCTTTTGATCTAAGAGAAGTGGCAAAAAATATTCCACTGAAAAACACATTAATCGAAACAGATTGTCCTTTTTTAACCCCGCTTCCACATCGCGGAGAAAGAAACGAACCAAAGTATGTAAAATATGTTGCAGAAGAGCTGGCAAAGATTCATAATGTTAGCGTGGATAAAGTAGGAGAAATAACATCAGAGAATACAAAAATATTGTTTGGGATAAAGTAAGAGCAATGCCAAAGATAGAATTACACTACAAAGAACTCCCGCCATGTGATGTACTTGTCGCCGGAGGCGGATCTGCAGGTGTAGCAGCTGCAGTCAGTGCAGGGAGAGCCGGGGTAAAAACTATTTTAATAGAAAAAAGCACATTTCTGGGCGGCACAGCTACAGGCGCACTGGTCACACCAATGATGAAAAATACTCTTCCGGCAAAAGGATTGTTTTCAGAGGTATGTGACAGGCTTATGCAAGCTGGTGGAGGAGCTACTTTTAAAGATGGCAATCCTGGCTGGTTTAATCCGGAGATTTATAAAATCGTCCTTGATAAAATATGCCTTGAAGCACATGTGAAGTTAATGTTTGATTGTCAAGTCATTGAAGCAATTCATGAATTGCCTTTCCTTCGTAAAGTTATCTTTTTTAATAAAAGCGGCTGCTTTTCTATTTCAGCAAAAGAGTTTATAGATTGCACCGGTGATGGTGATTTGATGGCGTTTTCCGGCGTGAGCTATGAATCAGGTGAAAACAATCATCGTCAGTCTATGTCACTTCGCTTTATGATGAGCGGAGTTGATTTAAAAGCTCTTGCAAAATGGCTTCAGGAAAATGATAAAAGAGGTGATTCACCTGTTCATTTTTTAGATAATGGAGACATTTTACTTTCAAGTGCTCATACTTTTGAAAAAGAATGGACTTTAAAACCTTTCTTTGATGAAGCTTTAAAAAATACTGACTTAAAAAAAGAAGATGCAGCATATTTTCAAATCTTTTCTGTACCTGGCTCTCCGGGGCTTGTAGCATTTAACTGTCCAGGAATTATTTCAGGAAATAAAGTTTTAGATCCTTTAAATAGTGAAGATACTTCATGGGTTTTAACTCATGGAAGGCAAATGATAGAAAGAATAAGCAGTTTTTGTAAAAAGTATCTCCCGGGTTTTAGTAATTCTTATGTTTGCCAGATTGCGCCATATATTGGAGTACGTGAAAGCAGAAGATTAATTGGTCAGTATGTTTTAAGTGCAGAAGATATTTTAAGCGGACAAAAGTTTGAAGATGCAATTGCTGATTCAGACTGGCCTATTGACATTCATCCTTCAAAAATTGGTGAAAGAGAGCAGTTACGTCACCCGCCTAAAAATGATTATTACCAAATTCCACTTCGTTCACTCTTACCCAAAGAAAATGAAATTAAAAATCTTATTGTAGCAGGACGTTGTCTGTCAGCTGATTTTGAAGCTCAGGGATCAGCCAGGATTCAGGCAAACTGCTGGGCCATGGGTGAAGCAGCAGGACAATTGGCTGCAAAGAGGGTTAATTATTCTCTGCGTTCTTAGGTGAAATATTAAATAATTATAAAGATCGAGATACAGTTTAATCAAGATATGAAAAAATAATTTAAAAAGAACAAGCAGGTTTTATATGTCTGATACACAAATAGTCCCAATTGTCTTAACACCAATGGCAGTAGTAGGGACAAAGCCCAAATCTAAAAAACAGATAGAAGAAGAGTTAGCTAAAATAAAGGATCTAAATCCGTTATCAAAGACAAATCTAACAAGTGGTATTGGAGGAGCCGTTACAGTTTTTGAGCTGGCAAATTTATTGATAAATCCTAAAGCAGGAGCTTTAAGTTACATAATTACAATTGGAGGTGGAATTCTTACTGGATTAGGGTTTCTTATTTCACCTTCTTTAGAATGTGAGAAAGAGCCGGAAGTCTTATCACCACCAGTACGCCCGGCTCCAGAAATACCACCTGCAGAAACTCCACCCCCATCCTCCAAAAAAGCACAGCCAGTTCCTGAAATTCAAAAAACTCCTTTTGATGAATGGATTAAAAAGATTGATTTATTGAAAACTGCTATTGTAAGCAGCAATCTTTCAAAAAGTGAAAAAAGATCCAAAGTTACAGAACTACTTAACATTCTAAGAGATACAACTGGCAAAACAACTACCAGACTTGAATTGGATAATCACTCTAAGCTAAGAATATATACACTAGAGCTTTTAAGAGACATTATAATTAATCCAAATGAAAAAAATGAGCAAACTATAAGCAGATCTTTAAAAGCAATATTAAATCTTTTTATGAAAGATACCAGAGATAATCTTAAATCTAATGCTGGCGCAGCTTTACTGATAATCGTTAATGAAAGAAAAGATGCAGTGGAAAGACTTGCTTCAAGTGATCCTGAAATAACCAGGGATAAAATAATTGCAAAATTAAAACAAATAAAAAAGTAAAAGATATTTTAAAGAGCTAACCGGATTTAAAAATTATAAACACCAGATAAGCCAGGTAAAATACCCCGCCTAAAAGGAAAGTTTTAAATGTAAGTTTGTTTTTTCTTGAAGCAAATAAAACTATTCCTGCACTGATTAAACAAAAAATAAAAGTCAGGTAAGAGATTGCAGAAGTCATATGCCAGTCTGTAAATAAAAGACCTATTGAGACAGGAAAGGTACTCTGGAAAACCAGAGCTCCGGATACATTCCCTACAGCAAGAGTATCCTTTTTCTGTCTTATCCACATCCAGCTGTTAAACTTTTCAGGAAGTTCTGTAGCAAGCGGTGTAAGCAAAAGGCTTATTATAAATGCAGGAAAGTTTAATCTGTGGGATATTTCTTTCAGTACTTCCACAAAGTGATGTGCACTAAAAAGCAATAATCCCAATGAAAACACAAGCTGACAATAAATTAAAAAAGTCGTGGGTTTTTCCGCCATAGGCAGACCCGCCTTTGTCGGGAAATTTGGAATAAACTTTGTTAAAAAAAACGGATCCAGATTATCTTCCAGTTCTTCTCCTTTGTATTCTTCCTTTGTTTCTTCTTTAATCGTTTTATACAAATAAACTATATATAAAATCATCAGTACAACAGCTAAAATTACATGAAAAATATGATTTAAAAAAATTGCCAGAAATGCAAGAAAAAATGAAATAAGAAAAAACGAAAGATCTCTTTCAAGAACTGTTTTATCTGTGTTTATAGCACTAGAGTTTCTTCTGCCTGACTTAAAGTATAAATAACTGGAAAGGCCAATTAGGAAAAAAGCAACTGTGCTTAACATAAAGGGAGCACCAATTATGGCCCCCATACTAATCTGGTTAATCGAATTTAATGCATCTACCTCACCCTTTAAAACCTTAACCATATTTTCCCAGCTTATACCCCAGAAAATCGCTACAAGCGGGACAATTGTCTCCGGCAAAGCTGTTCCTACGGCAGCTAAAAGGCTCCCGGTAATTCCATGCGACAGATTTAACCTGGCACCCAGCCATTCAACTGAATTGCTGAAAATAATGCAGGAAATTAAAATTGCAATTAAAGAAATCGAAAAATAAAATAAAATTTCCATCGATTACCCTACAAAGTTATAGAATAGACTATATTTAACATTATTTGAGGATTTCTTAATCATGGATAACAAAAACACTACAAAGATTTATTTAAAATTTAATTTAGTAACTTTTTTAGTGGTTTTTTTGCTCTCATCTTCAACAATTTTCATTCAAAAAGTTAAAGCAAATTCAAACAGCATATATGCAAGCTCTGTTTATAAAACAGCATGGGAAACAATAAATGAAAAATATTATTTCAAATCAAAAGTAAATCTGGAAAGATGGGAAAATAAATTTGAAAATAAAATCGATGATTTGGATGATGCACATAACTGCATAAACAAACTTGTAAGAGAACTGGATGATCCATATACAAAGTTTTTATCAAGAGAAAAATTTCAGGAAGAACAAGATATTATTAACTCTACACTCACAGGCATAGGAGTAAAATTATCAAATAAAAAACCTATAGTGCTGGATGTACTGGCTGAAAGTCCAGCCGAAAAAGAAGGAATAATGCCAAATGATTATATCCTCTCTGTAGGTAATAAAAGTACAAATAATCTCGATGGAAGCCAGACGGCAGATTTAATCAGAGGGCCAGTTGGAGCACCATTTACAGTTAAGCTAAAAAGAAGAGAGAAGGTTTTAACTAAAACTCTTAGACGGGAAGAGTTAAAATTCAGGGCAGTCTCAAGTCGCTTACTGGATAATAATATTGCACTTATAAAAATTGATTCTTTTCTTCCTGCAAATACAAGTAATTTATTTAAAGATGAAATTATAAAGTACATGTCAGCTGATGGAATTATTATAGATTTGCGAAATAATTCAGGTGGGCTTGTAAAAAATGCTATAGAAATTGCAGATATGCTTTTAAAGGAAGGAAAAATAATAAGTACAGTTAATCTGTCAAAGACAATAAATGATTTTGCAAATTCAAGTCAGATTTATAACTCTAACATAGTTATTTTAGCTAATGAGCGTACTGCAAGTGCAAGTGAAATCTTACTCAGTGCACTAAAAGAAAATAAAAGAGCTATAGTAATAGGTAAAAAGACCTTCGGAAAGGGGCTTGTACAGGAGCTTATTAGATTGCCTGATGACACAGCATTGCAGGTAACCATAGCTGTTTATCTTACTCCGAATGGAACCTTTATTAATAAAAAAGGTATTATTCCTGATGTAATTTTAAATAATGAAGAAAAACAATTAGAAAAAGCCAGGGAAATTCTGTATACATTAAAAGAAAAATCAAAGATTGCTTTTTTATAAAGTTGTTATAATAATTCTATGGTATCTCCAAGCTTACTTCCCAGACACAATATCGGTGCTATCTGCAGTCAGGTTAGTTTTGACAAGGTAACCCATGCAGTACACCTGTTAAATATTCAAAATGTTTTTCAGACACCTACTCTGCCTGCTACACTTTCACAGTTTGTAGTAGCAAACCAGTGGACAAATGCTCAGGGAAATTTTTTACAGCAGTTAGAGATTTATACACCAAGTGGACAATTACTTGCTGAAAGAAAAAATCAGTTTACTATTACCTCCAGCCCCCCTATTTCATGTCACTGGTGCATTGATTCATTTTCAATGATGTTAACCCTTAGAGAAACCGGGGTTTACTTTGTAACCATTTCTATTGGCAGGCTTGAAGGACCTATGGAATCTGTCTGCAATATACCATTTGAGTGTCGGCTGGTTCCAGTACAGTCTGCAGGATAATGAAAATGAAAAAAATCGTACTATGCGGTGGTGGAACAGGTGGACATGTTTTCCCAAACATTGCAATCAGTGAACTTTTAAAAAAACAAGAGTGTGATTTATTTTACATAGGTGTAAATGGAAAAATCGAAGAAAAACTTTGTGAAGAAAACAGTATTGATTTTTACGGTTATGAATTTTCCGGTTTTCCCAGGAAGCTAAGAAAAGAAATTCTAATCTGGCCGTTCAATCTTCTTAAAGCAGTTTCAAAAGCAAAAGTCTATTTAAAGCATTTTAAGCCTGATATGGTTTTTGGAACCGGTGGTTACTCCAGTGCTCCTGTTTTTATAGCTGCAAAAAGATTAAATATCCCTTATATAGTTCATAACCTCGATGTCAGATTTGGCCTTGCAAATAAACTCTGTGCAAACGGTGCTTCCTGTATAACACTCGGCTTCCCGGCAAATTCAGATTTTTTAAAAGATACCAGTTGTTTCGTCACCGGTAATCCTGTAAGAAAAACTTTTATTGATATTGAAAATGAAGACAAAGAACTGATTTTTAAAGAATTTAATCTGGATCCTAAAAAGAAAACTATTTTTGTAATCGGCGGTTCACAGGGAGCAAATGCAATAAATGAAACTATTCTGGAAATACTAAAAGAACTTATTTTAGACAATAACATTCAGATTATTCACCAAACCGGTGAAACAAGTCACGAAGCTTTTTCTAAAAGAATCCCTGCTTCTGTAGGGGGAGGGTTAAAACCTGCCTCTATTACAAATTATATTGCAAAACCATTTTTTGATAATCCGGAAAAATGTTATTATGTCTCAGATCTTATAATTTCCCGCTCCGGTGCCATGACTACTACAGAAATTATCACTCTGGGCAAGCCAGCTATATTTATCCCTTACCCATTTGCCGGAAACCATCAGGAAGCAAACATAACACATTTGGTTGAAGCTGGTGGAGCAGTTTTACTCAGGCAAAAAGAGTTTACAGGTAAATTACTTTTAGGTACTATCCTTGAAATCATAAATGATGAGGACAGATTAAATAAAATGTCAAAAATCACAAAATCATTTGCAAAGCCTAATGCACGGGAAGATATAGTAAAGTTAATTCTTGAAACTATTGATAAAAAAGATTCAGATATAGAAAATTTAACAGGTGTTATTTAAACAAAAAACTCCTTTAATAATTCCAATCCTGCATCCCCGCTCTTTTCCGGATGAAACTGAACTGCAAGTAAGTTATCTTTTTTTATTACTGAGGTAAAGTTTTCACCATCATATTCTGTCTCTGCATAAATAATATTTTTATCTTCTGGAATCACATAATAAGAATGAACAAAATAATATTTTTTTCCATTCGAATCATTCCATCCTATATGAGGAATTGTTTTTGCTTTTTTAAACCTGACTACTTTCCCTTTAAATATCCCTAATCCTTTTTCTTCCAGGTTTTCCTCACTATCTTCAAATAAAACCTGCATACCTACACAGATTCCTAAAAATGGCTTTAAACCTCTTGCTGATTTAATGATTACATCCTGTAAATTATTTTTTTTTATGGCAGACATAACTGCACCAAATGCACCCACACCAGGAAATACAACTGCATCTGATTTTTCTATAACACCTATATCTTTTGTAATTTCAGCATCAACATCAATAAATTTTAAAGCTTTATAAACGCTGTGAAGGTTACCGGCACCAAAGTCGATTAGTGATACTTGCTTTTTCATTTCACAACAATATTCACGATCTTGTCAGGTACAATCACTATTTTTATTAGTTCTTTCCCATCCATTCGTGCTTTTACTTTTTCCTGTTCTAATGCAATTTTCTCAAGTTCTTTTTGCGATTGTCCTTTTTTTGTAGTTAAAACATCTATTTTTTTTCCGCCCATCTGGATAACCAGCTCAATTTTATCTGTAACAAGTGCTTCCTTATCATATTCAGGCCACTTTTGCTCATGAACAGAATAATGTCCACCAAGTTTACTCCAGAGTTCTTCGGTAATATGAGGTGCCAATGGTGCTAACAGCTTTAACAAATTTGTAAAAGAAAAACTTAAGACTTTACTTTCTACATCACTGTAAGATTCTTTATTTAAAATGAATTTATACATTGCATTTACAAGCTCTGTCATGCGGGCAATAGCAGTATTAAAAATATACTTTTCAGATGAAATATCTTCTGAAACAGATTTGATTGTATAATTTGCTGTTTTATATAAATCTTCTAATAAAAGTATTGCATGTAATGTCTCCAGTGGGATAAATCTCTCATAAATTGTCAAGTTTGCATTTTCTTTCAGGTTAAAAAATAATCTCCAAATCCTTTCAATAAACCTGTACTGCCCGATTGCACCCTGTGTAGACCACTCAATTTCCTGCTCAGGAGGCGCTGCAAATAAAATAAACAATCTTGCAGCATCTGCACCATACTTGTCAAAAAAATCTATAGTTCCTACTACATTTCCTTTCGACTTGGACATTTTGGTAATTTTCCCCTCTTTTGAACTAAACATGGTTACCATCCCCTGGCTAAGAAGATTGGTAAATGGTTCATCAAAATTTAAAAGCCCGAAATCTCTTAATGCTTTTGTAAAAAATCTTGAATATAAAAGGTGTAATATAGCATGTTCTACTCCGCCTACATATTGATCTACCGGCAGCCAGTAGTTTACTTTTTCTTTATCAAAAACTGCTTTATCATTTCCGGCATCTGAGTAACGGAGATAATAATAACTTGAACAAATAAAAGTATCCATCGTATCTGTTTCACGTCTGGCTTCTTCGCTACATTTGGGACACTTTACATTAAGCCATTCTTTTGCTTTTAGAAGTGGAGATCCGCCACTTCCTGTAAACTCAATATTAGTTTCAGGAAGCTTTATCGGTAGTTCTTTTTCATTAACCGGAACTACACCACACTTATCACAATAAATAATTGGAATAGGACAGCCCCAGTATCTTTGTCTGCTTATTAACCAGTCACGTAAACGGTAAGTAATTTTCTTTTTACAAAAACCGTTTTTACTTCCATATTCAGCAATTTTTTTCTTTCCGTCTTCGTTATTTAATCCATCAAAAATATCTGAATTGATCATTATTCCAGAACCAATATAAGCATGTGATAACTCTCTGCCCAAGCCATCAGGAGAAACTACCTGCTTAATTTCTAAATTAAATTTTTTAGCAAATACAAAATCTCTTTCATCATGTGCCGGTACTCCCATAACAGCACCGGTACCATATTCAAGAAGAGTATAGTCACTTATCCAGATCGGGATTTTTTGGTTATTAAACGGATTCAGAGCAAAGGTGCCAAGAGGCGTACCGGTCTTTTCTTTGTTTTCAGAAAGCCGTTCAATCTCAGTTAATAAGCTTGTCTGTTTTATATACGCCTGAACTTTTTCTTTGTTTTCATTCGCCGTAAGCTCAGTAACAAGCGGGTGCTCCGGTGCTAACACCAAAAATGTAGCTCCATAAACAGTATCAGGCCTGGTAGTATATACCGGGATTTGAAGACTGTGACCTGCAGTAAAAATAATTTCAGCTCCCTCAGATTTACCAATCCAGTTTTTTTGCATCAGTTTTACCCGTTCGGGCCAACCGTTTAATTTTTCAAGATCGTTCAGTAACTCTTCTGCATACCGGGTAATCTTTAAAAACCACTGTCTCATCATCTTTCGCTCTACAGGAGTGTCATCATGTCTCCAGCATTTTCCATCTTCCACCTGTTCATTTGCTAAAACTGTCTGGCATTGCGGGCACCAGTTTACCGGTGCATCTTTCTGATATGCAAGGTTATGTTTGTAAAACTGAAGAAATAACCACTGTGTCCATCTGTAATAATCCGCATTACATGAAATTACCTCTCTGTTCCAGTCATAACTTGTACCCAGTCTTTTTAGCTGCTGATTTTTCATGTACTCAATATTTTTTTTCGTCCACTGGTGAGGAGGTACTTGTCTTTCAATTGCAGCATTTTCAGCAGGCAATCCAAATGCATCAAAGCCCATAGGATTTAAGACATTGAAGCCAAGCATTCTTCTGTGTCTGGATATAACATCGCTAATGGTATAAACTCTCATATGTCCCATATGAAGATCTCCGCTTGGATACGGGAACATTACTAAGGAGTAATACTTAGGTTTCTTATCAAAATCAACAGCTTTATGGATAGAGGTTTTTTCCCATTCCTCCTGCCATTTATATTCAATTTCTTTAGGCTTATAAATTACAAATAATAGAATCATCAGGTTTTAATTATATTATGGAATAAAATATCCGGGTTAGCTCTAATCCTTTGGTTTATAGTTATTAAGGAATCAGTCTTGAGGCTGGAAAAGGGAATAGTATAACAGAAGCTTAATTATAAACAATCCTATAAAGAAATCAATTTTAAAAGATATAATGCAAGTATGAATCAAAGAAAAATAATCCTCAGTTTAATTTTTTTGTGTAGTTTGACTTGCAGTGCAAACGCTACTGAAGTAAGTAAATCCTCCGGTGTAAAGCTCGAGAGACACTTTGTTTTTGATACATTACCATTAAATCTTGAGGAAATTACCTCTGCCAGTGACAGAATATTTACCGGCATTTGTACTAATGCAGAAGAAATAGAAGATGATCCGGAATCCGGATTACCTGTATTTAAATACACATTTAAAATTATTGAAGTAATAAAAGGACTTCAGGGAAAAGAAGAAATAACATTTAAACAATGGAAACCTACAGTAAATGGTGCCAGCTATGAAGCAGAGAAAAAGTATATTTTGTTTTTATATCCAAACAGTGAAAGAGGACTAACAAGTCCGGTAGGTTTTTTACAGGGACAATTCGAAGTTCAAAAGAAAGGGTTTATAAGAAGAAGTGAAGTTGTAAAAAATAAGTCCGGCAATAGAGGATTAAACAGAAATCTAAAGACACAAAAGAAAGTAGTTATTCATGAAGATAATTATATAAATAACTATGTGGAAGAATGTTCTGAACTTGGAATACCGATGAGATATCAGGAATTTGTTAAAGCAGTTAAATACCTGGCAAAAAGAGGAAAATGAAAAAACTTTATCTACTTTTAGTCTTAGTTTTTTTTACAGGCTGCTTAAGTGTCAACGCTGGCGGTCCTTTAGTGGTAAAGAACGGGATGGCTATAACCTATGGAACAAAGCCTCTTGTTTACAGATATGATCTAGGACCGCTTGGAATATTTAGTAATACAGAAGCAAGACAACTTTTTGAAGACAGATTTATGGACTGGGAGGCAATTCCTACAGCGTTAAATTCCTTTAAACGTGATAATCCTGACTCTTTAACATTTGATGTTACTGCAAGTAATTTTGATCCCATCCTGAACTCAAAAAATCTTTTGGGTTATACTCCTGTAATATTTGATAATGATGGATCATTGTTAAATGCTTTCCTGGGAAATGGTGCAGGGAATTCTGTGCTTGGATTATCTGGCCCTATTACTGTAAACTCAGGTCCACTGGCAAATCAAATTGCTGAATCGCAAGCTGTATTTAACGGCAGATTTGTAGATGGTATTGATACCCCTGCTAATCCTGAATCAAGTATTGATTCTTTTAAAGGCACTATAATCCATGAGTTTGGACATGGTCAGGGTTTAGATCATTCACAGATAAATGTTGAAGCCGTTAAGCCCGCATCAGGACAGGAAATCAGGGATACAGTTCCATTAATGTTTCCTGTAGCAGTAAATGATTTATTTTTAATTAGGCGGGATGATGCTTCTGCAATTTCTTTACTTTACCCAAATCAAAGCACACTGGGTAGTTTTGGGACCATAGAAGGAAAACTTCTCAGGCAGGATGGAGTGACACCTGTTCTGGGTGGAAATATAATTGCAAGGAGTGTAACTGATCCTAAACTGGAAGCAGTTTCATGTGTGTCGGACTATCTGACAGAGGGTGATGGTTTTTACAAATTATTTGCCGTACCTCCGGGACAATATACTATTGAAATAGAACCAGTTGATCTTTCATTTACCGGAGGTTCAGGTGTTGGTCCATATACTGCAAGCAAAACAGATAAATCATTCCAAAATCCTGTCCCAAAAGGATTCTACACCGGAGCAAATAAACCAATAACTCTTGATCAAAGTCAGGCATTAGTAGTCAGTGTAACAGCCGGACAAACAATAAAAAATGCAAATATTATTGCATCACAAACAGCAGCTTCAAGCACTTCAACCTCAAGTACCTCAAGCACCTCAAGTACATCAAGTTCTTCAAGCAGCGGTTCTTCTGTTCCTGGTGAAATAAATGAAACTGAGCCAAATGATTCCGTTAATGAAGCTCAAACTGTCACACTGCCGGTTACAATCTCAGGAAATATTGCAAAAGGAGATCCGGGAGAACTGGAGCTAAGTACAGAAAGTGGTGAGCAGGTTATAATCAGCGATCTTTTTAAATTTACATTTACTCAGCCTGATTCACTTAATGCCTTACTTACTATTCCAAATGATTCAAGCAACGGTGATCTTGATTTGATTTTATTTAATGAAGATGGCTCACAAATAATAGACTCTTCAAGTCAGAACGGAAGAACTGATGAGTTAATTAGCACCTCACTTCAGGCAGGTACTTATATTCTGGGAGTTGGAGCATTTTCTGGCTCATCATCATATAAGCTTTCAATAACAAACTTAGCTGGTGTTCCATCTGTAATACTTTCAGGCCCTACTACGATACTACTCAGTAATCAGGGGGTAAATAAATTTATTATTAAAGCAAATGCATATAATTTTACATCCAGAGCAAACTGTAAGATTAAAAAATCAAGTAGCCAGCTTCTTAAAAACGGACTTAAATCATTTTTACTGGATGCAGTAAGAACAAGTAAAAAAATCACGTTTAAAATACCATTTATACAAGCTATTGACTTAATAAACAGTCAAACAGAAGAAACAGTTACAATATCAGTAATTTGTTCAAATGGTGCAAGTGATGAAATAGATATACTTATCACGCCAAACATACAAAAAATTACAGGAAATAAAACTTACCGGTATATTTTCAGAACCAAGTAACAGGTAACGTTATAAAAATCAAATGTCAAATAAGCCGCCAAAAAAAATATTGCTGGATAATGGCCTTGTAATAATAGCCGAGGAAATTCCGACTGCTTTATCCTGCACATTAAGCATATGGGTTAATGCTGGTTCAATTGATGAGGAGGTAAGCAATAACGGCATTTCACATTTTATTGAACACATTGTTTTTAAAGGTACAAAAACAAGGACAGCTCTAGATATAGCAGAACAAAGTGAAAATGTAGGAGCTAATTTAAATGCTTTTACAGACAGAGAACATACTTGTTATCATACAAGGGTTTTAAGCGAGCATATTTCTGTAGCACTTGAATTATTTTTAGATATGTTATTTAATCCAAAACTTGACGAAAATGATTTTGAGCTTGAAAGGCAGGTGATTTTAGAAGAAATTAAAATGTATGAAGATACTCCTGAAGATTTGGTTCAGGATTTTTTGTTTGAAATTATATGGAAAGAACACCCGCTTGGAAAGCCTGTTACAGGCACCACAAAATCAATTTCAGATCTTAAAAAAGATCTTGTTATAAAATATCTGAATAATTTATATACTCCGGATAACATGGTTATTTCAGTAGCAGGAAAATTTAATCTTGACGAAATTATAAAACAGGCAGAAAAATTTGTTTCCCATATTAAAAGAAAAAATAAAAAGGTTGAACCTCCTCCATTAATTCTCACACCGGATATTTTTATCAAAGCAAAGGAATTAGAACAGTTACACTTAAGCTTCGCCACTAAAGGCGTTTCTGTATTTGAAGAAGACAGGTATGTTTTAGCCGTAATCGACATTGCTCTTGGGGGTGGAATGAGCTCCAGGTTATTTCAGGAAATAAGGGAAAAAAGAGGACTGGCATATTCTATTTCATCTTATTACCACACAAATAAACTTGGAGGATTATTCGGGGTATATGCTGCTACTACAAGCAAGGATGCAGGCGGAGTTACAGACTTAATTCTTAAGGAGTTAAAAGCTATAAAAAAGAATGGCTTAAAAGCTGACGAGCTTGACAGGGCAAAAATGCAGCTTAAAACCAGTTTGTTTTTAGAGCTTGAATCAAACCAGGTAAGAGCATTCAGGAATGCATTATATTCACTTTATTATAATAAATTTTTTACAATTGATGAAATAAATACCTCTGTCCAGTCAATTACAAATGAAAGAGTTGCTAAGCTGGCAAATGAATTATTTGATTCAAAATATTTTACACTTACCCTTCTTGGACCAAAAGGCGGATTGCCAACTAAAACACAGCTCGAGGATGTGATTAAAAAATATTAGTTGTTTTTCTGTGAGCAAGTTCCTCAAGCTCATCATTTAAAATAACTTCAGGCATCTTAAGTCCTTTTCGTTCCAGAGCTAATCTGATTAATTTATCTGCCAGATGTGGATTTTTAGGTAAAAGTGCTCCATGCAGGTATGTACCAAACACATTTTTATATCTGATTCCTTCAAAACCATCTTCTCCGTTATTTCCACTACCACGAATAATTTTTGCAAAAGGTTTAACTGAAGAGCCCGGATAAGTTTTGCCGCTGTGGTTTTCGAAGCCAACAATTGTATTCTTTGACTCAATCTCTTTACACAATACATTTCCAATCATTCTTTTATTACCAGCGATCGTATAAAGATCCAATGCATCTATGCCTGGTATTTCAGAACCATCTTGTGCTCTGTAATACTTACCGAGTAACTGGTAACCGCCACAGACAGCTAAAAAAACCACATTGTCTTCGATTAAATCAGTCAGCTCTTTCTTCTTCATCTGAAGATCATTTGACACTAAAACCTGCTGTTGATCCTGACCGCCCCCCATAAAAAAAATATCAAAGTTTTTACCTTGTAAATCTTCATTGGGGCTAATGGCTGTCACATTTAAATTAATACCTCTAGCCTGACATCTGAAAGACAAAGTTAATACATTCCCTCTGTCACCATAAATATTCAGAAGTTTAGGATAAAGATAAGCAAGTTCAAGTATTAACGACATATGTTATATAATAATTTACGTTATTAAGGAAATGAGGTAAGCAAATGTCAGATTCAGTAAAGAAGGCTATTAAATTATACAAAGATAACAAAAAAAAGATAGGCGATTTTATAAAATGGTCAGATAAACAAGTTCTAGCTATCAGGGATAAAATGAGGAAAGTATCCAGAAAAAACCGTGGTAAGTGGACACTTGAGTTTTATGAATCGCTACAGTTAATCAATAAAGAAAGCCTAAAAAGAAAATTAACCCAAAAGACTGCATGACATCGAGAAGAAAATTCATGGGTGCAGATATTGATCTGGTTTTAAAAGGTGAGCTGGAAATTGATAAATTTTGTGCTACAAGAAACGTCAGCCCGAGAACTGCTTATGTCTGGTGCTTAGAACGTGCCACCACAGAAGAACAGTGCGAAAAAGTTAAACGGTGGATGAAGGAATATTTTGATAAGGGTGTAGGTTTAATTTAATTATAAGTCACATTACTTATTTCCCAGGCATATTCACAAACCGGATTTGAGCCATTTTCACAGCTGCGCCCACTTAGCTCGTTACTGTTTCCAGGACATTTTGGTATTTTACCTTCTGAACAGTAAGCCATATCATCCTTCCAGGTTACATATTCGACACAACCAACCTCAACATTTTTTGGCGCAGGAAAATCACTACCTTCAATAACACATACAGGCTCTCCATCACACGGTTGCAAAGGAATATATTTTACATCTTTATTAATATTGTTTGTATCCAAATTAAAACTCAGACAAGCTGCTTCTTCATTTTCTCCACAAATTATTTTACCTTCCTTGCTGCAGGCTGGTGGCATTGAATATTTCAACCCTTTCATATCAGCAAAACATATATTGAAAGATAGTAAACCCCCCATAAATAAAGACAAAGATAGCCTGATACACCTGCCCATAACTCAGGTATCGTTCTTTTGTACTGGATCTTTAAAAAATAGTTACTGGTTATCCCGTGATTTCAATTTGTTTTTTTATTATTTCCTGAATTCCTTTATAAGCCAGCTCTACCATTTGATTAACTAAGCTCTGACTAAAAGGCTTCCCTTCAGCAGTCATCTGAAGTTCTATAATCTGCCCGGATTTATTCATAACTACATTACAGTCAACTTCTGCTTTTGAATCTTCATTATATGAAAGATCAAGTAAGAGGTCCCCATTTACCACCCCTACACTTACAGCTGCTACTGGTTCTATAAGAGGTATTTTTGCAATAAGTCCTTTATCTTTTAATCTGGAAAGTGCTTTATAGCTAGCTATAAATCCTCCGCATATACTGGCCACTCTGGTCGAAGCATCTGCATTGATTACATCTGCATCAATAGCAATTGTTCGGGGCCCGAATTCATTTAAATTAAATGCTGCTCGCAGACTTCTCCCAATAAGCCTTTGAATTTCATTTGTTCTTCCTGATGGTTTTCCTTTTGTAACTTCTCTTTGACTACGTGGCCTGGTAGAACCTGGTAGTAATGAGTATTCTGATGTAAGCCAGCCTTTATTTTTACCTTCCAGAAAAGGAGGTACTTTTTCATCAATCATTGCAGTAACCAGAACTTTTGTCTGACCAAGCTCTACTAAAACTGAACCGTCTGCATTTGGTGCAAAGCCTGATTTAAAGACCAAAGGTCGTAATTCGTTATTTTTACGGTTGTCAGGTCTTGGCATAGGGGTTTATTTTAGCATTTCCTGACAGCAAAATTATTTTCGTCAGGAATTTATTATTCTACGATTAAATCCAGGTTCAGTCCTAAAGAATTATTAGGAAATTTAACTGTTTGATAACCACAGAGTCTTATAGTATTGGGTATAAAGGCTGTAGGGGAGGCCCGGAGTTACCGACATCAGGTTCAAGAAAGGTAAAAGCCATGATTTACAATCCAATATTCGAAGAAGAAAAGGGGAAAAAATTGGAATTCAAGCAGCTTAAAAAAGAAATTAAGCACCGTGCCAGAAAAGAAAGCATGAAGCAGGTAATGGACAGAGTTTATCACTTACTGCAAAAGAAACCAGTTTTAACTCTTACAGCTCTGCTTCATCCGATAGTAAATTTATTTAAATTTACAAAGAAGAATGAAGAACAAATAGTAGAAAAGACTTAAACCCTGTAGAACTTTAACAAATTATGCAGCATCTTTTTGTACTTGTACAAACGGTAAAGTCGCAGTACTATGTGAATTTTTACCGTTATTTTTCTTCTTAAGGAAGAACTGATCATTTTCAAATAATATCTGTTCAGCAAGATCCAATGAGTTCATTTTGTCTTCTTCAGCAACACTCATTTTCATTTTTGGAAAACCAAAATATGTACCTAATGCAAAAGTATCAAACAGTGATGCAGCCCAATCTTTTTCCAAAGGAAGCCAGGAAAGTAAAGCAAACATAGAACCAGCAAATACCTGTCCATATCCGGCTCTTTCAGGATTATACTTAATAGTTTTCCCGTCAAGACCAAGACCTCTTGTCATTTGTGGTAAGCCATTTTGATTTGCTGCTACTTCAAGGCCATTTAATATAATTGGAAGAGATTGTACAAATGTTGCCCCTGACATCAGCCATTTCCCGACATTATTAAATCCACTTTCAGTAATCTCACCAAATTTTTCCATTCTTCCAAAAAGACCAGCACCAATTGCACCAAGTCCACCTAAAACACCAGCTAAAGAAAATAAATGTCCGGTACTCGGTATAGTAAAACAGGCATTTCCTGATTTATCTGAGACTCTATTTTTAAACTGGAAAATAAGCTTAGGGTGCATTATAGTTTGTTTAAGCATATATATTGTAGTTAAAATTGAGCTTGATAAACTCCCTACAAAATTTCCAATAAATTGAGGTAGTCCTGCATTTGCTACAGCTTTGCTAATAGGCAGCATAATTTTTTCAGTATTAAATCTGGTTACATCAACCTGGAATGGCCTTGGGTCTAAAATTCCTTTTACTGGTTTATCAGCTTTTATTTCTTCTTCGGTAAGAATATTTGAGCTTAATTGTCTTTGAGCATTTTGTATTCCCCTGCCTGTAAGTAAAAACAAGTTTGAAAATGCATATCCAATATGTTTTGGACCATTTGGTAAAAATAAGGCAGAAAATATATTCCCAAGCTCACCTATAGTTATTGAGTAATATTTATTTACATTTAAGACTCCTCTTAATGCTCCTGCTCCTGCTGAAATTGCCCTGACTGTCTGAGACATCCAGTACCCAAATGAATAAATTGATTCCTGAGTGCCATCAAACAATTTGCTGCTTAATCTTATTAAGCCACCAATACTTAATAAACCTCCGCATACTGCAAGAGTTGAGCTAAAAATATTTGGAAGCTTTGTAATAAGTGATCTTAGATTTTTTTGACCTTTTTCAGTATTTCCAAAACCCAGCAAACCAGTTAACCATTTACGTTCGAACAAACCTTTAATTGCTGGTTGAGGTGGTAAAGCTGGTTCTTCAGTAACACATTTTTTTATTAAAAAATCAGGATCGTCAAATACCTCAAAAGTATCTTTATAAACAAGGATTCCAAAAATACCATTTTTTGCTTCATTTGAAATAATTCTTTTTGTTAAAGATTCTTCATCACCTGTAAATCGTTTACCATTTTTAGTAGCAAGCGATCTGTCTTTTTCCATCCTATAATATTTTTCCCCTGACTGCGAATTAAAATATTCAAAATAAACACTGGAATCAGACACATAATCTGACATATATTTACTTCTTTTTAATTCTTCAATACAAACTTTGTAATGCTTAACTAACTGGTTTTGTTCAGGAGTTACTCCTTTTTCATCCAAAGCAACTGCTTGGTTAAACTCAGTCCAGTCAAAGTATGGATTAATTTTTGTCAGCCATCCTACACCATAAGCCAGGCTCATTATTTGTTCTCCTGGCTGTTCAAAATAATAGGTTCTAGGCTGAAGAAACAGCCAGATTTCTCTTCTTATTTCTTCTTCAGAATAAGTTTTATCATCAAGAGGAGTAACTTTAAAATAACCGTCTTTATCCTTACTACTCCTGTCTATATCAATAATTTTCTGGTATCTGCCACCTTCAAGTTTTTTAAGTCCAAAAATACCCTGTTCACTATAATCTTCTGAAAATGTTTCATACTGACCTTTCCTTGCCTTTTCTACATCTTCAGTACGCTTATCTATAGTATCCTTTATGTAATCATGTTCTCCTATATTATGATAAACCTGGACAGCACCACCGCCTATTTTAATATTATTTATAGTAATAACTGAATGAAGAGCTTCCCTGTGAGCAGAGACATCGCTTTTACTGTCTCCAAAAGTAAAAATTATTTTTTTCTTTTTTATTCGTTCCTGCGGCTTTGGAATAGCTTCTGATTTTGGCAGGCAAATTGTTAATTCCCAATATCCCGGTCCCCACGGTCTTAGAGGAGTACGCTTATCTTCAAATGAAAAAATTGGAACCCTGACTTCATCACCATTGTACTTAAGTTTATAATTAACACAAAATAATGCATCGGCATAAAAACATTTTTCATCCTCATTAACAAGAGATCGTAAAAAGTCATCTTCAAAAGTAGAATCTATATATTTAATAACATCTTTTCCTATACCTGTTGATTTATCAAATTCTTTCCTTAGCCATTCGACATAATCATATACGTCCATACTGCCGGTTTCGCTTTGTAATTTTGTTATAAAAGTACTACTGAATTCCAGTTTTTTCTCATCATCACAGTTGAAAATAGGATTATTAGAAAATTCTTCTCTGCTATAGTTCATTTCCAGGTATTTTAATATCTTCCACTGTAGAAAACCTTTTGCACCTTGATTTTTATAGACGCCTCTTGCTTTCTCAATAAAAGCTTTCATGTTTTCATCATTTTTTCGAATTTGATAATTTAAATCTCTTATATAACTTCTTGCTCCTTCTTGATTTTCAATATCTTTTAAAGTCCAAATAGCTTCGTCAATTGTTTCAGGATGCGGAATATTTCTAGAATCTCTTATGTGTACACATGCCGATAAATCATCAGCATCTTTTATTTTTTCAAGGAATAGTCCTGGATTTCCTTTAAGGCACTTAAAGTAATTTATACACTCTCTTTCTATGCCATAGATATCTGTATATTTTATGTAGTCTTCATTGGAATCATGTCCAATAATTTCTATAAGTGAAAATAGCTCATCACTGGTTTCTTGAACTGCTTTTTTTGCATTTCTTATCTCTACACTACCAGCTCCACTATCTTCTAAATGTTTTAAGGTTTCCTTAGCTTCATTCCACTTTTTCTCTAAACCTTTACGTACAAACTTTCCATAGTTAACATGATTTACCAATACTTCTACAAAGTGTTTATAGCGTTCAGGTTTATCTTTATCACTTAAATCTTCAACTTTAGTTTTTAAATCTCTATAATCAACCTTTTCACCGTGATCTATAATTTGTTCTTTAAGTGCAAATATTTTTTTTAGGGACTGTCCGTAAACCTCTCCTGTTTTTCTTTCAGTATTCAGGATAAAGTTGTTTAAATTTTTAGGTTCTCCTACAATACATCCATGTTTTCTTACTGCATCTTTAATAAGCCTGTCTAGATTAAAGCGTTTCATTGCATCTACAGCTGCTATTGCCTGAGGTGCTATCTTTGTCCAGTTATCTTTTTTTTCTCCATATGCTGTACTTAAGGCTGTCTGGTCAACTTTTCTTGAAATTTCATATTGGTCTTCTGGTGAAAAGCCACCAATTTCTACAATTCCATCATAGTGCTCACTCTCTATACGTTTAGTATCCAGACCAAGTCCACATGTAGTAATTTTAATTGACCACGGGGTCCTGTTTGTATTCAGGTGGATCCTTGCACCAAGTACATCTGATAATGCTTTTATTGTATGGTTGAGTGCATGGATTTGTTCAAGATGTTGTGCTATTCGTGTAGAATGCGGTCGTCTAGTTTTGTCTACAATAGTACCATCGACATCAACATAAAACTCAATTTCAGCATCATGCTCAATAGACATTATTACTGCTTTTGCAAGATGGTTTACAAAAGCATTGTGATTGTATCGTAGTATTTCCTTCTTACTCAAATCAAGCGGCATTGGCAAGCCTTTGCCTACATCACGAGTCAGCCCATCCCAGGGATCTTTACCCTTACCTATATTTTCATAACCAAAATCTACTACTTCCTGTGTTCTGTTAACCACCCACCATGCATTTTCAAGTATTGCTTTTTTTCTTTCTTCTACATTATTTTCATCTATTGCTGCTACATCTTTTACTGCAGACATTCCATGTATAAATGCAGGATTTTCTTCTTCAATATCAAGCAATCTTTTACAAAAACCTTTTGAACTACTTACAGTCCTATTTGGACCACTTCTTTCTGTTACTGGAAATGTGGAAAGTAAGTATCCTTTTTCTGTAGTTACAGAACCTTTCCTGGGATCAATTATTTTCGGAACATGACCACTGTAAGGATTTTCAAGTCTGAACTTTGGTGTTGATGTAACTGGTTGAACCAAGTCTTATTCTCCTTTGAATAATCTCGTTTTATATAGAATTCTTAAATAATTATCTGAACCTCAATTTTACAAACTTTATACATTTTAAATACAATGTGATTTTAGCACCGTAAACAGGGTAAATTTTAAGCTTCTTCATAATGGTTTTATATTTGTAATTCAAGTTAAGGTTAAGGAGGTTAACCTTGTTCAAAATACCTGTCAAATCAGTTCAAATTCTCCTTAATTTCTCCAAAAATAACTTGGCAACTAAAATATCAAATAAAGCAATCCCTAAATTAAACACAAGGATTCTTTTTGGTGTATTTTTTCTTTTATATTTTTCTGCAATAATTTCCCCGATTTCTTTTTTTATCTTTGGAGCGTTTAAAGGAAAATAATGTCTCAATTTATTTTTTAATTCATACTGTGGAATATCATCTGTATAAACTTCATCTAAACATTTATATAACCTCGGATCAATTCTTGTTCCATAGTCAACTGGCAGTATTAAAACATCACCTTTTAAATCTTTGTGAAAAATATATGGTGTGATTCCGGCAGGAAAAGTAGTAGCTGACAAAATTATATCTGAATTCTTTACAACTTCATGAAAATCCTTACTCGAATTAAATTTTTCTTTTGGCCATCTTTCCAAAAAATCACTTAAAAAATTATCACCATGATTATAAAGAATAAAGTTTACATCTTTAAAAATTGCTTTAAAAGCTAAAACATGAACATAAGCCTGCACCCCTAACCCAAAAATACCCACTGTAATTTTATTTTTTTTAGGAGCTAAATATTTTGCACACACGGCACTTACAGCAGCTGTTCTAATGGCTGTAATCCAGTTTCCTTTTAAAATTGCAACTGGTATTCCATGCTTAGGTTCATTTAAAATAATTATACTGTTTAAATAAGGCAGACCAATTTTTAAATTTTTCGCAAATGCACCAATCCATTTAATTCCAAATGTCTCCAGACATCCTTTTTCATTAGAAACAGATACTGACATTGAATCTGCAAAGGCACCCGGAGCAGGTAATTTAGGTCCTATTTTAGGAGGTAAGCTAACCAAGCCCAAGCCTTTTTTTCTAAACCCTTCTTCTACAATATTAATTACATCTTTTATTTTTAAAACTTTTTTGATTTTTTCATCATCAAGAACTATTTTGATCTTTTGATTTTGCATGTTTATTTCTTTTATTCAATTTTTTGTAATATAGATATTGCCGGTAAGCATCCACCCGGGACATTCCATTTATAAGTAAGGGTTTCCTGCTTTTTAAAATTTAATATGTTCCATTTCTTATCATTTGGATCCCAGGTAATTAGCTCTGGAATCCCGTCTCCATCAGTATCTCCGGAAGAAGGTATATCATTAACGCCACCAAACTTTATTTCATTTTGACTTCCGTCTTTTGCATATTTAAAATACCAGGTTTGATTTGATTTTCTCCAGAGCACAAGGTCACATCTGCCATCTCCGTCATAGTCATTCGGAACTATTGTGTCCCATTCTTTACCATGCTGTATATGTTCACTTTGATTAAAATCAAAACCAGTGCCAGACTTAACTATATGCCAGAAACCATCATCTGGCCTCCAGGCACCAAGATCAGTTTTTCCATCTCCATCATAATCTGCAGAGAATGAACTATCCTGATATACTCCGTAAGAAATAAATTTACGCTGTTCGCCAGTATTTTCATCTTTATATGTTACAAGCCATGCTCCTGCTGATGGTCTCCAGACTGATGCTTCATATTTTGTATCACCATCTATATTTGTAGGAATAGGGAAATCACCTATCGAACCTAAAAACTCTTTTTTTTGGTGCCCTGGAGAAGAAGATAAATTTATAATCCATTGACCTGAATCAGGATGAAAAAATGCAAAATCAGTTTTTTTATCTCCATCATAATCTGCAAAAACAGGCTGATAATTTATTCTAGTATCAAAGAATTTTTTCTCATAGAATTTATTGTCAGATGTAAGCTGAAAGTACAAAGTATTTGTCTGTGGGTTCCAGACAGCAAGATCAAAAATTTTATCCCCGTCAAAGTCAGTGCCATAATTTGATAATGAAGAAAATACAATTAATTTATCCTTAGTTAGATCCGATATAAACAAAGGAACAGAAGTAAAGAGTAAGGTTAATAGTAAAATTACAGGTTTCATCATACAGTAACACCATTTGTTGTTTTTAGATTTTCTGTATTTTTCTTTTTTTCAAGTAACTTTACTAACAAATAAATAAAAACAATAAGTGCGCCAAAACTAATATAAGTAGCAGTTTTTCTTATCTGCGTATGCTCAAACTTTACTTTTACTTCATGCTGTCCGGAAGGAACCTGAAATGATATAGCCCCGATTCTCTGTTCTGTATCAATATTCACTGGCTTTTTATCAATATAAACATTCCATCCGGGAAAAGAAAAGGTTCGTAGTCGTATCCTATGATCAACGGGTGAAAAAACTTCAAACATTCTTTCATAAGATTTCCACTCTAAAAGTTTAAATTCAGTATCCGGGTTAGAAGAAGCAATAGAAGGAGAGAAATCTTGCCCAGGAGCAAAATTTCTCCAGTTTGGATCTCCATTAATGTTTGGTCTGTATTCATTATTTGACCAGAGAACATTAACTGCTGATTTAAGCAAGCTCTCCTCAGGAACCCATTTCCAATGAAACATGTTTATATAATTAACATAAACCAACAAAGATAATACAAACACTATTGAAAAAAACACAAATTTATACCCGGAAAAATTAATTTTTTCTTTGATCAATGTTTTTATTAAATCAAATGCAAACAACATTACCAATGAACCAAAAACAAGTGAAAAGGTGGTAAATCTCCAGGGAAATTGAATAGTATGGAGGGGTTTAATCATAATCCAGATAAAGAAAGACACAGGAGTCATCATTAAAAAAGAAAGGGCAAACATTGTAATTGCTGTGTTTATTCTAAGTGACTCGCTAAAATAAAGTTTTACTTTGTCCATATTTAAAATTAAGACAAACATACAAATTAAAACAGCTGCTCCAAAGAGAGCATTACTAACTTCATAGTACCTGTGATCAAACATAGCCCAGGCATAACCTTCACTTCTATCTCTATCTAAATAGGTGTATAAGAAATTTTTTAAATAGTCCCAAAGAGGTCCTTGTATTATCACTTCATCTGCATGAACAAATTTCTTTTCAAGACTTGCCGGGATTAAATAAAAACTTGAAAGTGCTGTCCCAAGCCCAAGACTCAAAATAAAGTTTCTTAAAAATTTTCTGGTTTTATAAATAAAAATACTGAAGAAAAAATATGGAACAGATAAAAGAGTAAAACAAAAGGCTGTAGCAATGTGAGATAAAACAAGACCAGCATAACCAAACGAGGTGATTACAAGTGACTTTAAATCAATGTTCTTATTTTTATCAAAAATATCTAATCCATAAAGAGTCAAATATACAAACGCAATGGCCAGTGTACTATTTGGCCAATTTGTATTATAGGTGTATATATGAAAAGCTGGTGAAAAAATCACAAAAATCAAAGCTAATGTTGTTGAAACTGCAGAACCATGTCTCCTCAAATATAAATAACCAGTACACGTGGTTAGAATCATTGGAGCAACATGAATCCATTTTACTGAAAGAATTGCATTCCTAAATAAGAGATCAAAAAATACATAAAGGTAATAAATAAGAGGGGCATAAAAATTAAATACTGCTAACCCATAACCACTCCCTTGTGCATCAATCCATCTGGGATAATACTGCCCCTGCCAAAAGCATCTTTTAAAATTATATGCACGTTCCATATGAATATGCCAGTCAGCATGGCTTGGAACGCTTTTTAAAAATAAGATTGGACCTGCTGCAAGGATTAAACATAAAACAATGAATACAAATCTTTCAGCCCTTGAATGTAAAAAATAATATTCGTTCTGCTTTGGAGCATCTGGATTGCTTTGTATTTGATTTTCTTCTTTTTTTCCCTGAGTAGCTTCCATTTTCTATATTTTTAGTTTTAGTAAATCAAGTTATTGTCCAATCTAAGATACCATTTCTAAGCAAGCTACTTAATATGGTAACGTAACGTAACAAGAAACACTAGAAAAAATAAACTTTATAGTATTGTAATTATTTGTTTCTAATAATGGTTTCTTGCGTCAAATAGTTAGAAAGAGTTAAAATCATGCATTTTTTAATAGCTTTAATAATTTGGTCTTTTTTGGTGTTAGCATCTGCGTTTGTTGGCCATATAGTTGCAAAGATTTTTAAATCAGACGAAGAAAATTCGTTATTAAAACTTTTAATTGAAATAGCTACAGGATTCTCTTTTTTACTAATAATAATTAACTTAATAGGCAGAGTTACAGGAAATCTTTATCTAGCATTACTTATAGCTTTATTAATTATAATTTCTACTTGTATCTTAAGACGCATTGAATTAACTGAATTTTTAAAAAGCTTCTTTGAAAAACTAAAAAACTTAGAAAACAAATATTTAATTATTTTACTTTTATCAATAAATCTAATCTATGGTTTAACTGCTTTCTCTACTATTAAGATTGATCATTTAGGTTTCGGTGATAAACATATATTTAGCATAAATCAGCTTATTGCTGGAACATACCCTCCTAAATATTTTTTCCTTGCCAGCTTAGATCAAAGAAAGAGTTTTGGAGCAGATATATTAGCTGCAACTGTATCAAAATTATCCGGTATACATCCTGAAATATCGCTTGATTTACTAGCCTTGATTTTTTTAAATTTATGTCTTTTAACATTTTATGCATTAACTAAAAAATACCTGAATTCAAATCAGATAAATAAATATCTTGTTCCATTTTCAGCATTTTTAGCCTGGGGACCGGTAACTAGCTTATTTAGTAAAACTCCAGGAGAGGTAATCCCGACAAAATTCTTTGAAAAGATTAACTATTTAACACAAAACAGATTGATTGATAGTGCACACTGGTCAGGAATTGTAATTCATCATTTCTTTGCCCCAGCTTTAGGAATAGGGATATTTTTCTTTCTTATTGCTCTCTATTTTTTATTTAAATATTTTGACGAGGAAAAAGATTTAAATAGAGCCATTTTTCTGGGAGCATTTTTAAGTAGTTTAGTAATCATAGACTTTTCAAAATTTATTGTTTTAACTTTTACACTAATCTTATATTTTCTTTTTTCCTCTAAACTTGATGGGCTTTTAGTAAAAGGTGATATTTCCTCGCTTAAATTACCTGCCATCTTACTTTTATCACCATTTGTATTTGGATTAATTCATGGGAACTGGATGGTAATAAATAATAACTTTGATCCTATCGGTACATTCTATAAATTTGGAACTTCAAATTTAAACAACAATTTATGTCCACTTAAAAGCAATACTCTATTACTTATTATTTATGCATTTGGTTTTTATGTTGCATATAAAGCAAATCATAAGTGGATTAAATTTTTAATTCCATATTTCGTTTTCAGTTTAATTTTTCCTTATTTTATAACCATCCCAAATGCCGGAATAGGAAAGCTTTTCATGATAAGTAATTTGCTTGGTGCTTTTGCTGTTCCCTGTACTATTGAATTCATACAAAACAAATTTAACTTTACAAAACAAAATTCAAATGCTTATTATGCTGTAATATTTTTTATTTTATGTTTCAGTACTTTAATGTTCTGGATATTTGGAGATAGAGAGAAACCATTATTCAGAATAGAAGCTGATAAAGTAAAATTTTCAGGATTTCAGACTATACCATCTATAGACAATTTAGAAGAAGCACCATTTATAAAAAAATTAAAGTCGCAGGATCTAAGAAACAAATTAATTATTACTGAACCTGCTTATATTGAAACACTTACTTTTAATACAGGCTTATTTTCACCTGGATTTATAAATTCTGCTGTTATTAAATCTGAATACCCTATAAGCCAACAAGCTCTAAATTTTAATACAACGCTTCACACTAATAAATATTTTGACCTAGATAGAGATTTTTCTATAAAAGAAAAGGTAGGTTGGATTTATTTAACTCCTGGGATGTTTAGAACATTAATGTACCCACAAAGCAGAAAAAGATTACTAGAAGCTTACTTAAATAAAGGGGTAACTTTAATACAAAGCAATAATAAAGAAGATAAAATTTCTGTAAAAGAATTATTTAAAATAGATCCTAAAACTTTACCTACAAAAGACAATAAAATAAATAATAAGAAACTGATTAAACTTACAAAAGATCTAAATAAACATCCTAGGTATATCCAAGAAATAATTAGATCTCCATTCTTTGGAATTTATAATGCTAAATCAAATGATTTTGATGGAGACAAAATTGCAGATGTTGCCTTTTTTGATGAATTCACCAAGCACTGGCATATAATTTATGGAAAAAATCATGAAGAAGCTGATATTGATTTAACAAACAGTCTGTTCCCAAACAACAAATCATTTAATTTACTTGTCCCAATACCATCAGATTACGATGGCGATGGAAAGACTGATATTGCTTTGTTTGAAAAAGGATTTGGGACATATCATATTATTAGATCTTCTGATTCGATATCTGATTCTATGCTTAGTGGTTGCTACAATTATGGTGAATTGCCAGTACCATCAGATTTAGATGGAGACTCAAAAACTGACGTTGGATGTTTAACTTTATTTACAGGATACTGGGCTGCACTTATATCATCTACCGGATATACATTTCAAGGCAAACAAATAGGTGTTTCTCAAACAGATATTCCTACATATGCTGATGTAGACGGTGACAGAAAATCAGATTATGTCGTTTATAAGTCAAACAAAAATCAATTTAACATTTATTTATCATCAGAAAATTTTAATCAGGTAAAGTTTATCCAGATTCCCATTGGAAACAAAAATTCACGAGTAGTTCTCGATGACTACGACGGTGATAAAAAATTTGATTTAGCAACATGGACACCTGACTCGGGAGAATGGGAAATTGCATATGCAAAAGATTTAATCGGAAATAACACTTTATATAACACTGGGGTTACACCTCCTGCATTTGTAGGCCATGGTATAGCACAAAATACAAATAATAATGTCCAAGGTTCAGCATTGTGTGCTACACGCAAATTTATATTAGGAAAACCTACAGACATACCAATGCCAGGAGATTACGATGGAGATGGGAAATCTGAAATAGCAGTTTTTCGTGTTAAATCCGGGAAGTTGGAAATACTTTTCTCTGATGGAAGCAAAAGAATAATTAATCTTTCTAAATATAGGGGCTTAATCCCTGCAAACTTTATTGGAGTTTGATTTCTAAATGAACCAAGAAGCAATATATTCAATAGTTATTCCTGCCTTTAATGAGGAAATCATAATAAATGAAACATATGTAAAGTTAAAAAAAATAATGGATAGTCTTAATGAAGAATATGAACTGGTGTTCATAAACGACGGGAGCATTGATAACACTTCAAGTATACTCAAAGAAATTTGTAATAAGGATAAGCATGTCAGGCTTTTAGATTTTTCTAGAAACTTTGGACATCAGATAGCAATAAGTGCAGGTATCGATCACGCTACCGGTAAAGCTGTAGTAATAATAGATGCAGATTTACAGGATCCGCCGGAAGTAATCCCTCAAATGATTAAAAAGTGGAAAGAAGGATATGAGGTGATTTACGGAAAGAGAAGTAAACGAAAAGGTGAAACGATTTTTAAAAAAATCACGGCATACTTGTTCTATCGTCTTCTTAAATATTTAACTAACTATGAAATTCCGGCCGATACTGGCGATTTCAGATTAATTGATTACAAAGTTTGCAATGCATTAAGAAGTATAAGTGAAAAAAGTAGATTCATGAGAGGAATAATTAGCTGGATTGGTTTTAAACAAACATTTATAGAGTATGTTAGAGAAGAAAGAAAGGCAGGGGAATCAAAATACCCTCTAAGAAAAATGATCCACTTTGCTTTAGACGGTATCACCTCTTTTTCTTATAGACCTTTAAGACTGGCAACATACATTGGGTTATTTCTTTCTGCTGGTGCATTTTTATACTTTTTTTATGCGGTATATCAATATTTCTTTAACGTAAGAACTGTTCAGGGTTGGACATCTACAATAGCAGCAACAGTGCTTTTTAACGGAATTATTTTAGTTATGCTGGGTATAATTGGTGAATATGTAGGTAGAATTTATGAAGAAACAAAAGACAGACCTCTTTATATACTAAGGGAAAAAGTCGGGTTTAAAGAATAAAAATGGATAATGTAGAAGAAGTTTTAAAAAGAGAAAAAGAGTTTCATGATGAATGGGCATCTACAATTGATCTGGAGAATATAAATGTAGAATCTTTTTTTGAATCATCTACAGCTCCTGAAAATCGCTTTATATTAACTCGGCTGGGAGATATAAAAGGTAAAAAACTACTTGATATTGGTTGTGGTGCTGGTGAAAATAGTGTTTACTTCGCAAAAAAGGGAGCTATTTGTACAGCTACTGATTATTCATCTGGGATGGTAGAAGTCGCTAAAAAATTTGCAGCTAAAAATAATGTGAAAATTGAAGCTCATACAATGAATGCTATGGATATGGATATCCCGGATAATACTTTTGATATTACTTATGCTTCAAACATCCTTCATCACGTAGACCAATATAAAACTCTAAAAGAAATGCATAGAGTGCTAAAACCTGGTGGTAAAGCCTGTTTTTGGGATCCTCTTAAACATAACCCAATTATCAATGTTTATAGAAAAATAGCCACAAAAGTTCGTACAGAAGATGAGCATCCATTAGATATTAATATTATTAAATATGCCAGATCGTTATTTAAAGAAGTTAATTACGATACTTTCTGGCTTTGCTCTCTTTGGATTTTTTTACAGTTTTATTTAATGGAAAGAGTTAATCCAAACAAAGAGAGATACTGGAAAAAAATAATTTCTGAAGAAAAAAGACTAAGAGGTGAATATTTATTTCTTGAAAAATTAGACGACCTTGTAAAATTAATACCCTTCATGAAACGATTTGCCTGGAATATTGCCGTGGTGGCTACGAAGTAAGTTTAATTAACTTTCTGTACCTCTAACAACAATCATAAAGTATATTTGAGCTACAATTGCAATTATAAATAACCTGGCAAGAACTGATTTTAAAAACTGTTTTTCATTTAATAAGCAATTTGTATACAATCCAGCCCATCCAATCCATGACCAGCAAATATAACGATATTCCATAGCACAAGCAAAAGGATTTCTTGTCAAATATGCAATATCTATTAAATGGGCTAGAGCAACAACAGCAAATGATAGCTTGGAAAAATTTGATTTGAAAGCTACTTTTAAGGCAGCTAGATAAGCTATCAAATGAACCCAAAGAAATAACCATGCAAATCCTATATGTGGGGTGTCAAAATGGAAAACAGAAAGTACTGAACTTATAAAAATATATGACCAGTAACTATATCTTTTCGTTGTTTCACGAGGCCATGCATGGTTCCAGGGGTCTTTCCATACAGTTTCAAAATTTTTAAATATTGTAGTTGGAAGAAATCTGTCAATAAGAGGTCTGTCATCAATACGAAGAGTAGCTGCTAATCCACCTGCATTATTTGGAAATAGTTTCCCGGAATAAGGTTTATTATGAAGTAATGTCCATGGTAATAAAGAAGCAAGTGCCAAAAGCAAAATAAATATTATCTTTTTTTCTAATCCTTGAGATTCCTTATTCTTTTTCAGACTCCAAAAACAAATGACTATAACAGTTAAAATTGCACCTCCAGCTGTTAGCTTAGAATAAAGCCCAAGAGAAGCAGCAAGAAACAAAAAAAATGCTGTTTTTTTAGACCATTGAAAATAAAGTTTATAACCCAATGCTAATACAGTAAGAGAAAGAAGTATCGCTAAAGAATCATTATTATAAGTTGAGAACATAATTACAAACATCGGAGTAGTTGCTATAAAAAGCAAAACTAAAGACTGGATAAATGAATTTGTGGTCATTTTCTTTATAAACCAAAAAATAATAAATATAGCAAAAAGTCCATAAAAAACAGATAATCCTCTGACGCAATTTATATGAAGTAATTTATCTGATGACTTAAGTGAGGCTGGAAAAATAAAGCTATTTAAAAAATAATAAGCCGGTGGTTGCCATGTCTCCCATCCTTCGTAAGGAGCTGGTAGTTTATGTCTAGTAGCAAGTATTTCACTATATTGAATGTGACCATCAAAGTCATAAACCCTCCAATTATATGGCGTATTTCTAAAATAAAAAAACATTCCGGAAAGCCATATTATTGATACTATTAAAAACACTTTTAATTCTTTAAAATTATACATATATCCTAATCTATTGCTTTCCTAACATTTCCCTAACTGATCTTTTGATAGCTTCTTTAGAATTATATTTTGCTCTCCAGTCAAGACCATGAATTTTAGTTAAATCAAATCGAACGATTGGTACATCTCCCTTCCAGCCTCTATCCCCACCAGTATATTGAAGGCTCACATTCCTAAGTCCCATTTCTTCTAACACAACTTCAGCAATTTCATTTACTGTAATATAACTATCAGTTGCTATATTAAAAACATTTACAATTTTATCAGTCTTGTCAATTACAAATTTCATGGCATCTACAACGTCACTCACATGAATGTAAGATTTACTTTGTTTTCCATCTCCTAATATCATTAACTCTTTTGGGTGCTCTTTTAGTTTTCTAATAAAGTCATAGGCAACTCCATGGGTTTGATTTTTACCTACGACATTAGCAAATCTAAATATCCATGACTTCATATCAAACATATGACAAAATGCACTTATTATAGCTTCAGCTCCTAACTTGCATGCTCCATACATAGAAGAAGGAAGTAATGGTCCAAAATCTTCCGGGGTTTCAGTAAAACCAACATCACCATAAACCCCACTTCCAGATGAATAAGCAATAGATTTAACACCAGTTAACCTCATTGATTCAAGCAAATTATAGGTAGCAATAATACCTAATCGTAGATCTAAATCGGTTTCTGTCATTGCTTTTGAAATATCAGGATTAGCTGCAAAGTGATAAACAAAATCATGTCCTTTGATATTTTCTTTTATTAGCTCAAGATTTTGAAGATCTCCTTTTATCAATTTTAAATTTTTATTCTTTAAATGGTGCTGAATATACGATATTTGACCAGAACAAAAATTATCAAAAACAGTAACTTCAGCTGTTTTATCTTCACATAATTTATCAACTATTGTTGAACCAATAAAACCTGCTCCACCAGTAACAAAATATTTCATGCCATAACCTTTGTATTCAACTTCTTTGCTAATTTCTTAGCATTAGCAATACAAACATCACTATTTATATAAATAAACTGAGCAAAACGACCAAGTAAATTTATTTCTAATCTATCAAAGTATTCATAAATTATTTTCATGCTTCTTGTGTAATTAAGATCATACACAGGGTAGGCATATTTAATATATTTAATATCTGTTTCACACACATCAGCTCTCTCAATAAAACCTTCTTTTATTAACCAGAATACTGTCTTATCAATTACTTCTTTACTCTCAACTTTTTCCTTAGGAATATTACTATTAAACGTAACCTCTGCAAAAATTGAAGAACATCCGGGTGGAGCTAGAGTATCTGAGAAGCCTGTGCTAAAACAATATCTATGAGCTAAGCTATCTTTATCATGGACATACATTGCTGTTAAACTATTGTGCTTGATTTTATTTAGTCCAACCAAAACCACTGCCATTGAATTATAACGTAAAGCATTTATAGCATCTTTTATACTTTCAGGTACATCTTGTTTTAATATTTTTATTAGTTCAAATATTGGAAGCGTCGATACCAAACTTCCATATGAATGAGCGGAGTTTTGAGTTTGAACATACCATTTATTGTCTTTTTTAGATATGGCTTTAACTTCTGAATTTGTGTAAATGTTTTTTAATTTATTCTCAAAAGCACGTACTAAAGATTGAATCCCTCCTTTTTTTGGATAATAAAAATATAATTGATGAGTATAACCTTCTGTTTCAATGCCTATAGCTGATTTAATAATATCTTCAACAGGGGGTTTTGGTATTCTTTCTACCCATTCCATTCCCATTTCTGCCGGATCAATTTTCCAGATTTTTTCATTATAAGGAAGCATATATTTATCTGATATTGATGTGCCGAATGTATAATAAAACCACTCTTTTAAATTAGAGGGTTTAGGATGATCATTCTTTAAGTAATCTCTTAAGCATTCAAAAATTTCTTCTTTATCCAATGCATGCAAACCATTTTCGAACGGATATTTCACAAAGCATCCTTTATACCAGATCTTATTACTTCGTCTTTTTTTGTGAATATTTTCTCCTAATAAATCAACCTCAAATTTAAGAATATCTTTATTAGATGAAAACATTATATGTCCACCAATATCGTAAAGAAAGCCATTTTTTTCAAACGTTGTACAAAGCCCCCCGCAACTATTATCCTTTTCTAAAATTTCGTAATCCTGTTCTAGAAAATAAGCTAAAGCAAGCCCAGAAATCCCTCCACCTAAAATACCTACTGTCATTTTTAACCCCTGTTTTAATTTTAAAGATTAATCATAATACTCTTGTAAAAAAATCCTCCTAAAAGTCCATATTGTACTTGAAAACTTTCTTAAGGTAGTTGTTCCAATCCTTTCATAATAATTTATGGGAACCTCAGTATACTTATATCCATGCTTAATCGGTCTAATTAAAAGCTCTACAGGAAATGCCGGACCATCTGCCTTCCAATCTAACGAGTGGATTAAATCTCTTTTATATGCTCTCATTCCACTGTGTACATCTGTTGTTTTTATCCCATGTCTTAGCCAGGCAAGAAAAGCAAAAAACCTATTGGCTAAAAAATTAGGGAAAGGCATATTTTTAGGCTTATTTAACACTCTTGTAGTATTTACTAAGTCATATCCATCTCTACAGAGTTTGACAAGTTTTGGTATATCTTTGCTTGGATAGGTACTATCACAATCCATAGTAACAATTACTTCTCCACTCGCTGATTTTAAAGCAAGCTCCATTGCTTTACCATAACCCTTTGGTGGAAATTGTTTTATTACTTTTGCCCTATTCTTTTCAGCAATCTCAGCAGTTTTATCCTTACTACTATCAACAAGCAAAATTTCTGCTTCTGGAACAGCTACTTTAATATCATTAATGACTTTTTCAACAGCACCTTCCTCATTCATAGAAATCATTACAACTGATACATCTACCATAACCATTTCCTTTCAAGGGTTACTTTTGGGCAACAAATACAAATTGAAATGCAAATAATTCTTTACGAATCCTGCAAATAATTTTTTCTAAAGGTAAAAAATATTTTATATATTGTTTATAAAGCGGATTATCTAAAATTGCCCGTGGATTCTGGAGAGATTCTAGATTAGCCTTACCTTTCATAAACCGTTTTATAAATGGAACAAATGGTCGAACAATACCAGGATTAAAATCTTCTTTTATAATTTTTAATCTTGCTGCTTTTATTAAACGTCTCATGCTAGATAAGGTAAAAAAACGAATATGTGTACGATCGCAGGTGCCAGTATCAGTATAGTTAAAAGCACCAAACAAAAACTTAAGGCGAACATCCCATATAACAACGTTTGGAAGAGAAATAATAATTTCCCCATCTGGTTTTAATAATGATTGATAAAGAGAAAGGACAGAGAAGGGATCATAAAGATGCTCTAAAATATCTGCAAAAATAATAATGTCAAATTTTCTATTTTTAAGATTACACGGCAACCTGTTGAAATCTTCAATATCAACTTCATAAGCTTCATCTAAGCGTTGTTTGGAAATTTCAATAGCTTTTTTCTCTCTTTCCAAACCAACGACATAATTACCTTTTTTTTTAAGACTTTCTCCAATTGCTCCATATCCACAGCCAACATCAAGAATTTTCTTTCCGGAAGAAACACACCTAACTAATGCAGGATTAATATCTTCATAATATTCATAATTTTTTTTATATAAGTTCTCGATTTTTCCTCTCTTATTTTTTGGACTTTAATTAAAAATCAATAGTGGTAGCTAGAGGTCAATTTTAGCTCTCGTTGAAGAGATTGCCTCCTATTAAATATATTCATCATTACTTTCGACCCATCAAAATCAAATTTAAATCTCATTCTTCTCATTCCATATTCAGACATAGCTCTGGTTAATTTTGACTGCATTTCTTTAGGGCAGTAAAAAAGCATAAATCCACCACCACCGGCACCTAAAATTTTTCCACCTAAAGCACCATTTTTTATTCCCAGTTCATATAAATCATCAATACTGGAGTTAGTAATTCTGTTTGATAATCTTTTTTTAGCTTGCCAGTGTACATCCATTAATTTTCCAAACTCATCCAGATTTCCAGAATTAACCGCATCAAGGGTTTTAAAACCAATGTCTTTTATTTCATGAAGACTTTCTACAACTATTTTATGAGTTTCATTCTTTTTGTTTTGTGTTGCTTTGTTTTGCTCTTTTAAAATTTCTGAAGCCGACCTTGTGGTATTGGTATAGTATATAAGTAATGAACTCTCCAATTCATCAATCGCATCCTCAGACAACCTTTCAGGTCTTTTTACTTTTACTAAACCATTTTTATTTATATCCATTACAATGAAACCACCAAAAGCTGCAGTATATTGATCCTGTTTACCTACAGGCTGTTTTAAAACATCCATTTCAATATGACAGGCTTCTTCAGCTAAGTCCTGCTGCGAAATAGAAATATTTTTATAACAATGAAGAGCATTTAATAAACCAACTAAATAACAACCAGAAGAGCCTAAGCCCGTACTTGCTGGAATATCTGCCATAGACTGGATTTCAACAGCACTTGTAACTTTCATAAGTCTTAATGATTCTCTTACAAGATCATGTTTTATATCTTCAATATTTGAAACTTCTTCATATTTTGAATATTTAACTCTTATTAAATCATCCACTATAGGTGTATTTAAGTGAATGTACATGTACTTGTCTATAGTTACAGAAAAAATAAAACCACTATGTTCACTGTAGTAAGAAGGCAAGTCAGTTCCACCTCCGCCAAGAGTTATTCTAAATGGTGTTCTTGTAATTATCATTTCAAATCTTCTCCTTTTGTATAATTTCCTCAGCTGTAGCAAGGGCTTCTTTTGTATCTATTGCCAAGACAAAACTATCTGTTAAATATCCTTTTATTATAATTCCTTTAGAAATTAATTCCGGGAAAATATCTTTACCAAAGTCAGAAGCAGCATTATTAGGAATCATATTTAAAATGTCCGGTTCTAAAATATAGACCCCTGCATTTACATATCCTTCTATACTATTTCCTCTTCCCTCAATAAAAGAATCTATCACATTATTTCCTGTAATCTTTATAACACCACCAGCAATACCTGAATTTAAAGCTTCTTTAGGATTAAACAAAGCTATAGTCACTTTAGAATTCTGAGAAATGTGGAAATCTAACATTTCGCTTAGATTTAAATTTGTATAATTATCCCCATAAATAACAAAGAATCTTTCATTCTTAATAAACCATTCTGCATTTTTTACTGCTCCACTAGTACCTAAAGGTTTATTTTCCAAAGAATACTGAATATTTATATTCCATTTATCCCCATTACCAAAATAATTTTTAATGACTTCAGGTAGATGGTAAACAAGCACACAAATATCTTTTATATTATGCTTTTTCAAAAGTAAAATATTATGTTCTAAAATAGGTTTGCCAGCTACCTCATACATTGGCTTTGGTATATTTTCAATGTTCAGTCTTTTCCCGAATCCACC
>Ga0156182_122_pt1 | contig 73918 bp, 65 predicted proteins | sample RifCSPlowO2_12_FD_107835 | JGI IMG/M metagenome (GOLD analysis project Ga0156182, IMG submission 107835) | Candidatus Melainabacteria bacterium RIFCSPLOWO2_12_FULL_35_11
AGTAATGTTATTTTTACTTCATTTGTTTCAGGAGGCAGAGCTTTTATTGATATATTTTTACTTCTTTGAGATTTTGGTATTTTAATTTCATTTAGGTCAAATTGTCCCTGGGTACCAAGGATATTTCCGTTTTTATCATGCGGTTCAACTTTGAGGTAGAAAGGATATCTGGCTTGTACACCTGCGTTAGTTGTAACAGTCAGGTTTAAAACTTTAGTATTTGTTTTAGTATTGGTTTTTAATATTTCATTTTGAGTTTTTGTTTTATCTGCTAAGATTAATTTTTGCGGCTCAGCATATGAAAATGTGGTATTTGCAGGAGACAGGCTTGAGATTTCATTGTAGAGATAAACAGGACCGAATGCACTTAGGTTTTCAAAGGCATCTTTGAAATTATTTTCCGTGCTGAGATTAAAGTTTAAATTATAATCAAATGAAATTTGATTTTGATCGATACTGTTTACATTAATACCTTTAATAATCGAATCATAATTGTTTCCTGAAGTAATTATTCTGACTTTGTCATTAGATCCAAATCTGATTCCATACCTTGCAAGGTTTTTAATTTTATTTAAACTTAAGGATTGTATCTCTGGTGGCAGTTTGGTTTTATCCAGAGTAGAACTGATTAAAGCTTTTGAAGACTGGATTACAGTGTATTCATCAGGCTTTGTGATTACTGCAGCAGTTTCAAAGTTTGATCTTATGTCTTTGTATTCAGCCGGAACTGATGGTCTGCTGTCAGATAGATTTCCTGAATCAGGAGCAAAACTTACAGGAACGGTTAAAGTGTAACCGGTAGAGCTGTTTGTTAATTCTTTTGGCGTGTAACTGAAAGAACAGTTTTCAATTATTTCCATTACAGGATATGAAATGATTGTTTTTGGAACACATGAAATGCTTACATTATCCATAATTCCATTTGGGGTTTGAATAAATGCCTGTCCTATGGTTGGAAGATGATCTTTATCTTTTATTGGAATGCTGTCAGTGAGAGTTAAATTAAAGGTAATATTATTTTGTTTGTTCCAGAGAATATTCTGTGGTTTAAGTGCTGTAATTTCTGCATTTATGTTACGAATTACTTCCACAAGAAATGTAGTCATTGTAGTTAATGAATTATTTTCAAATGTAGTTCCATAAATGCTTAGTGATTGCGGAGCAGCAGTTAAAGTTTGTTCAATAGTATATTTCCCGATTGGCCAATAAAGCACTGGATTCCCGAGAGGTGAAACTGGCAGAAATAATTCATTGATAGTATTGTCTGAATTAAATATACCTGAATAAAAAACATTGTCTTGAGTTGCACAACCATTTAACAGTCCAGCTGCTCCAGGAACAATATTTGCTATTCCACCTGGAATATTTTGAGATGTAGTTTTGTTTTCTGTGCCGTTAATGGTGTAACTGTTAGATGCAATGATAAGTTTAGCCTGATAATCACTGCCTTTTAGAGTCATATCATCGCAGATATTTGTAGTAGTTGAGAACTGGAACGGCTCCCCCTGTTTGATTTGATGCGACGAACCGTCATTTCTAATTATTGTTGCTCCGTTAATTATCTCTTTGCTTAAAAGTTTTGCCATTCGATCTGATCCAAAATTAACCTCATCATTAGTAACATTCCCTGCTTTATCTTTTACAGTGATTTCCACTTTAGTTATTTGAGATCCTGAAGAATTCGGATCAAGTAAAATATTAAATGCTTTTTTATTGTCACCGAGATCTTCTAAATCGTCATTTGAAATCTTCGTTTCATTGATTACCGAATTAACCTTATAAGATATTGAATCAAATAATTGATCTTCAACTGTTCCGGAAATTGTAAGCTTGTCAGAAATTACATCATTTTCATTTGGTGACACCAGCTCTAATACAGGCTTTTCTGTATCCAGCACAATAGTCCTGCTTTCACTCATCACTGTCTGATTTGAGCTGTCAGAGGTTTCAAAGTAGTAAGTATTTTTACCTTCGCTGAGTGAGATGGTTTGATTTGAATCATTTGGATCAAGCTCTGTAACCGTTTCATTTCCATCTTCATCTTTTACTCTGATACGCAGGCCGTTGTTTGAATCCAGTGGGTTTGCAAAAGATACAAAAACCATAAATGTAACTATTGGCTGATTTGTAAATGATAGCTGACTTAAATCGTCTAAGAGATAAACTCCGCTTACCCCGGTCCCTGCTACTGTTACAGCCGGTACATTAAATACAAATGTTTTTGTGGTTTCTTTTACAAAGACTGTGAGTTTTGGAGTGTAGGTGCCGGATTTAGTGTAAGTGTGTGTAAAAGTTTGTGAGAGGATATCCTGAAGCGTTATTTCTGTCTGAGATTGCTGTGCTTCACTCGCAATGACAGAACTGCCGTCATTCCAGTCAAGTTCATATTTTGTAATGGTCGCATTAACTGTTTTTGCAGTAGCGCTGTCTATCATAAGATTAACTGTCAATGGAACTATTCCGTTTACAGAATCAGGAATAATGTTTAATAAAACAAAATGTGGATCTGCATGAAACGTAATAGTTCCCGCACAAGCTTCCCATGTCTCTGTTTTTCCGCCGGGAAAGCTGGCAGATACTGTTAACTTTGGAGTAATAGATTTTCTGTCGATAAACGGCTGTCCCATAAATGATTTCTTTTCATCAAAGTAATAATGTTTTGGGTTAGGAGAAGTACAGTCTTCCGGTAACTTTGTAATATCATCTCCAATACATGATCCATCTGCAAAATCCCATCTGTATGCAAGAGCTGGTCTGCCACCAAGCACAGTTACCTCAGATTTAAACTGAACCGGTACACCGGGCATTAAAGATGTTTCTATCTGTGTTGGATCAAAAACTTTTTTATCAGAAGGATCGGTAGTAGCAAAGACTATGACCATCTGCGACGGCCAAGTTAATGTGACTGACTCTGTGGATGCAGTATCTGTTAAATTTGTTTTATCTCTTACGGTCAGTCTGGCAAAGTAACTTCCCGGAGTATAGATTTTTCCGGAATCAAAAGTTTTTCTGTCACTTGAAATCTTTGCATCAACTGGTGATGAAATAAGCTGTGCGTCCTGATTGAGTTTTAACTGGTACAAATCCCATTTGTTTTTTGCCGAATCTACAAAATCTATGGCACCTGAAAATCTTTGATTCGGATCATAGCTGTCCAGATCTAAGAATGTAGTAAACAGAGGTGGCATAGTAGCAAAAATATCACCTGAAACTTTCGCCTTTGCTATTGGGCTGTAATTCGGATAAATGAAAACAGCAGGTCCGTTATATGTTCCGATTTTTGTCTGTGTCCCGTCTTCTACCCAGAAGATTTCCAGTTTTGGATTTGCAGTTTTTGGTGTAGCAGGCGAGGTGTCCGGATTTTGATAAGTAAAAGTAAAATTATCGCTTGAAGTTTGCCCGCTTTCTCTGCCATCGCCGGAGATAAAATTGTACCTGAGTTTAGAAGCGTTTTCCTGTCCGCTTGAAATTTGAACCTTGTATTTTACAGACTGACTGTCCTGAATAACTTTATTTCCTGCCTGTATAAAGCCTGCATTATCGGAGCTGTTTTCTTCTATTCCAAATACAGTTAAAATGGCAGGTTTTGGTGTGAAGGTCAGTCTGTGTGAAGCAGGAATAGAAGTGTCTGAATAGCTAAGTCCCAGTCCTCTGGCATAAATATACTGAGCAGTATAAAGACTTGAATAATCTTCATCTGAGCCTGAGATCCTTTTTGCAAAAGCAATGGCTGTATAATTCCCGGCTTTTATTTGCAGTGGAAGAGGTATTGAGCCTTTGAATAAAATATCACTGTTTGAATCTTTTACTCCTGTTAAGAGAACAGTTGAATAGTAATTTGAAATATTCGGAATAGTAAGTAATTTTCCGTCAGGATCATATATCGCTATAGTAGCAGTGTAAGTACCTGCCTGATTATCTTTTACCTTAAGTTCAATATCAAAACTATTTCCCGGGAATGGCTGTACCGGAGTTATTTTAAATGAACTGCTTACAAGTTCTACTGAATTTTTAACACTGAGCTGTAAAATGCTGGACTGTTTTCCGTTTCCTGCTAACTGAACAGGTTTCGGTCCGATACCCGAAAACTTATCAGGCAAACCTGCAACGATTTTATGGCTTGTTACAGAAAGTTTTGTAAGTAGCTGGCCATCTGCAAGTACATTTAAGCTTTGATCAAAGTTGCTGCCATAGAGATTTAATACTCTGCCTGTTCCTTCCAGTGTAACTGAAGTCGGATCGATAGAGTTAAGTATTATTCCTCCGTTTGAGAAAGTTACATCATTAATATAGAGCTGATCGTTACTGCCTCCGTTAAAATTTATTTTTAGTTCATGCAATCCGCCTGAAAGATTTCTGGTGACAATGTTATTAAAAGATAAGGACTGTGAGGTGTCTGCAAATGTGCTTCTTAAGTAATTTCCATCTAACCAGAAATAAATATAATTTGTTCCTCCTGATAAATTTTTATAGTGCTGAAGATTTAATGATATGCCTGTATCATAATTAGTATCGAGGCAGAATGGAATAGTAACTGTGCCGCTTCCTTCTATAACAGCAGATTGGGATGAGAGAAAAGTATTATTTCCATTTAAAATAGTCTGTGCATCAGCGCCCCAGTATGTCTGTGGAAGAGTTTTATTTATATTGCATGGATTATTTTGATTTGCTTTTGCAGTGTAGTATTGTGTGCCTGATTGTGAACCGTCTAAGTTCAATACTGAAACAGCTTTGAAGCCAAGGTAGCTAACTAAGTATGCTGGAATCCTTACATATAAAACGGTTGAACTTATAGCGTACGGGGTAAGCAGATATCCGTCAAAGTAAACCTTTGATGTGGTGGTGAAATTATTTCCGTTAATTCTAAGATCAAATGCCCCGCGTCCTGCTGTACCTTCTGCAGGAAAGACAGATGTAAGCTGTGGCTGAATAATTTTTGTAAATATGAAACTCTTTTTTACCCAGGTAACAGATGAAAGCTCATTTCCGGCACTGTCTGCAGGTCTGAATTCTACAATTTTAACAGGATTTGCGACATCACTTGTATATGAAATTCCAGCTCCAAAATACCATGGTACATTTCCTACTTTTTTATAGTCTACGTAAATATTTGTGGTATACCATTTTGAAAAATATGTACTTGTAAGCGATCCTTTAGTTCCAATTTCAATATATCCGTCTCTTTCAGAAAGAGTATCAATATCAAGTGTCTTCGCAGAGCTGGGAGATATAGAAACCCAGGGATTAACTACATATGTAGCATTTATAACCTGAAAATTATCGACCAGATATTTATTATGTTTTTCAATGTCTGTGTCATTAATTCTTGCAGGAGTATGTGGTGTTTGTAAGGCCGGTTCAGTGTTTCTTCCTCTTACGAAAAACCCGGTTAAATCAGGTTTGTCTTGTTCATCTTCGTGAGCTGATATTTCTGTGTATTTTCTTTTTGATGCTCCTATACCTCTGTATGCAGATACTTTTTCTGTGGTACTTGGCAGAATGATTGTATTAGCTGAAGCAGCAGTTTGTGTATTTTGATTTAACACTTCAAAGTCAACCACGATTTCTTCCTTGGTCGAAGCAGATGATGTACTCTTAGCAATTTGATTTCCAGTGGTATCAGTAGCTGTAAGTTTTATTTTATAATTTCCCGGCAGCAGATATTCCGGAATCTGAATATTCTCATCGATAAAGAATTCATCTCTGATTATTTTGTCATCATTTTTATTTAACAGATCAATTACTTTCCGGGAAATAATTTTTCCATTTGAATCAATTAATGTATAACCAAAGTTACTCAGCCCGATATTGTCTTTTACAAAACATGAGAGTTTAATTACTCCGCCGGGACTTACAGCTTTAGGTTCAATTGTTATGGGTCCGATTTCTGGTTTTTTATTGTCATTTGAAATAAATACATTAACTGCTTCTTTTATCATTGCATCAATAGCTGACTGGATTTCTTCCTGTGCAGGTTCTGTATTTTCCCCTGTAGCCTGGAACAAAGTTGTCCTTGCAAGAGTATTTCCATTTGTGTCATTTATCTGATTTGTAATTTTTATAGACGCTGCCTGAGCAAAACCAATATTATTTGCATTATCTACCACTACAAGCGTCGGAGTAAATGTACCTTCTTTATTATAAACATGCTTTGGTGAGACTTCTGTAGATTTTTCCCCGTCACCAAAATTCCATGTAAGTATTTTTAATCCGCCATTTGTTTTAGGATCATAACTTTCTGATCCATCAAAGCTGATTTCTAATCCCGGGGCGCCAGCTGTTTTATCGCTTAGTATTTTTGCTACTGCCAGTGGTGCCTGATCCGGTGTAATGGTAAATGTTTCACCAAAGAATTTAGCTTTTGCACCATCTGCTTTTTCGATTTCCAGAACTGATGTAAATTGTCCTGTCCTGGTAAATGTGTATTCAAAAACACTGCCAGTTATTTGTGATTCATCGCTCGTTAATTCATTATTTATATCTTTTGAAATATCAATCAAATTTCCATTTGCATCCCATGTTCTGGCACTCCATGACCATTTGTATTTTAGTGATGATGATATAGCAAGAGGATCATAACTGCCGGCTGCTGAGAGTGTTACTTTTCCTTTTCCTAAAATACCACTTTTATCACCTTCCAGTTTTATAATCTGCCCGACTGGCCCGTTATTTGGGCCTACAATAATATTTCCGGGATTTATTTTTACAGATCTGTTGTCAGCAGTACTTGCTGTCAGTGAAACCAGGTAAACACCAGGGTCCTGATAAGTGTGTTTAATTAAACTTTCTGTGCTGTCAACATTTTGAGAGATTCCATCCCCAAAATCCCACCTTAAAGTTACAGGGCTACTATCATAATCCTGTGAATTCCTTCCGTCAAATGTAACTTCAAAAGGAGCATTTCCGGTGGTTTGATCTGACTTTGCAATTGCATTCGGCTGTGGTTTTGAAATCAGAGTTGAAACTGTTTTAATATTTTGTCCGTTACGTGAATCAGTTACAGTAAGTTTTACATTATAATTTCCGGCATTTCTGTATTCATGTTTTGGATTGATTTCATCACTTGTCTCACCATCTCCAAAATCCCAAAGATATGTTAGCTCTTCTCCGTCCGGCTCATATGTACCATTGCTTATAAACTGAACAGCGCCTGTAAAGAATCCTTCATTAGTAAGTTTTAAAATACTTTCTTTTGGAATTGCTGCAATTTCTACAACAGGTAAATTGTTTGGTGAAAGCAATGTTAGTTTTGCAGAGGTTATTGCTGTCTTTGCGTCAAGCGGATCGCTTACAGTAAGTTTTGGCAGGTACTTTCCGGCAATTATATAAGTATGCGCCGGATTTTTTTCTACAGAAGTCTCTCCATCTCCAAATTCCCAGAAATATGAAATATTATCATTTTCCGTATCAGTGACATTTGAGGTAAATAAAACCTGGAGTGGTACATCGCCATTTGTTTTATCGGCTGTATATGTCCCTTCAGGTGCAAAGTTTTTCTCTCTGATTTCAATTTGTTTTGTAATTGTAGATGTTTTCCCGTAAGCATTTACTACATTTAAGGCAGCTGTATATTTTCCTGGTGTTTTGTAAGTATGAGATACAACCGGATTACTTGACGTGTTTGGATTTTCTTTATTTTCCATATCTGAGTCTCCAAGGTTCCACGAATAACTAAGCTCTTCTCCAAAATATTTTGCCAGAAGATCTTCTGTATCTCTGCCATCAAATATAATTATTTGCGGTGCTACACCAATACTAGGGCTGGCATTTATTCTGGCTATTGGAACCGGGTTGACTACCATGATATTGAAACCTTTACTTACTCCTCCTTCTGGTGGCGGATTTGCTGCAAATATTTCAAAACTGTTTTCTTTGTTTAAAAAAGTTGCCGGAATGGTAGCAATTAATTCTTTTTGTGAAACATATTTCGTTTGAATTTTTAATGTGCCGATTGATGCTGCTGCATTTTTTACAAAGTTATCTCCCTGCAGACTGATATCAATAGACTTACCATCCTGTAAAACAGGCAAGAGGTTTGGTGAAACCAGTTCAAGGAGCGGAACGCTGTTATATACTTTATAAGCCACATTATCACTTAAGAGTTTAATAGCTTCACCGGTAAAAGAAGTCAGAGAATAACTTACAGGAAGTGAAGCTGATTTTATTAAACCGGCGGTTTGGGAAATCAAATAACTGACCGGATTTGATGAGAGTTTAATTGAGGATGCGAGGTTTGCAGTGCTGAAACTTACCGGTAGTGATGAGAGTTTAATTACAGAAGCCAGGTTGGTAGTGCTAAAACTCACCGGTAATGAATTTAGTTTTATAGTAGCCGGTAAAAGAGAAGTATCAAAACTTACTGGTGAAGACTGGAGTTTTACAAGCTCAAAGTTATTGTCTGCCGCCTGGGCTTTTACCGGGATTTGTAAAAACGGATCAATCAACAGAAGTTTCAGACATAGAAGCAGAAGGAATATTTTTCTAAACGAGAAACTGTATTTTTTGAAATACTTTGGTAAAAAATATACTGAAAGACCAATACGGCTGCCTATAGTTAATATAATTTCAAGATAAAAATATTTCTTCACTTTTTATTTCCTGATTTGTGACCAGTCGTTATTGACTTTTTTCCAGGCGTGCACCCCAGACATAAATCTTTTTATTATTTGTCTGCCCAAGGCCGCCAATAATCAGGGTTTTGTTTTGAGCACCCTGGTTTATATCACTTGTAATAGTAAATTTTTGCCAGGTATTGGTTACATTTGCATTAGTGAATGCATAGTTTGTAGGATTGCCGCCTGCAAATGAGCCTGCAGCTCCACATCCTGTCCAGTCAGGCATGTTACAGTATGGTCCGATTCCAATAGGCACAGTTACACTACCTGAATCTGTCCTCATCCAGACAGTAAATGTACTTGCTCCTGTCCATGGCGCAAGGTTTGGAAAATAAATTGCGTCACTTACTGCTCCGAATGTAAGCAATGTCGCATCCTTTATATTATTGTCAGGATCAATTGCTGCATTGCTTTCTACCTGAATATTACTGTAATCATAAAAGTATGCATGTTTCCATCCAAAAAATGGACTAAACCCAAATCTGCCTGAATAAGGTATTAGATTTTCTTTTGTAACTGTATTGCTTGCATCTTTTGTTAAAAGATTTATCTGATCTCTGTTTATTGCTGCTGGTACTTGTGGTTCAACTGATAATTGTCCGACGGTAATTTGTGGTGCTGTACCAGGTAAATATACTCCCGGTGCCGGAATGAATGGATCTGTTTCAGCTTTAATTATTTTTGTGGTTCCAGCTTCTATTTTTACCGGAATGGTTGCTATGCCACTTGTAAGTTTTCCATTGTTAGTAGTCTGTGTAGTTGTTCCGTCAGTGTTAACACTTAAAAGTTTTACATTTGTCCCGTCCGGAATATTATCACCTTTTACTTCAATGCTTTGATCTCCGCTAAATGTATAATCAAGCTTTAGATCAGGTAGTGAAATATCTCCTTTTGGGTTATTAATCTGGTTACCTGCAATTTTTGTAATTGCAAGGTTTGCTATTTTTATTTGTTCACTTAGTTTGTCATCGTGGACGATCAGATTAGTGATGGTTAAAATCCTGTTGTTTTCTGCTATGTACAGGTTGTTGGATTTATCAACCAGGATTGAATTTGGGGATTGTAGAGAAATTAATCTGGGAGATTTGAACTGTCCATATGTTAAAGTTTCAGTTCCACCGCCAACAGCAGTGGTTATTAATCCGCTGTCATTTAATATTTTCCTTACTCTGTTTGTGTATATGTCAGCAAAATAAATATCTCCGTTTTTATCAGCACAAAAACAATTTGCGCCTGAGATTCCTGCATATGCGCTTTTTGCCTGACCGCCATCACCTATATCAGATATACTGCCTGTCCCGTCTCCCACAAATGCCTGTCCTGTAAAGGTCCCGTCATTATTAGAGCCGGAAACCAGTTTTGTAATAAACGGGACCCATTCTGAGTTCAGGTACTTACTTGTTCCTAAATAACATGTACCAGTATGGTCAAAAGCAACCGATGTAAAATATAAAGAATTAGCAGGGTTAAAAATATATTTTGGATTAAAGCCAGGTTGTTTAAACCCGTTACCTGCTCCAAATAGTTCACCCGTGGCAGATAGCAGATCAAATCTGTAAATTGTAGCGCTGCGATTTATTTGATTACTAAAATTCCCGTAGTTGTCTATTCCAGGGAAGGCGGAATTTCCATAAGCATAGATGTATCTATTTTGATCGTAACTTAGACCAGTTAGTGTAATACTGAAAGAATAATCGCCATTAATCCCCGGCTTGAATTGAGTTTCAAAATTTAAAACTTCTTTTAATGTCTTGTCTTTAAGTGACGCTTTTAGCAATCTTGGAGATGGAGATCCGCTGGGATTATTATTAACAAGAATATAAATATTCCCGTATTTATCAAAAGTAAAATCAGTTAATGTCCCCAGGCTTGCATCAGTAAATTTTACCGGTGTTTTGTAATCCAGTATTGTGCTGCTTTTTGGTTTGCCAATTACATTGTAAATTTTTCCATCCAGGATATTTATCCTGGCAACTACTTTAAGGACAGTGTCATAAAAGTAAATATTTTCTTCCTGCGGATCCAGCTGAACTGATTTAAATCCACCTACATAGGAATCCTCTTTCTTTAAACCTGTTGAATAGATGGTGTAATAATCACCGGTTCCGACCTTTGCAAAGAGGGAAACCACAGGTGCAATTGTGCTCTGGGCACAGGCTTTTGGCACTATGCAAAAACCTATTGAAGAAAAAATATAAAGAAATAAGAACATTAAAACTAATTTTGCTTTCATTGAATTAACTCCTTTTTACATACCTGGGATAATTCAATCAAATGGCTTAGTATTTTTTCAATCGGGAAAAGTCTGTGGAATGTAAGCACAGGATATATCTGTCATAAGGTTTTTTTTCTTGCATAAAAACATGTTTTTTAATCTTAAAAACAATTTTCTTGCAAAACAAATAAAAACTCTCTTAATCTGATCAGAGATAAAACCTTAGAATGTAACCGCAGGTTACATGAATATTTTTATTTTTTTAATATTTCAAATCAAAAATAATTTAAATTTTTATAACAATGTAATTATTCGTATTTTGTTTATACACTTGTATCTTTAGGGTGTATAAATCTTTTACGGGTGACGCTGTTTAGTTTACACACACCCGTATCTTTATTGAAGTAAAATAAGACCATGTCGCTCGAACAATTGCAAAAAACCGATCCGGAAATATTTGATGCTGTAAAAAAAGAATTTAACCGTCAGCAAAATAATATTGAACTTATAGCCAGTGAAAACTTTACAAGCCTTGCTGTAATGGAAGCGCAAGGAACTGTTCTTACAAATAAATACGCTGAAGGTTTGCCAAAAAAAAGATATTACGGCGGCTGTGAATTTGTAGACGAGGTTGAAAAGCTTGCTATTGAGAGAGCAAAGAAACTTTTTGGAGCTGAACATGTAAATGTTCAGCCTCATAGCGGTGCCCAGGCAAACTTTGTAGTTTTTTTAGCAGCATTAAAGCCAGGAGATACTATTCTGGGAATGTCTCTGGATCAGGGCGGGCATTTAACCCATGGTTCAAAAGCAAATGTTTCCGGCAAATGGTTTAAGTCAGTTTTTTATGGAGTAAATGAAAACGGAGTCATTGACTATAACGAGCTTGAAAAAACCGCAAGAGTTGAAAAGCCGCAGATGATTATTGCAGGAGCAAGCGCTTATTCCAGAACTATTCACTTTGACAAATTTAAACAAATTGCAGATTCTGTAAGTGCACTGTTAATGGTAGACATGGCTCATATTGCCGGATTGGTAGCAACTGGTTTGCACCCAAGCCCCTTTCCATATGCTGACTTTGTAACTACTACTACCCATAAAACTTTAAGAGGACCAAGAGGCGGACTGGTTTTTTGCAAAGAAAAATATGCCAAGCAAATTGATTCTGCTGTTTTTCCTGGCAGTCAGGGCGGACCGCTTATGCATGTAATTGCAGCAAAAGCTGTAGCATTTAAAGAAGCACTTTCTCCGGATTTTAAAAATTACCAGAGAGCAGTTATTGATAATGCACAGGCTTTGGCAAAAACTCTAATAAACTCAGGTTTAGATATTGTAAGCGGCGGAACAGATAATCATTTACTCCTTGTAGATCTTAGAAAGGTAAACCTGACAGGCAAGGAGGCTGAAATACTTTTAGACTCAGCCGGTATTACCTGTAATAAAAATACTATTCCCCGTGATCCTCAGTCTCCTTTTGTAACCAGTGGAATCAGACTTGGTACACCGGCAGTAACTACAAGAGGAATGAGAAGCAAAGAAATGCAGATCCTTGGTGAGACTATTGCAAATATACTTAAGAATCCAAGTGATGATAATGTTAAAAATAAAACAAAACATACTGTAGAATCATTGTGTAAAGAGTTTCCCTTATATACTCAGTATGCTGTTAAGTAAAATCATTCATAATATAGAATCAATTCAAATCTCAGGTTTTGCAATTGCACTTTTTATTTCTTACCTGTTAACACCATTAATTCAAAGCCGTGCACAAAAGCTTGGTGTACTGGATAGACCATCTAAGCGTAAGATTCATACTACACCGGTTCCGCGCCTTGGCGGAGTCAGTATTTATGCAAGTATTTTTTTAACTTCACTTGTGTTTATTGCAGCATACTGGCATTATAAAATTTCAGTAATAGGCACCTTCTCACTGCTTGGAATTTTTGCAGGCGGAACAATTATTTTTTTTCTTGGTTTGTTAGATGATATTGAGCCATTGCCTGCTGTATATAAACTTTATATCCAGATTATGGCTGCATCTATAGCCTGGTATTTAGGAATAAGAATTGTTCATGTTATAAATCCTTTTTATCACGCTGATCTTCATTTTTTTAGTATTTCTGTCGGCGATCAATATTTTCACTTTGACAGAACTGCAAGTTATTTAATTACCTTAATATGGATAATAGGAATTACAAATGCCATAAACCTGGTTGACGGGATGGACGGACTTGCTACAGGAGTTTCATTAATAAGTGCTATTGCCATATGGAGTGTTGCTGTGGATTACAGGATTAGTCAGTCTGGCGGGGCGCTTATGGCAGCGACACTTGCAGGTGCACTTCTGGGCTTTTTAAGATGGAATTTTAACCCGGCTAGAATTTTTTTAGGAGATTCTGGGGCTTATTTGACAGGTTTTGTCCTGGCATGTCTGTCAGTAAGCTGTGTAATAAAAAAAGTAGCACTTGCTGTTATTTCGCCTGTACTTTTTCTCTTATTTGCACTGCCAATAATCGATACACTTTTTGCGATAATCAGAAGAACTATAAGCAAAAAATCTATTTTTGATCCTGATAAGGGACACCTCCACCATAGAATATTAGCCTTTGGCATTTCACAGAAATACGCATCCTATCTTTTATATTTAATTTCTGCTTTACTTGGGCTTTTAGCAACATATCTGGTAAGCTTCAAATCATCACTTAGATTTTTAGTACTAAGTGCTTTTATAGTTTTAATAGCTTTGTTTTATACATGTGTAATAAACCGGAAGAGACAGAAATTATTCAGGAATATTTTTAAGTTCTAATATCCAGGATCAATTTCTCCCGGATCTAAATTGTTTTGCTGATTAAATAAAAAATCATATGGAGATGGTATGCCGCCCTGGTTTGGCAAAAACTGATTTCCATAGGGACTGTTTTGATACAGAGGGTTTTGTGGCTGAGGCTGGTATCTGTAATTTGGCTGAGGCAGAATTTGTGGTGGTATAGCTTGTGGAAGCATGACAGAAATTGGCTGACCGGTATTGTCTTTTACTGTTTCACCTGTTTGATCATTTATAAGTAATCCTGTATTTAGATCTATGGAATAACTTCTTGGACCGCTGTTAGCTGTTGGTTTTTGGCTGTTAGCCGGATCCTGAATCCCAGCTCCTGAACCCTGCATTATTCCGGCTTTCTTTACAAGTATTGTTACCCTCTCAAGCAGAGGTTTCATTCTGTCTGTTGCAATTTCCTGCTTTGATAAAAGCCTGTCTTCAAGAGCATTTATTCTTGCAACAAAAGGATATTCATTAAATGTCATATTAAACATTTTTATTTCAATCTGACTAATAGCTCCGATTATGCCTTCGTTATTTGCAGAGACATGTAGTGAAGGTATTTTATCCAGAGTTTCTGATTTGATTTCTTTTCCAACTGGCTGCTCTGCTTCAGGTGTTTTAAGTGCAGTGGTAATTTTTTTAATTCTGTTTTCAATGGTTTCTTTTGAAGCTGGCTTTCCAAATAAAAAATTTTCCAGTCTTTCAATCCTTGCTTCCTTAGATTCAGAACTATAACTTTGACGAAAAATTTTTTCTTCTAAATTGTTTAATTCTTTATTATCCGGTTCCTGAGCAAAAGTAATTTGCATGCAAAAAAATACTGATATTAAAAAGAAACTAAAATCTTTTCTTTTTCTTTGCATTTGCGCTTTTTCTTTTTTTCTTGACACTGGGTTTTTCGTAATGTTCTCTACGACGAACTTCAGTTAAAATGCCTGCTTTCTGAACTTTTTTCTTAAATCTTTTTAAAGCAGACTCTAAACTTTCACCATCTTCAATTCTAACTTCAGACAAAGCAACCTCCCACTTTATTATTTACCCAAATCTAAGATTAATATATTATCATACTCCTATTTTTTAATGTAAATATCTAAGGCTCATTGAAACTATCACCAGATAAAATGTAAAAGTCAATATATCAAGCAGTGTCGTTATTATAGGCGAGCTTGCAGCAGCAGGATCCTTTTTAAAACACTGGAGCAAAATAGGGAATATAGTTCCGAGCAATACAGCACTGATTATAGAGCATATAAGTGCAAATGCAACCACTAAACCTAAGACTGGTTGATCATGCTGCAGCCAGGCAATAAGCCCGGTTATAAGCGAACATATGGCACCAATTAATATTCCAATTTTTAACTCATGAAAAATATGCTTAGCAGTATTTTTTAGATCTATGTCGCCTGTAACCAGTCCTCTTACCATTATTGTGGCTGTTTGTCCTCCGACATTTCCTGAAAGTCCGGATAAAAGAGGCATAAATGAAACTGCAATCGGTGCAGAAATAATTGTTTTATCATACGAAGCAATAATTAATGCAGCTATTGCTTCTCCTGCAAGTGTTATTAACAGCCATGGTAACCTGGCTCTTACTGCGTAAGTTACTTTCCCGGAAATTAATTCATCTGATCTGAATTTATCGCTGATACCGGAACTTTGATAAATATCTTCTGTGGTTTCTTTATTTAAAATGTCTACTACATCATCAATTGTTACTATTCCTTTTAAAGTGTTTTCTTCATCTACAATAGGCAGTGCTATTAAGTCATATTTTGAAATTGTTTTTGCTACATTTTCCTGATCATCAGTTACTTTGCAGGTAAGAATATCAGTACTCATGTGATTTGCCACAAGATCGTTTGGCGGAGCACATATTAAATTTCTTAAGCTGATTACCCCGACTAATTTATTTGTATTATCAACCACATATAAATAATGAACCTGTGCCTTGTATTCAGCTGCCTGTCTGCGTACATAATTAAATGCCAGATGAATGGTCATATCCGACCTCAATCTTAAAAAATCAGTAGACATCCTTCCGCCGGCAGATTCCGGAGGATAGTGTATAAGTTCCTGTACATGTGCCAGCTGAACAGGATCGGGTAAAATTTTTAAAAGTGCAGATTTTTCTTTTTCAGGGAGCTGGATAATAATATCAGTTGCATCATCTACATCTATTTGTGAAATAATTCCGCTAAATTTTTCAATGCCGAGGGTTTTTAAAAGCATCATTTGTGTTTCAGAGCTTAGTTCAGTAAGGACATTGCCTGCATTTTCCAAATCAAGCAGTGAAAAACATAAAATTTTTCCTTCCTCTTTCAGATTTTCCAAAACAGGAGCTATATCCTGTGGGTATTGATCATTTAAGAGATCTTTTAAGTCATAATCCTGATTATTCTCGAGCAGCTCAGTGATTTTTTCAGATAAAGTTTGCTTTTGTTTTGGTTTTTTAACCGGCATAATATCTAGGATAGTACAAATAGCAACCTGTGACCAGTAGGAATACGTTTTGCAAAACGCCCATCAATTTATTTATTTAGCAAGGTCTCAGTAATTTGTTCAATACCCTTGTCGTCACCACCGAAAGGCGGCATACCTGGTGGAGGAGCCTTTAAAATACTTTTTATCTGATTCTTATTTAGCTTTAGTCTTACATTGGTAAGATTTGGTCCAAATGTTCCTCCCTGACCTTTAAATTTGTGACATGAGAGGCACCCGTACTTGGCAAGTATATTTTCCTTAGTTACTTCTTTTTTTACACCTTGAGCAGTTGCCAGTCGCTGGTCCATGTACATGTATCCCTGAATAAGATAAGGCTTTCTTGCTCTTTCTCTTGTATATCCACCAAGTGGAAACGCTAAGTATACTGCCAGTCCACCAAGGAGTAAAACAACATATGCCTGCTTTCTTGTAAGCAGAAAAATAATGCTTGAAATTGCAGCAATAGCTGCAAGGGTAATCATGGAATAGAAAAATATACTGGCATCCCCCGCTACAATTTTAGTAAAGATAGAATTATCTATAGCTCTAATCGTCAGAAGGAAAAGAATTCCGGATACTATCTGGAACAGAATAAATATTGCAGTGATCTTTCCTGTATAGTCTCCTGCCCACTTATAAAATGGCCTTTCTTCCAGGTTCCCGGTTTTTATTTTGTAGAACGAGTAAATAAAAAAGAAAAAGGCACTATTTATAACGCATGGGATTATAAGATGGGTAAAGGAAGAAAAAGCAAGCGGATTAAATACAGCAGATGTCATACTGGGATTTTTAAAATAGCTTCCCGGGGTAAGCATAAATGACCATACTGTATTAATAATAAACGCTGCTATGATTCCTGCCAGTGCTGCAATAAAACCACTAAAAAGGTGAAGTTTTTTATTTTTTGTATTGTTCCAGGTTTCACGATAGTAAATTGAGCTGGCAAACAAGACAAAAAACATCAGAGCTTCTAAAAGAAGCGGGAAGAAAAAAATATTAAAAAGCGTTTTTGTGAACTCGCCGAAAAGGCCAATTAAGAGAACAACAATCGCTGTGCCAAAAACACCTCCTACTTTCATGAGGTTTGATATAAAGTTCATGTATTTTTTAGCAAGTAAATCGTGATATGGACTTTTTTTTGTGTACCCTATATATTCAGAAACGACTGCGATTGTAATACCACCTACTGCAATAAAGGCAAGAAATACGTGAGTAAGGATTACAATTGCCATAACAAGTGAATTTCCCAAATATGGAAACTGAATCTGTGCCATAATTTCCCCCCTTCTCCCGTTCGATTTTAGCAATCTCTTATGGTTAACTAATCTCTATGTTTAGGTATTGTTACTTCTGTAGGCATTAATTTTTCGTGATTAGTGGCAGCTGATTTTTTACCAATAAACGAGGATGTTCTTTCTCTTGTGGCTTGTAAAACATCTTCATCCATAAATAAGAGCCCGTTTGCTTTTGCAGCAGCAATTGCAGCTCTTTGCTCTTCGCTGTCAGGTTCTTTTACTATGTATGGAATTAAGCTGTCAAGATCTATAAATCTGTCTGCTACATCGATTAATTTTGGAGAAGTATTATTCCTAAAACCTGCCACCTCAACTCTGGTTCCTTTATAAGCTACAGCATTTACTGCATATGCAAAATCTTCATCTCCACTTACAAGAATTGCAGTTTCATACTTACCAGACAAGCTAAGCATATCAACAGCAATCTCAACATCTAAGTTTGCTTTTTTAGTACCATCAGGAAAAATCTTTAGTTCCTTTTGAACAACTCTATAGCCGTTTCTTCTCATCCAGAGTAAAAAACCTTGCTGTTTTGCTGCATTTTCATCTACACCGGTATAAAAGAAGGCTCTAAGCAATGAACCGCAATGGCAGAGAAGCTTTAAAAGCTTTGCATAATCAATTTCAATACCAATTGTTCTGGCAGCATGGAAGAGGTTATTGCCATCAATAAAGATTGCAATTCTTCCCCTTGAATTATCTCCAACAGTATTAAGTGGATTTTCCATTAATGTGCTCCTCAAATATATTTACTCTTAAATTGTTTTGGTTATATCAATTCTTGGAAAAACTGGCTTTGCTTCGTTTAACTTAAAGCATTCTTCTTTGCTTTTCCATCCTAACTTTTCCCATTCATTATACAGGTCGGGTTCGTTAAATCCAAGCTGGCTGTATATCTTTATACTAGTTTCAGGTATAAAAGGATTAATCAGGATACTAATATTCCTCAATATGTTTAAGGTCTCGTAAAGACAGGATTGAGCAGTATCTTTTTCATTTTGTTTAATTAATTTCCAGGGTGCTTTAGCATTAAATGCCCTGTTTGTACTGTCTATTAATTCCCATAATACATCAAGTGCTTCTTTTAATTCAAGTTTATCCATGTGCTTTTCATATGTGTTAATTGTAGAGATAGTACTATCTTTGAGACCTAAAAAATCATCAGCTTTTCGAGACTCAATAACTCCATTGTAATTTTTATGAGCAAGGTTTAAAGTCCTGTTTAATAAATTTCCAAGATTGTTTGCAAGATCAGAATTAATCCTGTTTATAAAATTAGATCTGGAATAATCACCGTCTTTTCCAAAACTTATTTCTTTTAAGAAAAAAAACCTGACAGCATCAGTACCAAATTCTTTTACAAGTTCATAAGGGTCAATAATATTTCCGGTAGTCTTCCCCATTTTCTCGCCATCTTTAGTAAGAAAGCCATGTCCAAATACTTTTTGAGGAAGCGGTAAACCAGCAGACATAAGCATACAAGGCCAGTAAACTGCGTGAAAACGTAAAATATCTTTTCCAATTACATGAACAGAACAAGGCCAATATTTTTTTGTGGCTGACTCAATTGTAGAAGAATTGTCTGCATTTAGAAGTCCGGACAAATATCCAAGCAGTGCATCAAACCAGACATAAATTGTTTGATTACTTTCGTTTGGTACAGGAATTCCCCAGCTAACTGTCCGTCTTGTTATAGGGAAATCTCTTAAACCTTCTTTTACCCAGCCAAGAACTTCATTTTTTCGGTAAGAGGGTTGTATAAAGTCCGGATTTCTATCAAAGTATTCAGTAAGTTTTTTTTCATATTTTGAAAGTGCAAAAAAATAATTCTTTTCTTTGTATTCCTGTACTTTTTGTTTATGTATGGGACAGAGCTTTTCATCGGTCAGATCTTTTTCGGATTTAAAATCTTCACATCCTTCACAGTACAAACCTTCATAGTCAGCTTCGTAAATATCTCCTTTTTTGTAAACCCGATTAAAAAATTCATGTACTATTTTTTCATGTATTTTTGAAGTGGTCCTTGAAAACCTGTCGTACCTGATATTTAAGAGATCCCACAGCTCTTTAAACCTGGCACTTATGAAATCACAGTGTTCCTGGGGAGATCGATTTTCCAGCTTTGCCGCCCTGGCAATTTTTTGCCCATGTTCATCTGTACCTGTTAAAAAGCAGACATCAAATCCTCTTAGTCTTTTATATCTGGCAATAGTATCGCAGGCAATAGTAGTGTATGCACTTCCTACATGAGGTATATCGTTTACGTAATAAAGTGGAGAGGTTATGTAAAACGTTTTGTTATTGTGATCCACAGATATAGCAGAAACAATTAAAATATACTGCTTTTCTTTACCGGCTCAGCGTATTGATACTGTGTTTGAACTTGTTCTTTTTCTTTGCTTCGTCCCCAGAAAGCATCTTTTAGCGCTCTTGCTTCCTGAGATTCAGTATTAATGGTGAAATTACTTGGTGCAAAGATAAATACACCCTGTCCAATTCTTTGCTGGTGACCATCTAATGCATGTGTCGCACCGGATAAAAAGTCTACGACTCTTTGAGATTGCTCTGTGTCTAAAAATTGAAGATTTAATACTACAGACCTTCTGCAGCGCAGTTCTTCGATAATATCCAGTGCCTCATCAAATGACCTTGGTTCTATTACTACTACCTCGCTTTGAGGTGTTAATGTGGGATGTTCTATCACGTTTGAAATCTCCTTATTTATTTTAATTGTATTTAAACCCTTCTCTTTTTTTATTTGACGGTTTAGAAAATTATCCGGTGATGAATTTTCCCGACCATCGCCCCAGAGTCCATCAAAATCATCCGAGTTATATATATCAGTTTCATGCTCGTTGTACCATGCCTTTTTTATCTTGTTTTGTATTCTGTCTAAAATACTCATTTTATCCTCCATAAAAAATTAATCCTTAAATAATCCCTTCCCAATCCTTATCATGGTTGCCCCGCATTCAACAGCCATTTTGTAATCATTAGTCATTCCCATTGAAAGTTCTTTTATGTCTGTCATGAAATTTTTATTTAGCTCCTTTTGCAAGCTTGATAAATCCGAGAAATAACTTCTTATAAGATTTTCATCATCTGTCTTTGGTGCTATGGTCATAAGCCCTTGGATTCTTACATTTGGAAGCTTAATTAATTTTCCAAATGAACCCCTCAGATCGTCCGGGTTAAAACCTGCCTTTGTTTCTTCCCCGGAAATGTTTACCTGAAGTAAAACATCCTGAACAAGCTCGTTACCATTTGCTACTTTATTTATCAGCACTCCTAATTCCAGTGAGTCAACTGAGTGTATAAGACAAAACTTTCCAACTACCTGTTTTACCTTATTTTTTTGAAGTCTTCCTATAAAATGCCAGCTAATTAAATCTTCCGGATTTTCATACTGGGATTTTCTGGATATTTTTTCTATGGCATCCTGTAAATAACTTTCACCAAAGTTTCTTATGCCCAGATTATATGCTTCAAAAATTTGCTCCTGGCTGGAGTATTTTGTTACAGCAATAATTTTGACATTGATATTATCTATTTGTTCCTTAATTTTTGTCAGATTTTCTTTTATAGCCACTTGGATCCAAAAGACATTTTCAATATCAAAATGTTTGCATGTTCATATATAGAATCACCAATTTTAGATAACTTGTCAAGAGAAATAAATCTTTCGTGTTACATTCCAAATTTTGTGTATTCAGGAAAGGTTGTAAAGATAATCAGAATTTGGGCCACTTCGGCCTAAAATCTGCACAAATCGGCCATTTAAGATTGTATGAGTTTAAATGGATAAGATTTTTGGTAAAGTCTTGCCTGAAAAAGCGTTTTTCATGATCTGCTCTACAGACAGGTTAATACCGTTGAGCTGAGCTTCCCTTAACAGGGCTTTTGACTTTTCATCAATTAAATCAATTGCCTTTTCCTGAAGAGCAAGAGTTTTGTCCATATTGTTGATTCGTTTCTTCAGAAGTTCAATCTGTACTCTTATTTTTTCTAAATTTTTTTCTTTATTATTTATCATGGTTTTTAGAAATCAAATTCCCGGTAAAGTTTTTCTTCTTCATGCTTTACAAACTCAAGCTTTCTGCAAATATCGTTTAGTGTATTTGCCTTATCGTTTACAGTTTCAAAATCTGCATTAATCTGGGCAGCTTTCATCTGATAAATAATCAGTTCAGCTTCAGAAATTAAATCTTCTTTTATTTCTTTTAAGATCATTTTTTAATGCTGCAGACAAGCTGCAGCTTCCGTCGGTCGATTTTTGTGCTTGATCGGATTTGTCTGCCTTAGGCAGAACAAATCCTTTATTTGTAAAAACGTTGTCTTTTGTTTTTCTCTTGCTTAACATCGCTCGGATTTTCGTTTAAAGAAAATCCTCGCTTCTTACTTCATATTGCCCTTATAATTAGGCAGATAAACTCAGCCATTAAACTGGTATATGGATAGCCCTATACGCTATAATTTGTTTCTAAGGAGAATGAAAAATGGCAAAAGTATATTATGAGAATGACGCGGATTTTAATTTGATTAAAAATAAGACTATTACAATTATCGGTTATGGAAGTCAGGGTCATGCACATGCACTGAATCTAAGGGATTCCGGGGTAAAGAAAGTGTTAATCGGATCTTATGAAGGTTCAAAAAGTGCAAAGAGGGCAAAAGAAGATGCCTTTGAAGTTGTTTCAGTAAGCGATGCTGCAAAGTCAGCTGACATGATTATGATCTTACTTCCTGATGAAAGACACAAGCTGGTTTATGAATCTGAGATTAAACCACATTTAAGTAAAAATAAAGTACTAATGGTTGCTCATGGATTCAGTCTGCACTTTGGGCAAATTGTACCACCGCCCGATGCAGATGTTTTTATGGTGGCACCTAAAGGACCCGGGCATAGAGTAAGAGCTACTTATGAGCAGGGAAACGGTGTACCAAGCTTAATAGCTATTTATCAAAATGCTACAGGTAGGGCAAAAGAACTTGCTCTTGCATATGCCAAAGGTATTGGTTCGACCAGAGCCGGAGTTCTGGAAACAACTTTTAGGGAAGAAACAGAGACTGATTTATTTGGTGAACAGGCTGTGCTATGCGGAGGTTTAACAAGTCTCATTAAAGCTGGCTATGAAACTCTTGTGGAAGCAGGTTATCAGCCTGAGATGGCTTATTTTGAGTGTCTTCATGAAGTTAAATTAATTGTTGATTTAATTTATGAAGGTGGCTTGGCAAAAATGAGAGACTCTATTTCAAATACTGCTGAATATGGTGATTACACAAGGGGTCCGCGGATTATTGATAAACATGTTAAAGAAGCCATGAAAAAAATCTTAAGTGAAATTCAAAGTGGACAATTTGCAAAAGAGTGGATTCTTGAAAATCAGGCTGGACAGCCAAACTTTAAAGCATTAAGAAGAACGGAAGCCTCTCATCCTGTTGAAGCTGTAGGAAAAGAACTTAGAAGTAAAATGAGTTTCTTAACATCAGCTATAAAAAAGGAAACTCAAAACAAGGTTTCACTTGAAAGATAAAAGGATTATTTTGGCTAGACTTGGAGGAATAGGGGATGTAATCCATACATTGCCCCTGGTTAAATATCTGAGAAAAAAATGTCCTGAAAGCAGCATTGAATATCTGACTTCTCCAGGTGTTGCAGAATTACTGGAAAGCCATTGCCCGTATATAAATAAAATCTGGAGATTTGATAAAAAAAACAAAAGACAAATTTCTTTGAAAATTTTAAGTGAACAAAATAAAGCAGATTATTTTTTTAATTTACACAGCAGTTTAAGTTTTTATTTTTTTAATTTGTTGTTTATCAGGGCTAAAAAATATTTTCAATACAAAAAAGATAACAGTGTTCATGCTGTAATAAATTTTGCAAGGACTTACGATCAGTCTGTTTCTGCATTTGAGCTGGATTCAAAAACACTTATTGAAAGAGATTGTGGCGATCTTTTAAATAAATACAATTTACGGGAAAATAGATATATTTGCATAGTTCCGGGGGTAGGAAAAAGCAGGATGCACAGAGCGTGGGCACCTGAAAACTGGCTAAGACTTGCTAAAAAAATCTTATTTACTGACAATAGCTGTACGGCTGTATTTTTAGGCGGGGATGATGAAGAGAAAATCTGTGAAAGGTGGGGTGGGGATCGCATAGTTAATTTGACTGGTGAATTAAATCTATCTGACACTGCAAACATAATTTCAAAATCATCCAGAGTAATTTCATGTGATACAGGACTGCTACATTTAGCTTCTGCTTTGTCAAAAAAAGTTATAGGACTTTACGGGCCTACTTTACCTGAAAGAACAGGACCATTTACAAGTGATTATCAGGTTTTGATTGCTAAAGATTGTAAATGTACAGGTGGTCTCCGGGATTTAAAAAAATGTAAAGTGACAAAACTACCAAAAGGATTTTGTATGGATAGTTTAACTGTTGATAATGTATTGTGTTACCATTAATACTATGAAAATGACATTAAAAAGAGGATTATTGCTTGGCTTATTAATAGGAGTTGCTTCTGCACTTTTATATGCTCCTAAGACTGGAAAAGAGCTTCGTAAAGAATTAAAAGAAAAAGTTGAGGCAGTACCACAAACTTTTTTTAATTTCTTGGAAAGTTTAATTGATCTTACTGTTTCAGTCCTGGATTTTGCTAAATCAGCTTTTAAGGAACAAAGTTACAAATTTTCAAAAGCATTTGAGAGCGGACTTTCTGCAGCAAAAGAAAAATCGGATGAACTGAGAAAATACGCTACACAAACCAGTCAGAGCAAATAAAAATGCTTGATTTAAACACAATTGTTGTAATCTCACTTGCAATATTGGCTTTTTTTTCTCTTGTTGTAGTTATTGTTTTAATTCCGATTGCACTACAGTTTTCCAGAACTTTAAGTTCACTACAAAGCTTACTTGACACAATTAATGATGATGTAAAACCAACTGTTAAAGAAATTAAGCAAAGTGTTTACAATGTTAAAACTGCTCTGAAAAAAGGAACATCTGTACTGGAATCCGGTGCACATGAAGCCAGTATGTTTGTGGCATCTTCAGCACATGGTATATTAGCTGGTGTTAAGGAATATTTCTTAGCTTGTAAAACTGATGAAAACAGCTACAATAATAACGGCAGTCCGGGGATAAGAAGGTGATAAAAATGTCGAAGGAAGAAGGAAGTATTTTTAGGTTTGTTTTTGGAATGGTCTCAGGATTAGTTTCCGGAATTGTTTTAGGTCTGCTTGTAGCGCCAAAACCCGGCAAAGAAATGAGAGAAGATTTAGTAAGTAAGTCTAATGAGTTAAAAGATTTTACCAAAAACAGATTTGAAGAATTTCAGCAAATAAGCAGAGGAAAAGCAGTTGAAATGGCTGGTAATATCCAGACAAAAGCCAGTAAAATAAGTTCAAAACTTGATGAGCTTGCAAGGCGTGGTACAGATATTTTAATTCAAGATGAAGTACAGTAAAAAAAATGCGGCTCGTCGTTCGTCGCTCGTCGTTCTTTTTCTTGTTAGCTGTTTCTTGATTATTTCAAATTACGATTCACGAGCTACAAGCAGCGAGTTACGAACCAGTAACGATTCACGATTCACGATTCACGATTCACTCTCCCTAAAAGTTCCCGTCCAGGAAAATGAATCGCAGGAAAATCTCCCATCACAAATTGATTTAAATACTATTCCACATTTTCCAAAGCCTGCTGTTACTAATACTACTATTCCTTTAAATACTTCATTAAAACTTGTAGCAGATAATTTTATTGATGCTAAAACTGCAAAGATCGGTGATTATTTTAAGGCTCATGTTTCAAAAGATTTTTATATTCAGGCTAATCCACCGCAGCTGATTCTTCCTAAAGGTTCGTGGGTAAGAGGTAGAATTAGTTTTTTAAAAAGACCAAACTTTTTCATCAAAGCTGGAAAAATTGGTTTACATTTAGATGAGCTTGTTACACCACTTGGTGAAACATTTGTACTTGATACTGAACTTGATGTTCAAAAAGGGATATTAAGTGAAGATGGTATATTAAAACCACAAACCACTAAGCCGTCAAATTCTCAGTTCTTACCTGATAGTATTCTTACTGTTCCGGTTAATAATTTGGAGACATTGTTAATTGATAAATTATTAAGCGGGAAATTATTTGCATTATTTGCTCAGACTGATACGACTACTTTAAGCAGAGGACAGGAGTTACAAATCGTTTTTAACAGAAATATTCAGTTGATAAGGAATTAAAAAACCAGTTTAATCTCTCCAGCTACTTTCCCGGCACAATTTCTAATTCTAAGATCGTATATTTTTTCTAAAGGCGAGTTTTTAATCTGCTCTTTTTTTAACCAGCCCAGCTTTATAAGAAGCCTTAAAATTGCTATTGATCTGGCTTTCTGCGATCCATCAGCAATTTTTACTACAGCACAGTTTCCATCATATGCTACGATGATTATTCCTTCAGCTCCGACTTTTGAAACCAGCTTCCCCTTTGATACTTTTATAATTTCCGAATCAATCTGACCTTCTCCGCCTGTAAGATATGGATTTAATTTCATAGCATTTATTATTTCTAAATATCTTTTATCGAGGGTGAAATTTGAAAACATTTTTGCAATGTTTATTACTGGCAGTGTAAAAGTAGGTGCACTACAGCCGTCAATAGCTATAAATATTTTTTTTGCTTCTGAAAGATTTTTAATTTTATTTAAAATTAATCTTTGTAATGGATGATTTGGATCTGTGTAATTTTTTAAATCCCAGTTATTTTTTTTACAGGCTATTAACATTCCTATGTGCTTTCCTGAGCAATTGTTATGGAGCACATTTGGAAAAGGTACCGGATTAAAGGGCTGATGAATACCGCATTGTAAGTCAGATGGATTTATACGATGCTTTCTTAAAAACTCCTTCAATATGCTAATGTGTCTTTCCGATCCGGAATGTGATGCACATATAAGGGCTAGTTCTTTCCGGGTTACTTTAATATTGCTTTCAATGACAGGAATTGCCTGAATTGGTTTTGCAGTTGATCTTAAAAAAATATAATCATTAACGGCTCCCTTTTTATAGATTATTTTTTTATTTCTATCCAGCACACAAATCCAGCCATTATGTAAAGTTTCAATATTATTTCCTCTTATTGTTTTTAACAGGAGTTCAGGCTTTGAATTTTTAGTATTAGCCATAAGTTTGTCTTTCTATTGTAAAATCTTTATATAGATTTTGTGGGGTTATTGATGAAAAGATTTTTTTTAATAATTTTAATTACATTTATATCTTTGCCGGCTTTTTCTTTTGATTCACAGAGTACCAGTTTTTCAGTAAATGCAGAGAATAAAGATATTAATAATATTACCGAGGTACAAAAAATAAATGAGTTATTAGATAATCTTGAAAATGACTGGAACCTTTATAAGATTGATAATTTAATTAAATATTATGCTGATGATTTTGTAAACGGAGACGGGCTGAATATTGGTTCTGTAAAAAACCTTACTGTAGAGCTATGGGAAGCATATCCTGATATTAAAACAAAATCACAGGATAGAACTATCAGGGTTTACGGTGAATACGCCACTGTTGAAAGTACTGATATTTTTGAAGGTAATTCTTCAATGATAAGACAGGAAGTCGGTGCAAACGGGGTATTAAAAGCAGTTTCAGTCGGACAAGTGTTTTTAAAAAAATTCGGGCCTATGTGGAAAATTACAAGCGACAAAACTATTTTTGAAAGAGTCAGCATCGGTTATGCGCTGGGAGGCGAGTTAATTGACCAGAATAAAATCAGATTATCAGCTCCGGAGCAGGTTCCTGGCGGTCAGCAGTATACAGCAAGGCTGGACTTTGAGCTGCCGCCTGATATAAAACCGGTTGCAGCAATTAGTAAGGAGGTACTGGTTTATCCTCAGATTGCTGCTGAAGACAAATTCAGACTTATAAATGAACCTAAACTGGAAAGATTAATTCCAGCAAATAAAAATGGCAAAAATGAATTAATCACTGCTACGGTAGGTTTAACCGGCGGGGCTTTAAAACCAAAACTTTTAGGCCTGGCTTTTTTAACAAGAAGAGTAAATGTTGTACCGGTTAATGAGCTCCTTAGTGAGACAGGTATAACCAAGTCTTCAGCCAGATCAGCGTTAAATAAATCTGTTGGCTTGTTAGACTTCTATCAAAGTGGAACAATGGAAAATGAAATAGAAAAAAATAAAAATGACAAAAAACAAAAAACACCAGAAACCGATACTGCTCCGGAAATTAAAGAATAAAAAAATCGGACTCGCAGTTTCCGGTGGTGTGGATTCAATGGTTTTGCTTGACATTTTTTTTAATATAAGCAAAGAGCATAATCTAAAACTTTATGTTATGCATTATAACCATAAATGGCGAAAGGAGTCTTTTAAAGATGCCAGACTGGTTGAAAAATACTGTAAGGAAAATAAAATAAAATTTTTATATGGAGGAAATAAAGGGGAAATAATTTCCGCCAAAGACGGACCCGCCTCAGGCGGGAAAGACGAAGCAACAGCCAGGGAACAAAGATATTCTTTTTTCACGACTTGTGCAAGGAAATTTTCCCTGAAAGTCATTTGTACTGCTCATCACAGGGACGATCAGCTTGAGACAGTTTTATTCAGATTAGCCAGAGGAACCGGTCCAAATGGACTTGTTCCAATTAAAGAGTTTAGAGAGCTTCCGGGTGGAATAACAATATTCAGACCGCTTCTGGATTTTACAAAAGGACAAATTTATAAATATGCAAAAGAAAACGAATTAAAATATATAGAGGATAAAACAAATCGTGATGTAAATTATAAAAGAAATTTAATCAGGGTAAAAATATTACCGTTATTAAGAAAAATCAATCCGGAAGCTGAAAATAATATTTTAACTTTTAGTGATTTAGCTTATTCTCAATATATAGCATTAAGTAATTATTTTTCTATGCTTTTAAAAAAAATAAGAATCAGATCACCTTTAATACTAAACAGGGATAAATTTTTAAAACTGGATTCTTGCACTCAAACAGCTTTTATATATTGGTTTTTTACAGTTTACGGTATTAAAGGTGCCCTTAGTAAGATCCATGTCATCAAAAATGCAATTACAAATCAAAAGAAAATAGATCTTAGTAAAAAATATATTATGAATGTTACAGGAAATGAGATAATGTTCAGTATTAAATTAAGTTGTTATGAAACATAAATTAAAAGTATTATATTCGGAATCCCAGATACAGAAAGTTGTTAAACAGCTTGCAAAAAAAATCGAGAAAAATTATTCTGTAATTAAGCATCCTCAGCCTCTTGTGGTTATATCGGTCTTAAAAGGTGCTTTTATTTTTACAGCTGATTTAATACGGGAAATTAATTTACCTGTTCAGCTTGAATTTGTAAGAATATCCAGTTATGGTACAAAAAAAATATCCAGTGGAAAAATTGAAGCACCTCTTTTATTGCTGCCTGATTTAAGCAACAGGGATATATTGATAGTGGAAGATATTGTGGATAGTGGTAAAACGATTCGTTTCTTAAGAGAATATTTTAGTGCCCAGTTTAGGCCAAAAAGTCTGAAGGTAGCCTGTTTGCTAAACAAGTCTGCCAGAAGAGAAGTAAATATAAAAGCAGATTATATAGGTTTTGATGTTGGAGATTATTTCCTTGTAGGCTATGGATTAGATAATGCTGAAAAATTTAGGCATTTGCCATATCTGGCTATAGATGGATAAATAGCACTGATTCTAAATTTTCATATGAGGGTATAAATATTTAAGAAGAGGTTACAATAGATATATTTGCATGTCATCTGCTAATATTAAGAGCGATTTCTGTCAGAGGCAAGGATGACAGTGGGTAAAAATAGAAATGAAAAAATTTAGCGCTACTATACCGTTTGTAATTTTATTTATGCTTCTTAGCCTGTTTGTTATAACCCTGGTGGCTAAGAAAGAAAAAAACAATATACTTACTTACAGTCAGTTTATAAGAATTGCAATGCCTGATGAAGGTACCCCGCCTATAAAAAAAGTAATTATAACGAATGAATCAGACAGTGCTACTGTAATTTTTTTGGATAATTCAGAGAAAACAGTCCGCATTCCAAATTCAGACGGCAAAGCACTTAAGGACCTGGCTGATTCCCTGACTAAAAGAGCAATAGATGTCGAAGTACGTGCACCAAGCGGAGGCAGCTTCTGGCTTAGCTTTTTAACTTCAATTATCGTACCTGCTTTATTTTTAATAATGCTTATTTTTATGATTAGAAGTGCTCAGAGCGGCGGTTCACAGGCAATGAGTTTTGGAAAAAGCAGAGCAAAGTTACAACAGGATACAAAAGTAAAAATTACATTTTCAGATGTAGCAGGAATAGATGAATCAAAACAGGAACTACAGGAGGTTGTAGACTTTTTAAAAACCAGTGAAAAATATCTGGCAATCGGAGCAAGAATTCCAAAAGGAGTATTGCTTGTCGGGGCACCCGGTACTGGTAAAACGCTTTTAGCGAAAGCTGTTGCCGGTGAAGCAGGGGTACCGTTTTTTAGCATAAGCGGATCTGATTTTGTGGAAATGTTTGTAGGTGTTGGTGCTTCCCGTGTACGTGATTTATTTGAACAGGCAAAAAAAAATGCCCCGTGTATTGTTTTTGTGGATGAGATTGATGCTGTAGGCAGACAGCGTGGTGCAGGTTTAGGTGGCGGGCATGATGAAAGAGAACAAACTTTAAATCAGCTTCTTGTAGAAATGGATGGTTTTGAATCTACTACAGGAATTATAGTTTTAGCTGCTACGAACAGACCGGATATTTTAGACAGTGCTTTGCTCAGGCCTGGCAGGTTTGACAGGCAGATTGTAATTGACAGACCGGATATTGCAGGGAGGGAAGCAATTTTAAAAGTCCACGCAAAAGGAAAACCACTGGCACCTGATGTAGATTTAAGGATACTTGCGAGAAGAACACCTGGTTTTACCGGAGCAGATCTATCGAACATGTTAAATGAAGCAGCACTTTTAGCTGCCAGAAAAAATAAACGTGAAATTTACATGGATGACATGGAACAGGCTATAGATAAAGTACTTGCCGGACCTGAAAGAAAAAGCAGAATTATTACACCAAAGGATAAAGAAGTTACTGCCTATCATGAAGTAGGTCATGCACTGGTGGCACATTTTGAAAAAGGTTCAGATCCGCTGCATAAAGTTACTATAATTCCGCGTGGAATGGCTCTGGGTATTACCATGACACTACCTGAAGAAGATCACCTGAACTTAAGCCGCTCGCAGCTTTTAGCCAGGATAAAAGTTTTGCTTGGCGGGAGAGTGGCAGAGGAAGTGGTTTTTGGTGATATTACTACAGGTGCGCAAAACGATCTGCAGAAAGCTACAGAGCTGTTAAGAAAAATGGTTACTCAGTTTGGCATGAGTGAGAAGCTCGGACCTATGACATTCGGGCAAACAAATGAGCATGTGTTTTTAGGTCGTGACTTTGGACATATCAGGGATTATAGTGAAGAAATTGCTACAAGAATTGATTCTGAAATGAAGACCATAATATCCAAGCTTTATGAGGACTGTACACAGCTTCTTAAAGAAAAAAGGAAACACATGGATGCCATAGTTCAAATTCTATTGGATAAAGAAACTATTGAAAAGGATGAGTTTAAGGAAATTGTGGAAAAAGTGGATAATGGTACATTTATTTATCAGGAAAGAAAAATAGAAGGTAGTAGAAAAGCAAACTTAGAAACCAGTGCTAACGGGTCTTCTGCGCCATCATCGCCAATCCCCAATTAAACTAAACAATCCCCAGAATAATGGATGACCATATTTAGGATTTTCTTTTACTTTTAATTCTGCTCTTCTAAGTGATTCGGCTTTATCCAGACCAAGCGAAATGTTTTCATAAAAGTTTTGCATAATTATTTTTGTAGCTTCATCATGTGCTCTCCAGAGACTTGCCAGTATTGTATTTGCACCGGCTACCCTGAATGCCGATGCCAGGCTGCCTACAATATCATCAGGTTCATTTAACAGATTTCCTACCCTCCCGGTATCACACCCGCTAAGTACAATTAGTTTACTATTACTCAGGTTTAAATCATAAATATCTTTTAAATAAAGTTTTCCCTGAGTAAATTTACTTCCTGCTTTTGTTTTCCCGGATATAAGAAAGCTGGAATCAATGTCACTTCCATCCAGATGTCCATGGGTTGCGAGGTGTAAGATATCAGCTTTTTTAGCCAGCTGGTTTATAAGAGAAACATTGAATGGCTGCTGTACGAGACTCATAGTGGTCTTACTGAATAGCTTTGAAATTAATTCTGCTTCTTTGTTTGCTCCTGTAAGCGTTCCGTCCGGATTGGCAAACACAGTAATATTTGCCATATTTGTTAATTCCGGAGACTGATTTCTGCTTACAGCTATTACACTGTCTAAATAAACAATTGATTTGTCGGATACTAAGAATCTTAAGTCACCGTCACTGGTTGGTTTTGCAAGCGACTGGAAGGGTAAATATCTGAGCCACCCGTTTGCAATAATTGCAATAACTTTTTTATTTGCAATGTCTTTTTCAACAGGTCCTATTAATGCATTGTATAAAAAAACAGCTTTTTCTTTTAAAGGAAGAATTTCTTTTTTGTATGTGTTTGATTTGTCGTTTTTCCAGTTACTTATAGGTGTCACTCTGCCTGTAAGTTTGATTTTTTCTATTTCGTTTTCAAAGAGCTGCTTGTAAGACTGAACCTCTCTGTTTAAAATATCTTTTGAAATATTTTTATTTATTCTTGTTTTTAAGTTTTTATTATCTACTGCAAAGATAATTAAACCTTCTTCAGTAGGCACATACTGTAATATAACAGCATTGTTTGGAATGTTAGGCTGTACTGTAGCCAGATCAAGCGGCTTTTGGGTAAGAAGATTTTTTAGCTGTGGTTTGTATTTTAAAAGTTTATTTAAGAGTGTAAATGTCTGTGATCTGGACTCAGCATCAGCACTTGCTAAAAGTTTTTCATATTGTGCAAGTTTTTTTAGATCAGGTTTATTCTTTTGTTTTTCTGCAGAAAGTAATTTTTCAAGCTCGTCTACCTTTGTTTTTAATACTTCTGCTTTTTTTAATGTATTGGATAATTCCTGATTTTGTTTTGCTCCATTAAGTGCTGTGGTAATCAGATCAACCTGATTTTTAATTTGTTTGTTTTCTTCTATTGCAGAAATCAGTTTTACAGGATCTTTAACTTCTTCTAAAGAGGGAACTGTCAAATCTTTATTTGAATCAATTGCTGAACTGTTGAAAAGATACTGGCTGATATTTTGTATATTCTTAATAACATCAGAATCTTCAGTAATTGCAGGTTTTACTGGTATCTTTTCATTTATTGTTACTTCAGTTTTGTTTATTTCCTGGAGATTATTCTCAGGTTTATTATGAGTGGATCCTTCTGTAATTGTTGTAGTATTTATTATTTGTGCTGGTTGCGATGCAATAACAGAAGCAGTGTTTGATTCTGGCGTGGTTTGAGCAGTATCAGATGAATGTGCTGTACTTAACTGAAGAGTGTCCAGATTAACGGTTTTAATATTACTTGATTTACCGTCAGCACTGGATACAGCAAAGCTTATGGAATTTGAACTTATGTCATCTGGCAGATTAATAATAATTTCATCGTTGTCCGAATAAGCCACTTCAACCGGTCTTCCGGTTACCGTATTATCCTTATTTTCAAGCAAAGTTACTGTATTTTTATACGGATCAGGATCAAACATAGAACCCTTAATTACAATCTGATTTTTGTTTGCAGAACTTAGTTCAATAGAATAAATTCCGGGAGAGTACGGATCTACATTAAATGAATCAGTGTTTTCAGCAGTATCAGAGCCTGATACTGTAAAATCTGCCTGAGCCTGTTGTCCTGAAGGATTATTTATATAAATAGGGTAAGTACCTGGCTCCAGTTCAGGAGATATAGAGAGTGAAACTACCAGAACAGAACCATCTGGCGTGGAAGCATATGAACTTACAGAGAAATAATTACTTATAACATTTGTACCAGGGATAAATCCCATACCAAACAATTTTAAAAAAAATGTTTTACCTGGTTTTGCACTGTTAGGGTAAATGCTTTCAACAGTTGGTGCACCCGAAGGAATTACTTTAATAATAAACTTTGCTTCCTGAGTTTCAGTTTTTATAAAAAATTCTCTCTCTCCAAGCTCAGCAGTAGGCTGGGCTGAAAACTGGACCTGAAGCTGTGTACCGTCAGGGTTCTGTTCTGAGATAAAACCAAATATTCCACTGCCGTTAATTTTAATAACTGCATTATTTAAATCTATACCTGTAACAGCAGCTACAGCTGTGCCTGATTGCTGAATCTGAATATATGACGGATTAATATAAATTGGAGAATCAGATTGAGCCTGTGATGAACTTATCGATAAAAAGAAAAACAGAAAAGCAAGTAAATAAAACTTCTTTACCGTTACAGTTTTAAAAATTTTATTATGTTTTGCCAAAGACAAGGACTCCTTGCACCAAAAGATTTTTTGTAGTTTTATCCTGTCCAAGAAGAAAACCAATACCGGATCTTGGATAAAGGTAATATAATCCCAGATAGTCTTTGTTATCAGGATCTTCAATAAAATCTTTTTCATCAACAGGTTCACCATAAACTATAATCATTTTATCAATTGAATCACCAATGTTTACACCAATTTTCTCTGTAATATTTTTTGAATTAAAAGATATAATTCCAATTACATGTTCTGCTTTTTCATCAAAGAAGACTTCCAGCATGTCCTTATAGGTCCCGTCTTCTGACTGAATTCCATAAATCCAGAGCCTGCCTTCATTTCTGACATCCTGTGGGCTGTTTAATATTTTTCTTACATCTCTTTGTGAGCTTCCAATCTTAACCTTTGCAAGACTGTTAAAAGACTTTTGCATGGCTTGAACTGATTGTTCTATTTTGTCGCGTTTTTCCGGATCAATAACCCAGCTGCCACGAAAATTCCCATCTACAATACTTAATAAAAGATTTCTGGCATAGTTAACTACTGTAAAGGTGGAAGCAGGCTTATTTTTTTGTTCAGTTATATTTGACAGGACAGGATTAAATAAAAAAGAGAGAATAACTGCAATTATCAGGATTTTTAAACTTTTAAAATAAAGGCCCATTAATGATTTTCCTTTTCATATCCCAGTTTTAAATCCTGCATGTCAATAAGCCCTTTTAATAACGATACACAGACAACTTCATTTCTTGGGTTAACTTTTTTTTGTGCACTATTTATACCTAATTTATCATAAATGGAATATAAATGGTACTGAATAGTTTTATTACTCATGTAAAGTTTTTCAGCTATCCAGTCATTTGTTTTTCCGATTGATACAGCAATTAAAATTTGCTGCTGTATTTCCGTAAGTTGTGTACTTCGTTTATTAACATTTAACTTCCAGACTACCTGCTGAACATCCGGATGTAACCAGACTTCACCTGAGTGTACCTGTTTTATTGCCTGGGTAAACTGATCCTGAGTAGCTGTTTTTAGAACATATGCGAATGCTCTGTCGACAGGTACTGTTTGCCTTACCTTTCTGACATAAACTTCATCTCCGTAATTTGAATAAATTACAATGCCTGTCTGAGGTAAGCTCTGAACAATTTTTTGCGTGGCTGCAATTCCATCCAGATCCGGCATTGCAATGTCCATAATTACTAATGAAGGGTGGTTTTTTAAACTTAAGTCAATAGCTTCCTGACCTGTCCTGGCTTCAAGAACAGTACAGTTTGGAAAATTATCTTTTAGTACGCTTTTGCTAAAAGCTCTTATTGGCGGATGATCATCAGCTATTACAAATGTGTTTTGCTGGTTCATAAGTACCATTTTAATATAAGATTGACCATTATAGGGACGCAGCATGCTACATCCCTACAGGTAGAGATCCTAATTTTTATTGTGAAAAGCTGTGAAATTCTATTAGAAATAACCCTAACGGTATTTTAACCAAATATTGTTTTTTATTAAAAATCTCTTGAAATCTTTATTAAAAGTATGTTTTATGAAAGATAAAAAAAAATTAATATTTATTTTTTTGATTTGTTTACGTTCCCTTTACCAATAGCCTGTTTAATGTGCTCCAACGTATGACAGAGATACAAGATACAGGTTCATGTTTACGTAATTAAAGTTCAAAACGTTTATCAGGAGGAAATAAATCATGTTTATATTAAGTATAATTCCAATACCGTTACTTGGAGATACTGGAAGTGTTAATCCGTCAGATCGTTTGGCAGAAATCAGAAATAAAATTGCTGTAGCTGAACAAAGGGTAAGAGATTTGGAAGGATTGTTAACAGCACTTATTCTTGGACAACCGTTTGATGCTGATCCAAATACTCCCGGCGTCCAGGTAGTCTCCGGGCTGAACACACCACAAAATCCAAATGGTGCAAATGATGCAAACGTAGTCAGACAGGAACTCTACAGAGCAAGAGCATACGAAGGTGAGCTAAGAACTGCAGAGAACTTCTGGAATGAAATTGTATCTGCCAATAAGGCCGCAGAACAAAAGACACAGGAAATGTTCAAGCCAGCAGGTGGTTAATAAAAGAGCTCTCTTTAAAAAGAAAAAACTGTACAAAGGGAAACCGCTGTGCGGTTTTTTTGTTTTTATAATGCTACAGGAGACATGCCAAGGCATGTTTCTACCCATAACGTTCTCTTAAATATAATATGTTTAAATATCCATGTTCGTTGCAAACGGTTTCAGGACTGGCTTGCAAGAGACATAAAACACAAATTAAATTTATTTAAGAATTAAGTTTTCATTACTTTCTTTTAAGGGTTATCCTGCTTAATACACCTCGTCGCAGAATAATTAATTTTTTAGTTAATTGTGCTGCGTTAGAAAAAAAGAAAATAAGAGTGAAATTCATTCTTGTTTCAAAAGGAGGAAAAATCATGTTTATATTAAGTATAATGCCAGTACCAACGTCAGGAGGCACTCAGAGTGTTAATCCGTCAGATCGTTTGGCAGAAATCAGAAATAAAATTAGTGTAGCTGAGCAAAGGGTAAGAGATTTGGAAGGATTGTTAACAGCACTTATTCTTGGAGAATCATTTGATGCTGATCCCAGCACCCCCGGTGTTCAACCAGTCTCCGGGCTGAATACAGAGGCACATCCAAACGGTGCAAATGATGCAAACGTAGTCAGACAGGAACTCTACAGAGCAAGAGCATACGAAGGTGAGCTAAGAACTGCAGAGAACTTCTGGAATGAAATTGTATCTGCCAATAAGGCCGCAGAACAAAAGACACAGGAAATGTTCAAGCCAGCAGGTGGTTAATAGTTCTACCACTTGTAATAAGAACAAGAAAAAGAAAACCGCGAAGAAAAAAAAACCTTCGCGGTTTTTTTGTTTTTATAATGCCACAAGAGACATACCAAGGCATGTTTCTACCCATAACGTTCTCTTAAATATAATATGTTTAAATACCCACGTTCGTTAAACGACGAACGATTGACAAACATAGCCAAATTTAAATCTAAATCGGAGGACAAAAATATGGCAGTTATAAATTATATAAATCCAATAGCAGAGCTTGCTACAGCCCAGGAAGGTGTTTCGCAGGCAACACAGGATAATACTTTTGCAGAACAGTTAACCCAGTTAGCGGTTCTTGGTTACGGTGACCCTTATGCAGCCAGACAAATACTCTCAGTTACAAGAGCTACCATGGGAAACCAGTTACAAAAAGAACAGTTTTGGTTTGATGTTGTAAAAGAAGAAAAAGCCAGCATGAAAAAAGCCTGGGAGTTAATTAAGGAATAATAGACTTTTAATCTATTAAACACCTTTCAAGGAGACAGAAAATGCATATTGTTGAACCAACTTCACTTGCCCAAATGTATATTGAACAAGATTCCATGGAAAATAAGTATAAGACCTTATTAAACAGTAACTTTCAGGATTATATGGATTCTTTAAAACAAGGCGGTGAACTTCAGGTAAGGATAGGTAAGTTAAAACAAAAGATTTCTGGTCTGGCTTCAGGCTTAGGCCTGGCTGCAGGTGTATTTGGCGGGCCAGCAGGAATTGCGCTGGGTTATTCTGTAGGAAATATGCTTGGCAAATATGCCGGAAATGTATTGAGTGAAAGGCTTTATGGACAGGCAGTAGCAGATGTTTCTGAGATTTCACATGATTCCAAACTACGACATGCCCAGTTAGCATCTACACTGGCATTCTTAAACCAGGTAGGCGGAGCTATTGATACTCTTCGTCAAAACGAAAACAAGCGCAAAAAAGACGACTTGCAGGCAATGCAGGTATAAATTATTAAGATTTTCATTTATTAAAAAAAATTAATGTTTCAACTATCAACTTTTTAGACCCTCTGTCTTTATATAATCGTAGAGTTATGTACCAGGGTTAAATATAGGTTAAAAGTGGTAAGTAACAAGTAAAATTAAAAGAAAGAGGTTTTTTATGCCAGGTCCAAATAATGTTAATCCAGCAGGTGGTTCAGGATCAGTAAATGGAGAGCAGCCAGTAAAAAGAGTTGTAAGTCCACAAACTCCACCACCAGCTAATACAACAGATGAATTTCAGTCTTTACCGCCTACTGCAAATACGCCACCACCACCTATTGCTTCAGCTGCTCCTGCTGCTCCTCCTCCTCTTCCTTCAGGATTGCTTGAACAAGCAGTAGCACGAGTAAATGCTGTGGATAGTTTTGGTGACAAGTTTGGCTTATCTCGTGAGGCACGCAGAAAATTGCTCGAGGAAGTTGATAAAAATTTTCCTATTGCTTAGTTAGGTCTACGAAATGATTACCATAAACAGAAAAACAGTAGAAGAATATTATGAAGATGAATGGGCATCTTTTGTGAATGCAAAAACCTTAAACCTTTTAATAGAACTTACATGCAAAGCATATCACTTAAATCAGTCACCGTCTCTGGAATATGTTAAAGGAAAGCATTTCTCCAGACTTCAAAATCTCGGACAAATATAAATATAATAACGAAATAAAATAAAGCTTTATCTGGCACTTGCACAGTAAGGATTTGTCCCATTTATTGGGCAAATCCGATCATACGAGATGGATTGACCGATAGAAGCTCAAGCTTGTCTTGAGCTAGAATAATAAAAATGCAATCTCAGGATATTTTAAATGAAAAATCTCTGGAAATTATTTTAAACTTTAAACCTTCGGACAAATATGATAAAAGTGCAGTAAATGAAATATTAAAACTAAAAGGTAATATAAAAAAAATAATTACCTTGCTTTCCAGACAAGAGCAGGAAGTATTAGATCTCAGGTATTTTCAGAATCTCTCCTGTGAAAAGATTGCCCAGTGTATCAATAAATCTAAAGATGAAGTGGAAAAGATTCTTATAGCAGGAACTAAAAATATCAAAGAAAAATTGAAGCAAGGTGATCTTGTGTTTGAAAAGATACAGAAAGTCATAGAATTGCCAAAAATAAAACAGGAAACAAAAGAACCTCAAAAAGAACAAAAACAGATAAAGCAAACTCCAGCTCAAAAGCAGGCAGAGATTAAAAGGCAACCTTCTTTTTTTGCTTTTATTTTCAGCTTAGCTTTTTATGTAATCCTTTTTGCAGGCAGTTATTTTATTATACAAAAATATTTTCTCCATAATCTGCCTGCTTTAAATCAGCTTTTTCTTAATTCGAGGGATTTTGCACTGGAGACCGGAAGCGGAAAATCAGCTGGAGGAAAGAATAAAGCTATCAGAATTTCAGGCTCAAGCAGTTTATTTGTACTTGCACGAAGATGGGAAAATTCGTTTCATATAGATTATCCTAAATACCATATTGATTTAATTTCATCGGATTCTGACAAGGGTATAAACAGTCTTATAGAAGGAAGGATTGACATAGCAAATTCCAGCAGACCCATAACATTTTTGGACAGAAAGAGGGCATCTGAGCACGGATTAGAACTGGCTGAAAACAGAGTTGCGCTGGATGCTTTGATAATCATTGTTAATAAAAAAAATCCTGTTGATGAGATTAGTCTGGATGCTCTGGAAAAAATCTTTAGTAATGAAATAAAAAACTGGAAAGAGGTTAGCTTAAATTCTTTCGAAAAGCCTCTAACACCGGTAATTAGAGAAAAAGGCAGCGGAACAAATGAGTTTGTAATAAACAGAGTTCTGCAGGGAGACAGCTTTTCATCCTCAATTATCAGCAAGAATTTAAACAATGAACTTATTCGATATGTCGCTGAACATGAAGGAGCAATTAGTTTCACAAACTCTACAAACTACCCCTGGAAAAATCAAGATATTAAATATTTAAAAGTTAAAAACTATGATAATTCTCCAGCTGTTTCTCCGTTTGAAGAACAAAAATTAAATAAAGATGCCATAAGATATGGAGATTATCCGCTCGCACATTATTTATATTTAATTACACAGGCTGATGCACCAAAGAATGTCCAGAATTTTATATTATGGGTCTTAAGTAAAGAAGGTCAAAAGATTGTTGCTTATTCAGGTTTGATACCGGTATATAATGAATGACAGAGCATTAAAAATGAATCAGGAAATTAAACCAGTTGAAATTATTGTAGATAAATATTGCCCGTTTTATTATGCCGGTGCTTCCGGAGACTTTAATCTTATTCACATAGATAATGAATTTGCAAAGAGCGTAGGATTGCCGGGTCTTATTTTGCAGGGACTCTGTACAATGGCTTTTGTTTGCAGGGTAGCTATTGGTGATAACAATCCGGAAAAATTAAAAAAAATAAAAGTAAGATTCAGGAATATTGTCAGGCCGCTTGATACACTTTCTATTAAAGGTAACATTGTAAATATTGAAAATAATTTAGCGACAATTGATCTTATAGTTAAAAACCAGAGAAATGAAGATGTGATTACTAATGCTCAGGTAGTGGTTCTCAATGCCTGATTAGCCAGCTTATCTGCTCTTAGATTTTCTTCTCTTGGAATATGTGTAATTTTAAATGAAGAGAGCTTCTCACTTAATGAATTAACTTTGTCAAACAAATCTTTAATATCAGCATCTTTTACTTTATAGACTTTATTTATTTGTTTTACCACAAGCTCACTGTCTGATTTTATTTCAATATCCTGAAAGCCATACTCTAAGCTAATTTCAAGTGCTCTTATCAGTGCTGTATATTCTGCAAAATTATTTGTATGATTCCCGATAAATTCTGAGACTTCTTTTATCAGCTTTTTATCTTTCTGAAAAACAATTCCCACAGAAGATGGTCCCGGATTTCCTTTTGATGCGCCATCGATATTTACAGTGATTATCTCTCGTTCTTGAGTTTCTTTCAGGGAAATTTCTTTTATGTTTTCAATTACTAAAACATTTTTAAATTTTCTTTTTAAATATGAGCTTTGTAAAAAAGTATTTTTTGTTAAAAAGACAGAATTGCCTATTAACAGATCATGAAGTTGTTCTTTATTTGTATTTGAATAAATCTGATGAAAATATTTTTCCAGTTCTGAATTCTTTAAAAAAGTTTCATTGTTTTCTTTTGAATCATTTGTAATCAGTATTTGTTTTGTGCTTTTTTGAACCTGCTTAACTGCCTCAAGGTTTTCTGAAATTATCGAATCTTTAATAAAATCTTTGCTTTCATCAAGCGATTTGTTAATGATTATTCCAAACAATTCATTCAGTTCATCATAACTTTTATCTTTAATAAAATTTATTAATGAACCTGTTAACAGTGATGAAAAAATATTTACTGGCAGGAAATTTACCGGGCTTGAGGCTTCAATCAAACTATTGTCCGGATTGATTCCTAAAAGTTTAACCACCTGTGTTCTTATTTGATTAAAATTTCCCCAGTTACTTGTAGTATTCTCAGCTACTTTTTGTGCAATGGTTCCTGTTAACCTGGTCCAGTAGTTGTTTATATCTATGAAGTAAGAATCTCTGTCCCAAATTATTGTATCGGTAATATATTTCTGTTCCTTGAAATTTATTTCAACAGTCATAAGGTTTATTTTACATCATGTATGTAAGTATGGCAGTTGAAAACAGCAGTTAGGTTATAATTAAACCTCTATGGAAACTAAAAAAATAAAAGTAGCTATTATCGGTCGCCCAAATGTCGGAAAATCTACTTTATTTAACAGACTTCTAAAACAGAGAAAATCAATTGTTGACGATACTCCGGGAGTTACAAGAGACAGGCTTTATGCAGACATTGAGTGGAATGGAAAACCAATTACATTAATTGATACCGGCGGGCTAATTGATGAAAAAAATATTCCGGAAAAAGAAATAATTGATGAGGTGAAAAAACATGTTTTTGTAGCTGTTGATGAAGCTGATTTTGTAGTTTTTATGGTGAATGGCAAATCTGGCATTACCTCAGGTGATGAAAAAATCGCAAAGATACTAAGAAAAATAAAAGACAAGAAAAAAATATTTCTTGCAGTAAATAAAATCGACACAGAAAAACAGCTGGATCTGGTTTCTGAATTTTATTCTTTAGGTTTAGGTGAGCCTTATCCGATTTCTGCTTTAAGTGGTTCAAAAGGGTTGGCAGATATATTAGATGAAATATCATTTTGCAGGAACATTCCGGCAGAACATCTCCCTGGTGAGATTATAAAAGTTGCAATTGTAGGAAAGCCAAATGTCGGTAAGTCAAGTATTTTAAATTGTTTAGCAGGAAAAGAAAGATCTATAGTTAGTTCAATTGCCGGCACTACCAGAGATAGTATAGATACTGGGATTGATATTAATGGTAAGCGTTATTTGCTGGTGGACACAGCAGGTCTTAGAAGAAAATCAAAAGTATCTTCAAATATAGAACGTTATGCTACAACACGTGCCATAGAATCCATTGAAAAAGCTGACATAGTTTTACTGGTTGTTGACAGTACTGAGAAAATATCAGACCAGGATCAAAAAATTGCATCGGTAATAAAGAAGAGGAATAAGGCTTCAATAATTGTTGTAAATAAATGGGACCTGATAGAAAACAAAATCTCAACTACTATAAACAGATTTGAGGAGCAAATTCTGTATGCTCTGCATTTTATAAATTATTCAAAGATATTATTTACCAGTGCCATAGAAAAGAAAAATATAAATAAAATATTTGGACTGGTGGATGAAGTATTCGAAAATTATCAAAGAAGAATTTCTACAGGTAAATTAAATAAAATATTAGAAGACATTGTCCTTTTAACATCTCCGCCAGGCAAGAAAGGCAAGCTCTTAAAAATATACTATGCTACACAGGCAAATATTAAACCACCTGAAATAGTACTGTTTGTAAATGACTCAGAATTAGTAAGCGAACAATATGAAAAATTTTTAGAAAAAGAAATAAGAAAAGCCTTTGACTTTACAGGCAGCCCGATAAAGATGGTATTCAGGAATAAGGCGAAGTAGAAATCAGCAATTTTAATGTTTAACACCTGTACCATGTAACAATTTTTTTATTTTCACATCAGAGATTTCAATACTGTGATCCGGATACTGTAAGTTCATTCCTTCAAGGGTATTCCTGACGATCTGGGAAGTCGCAAGATTTCTAAACCATTTATAATCTCCTGGTATAACAAAGTACGGTGCCCATAAAGTACTGCAGTGTTTTATAGTATCTTCATATGCTTTCATTTGTTTACTCCAATTTAACTGATCTTCCAAATCAGCAGGATTAAATTTATGTCTTTTTTCTGCAAGTTCAAGCCTTCTCATTAATCTGCGCCATTGCTCTTTTTTGCTTATGTGTAAGAGAAACTTGACTATTTGTACTCCATTTTCTACAAGCATTTTTTCAAAGTCGTTAATTTGCCTGTATCTTAATTCAATCTCTGAGCGGGGAAGAAGTCCTTTAACCTGTGGAACCAGTACATCTTCATAATGAGATCTATGAAAGATGCCAATAGTACCTTTAGGAGGTATATGCTCGTGAACTCTCCATAAATAATCATGTCTTCTTTCTTCTTCTGTTGGAGCTTTAAAAGAAGTTACCTTGCATCCCTGTGGAGTTGTTTTACTCATAAGATGTCGAATTGTTCCATCTTTTCCGGAAGCATTCACACTTTGGAGAACAATTAAGAGTGAATGTTTTTCAGTGGCACAAAGTATGCGCTGAAGCTCACTTATCCTTTCTGCATTTGCTTTTGTAATTTTTTGTGATACCTCTCTGGTAAATTCCAGTGTTTCACACGGATCAATTTCAGAAAGTTTTATCTCACTGTTAGCAGGGATTATAAATCTCTGGTATAGATGACTGGTAGCAGGCAGTGCCTTTCTTGAACCAATATATTTTACCGGGTTCATAAATTTTCTTATGTTAATATATAACGCGACATAAATGCTAACGCATATTATGTCGCTATTTTATGGCGGATCTTCATTGGCGTTCGGGTTGTCGAAGGACAACCCTCACTTGTAACATTACTTAGGTCGCTGCGTATAGAATGTATTCTTATCCTAGCAAGGAAATTACACTTATTGCTCTCCAATACTGCAAGTAACGCGTAAAGATTGTGTATCGATCTAATTAAAATCTTCTTACATTTGTCAGAGCCAGGTTATTCTCCTTTACAATTAATAATTTATATCTCTAACCTCGTATAATAAATGTCCAAATTCCATCTGCAACGAGTTCTTTATTTTGATTAAAAGATTTTGTTTCCAGCTCTGCAAAGTCGTTATTTCCTTTTTGATAAATATTTTTTATTTTTGAATGGGTGGTTATGGTGTCATTTGCTTTAACTATTTTATGAAAGTTAAATTCCTGCTCTCCATGCAAAAGCCTTGAGAGATTAATCTGTAACTCAGCATCTTCAAACAGACTAAACATTGCATTTCGAGCAAAAACTACTACAAACATTGGTGGAGCTATGATACAGCCATATTTTGACTTTTTTGCAAAATCCGGATCTGTATACAGAGGATTTAAATCTCCAACAGCTTGTGCATATTCTTTTATTTTTTCCTGACCAACTACATATGTAACCGGCTTATACTCACGACCTGTAAATTTAGGATCTACTGTCATTAGTTTGTATTATAACTTAAACATTGTTACCTTTGTATTTCCAAATTTCTTCTCTTTATATATTGTCAGTCCTTCAGGGACTTTATAACTGCTTTTTAATTCTGATTCGATTACAATTAATCCCTCTTTAGTTAGCATTTTATATGTATACAGCTTCTCTAAAGTTTCTTCGATAAAAGAGCTCTTTCCATACGGAGGGTCTAAAAATATAAGATCAAAATTTTCATCTTTTAATTTATTTAAAACTTTGGGCAGCTGTCCATGAACAACTTTTGCACTTACATTGCAAAGCTTCAGGTTTTTTTTAATTAACCGGATTGATTCTCTGTCAGAATCTATAAGTGTAAGCTTTTTTGCATTTCTGCTCAATGCTTCTATTCCTAAGCTGCCAGAACCAGCACATAAATCTAAAATATTTGTATCCTGAATAAAATTCTGCAGAGTATCAAAAATAGATTTTCTAACCAGTGCCATTGCCGGTCTGATAGAATCAGTCCTGCAAGCAGCTAATTTTTTACCTTTTAATTTTCCAGCAATAATACGCATTTAAAGTCTTTAGTTTCAAATTTCTTCTGTTTCACTCTGTATCTCCTGTTTTATTGATAACTCCCACGGAATATTTGGCTCTAAAATTAAATGCCATGTCGGAAGGATTGTAGACCCCTGATAAATTTTTTCTAACTTTCCATAATTATAAGACAGGGTTTCAATCGGGTATCTGAATAAGTTACATGGCTTATTCCATAAAAGAGTTAAATTTAATTTATAAATACCGGAGTAAACAGATATTTGATTTATTTCTTTTAAATATTCCGAAGAATTTAAACCCGGATTTGGTGTTTTATCATTCTTATCATTGTTTAGATAAAAATAACTTTTTTCATCATATCCCCGGACAGGATTTAAATTAAATTCAACACCAAATAAAAAATCAATACTTTCCGGACTTTTATTTATCAGGACATAATCTATGACGAAAGATGAATCCCCGGCTCTTGCACTTATTTGTTTTTTTAGCTCTACCTCAGGTGCATTGATTAATCCTGTTAAATTGGTTTTTAATTCAAGAGCAATTTTACAGGTTTCTTCCTTAGCTTTAATTTTTTCAATGTTATAAGGATTAAGTGTTTTTCTTGTAAGCTGATTGATTTGATTTGAAATGCATTTATCAAGATCTAAACTGGTTTCTAAGAAATGATCTATTGCATTTAATTTAGTATATTGATCGTAAATCAGTTTTCCGTTTTGATGATATTCTTCTTCTTTCCTGGAAATTATATTTGTAACATTTATATTTTTTGGTCTGTAGTCATGCTCAAGTATAGTCCCTCCCAATAGAGGTGAAATATAAATATTTTGTGTTTCAGTTTCAATGATGATTTCATCACTTCCATCACAGTCATAATCAATTTCAAATACCTGAATCCATTTGGAATGTTGCCTTGAAGCAGAATCTATAAGGTTTTCTGCTTTTATAAGATTCGAATAGGTATTATGTCTTTTAGCTGGTGAATATATGCCTCCCATCATAGTATCCCAGTAGGTATCATTGCATTGACCCATAAGTAATAAATCATAGGCCTGATTAATCATATCTTTAATTACTTTAAATCTGGACTTACCTTCTTTGGCGGAATTAACTTTTTTACTTATCCGGAGCATTTTTTTATGAAGCAAATTCGCTTCATCATACTTTAAAAGAAAATGATTCCACTTTACCCGAGGTTGAATTTTCTGTTTACCCGGTAAGTATACTCTCCCTTTTGGTTTGTTGTTCTGATAATAATTGTTAAATAATTTTGTTTCGATAAAATCGGGTTTTGAATTTAAAATTTCAAAAAATTTTTTCAGCCAGACGATTCCGGAATGATCAGGTTTTTGTATCTCACAAATTAAAACAATTACTGATTCATTGCCGGAAGAATCTTCGTATAAGTGATTTACAGCTTCTTCGGGAGAATACTGTTCCATGAATGTATCGAGATTTTGCAGTATTGGAAAAACAGCTATTTTACATCCTTCATCTTCAGTTATAAAATATCCTGACAATTCTTTTTCTTCGAAGCCAGCACTTTTAAAATATTCTTTTGGTAAACATGTGTATTGAATCCTTGATTTTGCAAGATCAAAAGCTATTGAGGATTCCCATAAATATTCTGTGATCCAGGCACCATATGGAATATATCCATAAGTATGATTTATTAGCCGGTTCATTAAAGATATTTGAGTTTGCCTGTCTTCTTTTGGAATGAAAGGAAGCATTGGTTCATATATCCCACCGCTTAAGAGTTCTAACTGATTTCGATCCAAAAGTTCTCTTATCGTTCCTGAAAAGTCCGAATGTTTTTTATCTAAGTATGAAATCAAATTACCACTCAAATGCAGAGATAATTTTATGTTTTGAAAAGTGCTTAATAGTTCAGTCAGCTCAATTACAAAGTTACATTTTTCTTTAATCAGATCATTTTCATTAAGGGCTTTTTGAATATCTGATGGTAAGTGGCAGTGAAATCCAAGGATTAAGCTTAACTTTTCTCTGGTTTTGAGCATATCTGACAATTAATTATCTCAAATTATACGGTCATTCAATTTATATACATTATAATGATAAAAGGATTGTGGCAGTTATAATGTAGAAATTAATTATGTCAAAGATCTTAATAGCAGATGATGAGCCTTCGCTGAGGTTATTGGTTAAAGCAACTTTAAACGCCAATAAATCTTTTGAGCTTATTGAAGCATCTGATGGAAATGAAGCTCTAAGTAAAGCACAAAGTAATTTGCCTGATCTGATTTTGCTGGATGTAATGATGCCCGGATTAAGCGGCTTTGAGGTTTGTGAAAGACTAAAGAATGACCAGAAGACAAAAAATATTGTAATTATTATGTTAACTGCAAAAGGGCAGCAGTCAGATCGTGACTGGGCTATTTCTGTGGGCACAGATTACTTTCTTACTAAACCATTTAGTCCAATAGAGCTTTTTAATTTAATTGAAAAAATTCTTACAAAAGATAATAAAGAAACTAAAAAATAATGGAGATGGAAATTTTAAGCAGGAACAATCCGGGATTAAAAGAATTAAAAAAAATAATTAAAGAAAAAAGTGACTGTATTCTGATTGAAGGAATGAAGCTGTTTAGTGAAGCAGTTAAAAGCAAATGTCAAATTGAAAAAATATACATAGATAAAAAAAATATTAATTTATTGCCAGGATTACACCCAGGCTATAAAAACTGTGAGATTGTTTTTATAAATAATGATGTCTTATCCCGAATTTATACCACTGACAGTAATCCTAAGAATAAAGATTTAATTCTTGCACTTGCAAAAAGACCAAAATGGGAAATCAAGTCTTTACTTAAGCTGAAAAAAAATATAATTTTTCTTGAGAGAATTCAGGACCCGGGTAATTTAGGAATGATTCTAAGATCTGCACTTGCGTTTAATGCTGGCGGAGTGTGTTTATCCGAACAGTCAGTTGATCCGTTTAACACAAAGGTAATCAGAGCAAGTGCTGGTGCAGCATTCAGTATGCCGGTATTTTTAGTCAATGACTTTGATTCTTTTTTTAAACAAGCCAGAAGTTATAATTATAAAATTCTGGCTACTCAAACAGATGCAAAGCAGTCTTTAAAAGAATTAAAGCTTGCTTTGCCACTTATTTTTTTATTTGGAAATGAAGGAAGTGGCCTTTCAAAAAAAATGATTGCTTTGTCTGATGATGTTATTAAAATACCACATTCTTATAAAGTAGAATCGTTAAATGTAGGAGTTGCAGTTAGTATAGTACTATGGGAACTATCTTAGCTATTGATTATGGTTTAAAGAGGGTTGGGTTAGCAGTCTCTGATCCGGGAAGAACTTTTGCTTTTCCATGTGATGTAATTGAAAATAAAAATTCTGATTACCTGATTTCTCAAATTAATAATTTAATTTTAAAAAAAGATGTGGATCTGATCTTAATCGGGATGCCATATAATCAGGGATCAGAGAAGAAATCAATGGAAAGTATTGTTCGGGACTTTATAAACAAATTAAAAAAATCAACTAACATACCAGTAAAAACTGCAGATGAAAGATTAAGTTCATTTGCTGCTAATGAAAATTTAAAAGAAGCAGGATTATCCGCTAAAAAATCAAAAAAATATATAGATTCTGAAGCTGCCAGATTACTCCTCGAAGAGTTTATTCAGGTGTTAAAATAAACCTCGAGTAAACCAGAAAAGCTAATATGGCTACTAAAAAACATAATTTAGTCAGGCAGGGTTTGGTAAAAGAAAAACTCAGATTATACCTGGGTTATGCACCAGGAAAAACAACAGCATTAAATGGTTTGGTACTAAGAGCATTAGGTGCAGGCTTGAGTGTGAAAATAATTTTGTTTTCAAAGTGTTCTGAGACTACAAGTGAATCAAAAATTTATCAAATTTTAAAGACGCAATTTTCAAAACATTTTGACTATTTTTTTGCAGGAACTTCCAGAATCAGGGATGACGGCAGTTTTAGATTTTTTGGAGCTCCTGACGGATGGACACTGCAGGATGAGTTCAAACTTGAACAAGGATTAAAGCAGTTAACAGCTGACATATCTTCCGGAGAATATGATTTACTGTGTGTTGACGAACTTACTGATCTTTTATATCACAAAGAGCAAAGGGTTTCAGAAAAAAGTGCAAAACAAATCTTTAGAAATATAAGTCCTAAAACATCGATTGTTGTTACGGGACATTTATGCCCTGAATGGCTTAAGGATATTTCCTCAACGCTTATTGAAGGAAAAGTATATAAACATTACAAAGGATATACAAAAGGAATAGAGTGGTGAATGTTATATACGATTAACTGGTGTCAACATTCAAAGATATGGAATCAAACCCAATTCGCTTTAATTCTTTTAGCTTAACTTCAATAAGTTCAACTATTTCATGATTTGCTACTTCTCTAACAACCTTAAAGACCAGGTCACGTACCTTTTTGTCAGGATCAGCAATAGCATCAACTAAAAAGTTAAATAAAATAGAATCATTTATATGTGTTTCTTTGATAAAATTTCTAAGCGCAATAATTGCGCCAAGTTTAACTTCTCTGCTTTGCAGAGGATGTAATCTTTGTGTGAAATTATCACACATTTCAATGGAAAATCTTTTTCTTAAATCGGTACTTTTTTGCTTTGTATTTCTTGCAGTCACCTTAACATTTTATATTAATTAGACAGAGACATGGTTAACCGCATCTTGACTTGTTTTGTGCCATATGTATAGTATATAATTTAACAATATATGCAAAAGATCCAAAAAGTATCAATCATAATACCTGTATACAATGAAGAAAAAAATATAAAAGTTTTATTAGATGAACTGGAATATTTCTTTAAGGGTTTTAAATATCTTTATGAAGTGGTTTTTGTAGATGATGGAAGTAAAGATTATTCTTATAGCCTGCTAAAAGAGGCAGCCTTAAAGAATTTAAATTTTAAAGTCATCAGGCTAAGAAGAAATTATGGTCAAAGTGCTGCTATGTTAGCTGCAATTGATTATGCAAGTGGTGATGTAGTCGTTCCATTGGATGCAGATTTGCAAAATGATCCAAACGATATCCCGAAGCTCTTAAATCTCATCGAGGAGGGATATGATCTTGTAAGTGGCTGGCGTAAAAACAGACAAGACAGAGCTCTGGATAGAAAAATCCCTTCTATGATTGCAAACAAATTGATTTCCTTTGTTTCAGGAATTAAATTACATGATTATGGATGTTCTTTAAAGGCTTATAAGAAAGATATTCTGGAGGGTGTCAGGTTATACGGTGAATTACACAGATTTCTCCCGGTATGTGCATCATGGAATGGAGCAAAAGTTGTTGAATTAGAAGTTAATCACAGACCTAGAATGTTTGGCAAATCAAAATATGGATTGGGCAGGACATATAAAGTTATTCTGGATCTTATAGTTTTAAAATTTTTATCAGATTTTTCTACAAAACCAATTTACTTTTTTGGCGGATTTTCGTTTGTTTGTTTTCTTTTTTCTTCCCTGCTTGCACTGTGGTCAGTGTATCTGAAAATATTCAGAAATATAGATCTGGATGGAACACCCCTGCTGATTTTTTCAGCAGTTTTTATTATTGTAGGAGTACAATTTTTATTAATGGGAATACTTGCTGACCTTGTTATGAGAACATATTTTGAGTCACAAAATAAAAAAACATATCAAATTAAAGAGTCTGTTAATCTGGAACATGATTACAGACAAGTTTCCATTCCAAGATAATATATAAGGAGATAACCCTGACTTAGATGCAAATGTCTATAAATAGCCAACCTTTTAAAATTAAATGTTGTCTTTTAAGCGTTTTTTGTCAATATTATAATCATCCTTTAAGGATTCGGTTACCTTGTTATTGTACATTTAACAAAACAATGTAACAAAGTGAATTTAAAATGAACAGTCGTTTACCAGGTGAAATTCTTGTTGGAGTAGTAGTATTTGGACTATTACTCTTAATTTTAGTGCCACTGCCGACATGGCTTATGGATATTGCACTGGCAACCAATATTTCATTTGCCATTGTTACTTTAGGCATTGCTTTATATATTGCACGTCCACTTGATTATGCAGTATTGCCGTCGGTTCTTTTAATTACTACTTTATTGCGGTTGTCTTTAAACATAGCGGTTACCAGGTTAATTTTGTCAAACGGCTACGCCGGGGAGATCGTGGGTGCGTTTGGAAATTTTGTAGCAGGAGGAAATCTGGTTGTAGGTATTATTATTTTTATAATTATTACAGTTGTTCAGTTTATTGTAGTTACAAAAGGAGCAGAGAGAATTGCTGAAGTCTCTGCAAGGTTTGCATTAGATGCAATGCCTGGTAAACAAATGTCTATTGATGCAGACTTTAATGCCGGATTATGCAGCAGTGATGTTGCAAAACAAAGAAGAGTTGATCTTGAAAGAGAATCTTCCTTTTACGGAGCAATGGATGGTGCCAGTAAGTTTATAAAAGGTGATGCAATTGCTGGTATTGTTATAACTATTGTAAATATTACTGCAGGTTTAACAATAGGTGTAACTCAAAAAGGTTTAGACCTGGCACAAGCAGCACATAAATATTCAATACTTACAGTTGGTGATGCTCTTTCAGCACAGGTTCCAGCACTTATTCTTTCAATTGCAGCAGGTCTTATTGTTACCAGATCCACATCCAGCGCTGAAAGTCTTGGGTTAGATATTAGTACTCAGATAATGAATAAACCAAATGCACTTGCACTTGCATCAGGATTACTTTTTTTAATTGGTTTTATGCCAGGGCTTCCGACTCCTGCATTTATCGTTCTTTCACTTATCACAGGTGGTATGGCTGCTTTTGTTTTTGCAAAAAGAGCACAGGAGCAAAAAGCTACTGAAGAACAATCTGTTGCTGAACCAAAAGTAAATCCAAGCAGTCCGGACATGATGTACTCTTTACTTGAAGTTGATAATCTTGCTATCTGGGTCGGGCGTAATTTACTTGATATTGCAGATCCGGCAAGGCAAGGGACCCTTGTACCGGAAATTGCCTCATTAAGACATCAGTTAACTTTAAACCTCGGGTATGTTTTGCCTGCTGTAAGAATTATGGATGCCCCAAGTTTAAATGCAAACGAATACAGAATCGTTATAAGAGATACTACTGTGGCTTCCAGTGAAGCTTATCCTGACAGGATGCTTGTGTTAAGGGAATATTGGGACAGGGTATACTCAGAACCACCTCCGGGAGGACTTCCTGGCTGGGATGCTGCTCTGCAGGAACCTGCTTACTGGATTGACCCGGACTATCTTGAACAAATTGACTGGCAATATCCAGCTACACCAGCAGTAAGGGTAATTACTGCTCACCTGGCAGAGGTGGTAAGAAGAAACATTGATGAGCTTCTTTCAAAAGCAGATGTAAAGAAAGTACTTGATCAGGCAAAACAAAAAGATACACAGCTTGTTGAAAATCTTGTACCGGGTTTAATCAGCATTGGTGATTTACGCAGGGTATTTGTAAATCTTTTAAAAGAAAGAGTTTCAGTCAGAGATGTTCAGTTTATGTTGGAGAGACTGGAAGATTTATGCAGCGGTATAAAAGATCCTGATCTTTTGTCTGAAAAAATCAGGATTACTTTAGGACGGCAAATATGCCTGGAATTTGCTACTCCTGAAAAACAAATTTATTCAATTGCATTTAATCCTGCAGTAGAACGTAAACTGGAAGAATCACTGCAGCGTGTTGAAAATAATCTGGTTTTGATTTTAGATCCCAGACAAATACAACAGCTTGTTACCATGATTTCCAAGTCTTCCAAGAGAATAAATGAAAGATATGGCAGAAGACCTGTTTTAATATGCGGGCCGGGTTTAAGACTCCCTCTTTACCGATTGCTTGAACAATTTGACCCCCATATCCATGTGCTTTCATATGCAGAGCTTTCTCCAGACTTTAATGTACAGGTATTAGAAACCATTGGAGATGAGATTAATCAGACAGGAGTAGCAGCGCCAGCAGCATAGAGACATACCTCGGCATGTCCTGGCGCGTCTTGCAGAGGCTACAAAAAAAAGAAAGCGATAAGTGATAAGGAGAAGTAAATTATAAATGTCAGAAAATTTAATTGACAATGAATATATAAAAGATTTAGATTCTGCTCTTCAGGATATTCTAAGCAAAAACGAATTACGTAAATGGACTGGTTATGTAAATAAAGTTATTGGATTATTACTGGAGGCTAAACTTCCAGGAGCAATGGTTGGGGAGCTTTGTAATGTGATTACTGATCACGGTGATATAAAACCAGCTGAGGTAGTGGGTTTTAGAGGTGATATTTCATTATTGCTTTTACTGGTTGACGGGAAAGGTGTACACCAGGGCAGTAAAATAACCCAAACAGGCAGGCCGGTTGAAGTTTTAGTCGGAGAAAATTTGCTTGGAAGAATACTGGATACTTTCGGTAACCCGCTGGATGGAAAGCCTTTAGAAGGGAGTCTGGTTCCAAGAGCACTTGATGCTGCTCCGCCGGAGGCTTATGGACGTCCCCGTATTGATACGATTTTTTCTACGGGAATCAGAGTAATTGACGGGTTGTTAACCCTGGGTGTAGGGCAGAGGATCGGAATATTTTCAGGATCAGGTGTCGGGAAAAGTACTACTCTTGGTATGATTGCGCGATATGGAGATGCTGATGTAAACGTAATTGCTCTGGTGGGTGAAAGAGGAAGAGAAGTTCAGGATTTTATTGAAGTCAGTCTGGGAGAAGAAGGATTGAAAAAATCTGTAGTAGTTATTGCTACATCAGATCAGCCGGCAATGCTCAGAGTAAAATGCCTTTATACTGCTACAACAATTGCTGAATATTTTCGTGATCAGGGCAAAAATGTTCTGCTCATGGCTGATTCAATAACCAGGCTGGCCATGTCAGCACGGGATGTAGGACTTTCTGTCGGAGAACCTCCCACCATGAAGGGTTACACGCCTTCTGTGTTTGCAATGTTGCCGAAAATTTTAGAAAGATCAGGAAGGTCTAAAGCTGGTGCTATTACAGCTATTTATACAGTACTTGTTGAAGGTGATGATTTTAACGAACCGATTGCAGATGCTGCACGTGGTATTTTAGACGGACATATAATCTTATCCAGATCAATTGCTGCAAAAAATCATTATCCTTCTGTAGATGTTTTAAATAGTGTGAGCAGACTTTTTCCGGATCTTGCTACTAAAGAACATCAGGATGCTGCTGGTTTTGTAAGAAATATGATGGCTACATATAATAATGCAGAAGATTTAATTGCAATTGGTGCCTATGAAAAAGGATCAGATCCAAGAATTGATAAAGCAGTTTTATTAAAACCAGTTATAGATTCATTTTTACAGCAAGGTATTTATGAAACCACAGGATTTGAAGAAACCATTAAATTACTAACTACTATTTATCAGAAGGCTAAGTAATTAGGGACATAGCACGATAGCACGCCCTCTGCTGGTAAACTATACATGCTATGTCTTATATTTCCGGAGACAAACATCAAAATACAATTTTATCTTCAGAATCGGCCAGGTTGAATTTGGATAATATTGATTTGTCCGGTATTTTAGAGGAAGACTCTTTTCCTCAAGTTGACGAACTGCTTTTAAAAGCACGCAGAGCATGTGCCGTGTTTACACAGTATAGCCAGGAAATGGCAGATAAAATTGTTTATGCAGTTGTAAAAGCTGCTATCAATCATTCCAGAGAGTTTGCAAAACTTGCAGCTCTTGAAACAAGAATGGGATTGTACGAAGATAAAATTTTAAAAAATATTGTTGCAAGTGAACTTTTATATCATCAGATAAAAGACAAAAAAACAGTTGGTGTAATCAAAGAATTTAAAGATGAACAAATGGCTGAAGTAGCAGAACCAGTCGGTGTAATTGCAGCCCTGACACCTGTTACAAATCCTACAAGTACTGTTATTTATAAATCAATTATTTCTTTAAAAACACGGAATGCAATTGTTTTTAGCCCTCATCTTATGTCCTGTAAGTGTGTTGCCCATACTGCAGAGGTATTATATAGAGCAGCTATTGAAGCAGGAGCTCCTCATGGCTGTATAGGATGGTTAAAAAGAAATTCCAGGCTCCGTAAACAGACAAATTATTTAATCTGTCATAAAGAGGTTGATCTTGTTTTTGCAACAGGCGGTACTACTATGGTAAAAGTAGCCTATAGTAGTGGAAAACCTGCTATTGGTGTAGGTGCCGGTAACACACCTGTTTATATCCATAAATCATGTAACCCAGTCAGTGCTGTAATGGATATATGCATCTCAAAAACATTTGATAATGGTACAGAGTGTCCTTCCGAGCAAACTATTGTAATTGATAAGGAAATTCACTCACAGGTTTTAGAAGAATTTAAAAGATTAAACTGTCATATTTGTTCAGAAGAAGAAATAAGAAAGTTAACTCCAGTTGTTATTGATCCTGAGACAAATGCCATGAATTATAAATTTGTCGGGAAAGATGCTTATAAAATTGCAAGTGAAGCAGATATTAAAATACCTGAAGATACAAAGATTTTGCTTTGTGAAGTAAGTTCAAAGACACATCCTCTTTTAAAAGAAAAATTAATGCCTGTACTGGCTGTGTGGAAAGCTGAGTCTGAGGCTGATGCACTAAACAAGTGTTTGCAGGTTAATTACAATGGTGGAACAGGGCATACTGCCGGAATATTTGCTGAAGATGAAAATATAATTTCAAAATTTCAAACTTTAATAAATTCCGGAAGGATCATAGTAAATCAACCTACTTCTTTAGGAGGACTTGGAGGTATTTATAATAATCTTTCTACAACACTTAGCTTTGGATGTGGTACCGGCGGAGGAAACAGTACTACGGATAATGTAAATATTTATAATTTATTAAACATAAAAAGAGTCCCCAGGAGACAGGCTATTCCAATGGCTTTCAAGACCCCTGAAAAAATTTATTTTGATAAAGGATCAATAGATATCTTAAAAGAGCTGAATGCAAAAAGTGTGTGTATATTGTGCAGTAAATCAATAAAAAGCTCAGGACAGTTAGGTAAGATTATTTCCATTCTTCCTAAGGAATTAAGATATTCAGTCTTTTCAGAAATTGAAGCCGAGCCGTCAATTGATTTTATACTTAAAATAGTCACGCAGATTAATAATCCTGATATTGATTATTTTATAGCTATTGGCGGGGGCTCTGTCATTGATACAGCAAAGGCAGTACGACTCTTTTATGAGTTCCCCCGCTTAAATGTAGAAGATCTGATTGTAGATTTTATAGACTTTAAAAAACGAGCAGTTAACTTCCCTGAGTTTAAAAAGACAAAACTTATAGCAATTCCTACTACCTCAGGTACCGGCAGCGAAGTAAGTCCTGTATTTGTAATTAATGATAAAGAAAAAAATCGAAAAATTTCCGTAATTGATTTTAAATTAATACCAAATATTGCCATTATTGATTCAGAATTTGCTTTAAGCCTTCCTGAAAAAATTACTTCAAGTACAGGGATTGATGCATTTACTCATGCAATTGAATCTTATGTATCAATTTATTCTTCTGAATACACTGATGGGCTTGCACTGGAAGCAATAAATCTTATATTTGAAAATTTGCCAAAAGTAATTACAGATCCTAAGAATAAAGAAGCCCGTCAAAAGATGCACAATGCTGCCACATTAAGCGGGATGGCATTTAGTAATGCTTCTGTAGGTATTAACCATGCACTTGCTCATGCGCTTGGTGCAAAGTTTAATATTCCACATGGAATAGCAAATGCAGTTTTCCTTTTAAGCACGATTAATTTTAACTCAGGGATCCCAAGGAAGTTTATGCCATTTGCAAATTACAGAAAATATATTGCCTGTGAAAAGTATGCCCAGCTTGCAAGACTTTTAGGTTATAAGGGAAACACTCTGGAAGAACTAATAGCAGCACTGAAAGGTAAGATAAAAGATTTATTAATCAAAACAAAACTTCCTTATAGAGTTTGTGAATTGGGGATTGGGCTGGATGATTATTTAAATGCAATTCCAGAGCTTATTAATAAAGCATTTAATGATATTAGCTTACGTACAAATCCCAGAATGCCGCTTGTAGAAGAATTGAAAGGGATTTTTAGAAATGCCTACTGATTCTGTCATTGCGGGGAGTCCTTCACTTACGTTCAGGATAAACTCCGTGACGAAGCCACGCCAAAGGCGGGCGAAGCAATCTCACAAAGGTTATATGGATTTCTACCATGAAAACTCAAAACATATCTGACTTGTTGCAGGGTGAAATGACATCAAAAAAAACTATTGATGTGATTTTCAATGATTTTGAAAATCAATTACTTGATAGAAGAGAAATTATTATTGATTTAAAAAAAATTGTTTTTGTTTCGGTTTATTTTTTGGAGAGATTGGAAAAACTGGTTGAAAGAGCAAAAAATCTAAATGTAGAAATTAAAATTATTAATGTAAGCCCTGATGTTTATAAAGTGTTTCAGGTAGGGAGATTAAAGACAGTATTGGATGTTTGTTTGTCTGCTTCTTAAATAATTTTGTGATTCCATAATTTATCCAAAAAATCTTTATAAGGAAGAATAAATATGTCCCCTATATTTTCAATCATCATTTTTCTGGGACGGGAATCCTGACTAACCACATAACAAATACAATTCGGATTTTCTTCTTTAAAAGCAATTAAACCTTTAATGTCCTGCTTGTGGACTTCTTTTTTAATTTTTACTTCTATTGCAACATTCCCCTTTTCAAGAATAAAATCTACCTCTAATCCTGTTTTAGTTCTCCAATAATTTATCTCAAAATCTTTATCACTTATTCCTTTATAAGCAATTAATTCCATAAGAATAAAGTGCTCTAAAGATCTCCCCGCATCTTCACCTGATAAATCTTTTATTTCTTTTTTACTTAAAAAGTTAGCCGTCCCAACATCAAATAAATAGAATTTAGCTGCTGAAATTAAAGTTTCTCTACCCTTTTTACTGGTAAATGGATAAATAAAATACGCTATTAAAGTATCAATGAGTATTTGAAAATATTCTTTTACTGTTTTTGAGTCCACCCCGCAATCTCTAGCAATGTTTGAAAAGTTAATAATTTCTCCATGACAATATGGAATAGAATCAAAAAATCTTGTAAAAGAAGGCAGGTTTCTAACTAAGCCCTCAGATTGAATTTCTTCTTTTAAATAGTCATTTATATATGCTTTTAAGGATTTTTTATAAGCTGTAGAAGTAAAATGAGAAGGTATTAAGCCACGATTAAAAATCTCTTCTAATTTATAGGTTTTAATTTCTTTTGAAGTAAGAGGAAAAAAATTATAGCTCCAGGCTCTACCACCAAGTAAATTAACACCGCTTCTTTTTAACTTTCTGGCACTACTGCCACACAGGATAAAGTGATAGTTACTATTTTCTATCAGCCAGTGTACTTCATCTAATAATGCAGGTACTTTTTGTATTTCATCAATTATTACTAAACCGTTTTTATTTCTATCTAACAACTCTTCTCTTAAAAAGTTTGGAGACCTTGATAATTTCAGGAATAAGTCATAATTTAAAAGATCATAGAAGATGGCTTGTGGAAAATTTTCTTTCAGAAATGTAGATTTTCCGGTTTTTCTACCACCCCATAAAAATGCTGATTGCTTTAGTGGTAAGTCTATTTTAAGTAGTCTTTGAAATTTAACTATTTCGGAGTTCATGTCAAAATAGTATCACTATTTCGGATTCTTGTCCATTTATATTACCTTCTTTATGGAAGATACCCCTAAATAATGCCCTTTTTACGGAGTCTTGTCAACAAAAAAGAATAATCTAATAGAGCTAGCCATGCAAATTTAACTTGATTGTAGTGGTTTTTTAGGGATTATACCAAACACGCTATTAATCCCTGTCTTCCGGCTCTTTTTCCCTGTATCCTGTGCGAATAAAATAAGCTATGTTGTGCTGCTGTATCCAGTTCTGAAACAAATATTTTCATAATGCCGGCTCTGTCTAACTGTAAGGAGTTTGCTAATTTTAAGTCTGCTTTTGGTTTTAATCCGTTTGAATTGATTATTGAATCTGATTCCGTAGCTTTTACTAAAAGATCTGCCACTTCCTGACTTACCTCATAATTTCTCTGTCCAACAGCAGGACCAATTGCTGCAATAATCTGTGAAGGTCGTGCCAGGTAATTCTCCTGCATTGCAATAACTGCTTTTTCGACAATAGCCAGAGCAGTACTTCTCCATCCGGCATGAACAAGACCTACGATTTTTTTTTCAGGACAATAAAGTAAAATCGGCACACAGTCAGCAGCGGTTACTAAAAGTGGAATATTTGTCAGATGAGTAATTATGGCATCAGCTTTAGGAAGCTCCTGAGCTTCATTTTCCAGAACAAAAACATTATCACTATGTGCCAAAGGAAGTACCCTGAGTGCCGGATAACTTATATCAAGGCTCTTACACAGTATTTCCCGGTTTTTATCAACACTTTTTTCAGGGAAAATTGTCGGCTCATGTTTTGCCAGATTTAAGTCATTTGACTTACCTGTAAATAGGTGTTTTAAATTTGAATATTGTAAAAATTCTGTGCATTGCCAGCCTCTTACAGGACCAAAGTTAACTTCTTCCCATGTTTTTTTTTGTAACTGCTTAAGAAAGAACATAGGGTAAAATATAGCATATGGTACGTCATTGCAATGATTAAAATAGTTCATTTTAGTGATTTACATTTTGGTTCTGGTGAACGTTATGGTTCTTTAAATCCTGAAGCTGGCTTAAACAGAAGATTTGAAGATTTTATAGCTGCTTTAGATAAACCAATCAATTTTGCTGTTGATAACAAGGTTGATCTTGCAATATTTACCGGTGATACGTACAAACATGCCACTCCTGAACCTGTTTATCAGCGGGAGTTTGCAAAAAGAATTAAAAAACTTTCATTAAATAAAATTCCTACAATACTTCTGGTCGGAAACCATGATGTTCTATATAGAATAGATGGTTCTGACGCACTGGATATTTACAGTACCCTGGATATAGAAAGTGTAACAGTATTTAACAGAATTGAGTTAAAAAATATTAAAACAAAAAATGGACCTGTACAGGTAATCTCACTTCCGCACATTACAAAAAGCAGGCTTTTGGCAAAGAAAGAATATAGAAATTTAAGCATAAGAGAACAGGACAAGTCGATGATTGAAAAAGTAAAAGAAGCATTAAAAGGATATCTTGAAAAACTTGATCCATTACTTCCTGCTATCTTACTGGGGCACGGGGCAATTGAAACGGCACAATTTGGAGCTGAGCAGGATTTGTCTATCGGAAAAGTTTTAAGTTATCCTTTAAGTTTTTTTCAGATGCCGCAGTTAGATTACGTAGGCTTTGGGCATATTCACAGACATCAGGTTTTACAGGAAAAAAATCCCTTAATTTTATATGCAGGTTCACTTGAGAGAGTTGACTTTGGAGAAGAAAAAGAAGATAAGGGTTTTATATATTTAGAACTTCAGAAAGGAAAAGCAAAACATGAATTTGTTTCTACAAATCCAAGAAAGTTTATAACTGTTTCATGTGATCTTACCTGTAGTCAAAATCTTCAGACTGATCTGGAAAATGAGATTAAAGATAAAAAACAAGCAGGTGCAATTATAAGACTAAAATATAAAATAAATGAAGAGGACACGGGACACATAGATCAGGAAAAAATAAAATCAATCCTAAGTGACAGTTTTGCACTGGTTATTCAGAGTGAAATTGTACGAAAGGACAGAACTTACCGCATTGCAGAACTTGATACAAGCTTAATCTCCCAGCCACTTTTAGCACTGGAAAAGTATTTGTTTGATTATACTGAAGAAGAAAAAGAAAACTTGCTTAAAAAAGCAAAAGATTTAATCAGTTTGCTGGATTAATTAATCAATAGGCACACCAGCCATTGCTGCATCAGCTCTGGTCATGTAGACTTCTATTTGTGACATATCTTCAGTAGCCATAAATGTCATACTGTGCATATTATCACTGTAACTAACCATGCCGTCCATATTTTCATCAAGGTTAATAATCATTCCGTTTTGAGGTTCTATAAAAATGATTCCACTACTACTGGCTGGATGAACATCTGTTACAGCATGTCCGGTCATGCCACGATTTCTCCAGATTGCAGTAAATGTTGAGTTAAATCCTGCCATATTAAGCTCCCTTTCAAGGTCATGTGCAAAGTCATCGCAGTCATAACTACCATCAGGAGGATAATCCATAGAAGGTACAGCACTCATATTAAGAACATCCTGAAGCATAATGATAAAATCTCCACTACTTGTGTTACCTGTAGTGGCTGCTGTTCCACTCCCGCCACTTGAAGTAGTTAGAGGAGAAAGACAGTCACCATTAAAATCTAAATCTACAAAAATATCAAAAAATGAATCAGCAAATACTGGATCCTGTGTAAATAAAGAGAGGCCCAGTACATCACCCGTTAAGGGATCAAAAAGCCGGCCACTAGCAGGATCAACTATAGGAAAATTATTTAACATAATATTAATTCCATCTGGACCAATAACACCTGGAGTGCGAGAACCTGTTTCAAAGCCATTTGCCGCAGGTCCAATTTCAAAACTACCGCCTGTAAAGCCAGGAGGAGGAGTGAAAGTAATACTAAGATCACTGCAATTAAAATCCATAAACCCAGTTAATATGGCCTGTGAATTATCAAATGGGAAAAAACTGGTCATGATCATAGTGGTGGTAGTTCCTGCAAAGATAATGTTATTTCTAATATGTTTATTTATTTGATTAAATAATATTACCGGGGCGCTGGAAATTCCTCCTGCACTTGTTTCATTACTTTGTCTCCCAGCCTTAAGTGGCGGAATACAACCAACTATAACGCCATCTTCGTCTCTACAAGTTTTAATTGTTTTTCTACTACACTCTTCAAGAGGAATAGTCAAGCTGCTATCTTCACAACAAAAGAACAAATCACATGCATCTCCAATTCCATTTTTATCCACGTCTTTTTGCCCGGGGTTGTTTATAAGAGGACAATTGTCTTTTTTTCCCAGTATTCCGTCCTCATCAGGATCTTCTTCACAAACATTAGGAACTCCGTTCTCATTCTTATCTTTTGCTGTTATTTCTTTAAGAGCATTTATCGCATCCTGAAAGCGAGGAAGAACCTGGTCTACCACGTCATCCTGAATACAGCTTTTCTCTCCCGAGTCACTACATTTTCTGTTTGCAAGCGCACTTGCTATGTGATCTAATTTTGAAAGAACAGTTCCTAATCTAGAAACACACGAAGAACCTGTTTGAGATATAGCACTGTTTAATCCTTTTATAGCAGATTTAATTACTCTGGAAATATTTCTTGTGCTGCTCGGGGATGATAATTCCGACTGAATTTGTGAAAGTGTGGAAATACTGTCCTGGAGTTGATTAGCATCATCTTCACTAATTGCAGAAACGGCCATTATAGTAAGAGCAATAAAAGCTAAAGTAATTATTATAGTTTCAACAACTTTTCTCAAATGCTTTACTCTGGGTTTTAGCAGCATGATTAATCATATTACTCTATTTTTATAAATTGTAAATATTTTTGTAACCGAGTATCAAGCACAAAGAAAACCTCCCGCTAGTACACTTGATAAAGTTAGCCGCTCAAGCAGAGCTCTCGCCTCGCTCCGCCCGCCGTAGGCGAGGTTCGCCAGAGGCGACGAGTCGGAGCGGGTGAGCGAGCCTCCGCCTTGAAAAGGCGGGAACTCAAGTAATACGATTTGGGAACAAAATTTCAATTCCTCAGTTGGAGATGGTTGCTTAAAGGTTGCTTCACAATGCTACTTCACGATTGAGCTTATAAAGCTAATTATTTGAAATGATCTTGAAGATATTGAGGAGTACATTTATATTCCAGAGCTTCGTCTAGCCGTTTTGCACAAGCAGGATCTTGAAGACTTTGCACTAATTCTGTTAAATAGTTTTCACCGAACCTCCATTTCTTCCAATCCTTTCCACTTACGAGATAGTTGTCAATTATAGTTTCTATAACAAATTCTAAAAAGTCTTTTTTAAGATCTTTTGCACCAGCTTTAAATATGATTTGTAGATCTTCTGTTACAGCAGGATATGAAGTCTTATCTTTTAAATATGAATAATAATGGCGACATAACTCTGCTTGCCATGGTTTAATCCCAACTTCTCTAAGTTTTGCAACCTCTTTACTGATCTCAGATCCATTTGCTACAGACCTTGCAAATAAAATACCACCATGAGCTGTTGCCACTAGAGTATTTGCAAGCGTGTATCTTGTTAGATATGCTATATCTCGCAGTTGATCGTTGAGTTTTACTTTAAACATTGTTCCTCCTCCAAGTTCTTTTTAAAACAATCCTGAAATATCTTTATTAAGGTTAACATGTGGAAAAAAAATACATTAAATTTATTTAAGATTTCAAAAACCTAGTGAAAGCACTTTAAACAAGCATGTTTTAAAACAACATTTATAATCTTTTAAGATTTAGATTAAGGAGTCAACCTAAATTACGCTGAACTACTACTTAATTTTTTCCGCTTGTTCTGCTATATAGAAACTGGAAAAAATTAATTGGCCGCTACACTAGAGGTTTTTTAAGAGTTAGTGATTTTTAGAGATGGCGGCTTGAATAACGCTATAAAAGGGCTTTTTATATGATTTTTATTAAAGGGTTAACTTACTAACATAGTATGGTATATTAGTAAGTGAGGTTTCTAGTATAGTTCACTATATTAGTAAATTACAATGGCAATAAATCAAGAATTAATAAACTATATACAAAATCAGCTGGTTCAGTCCAAATACAGAATAAATGCTTTTACAAAAACAAGTGATGGCAAACTTTATCCTACAAGAAACATATATGTGAAGTTAAAACAATATGTAGATGATTTTATTAAAAGAGGTTCTGAAAAAAGATGGGTCATAATACCTGGCTTACGAGGTGTTGGTAAGACAACAGTATTAGCACAAATATTTTTACACTTAGAATCTACAGAAAATGAAAGTGTAAACAAGTTATATTTTGCTTTAGATGATGCAATTAATATATTAGATGTTAGCTTAAAGGATATTATTGCTGGGTATGAGCAGCTCATTGGTACCAGTTTTGAAAAACTGACAAAGCCTACTTTCATTTTTATTGATGAGGTTCAATCTGATCCTAAATGGGCTGTAACTCTAAAAACTTTGTTTGATAGAACTAAAAAAGTTTTTATTTTTTGCAGTGGTTCTTCAGCTTTACATCTACAAACGAATGCAGATGTAGCCAGAAGAGCACACTTAGAAAAGCTTTTTCCCATGAGCTTTACTGAGTTTCAAAAAATAAAATATAATGTCTTTCCTATAAAAGACCTCAGGCAAGAATTAAAGCTAGGCCTATATTACTCTGATGATGTAGAAGCAGTTTTTGATAGAATAAAATCCCTAGAAAATAAAGTTAATAAATACTGGTCTAGTGTAGATAGATTATCTATACGAGAGTATTTATCAAAGGGCAATCTTCCTTTTACGATAAATGAACCAAATGATATGCTCTTATATAATGCTATAGATACTTTATTAGATAAGATAGTAATTAATGATATAAAAGAACTTTCCAAGTTTAGTAAATCTACTTTAGGAACAATAAAAAGACTTCTTTTTTTATTAGCTGATTCTTCCGATGTACTAAGCTTAAACAAGCTAAGCACTTTATTATCACCAACTACAACAGTTACAATTGCTAACATCTTAAAATACTTAGAAAATGCTGAGTTGTTGATAAGGGTTCTTCCATACGGCTCAAATGTTAGCAAGGTAAAGAAACCTTCCAAGTATCTATTTATGAGCCCTTCTATAAGAGAACAGCTACTTTCAATTTCTGGAAACCAAGCGACTATGCAAATGAGACAAGGTAAATTATTAGAAGATGCAAGTGGGCTTAGTTTATATAGAGAGTTTGTAGTACCTCATAAGGGTAGTCTTACATATGATAATTCTGAAAAAAGTGCTGATTTTATTTTAGAGATTGAAAATAAAAGAAAGATAGCCATAGAAATAGGAATGGGTAAAAAGGATGGCTCACAGGTCAAAAGAACAACTAAAGAAAGAAAATGTAATTATGGATTAGTATTTTCCTCTAGTGAATTATATTTAGATAAAGCAAATAAAATGGTTAAAGTACCTTTAGATTATTTTTTACTGACTTAAAAGCAAAAAAGATTTCAGCAGATTTAGGGCTAGTGAACATACTGTTCCTTTAATACTTGCAATGGTTAGATTTCTTTCTTGATGTTGTCTTACAACAATCAAAATTAGCTATTGTCCTAAAACAGCTTAAACATCTTCCTCACCAGCACCATAAACAATCTCTTTTATTTGTTCTTTTTCTCTTATACTTCTATAAACATGCTTTGGCTCAAAAAACCTCTGTGCAATTATTGTTGGTATTACTGCACTTAAAATTACAGTTGTTACCAAAATTGAAAACTGAGTTTTATCAATTATCCCGGCATTTAATCCATAAAGAGATGAAATTGTTCCAAAAGTTAGACCTGTACTCATAAGCAGCGTAGTATACATTGCTTCTTTAGGAATATATTTTTTTGCAAATGGAAGTACACCAGCAAACTTTGTAATTAATTTTACAAAGAAAAAAGATACCAAAAGCCACAAACTACCACCAAGTGATTTAAAAGAAATATTGAGTCCTCCTTTTATAAAGAAAAAAGGATTTAACATTGTAAATGCAACTGCTCTAAAACGTGTTTGAAGTTCTTTGTTTTTTGATTTGAAATAATTAGACATTGCAAGACCAAGAATAAAGGTAGGTAAAACAGCATGACTATTTGCTAACTTTGCTATCCACATTAAAGCAAACAAAACAAAAAATAAAAACTTTAGCTCTGGTTCTACTACTTTAAATCCAAATGACTTTGTCATTTTACTAATAATTTTCGGAGTAAAAACTATTGCTAGAATTGATACAATAATAAAAACCAGAGTAAACCAATTACTTTTAACAAACAAAATACTTAATGCAAGAGCAGTTCCTAGGTCGGTAATAAAGCATGCAGCCATAAGTAATTTCCCCAATTCACTTTTTACTAATCCTGTTTCAACTAAAACAGCATAAATTACAGCAAGTGATGTAGTTGATAAAGCAATACCAGCTATTTCCGAGGCAGAAAAGGTCCAATGAACTACATAGTAGGCAAACAGCAGTACTCCTACAAATGGAATTAGAAAAGAAAAAACACCAATAAGTAAACTCTCTTTTAGTTTTGCTTTAAGTAGTGGAATGTCAACTTCTGTTCCAGCTAAATAAGTTAAAACAATACCACCAAACTCACCGAGATATTTAATCCATTCGGTTTGATATAAGCCAAAAAAATTACCAGCAATAGCACCTAAAGTTATTTCAATAAGAGCAGCAGAAACCATAAATCTTATTGAAAGAAAACTACTCAGGAAAATTAGTGCCCCAACAAGCAACGCAGTATAAATATCCATGGAAATAGCTCCTACCTTTGTATTTTCAGTAGAAGCTATCAACTACTCTTCTTTAGTAGTGGTTTTGTCTTTTACTTAAGACAAGGCGAGCTTCATCGCCAGGAATTTCATAAGCATTATTGTACCAAAGAAAGTAGTAATATTATTTATTATGGAATATTTTTTAATTCCACTTGTTACTTTATTAGCTTCAATACTTACCTTCTTTTCTGGTTTTGGACTAGGAACAATTTTATTACCTGTTTTTGCAATATTTTTCCCGCTTAGTATTTCAATTACATTAACAGCAATAATTCACTTTATAAATAATATTTTTAAAGTTATAATCCTTGGTAAACATGCAAATATTTATATAGTAGTCAAATTTGGATTACCTGCACTGGTTTCTGCATTCTTCGGTGCATGGATTTTAAAATACCTGTCCAATATAAAACCGATATTAAATTATTCAATAGGCACAAATATTTTTTCAATTACTGCTCTAAAGGTAGTTGTTGGAATTCTTATTGTAGTATTTGCACTATTTGATCTGCTGCCAAAACTTCAAGGCATTCAATTTGATAAAAAACACTTGTTTGCAGGAGGATTGCTTAGCGGTTTGTTTGGTGGTATCTCAGGACATCAAGGTGCACTTAGAAGTTCATTCTTAGTTAAATGTAATCTATCTAAAGAGAGTTTTATTGGAACTGGAACAATAATAGCTTGTATGGTTGATATTTCAAGATTAATTGCATATAGTTCATTTTTTTCAACAGTTATTTTTAGTGAAAATATTACACTGCTCGTCTCAACAATATTGTTTTCACTGCTAGGTGTTTTAATGGGAAACAAATTGCTTAGAAAAATCACTTATGAATCAATTCAAAAAATTGTTGGTGTAATGTTAATTGTTATAGGGATTTCATTGATAGCAGGAATTATTTAATAAGTAAAAAGAAAAATTTTCCCGGTCTGTCTTCTGACAGAAAATCCGAACCAGGATAATACTGGAAAAGCCGAGTATTTACTGCCCTAAGGCTGCTTAAACCAAATTTTAGAGATAATTGAGATTTAGATACCTGGTTTTAGTAAAGCCGTAGATATAAATTGCAGTATCTATGGTATATAATACTAATCATAGACAAGGAATTTCATATCTATGGCAAGAATATGAGAACAGGAAAATTCACAAAGCAATTAACAGGTAATTTGGAGTATAAAGCTTTTATTCCAAATGAATTGCCTTTTGAAATAAAAATTGATTCTGATTTGCAGGACTTGCTATCAAAAGCCAATATTGCTATCGGTAGGTTAGATGGAAACACATCATTAATCCCTGATGTTGATTTTTTTATTAAAATGTATATAACAAAAGAAGCTAGTCTGTCAAGCCAAATAGAAGGCACCACTGCAACTTTTATTGATGCAATTAAAGCAAATTCAAATATACAGGACCCTGAGATTAGAAATGATGTAGATGAAATTATAAATTACATAAGTGCAATGAATTATGGATTAAAAAGATTAAATACTTTGCCATTGTCACTAAGATTAATAAAAGAAATTCATAAAAAACTTTTAAAAGGAGTTAGAGGAAAGAATAAAGCTCCAGGAGAGTTTAGAAGAACACAAAATTGGATTGGTGGAAGAACAATCCAAACAGCCAGCTTTGTTCCACCACCCCATCATGAGGTTCTAAGGCTTTTAAATAATTTAGAAAAATTTATGCATGATAAATTACCTATTCCAGTACTAATTAAAGTTGGTCTTATTCATGCACAGTTTGAGGCTATACATCCATTCTTAGATGGAAACGGCAGAGTAGGAAGACTATTAATCACTTTTTATCTGTGTCATGAGGGTATTCTAAAAAAACCTTTATTGTACTTATCTGAATACATAATGGAGCATAGATATGAATACTACGAGAAATTAAATGCTGCTCATGGAAAAGATGACATTGAAGGATGGCTAAAATATTTTTTAGATGGAATTGCTATTACATCAGAAAAAGCAGCTAAAGCTGCAATAAAAATCCATAATCTTAGAGAAAATGATTTAGAAAAAGTATCCAAAATTAGGTCATCAGAAAGGGGAATACAGCTTTTAAACTCCCTCTACAGAAATCCCATTTTACAAATAAAAGATGTAGAAAAAATAACAGGACTTAAAAATCCAAATGCAATCACTATGGTCTCAAAATTTGAAAGCCTTGGGATTTTAAAAGAAACAACAGGTCAAAAAAGAAATAAGATTTATGAATATAGAAATTATATAAAGTTGTTTGAATAAAAACTCCCTAGAATTTTATAAAGGCTTAGATAAGGCAAATTGAAAGAGAGAAAGGTAAACCTGCCAAAGTTGCTTTAATAGCAGTTGCTAGAAAATTGTTACATGTTATTTTTGCTATTATTAAATCCGGTAAAGCCTTTGATCCTTGTTATGTTTCTAAAAATCCTGCCCTTGCTACTTGACTTTTAACACAGTATCCATGGCTCGTATCAGTTAAAAATGAATACAAACCTCTTGAGCAGGAATATGTTGCGTTAGAACCGACTGAAAGGTGCTTAAAGACTGGGACTGATGACCGTATTGTATCTATTCGTACACGATGGCTGGGCTTACGGGACGATTTTCGAACTTTTATAAGAGAATACCCAGACGAAATTAGCAAGCTAAATTATAGTTTAAATCGCTTAAAGGCTGCATAGGTTATAAAAGGGTAACGGTTGGCTTATTTACTTAAAATTAATAAGTTACCTGAAATAGGACTCTGCTATTATATTATTAAAATGATGAAAAACGTTATTTAAATAATATGGTAACACTAGATAAATATATCAAAATAGTAAGAGCAAAAGGTAAAAATTAGTTACTGCCTAGCATGAGCAAACGTAAGGCTGCCTGAAAAAAGGCTTTGACAGGCATCAAACATTTTAAGTCCTTGTTTTTTAGCTGTATCAATTATTGACATTAGTACTGCGTATCTTTGAGCAGCAAGTTCATTTCTAAATCCACCTGATATCTTCTTATGAATCTTGGCATTTCTTATTGCTCTTTCTGAACCGTTATTATCAGGTGGTACATCTTGTGTAGTCATAAAGAATAATATTTTGTCTTTGTGTTTTTTTATTCTCTTTTGTAATCTTATTGTTTCTTCCCCTGTAACTTCTCTTGCAAGTAACTCCTCTAATCTTTTTTCAAAAGCATTAATTGTTTTTTCTCTCAGTTTTTTATCAAATCCTCTTTCCCAAATAAGGGGTCTGACTTTTTGTGAGCTTAGTAAAAGTATAGTGACTTCATATGCCCATAAACTGCTTTCTTCTTGAATACAATATTTTAAATCTCTTAAGAGGTGTGCATGACAAAGCTGATGTTTTTTGGCTTTAGTTTTATTCTGTGCTCCAAAACAGTCATGTACTAATGTTCCTTTAAAGTTCTCGCCAAAATGTTTTTGTATTACTTTGTAACTTCTCCTTTTATCCACTGCAAAGAACGAATAAAACATGTTTTGCCATACCCACAGAAAAAAGTTTACTCCATTAACTCTTGTTCCTGTTTCATCACTCCCTACACATCTGGAATCTTTTAAACGTTGTTTGATTAACTCATATAGCGGACCTGCTCTTTTATTTGCAAGCTCTAATATATTTTCAATAGTTCTTTCACTAATCTTTTCTCCAATCAGTTCTTCTATAATTTCAGCAACACGATTATATGGGATATGGTGTCTAATACTAAGATAAAGAATTAATGACTGAAAGTAAGGACCAAACTGAACTGGTGCTTTTATTTCATTCGGGAATCTACCAACATTTTTATGTCCACAAGAGCAAGTCTTTTCTAATTGTTGGTGTTCAGCAACTTCTGCTTTAATTGGTGGGATATCAATGACTTGTCTTCTGCTCATTATTGTTGCAATAACTTTTGCAAGTGATTTACCACAGTATTCACATTTATCAGGTGGAATATGTTGAATAATTTTATCCGGGTTATCAACAAGTTCTCTTGTAATTCCAGGATGTCCTTTTTGACCTCCAGTATTTCTTCCTGATTTTTCACGGAGGTTTAAGTCTTTATTTGGTTTATTATCACTTGATGGAGGTTTTGAACTATTGTTGCTGTCTTTATCTTTGAGTCCTAGTTTGTGTTCTAAGTTTTCTACCTTTTTTATTAACAGTAAAATTAAATCAATAAGTTCATCCTTAGAGCATTTTTGTAAATCATTTTTGGTAATCTTGCTTAGGTCTTGCATTCTCAATATTAATGCAGATTTGAATTAAATTGGCCAGAGAAAAATTTAGTTTTGTAAACAGAAATCTTTTATTTCCTCATAACTCAAGAAGTATTACTTATGAAACTTATTGTGTTGAACTTATTTGGACTTGTTATGATGTCTTAACCAAAAATCTGTAAAAATTAATTGGTTTGGATTAATTACCTAGGCAGAAACGATGGCTGCTTAACTAAATCTAGGATTTTTGATTGTATTCAGCTTTAATAGCTTGTTGTAGCTGTTCATCTGTAGAGTCATAGCTCAATCCATAATATTCTCTTGCTAGAACTCCTTCAATAGCTCTATGTGCTATGTCAGTGTCATAATGGCTTGCATATTCAGGAAGTCCACAAGTTTCTGCATCAAGTTTACTTATATCACCAGCAAATTTAGAAACTCCTCTATATAGCAAACCAATAGCAGAAGCAGCAATCCTAGCACCAGCCATTTTAAGTTTTGATACTTTAGCTTCCGGATACTTGCTATCTTCTTCTTTAATTTCTGCTTCTCTTTCAGCATTCATTTCTTCTATTGAACTATAACCAAAACTCTTTGCAAACTCATCACTTACAGCTTTAAAAACATCTTCTTTAGTAGCAGTTGAGGGCAATTTAAATGCTATTCTTACAGTTCTTTCAGCTTCTCTTCTTACAATTTCTTTAGCTTCTTCAAAAGTTATATTTTTTGGTAGTTTTAAATACTTTCCTAATCCACCATTTGGGTTAGTCCATTCTTCAAGAACCTCTTGTCTGACTTCATTTCTCCATCTTCTTGGAGCAGTAATTAATGTCCATGGCACCATAACAGCATCTTTAATTTTCACAAATCCTCCAATTAAGTTTAGTAGTTCTAAAGTTGGTTAAATATTAACACAGAACTGGGGAGGTAGGATTCGAACCCACGAGTGGCGGGACCAAAACCCGCTGCCTTACCACTTGGCGACTCCCCATTGTTTTTTATAGGTTCAGACAAGCTGAACCTTCCTTCGATCGATTTATTACGCTTGGTCGGATTTGCCGAATGAATCGGACAAATCCTATAATCAAGAAAACACAATAAATGTTTTAGCTTATTGAAATATCTTTCCTGATTTTCAGTATTCTTTTAAATTATAATACGATAATTAGATGGTTATGCCTGAAATAACTTTTATTAGTAATAAAACCCGGAAAGAACCAATCAAATACTTTTTTATTTTTGTAATTGCTGTAATTACATGGGTTTTACAGATTTCAGTCTTTAGCAGATTTCTTTATTTTGATACTATGCCAAACCTCATGCTCCTGGGTTCTGTGTTTGCTGGCATATCTTTTGGTCCGTTAACAGGAACTTTGTTTGGAATAATTGCCTCCTTTTTAAATGCAAATATTTTATATGATCATGTATTTTATATTTCTTACCCCTTGGCTGGCTTGCTGGCAGGGATTTTAATAAAAAATCTTTTTTCTGATGAGCTTTTGTTTTTTATTTTACTTTGTGTTTTAATTAATTTTCCTGTAGACTTTTTGAATGGCTGGCAGTATAGCTTTAATAATCCTATAAACCTGATTGATCGATATCTGCTTGTAAGTTTAAATGGAGTGGTTTTAAATACACTTTTTGCACCGTTTTATTACATCATAATGAAGTTTATAACTAAAAAGCTGAATCTCCGGTAGAAATTTCTGTTAATTTACGTCAGAATCATCATATGAAATATCAATCGCCACGTGGAACACAGGATATTTTGCCAAAAGATTCAATTAAATGGCAAAAGATTTTAGATGCTACTAGGCAAGCCTTAGAGTTTTATTCCTTTAAAGAAATAATAATTCCGGTTTTTGAACACACAGAACTTTTCTGTCGAAGTGTCGGTGAAAGCACTGATATCGTGAACAAAGAAATGTATACATTTTTAGATCGAAGCGATCGTTCTCTTACTTTACGTCCTGAGGCAACTGCAGGTATTGTACGATCATATATTGAAAACAGTTTACACAGAGAACCAAAACCTGTAAAACTCTGGACATATGGTCCAATGTTTCGCTATGAAAGAGCTCAGACCGGAAGGTTTAGACAATTTCATCAAATTGACGCTGAAGTTTTAGGAAGTAATAATGTTTCATGTGAGATTGAATCAGTTTACCTTTTACACTCGCTTTTTTCTGAGCTTGGTATTGATTTTAGAATTGAAATAAACTCTTTGGGTGATGCTGATTCAAGAAAAGCATATAAAGAATATTTCCAGAAATATACAAAAGGTTTTTTGGGTGATTTATGTGATGACTGCAAAAGACGGTATGAACAAAACCCGCTTAGAATGCTTGATTGTAAGGTAAAGAAAGATCAGGAAATATATGCCGGTGCTAAAAAACCAATTGAATTTTTGTCTGAAAGTTCATCTAAAAGATGGGAGGAAATTAAAAACCTGCTTGGATTATATAAGGAAAAAGATCAAAGAGGTATAAAAAATATAATTACAAACCCAAATCTTGTTCGTGGGCTTGATTATTATAATGACTTTGTCTTTGAAGTTAAATCTGTAAATGATGTTTTAAAGGGACAATCCACGATTTGTGCAGGAGGAAGATATGATGGACTGGTCGAATCTTTAGGCGGACCTGCTATGCCGGGATTTGGCTGGGCAATCGGGATTGAGAGACTAATAATGGTGGTAAATCCTCCTGTAAGTAATGCAATATCAATAATGGCGCTTAGTAATCAGGAAAATATTTTTAAAATGGTCGATGAGTTATGCTATGAGATTAAAAAGGAGAATCTGGAGTTAAATATTGAAATTAATTTTAATCCGCTAAATATTTCAAAGCAAATCGAAACTGCTGCTAAGAAAGATATGGATTTTATACTATTTTATCTGGATGAAGAAAAAAAGAAAAATATTTTTAAAATTAAAAATTTTAAAACAAGGAAAGAACTGGAAATCTCTGCAAATATACAAACCATTGTAGAGACATTGCGATGCAGTGCCTCTACAGAAATATAAAACCATGCCGACACAAATCCCGAACATAAAAGAAAAAATCGGAGCAGCAGTGGCTTACCTGACCCTTGGGATATGGGGTCTTATCTGGCTTCTGATTTCAGGTAAAAATTATTTTGATCAAAAAGATTTCATACGATTTCACTGTTATCAGTCTATCTTTGTAGGACT
>Ga0156182_123_pt1 | contig 70148 bp, 59 predicted proteins | sample RifCSPlowO2_12_FD_107835 | JGI IMG/M metagenome (GOLD analysis project Ga0156182, IMG submission 107835) | Candidatus Melainabacteria bacterium RIFCSPLOWO2_12_FULL_35_11
CGGCAGATTTATTAATGGCATAAATAATGAATCTGATACTGAATTTAGTTTAAACACTTTTAAAAAAGCAATTGTCCATGAAATCGGGCATGCTATCGGGTTAGATCACTCGCAGATTAATTTAGATGCACTTGATTCTGATGCCACTCAGAGCATCAAAGATTCAACACCACTTATGTTTCCATATGCAGTAAATGAACTTTTTTCAGTTATGAGAGATGATGCATCAGGAGCTTCATTACTTTATCCGAATGATACTGAGCTTGTTAACTATGGAATAATTCAGGGAAAAGTTTTTAGAGCCGATGGAATAACACCAGTTTTAGGTGCTAATGTAATTGCAAGAAATGTAAACGATACCAGGCTTGAAGCTATATCCTGTGTGTCAGGGTATCTTGTAGATAATACAGGCTCTTTTACATTATTTGCAGTACCACCGGGAGATTACAGAATTGAAATTGAGCCAATATCTGCTTTATTCACCGGTGGATCAAGTATAGGCCCGTACTCCAACTCTTTAAATGATCTATCCTTTGTAAACCCGGTACCAAAAGGATTTTATACAGGAGCTAATCAGTTAATTACAAGCAATATAAATAATGCATTAGTTATAAATGTTCTTGGCGGACAAACAGTTCAGGGAGTAAATATTATTGCTAAGTTAGCATCCAGCAGCTCTTCTTCCAGCAGTTCATCCAGCTCAAGTAGTAGCAGCTCATCAAGCTCTTCAAGTGGTTTCTCATCTTCCTCCAGCTCAAGCAGTAGCAGTTCATCCTCTTCTAGCGGCTCCTCGTCAAGTTCCTCATCAGGAGAATCTTCAAGCAGCTCTTCTAGTGGTAGTTCATCAGGTTCAAGCAGTAGCAGTTCATCCTCTTCTAGCGGCTCCTTGTCAAGCTCCTCATCAGGAGAATTTTCAGGCAGCTCTTCTTCAAGCAGTTCTTCATCAGGTTCGCCTGCTCCATTACCATCCCCTTCCCCATCTCCAAGCCCTTCTCCTGGCGGAGGCGGTGGACCAGTGTTTATTCCTACACAGGATTCTTCATCGTCAAGCAGCAGCTCATCATCTTCAGGCAGTTTTGAGAATTCTACTTCTAGTGGAGATATAATTTTAACTACTGATTCTTCGAGCCCTTCTGTTACAAGCACTTCAAGTAGTTCCTCATCCGGTTTAATAATCTCTCAGAATAATTCAAATATTGATGTGGTTTTATATCCAATACTTCCGGAAGCTATACCATTACCGTTAATTCCGGATGAGTTTATAGGAAAAGCTGGAGTTGCACTTATTGGATCAAATCCGGCATTTGAAATAAAATTACCGGATGATAATTTATCTTCAGGAATAGTTTCGGTAGATTTAGAAGATAGTAATGGAGCAGTTTTTTCTAATGTACTTTTTAATGTGACAAAAATCCGGAATAGTACAGATAAATTAATTTTAAGTTTAAAAATTCCTGATGATGTTTCAAAAGGCACACTAAAGTTTAATGTTAACTTAGCTGATGGTACCAGATTAACCGGATTGATTGAAATAATTGCTCCTCTGAATTTAAGAAAGGCCATAAATGGGAAAGAAAGAATCATAGGTAAGCCACAAATTACTAAAACCTCTGTAGTTAAAAACGGAAGAAATGTTACTTTAAATATTACTGGAAATAATTTTGCAGGAAATAAAGTTTTTATACTTAACGGGAATGAAAAAATATTATTTCAAACAGATAATAGCAGCCCAAACACTTCAGTTACAATCTTTCCAGATAACTTAAATGTTTCTATGAACCTTCTTTCTGTTTCAGGTAATAATAAGATCCTTACAGTGAAGTTTAATTTATCTGAAAATATTGAAAAACCAGTACAAAGTGTAATATCAGTTTCTACACCAAGGGGAATTGTTTCATCACAGTTTATACTTAAAAAGTAAATGTTTACAAGTAGAAACAAGGGAGAGTAATAATGAAAAAACACAATATTAAAATGTTCAGTTTGTTATTTTTTTTAATTTTCTTTTTACAGATAAACTATTTTTCTTCATTTGCGCAGACACAGGAAGAATCACTCTATAAAAGACTTGGCGGAGTATATAACATAGCAGCAGTTGCAGATGATTTTGTTGACAGACTGTTTAGTGATCCGCTTATAATGGCGAATAAAAATATTATAACTGCAATCGGAAAAATTACAAAACCAGGTCTTAAATACCAGTTTACAGAATGGTTTTGTCAGTTGGCAGGCGGACCACAAAAATACAATGGCCGCTCCATAAAAGAATCACATCAGAACTTAAATATTACCGAAGCAGAGTGGCAGTCTATGATGAAGGATTTCCTGGCAACACTTGCAAAGTTTAATATTAAAGGATCTGAACAAAATGAATTGCTCGTTATCGTAGGGAGTACAAAAAAAGACATTATAGCCCCTGCTCTACAAATTGCCAAGCCGCAAGCACCGGTTATTCCAGTACCACCACCTTCTCCGGTAAATGTACCACAAGCAATACCCGCAACTCCCCCGCTTCCAAATCTTATGAATGCACCATCAATACCAACTCCTGAAATACAAATAGTACCAAGCCCTAAAAACATACCACCAGCAATTCCTTCACTACCTGCTTCAATTAACACACCACCGCCACAAGCACCTGAAATACGGGTAGTGCCAAGTCCGGCAAATGCATTACCACCACAGGTTCCTGGGTTTCCTCCACTGCCACCTCCATCTGAAGTTCCTTCATTTGATATAGTTCAACCAAAGCTTGATGTCCCTCCTGAAGTACAATCTACCCAAAATAATGATCAGCCAGAAGAGCCAGAAGAAGAACCTGATGATAGTAGTGCAAAAACAGATGAAGGAGCAGAAGCTCCAGGTGACTTACCACTGGAACCAGCTTTAGAGCCAGCTGAGTAAATATTTTGTTTTTGTCTATCTTAGGATTAGTTTAAGAGCTGCAATTATAAGTACAATCCCCAGCATTCTTTTTAGTACCTGTGGTGAAAACTTTTTTGAGCCAAGATAAGATCCCAAAAATCCGCCACTTAAAGCAAAAAATATAAATGGTGTTAAAACTCCAAAATCAATTGAATTACTTACTGCTTTACCACATAAACCGCTTATCGAATTAACCAGAATAAAAAATGCAGAACTTGCTGAAGTGACTTTTGGATCGGCCCATTTCATTAGTATTATAAGCGGACTTAAAAAAATCCCTCCTCCAAGTCCAATAAGCCCGGAAATAAAGCCAATACCTGCTCCTGAAGAAAGAATAAGATACAGCTTCGGCAGCTGTATCTTAACTTTTTTATCTCCTTGGAAATTTATAAACAAATGAACTGAAGCAAGAATTAAAACCATAGCTAATAATAAATAATAAGTTTTAGCTTCGATATGTAAAAGACCGCCTAAAAATGCTGCCGGAACAGAAGCCAGTATAAATGGAAGTGTTAGTTTAAAAGAAAAATATCCTTCTCTTAAATAAAAAATAAATGATATTGTTGAAACAAGTATATTTAATACAAGCGAAGTTGTAGACATTTGATTGGGGGAAATACTTAGAAACGATAATATCGCCAGATAACCTGATGCCCCGCCATGTCCTACAGAAGAATAAAGCAGAGCAACTATAAAAATTAATGCTCCGAATAATAAGTCATTTAATTCCATGACAACAATTCTACGTTAACTTTTTCACCTTTTGCCAGCGACTTTTGTTCCTGAGGAAAATAAATTAAGCAATTAGCATTTGCTATTCCGCCTAGCATATGAGAACCCTGACCTTTTGTAGGCTGAACTAATAAATCACTATTTTTTTGCTCTAGTATTCCGCGTACAAATTCAAGTCGCCCTGGTTTTTTGCTTAAAGTTTCAGTTAAAGTTGCCTTTGTCTTAAATGGAATCAGAGATCTTGCACCTATAATTTTTAAGAGAGCTGGTTTAATTAGTTGCTGAAAGGAAATAAGCGCAGAAACAGGATTCCCCGGAAGTCCGAATACTAATTTTTTAAATTGTGTTTTATTTCTTTTTTTATTTGTAAATGTACCGAAATAATTTGGTTTGGCTGGTTTTATTGCAACTTTAGTAAACAATGTTTGAACTCCAAGAGATAACGCAGCATCCTTTACAAAATCATAATCACCAACTGAAATTCCGCCGACAGTAACAATAATGTCTGAACTTCGCAGAGCTTTTTTAAGGCGTTTTTTTATTAATTTTTTATCATCTTTGACACTGACAACATTTAAATCATATATTCCAAGTTCATTAAATGCACTTACAAGTGCATAGGAATTAGATTCATAGATTTTTCCTTTGCTTAATTTCTTTCCGGGTTTTATTAACTCATTCCCGGTTACAATTATTGAAATCTTGGGTTTTAAATATACAGGGCATTTATAGCAGCCTAATGTAGCTAATAAACCAATTACAGGAGGAGTTATAAGAGTTCCCCGGGATAAAACCCGGCTACCAATCCGGAATTCTTCACCTTCTCTTCTTATATTCTTCCACTTATCTTCACCCTTATATAAATAAACATAGCTGCCACTTTCTTTTGTATATTCCTTCATTACTACCGTTTCTACATCATCCGGTATTGGAGCTCCTGTAAGAATTTTAATTGTAGTTTTAGGAAGTAGTTTTATGTTTGGTAAATCCCCTGCCTGAATAGTTCCAATCAGACGAAGTTTTGCAGGATTTTCAGGTGACAAATTGACAATGTCAGAAATCCTAACCCCAAAACCATCTACTGCAGAATTATCAAAAAATGGAATATTATATTTTGTTGAAATATCTTCAGCAAGTATATAACCAGTTGCTTTTGTTAACTTTAAACTTTTAATTCCAATTTGATTTGAATTAGCAAGGATGATTGATAGGGCTTCATTATAAGGAATCATTTAATTTCCACTCGTTCTTTTTTAATATCATGATCAAAGCCCTGAATTGTCTTAAGTGAATGCAAAATAGCCGGGAACAGACTATCCAGCGAATCTTCTACTCCGCCTTTTGAGCCAGGGAGATTTATAATCAAAGTTTTCCCCCGAAGGCCAGCCTTACCCCTCGATAGCATTGAGAAAGGAGTTCTTTCCTGTCCAAAAGCACGAAGTGCTTCCGGAATACCCGGGATCTCCCTTTCAATAATTTCTTTCATAGCTTCAGGAGTAATATCACGTGGACTAAAACCTGTTCCGCCGGTAGTTAAAACTATATCGACTTTCATGCTATCAGCATATTTTTTTAAATGATTTTTAATTTCTTCAAAATCATCGGGAATTATTTTATAATCAATTACATCGATATATTCACTTTTTAATTTATTAACTATAAGACGACCTGACTCATCACTTTTCTTGCCACTTGTAACTGAATCTGACATAACAAGGACTGCTGCCTTAGGAGGAGTTTTAAAATATTGCTTAAAATCTGATTTCCCGCCTTTTTTCTTAGCTAGTTTAATTGAAGATATTTCCATGGTTTCATCAATCATTTTTAACATGTCATAAAGAGTGAGAATAGCAACAGAGCAGGAAGTAAGAGCTTCCATTTCAACACCGGTTTTATGAATCGTTTTAACTGTAGTAGTTACACAAATAGCGTTTTCATTGAGTTCAAAATTTATATCAAGATGGTCTATAGAAAGATTATGACAGTAAGGGATAATTTGAGCTGTATTCTTAGCTGCCTGAATCGCTGCAATTTTACTTACTTCAAGTGGATTTCCCTTTGGTACCTTTTCTTCTTTAATAAGTAAAATAGTTTTTGGATCAACTTTTAGTGTACCTTTGGCACATGCAGTCCGCAATGTTTTTATTTTTTTTGAAATGTCTCTCGTTTTTATCCACCTATTTGAATCATGCTTTGGTTTTCAATTGTAGCAAGTTTATCAGTTGACGGATGAGCTTCTTCTTTAAGAGACAATGCATACTCAATCATATTGGAAATCACTTCATCACCTTTGTCAGCTCTAAGTGCATTACGTAAATTCACTTCAGGCAGTTTGAATAAACATGACTTGATAGACCCGTTGGCTGTCAGTCTGATTCTATTACAACTGCTACAAAAACTGTCTGACATTGAGGTAATAAAACTTACAGATCCCATAAAACCTTCTATGCAATAGTCTTTTGCAACAGCGTTTGGCTCACATTTAATAGGGATCAAGTCATAATGGTCCTGAATTTTTTCTTTGATTTTGGAGTATGATAAAACCTTTTTGTGATCCCAGCTATTGTGCTTAAAAGGCATAAACTCAATGAATCTGATATTTATTGGTTTGTCTTTTATAAAGTTAACAAAATCAAGAATCTCATCATCGTTTACACCATTAATTACTACAACATTTAACTTTAAAGGATGGAACCCAAGAGCAAGTGCAGAACCGATTCCAATGAGAACATTATTTAAGTAGTCCCTTTTTGCAATTTCCATATACCGTTTTTGTTGTAGTGTATCCAGGCTTATATTTAAAGCACTAAGCCCGGCTTTTTTTAAGGATGCGGCATGATCTTTTAATGTTATTCCGTTTGTTGTCATAGCCAAAGTTTTAAGCCCGGGGAGTTCTGCCAGCTTTGCTATGAGTTTTTCTATATCTTTTCTAATGGTAGGTTCCCCGCCTGTAATTCTGATTTTACTTATTCCCATACTTACAAATATTTTTGCTACTTTAAGAATTTCTTCAAAAGTTAAAATTTCTTCTCTGTCTTTCCATTTAACTCCTTCCATAGGCATGCAGTAAACACAGCGTAAATTACATCTGTCAGTAACTGAAATACGCAAATAGGTATGCACTCTGCCAAAACGATCAACCAGCTTATTCATTTTTTCCCCTGTATCAGTTCTTTTAGATCTTTCGGAGTATTTATATTCTTTAAAAGAGCTGCTTCACTTTGATTTATTGGTATCCAGGTAACATCGGAGCATGATTGAATCATTTCATGCATTGCTGTTAAACCTTTTTGAATTGAATACTTTATATGAGGGAGTAATGAAGAAGGATAAATTCCGGGAAAAGGATTTATGTCACTAAAACTTTCAAATGTAAACAATCGTATATTTGAAGATGGTGTACTTTTTGCAAGCTTTTGTAAAAGCTCAACAGTTAAAAGAGGCTGATCACAGGCTACTACCAGATACTCTGTATCCAGGTTACTGCTTAAAAGTGTTTCAATGCCACCTAAAGGGCCACTGTCTGGTTTATGATCCGGAATACATTTAATATCTTTCCTTGATTTAATATCAGCTCCTTTAGGTTCACCAAGAATTAATATTTCTTTTGTAATCTTAGAAAGAGTATTAATCAAATGATCTATCATTGGTTTACCGTCCCAAAGTAAAACACCTTCTTTAGGTTCTCCCATACGTTTACTTTGACCACCAGCAAGTATTGTGCCTATATGAGGCCACTTTAAATTATTGACATCTTTTGACTGCATACTTAATTTATTTTACATCAACTTGGGGTATCATATTAAAGGATGATCAAAAATTTATTAATCTATCTAATCAAGCCGTCAAAATATGATGATGATGGTTACGTGATACGTCACTTGCGGGGTGTATTACCCAGCAACACACTTACCTGCATGTATGGATTAACTTTAGATGTTAAAGAACGTAAGGTATTGGGTGAAAAATTAAACTGGCATATTGAATTAATTGATGAGACTGTTCAAAAAGTAGATGTTAGAAAAATTATAAAAAGAAGTTCCGGAAAAGACACTAAATCAATTGTGTGTCTTGTGGGCGTTCAGTCAAATCAATTTGTGAGAGCCTCGGATCTGGCAATCGAATTCAGAAAAAGCAATATAGATGTATTAATTGGAGGTTTCCATATCAGTGGATCACTGGGTATGAGTCATACACCTCCGCCTGAAATAAAAAACCTGATTGATTTAGGTGTAACTGTAATTGCCGGTGAAGCAGAAGGCAAGTGGGAAGGTATTTTAGAGGATGGGCTTCACAATAAGTTAAAACCAATATATAATTTTCTTTGCGAGCCGCCTGATATTCGCTTTACTCCGTTGCCCCAGGTAAATAAAGAGTATTTGAAACGTTTTATTTCTTCTAACTATACAACGCTTGATTGTGGTCGCGGTTGTCCGTTTGGTTGCTCATTTTGTACGGTAATTAATGTCCATGGGCGCATGATGCGTTTCCGTGATGTAGACAAAATTATAGACTTACTTAAAGAAAACTATTACAAGCATAAAGTACTTTTTTATTTCTTTACCGATGATAATTTTTCCAGAAATAAAAACTGGGAAGCAATTTTTGACAGACTGATAAAACTTCGTCAGGAAGAAAGAATACCAATTGAATTTATGATTCAGGCTGATACCCAGTCATATAAAATCCCGCATTTTATAGAAAAGGCAAGCCAGGCCGGCTGTCAGCATGCATTTATTGGAATGGAAAGTTTAAACCCGAAGAACCTTCAGTCAGCAGGGAAAAAGCACAATCGTGTGGAAGAATTTAAAGAGTTAATCTCTGAATACAGAAAATATAATATAGACACGCACATTGCTTATATTGTTGGCTTTCCATTTGATACCCCGAAGTCTGTTCGTGAAGATATAGAATTCTTAAAATCTGAAATAGGTCCTGAACAAGCATCCTTTTTTATCATGACACCGCTTCCCGGGTCACAAGATCATACTGAACTTAAACAAAGCAATACCTGGATTGATTCAGATTTTAATAAATATGACTCCTTTCATGTTACTATGGTGCATCCGAATATGACAGGTGATGAATTGATGTCTGCATATAAAGATGCATGGACTTCATTTTATTCACCTGAAAATATGATAAAGATTTTAAAACGTGTTTCCAGAAAAAATTACTGGGAAGTTTTTATGAAATGCTTGTTTTATAAAAATTCTATCTTTATAGAAAATGGACATCCAATGATAGAAGGAATTATCAGATTAAAAGACAGACTACAACGCCGTTCAGGATATAAAATTGATACGCCGTTAAGACATTTTATAAAACAGACAAAAGAAAATTTTCATAAATTAAAATTATGGATGAAACTTATACTTGAGATGGAGGAAATATGGCTTCAGACAAGACATAGAAGTGTACTTGAACAAGTAGTAGTTGAAAAATTACAGAAGTACTGGAAAGCTTCTCCAAAGCAATGGCGCGATCTAAAACTTAAAGAATTAAAGTCAGTATACCGTAGTGCCATTGCAGATATTATGAAATCAGCTCCTAAGATGGATCCTCCGTGGAAAAGACTTACTATTCCTTCTTATTTTTTACTGTGGCTGAGAAAATATAATGTTTTTTCGCAATCCCTGACATACTCCAGAAAACCTTTTGCAGATTTCTGGAAGACTACCCAGAAGCAAATTTCAGATATGCAAATTCATTACATAAGTATACGTAAACTTCTTTCAATAGTAGTACAGGAAGGCCTGCTTTTTATAAATTTTTCATGTTTCTTTTTATCCTGGCTGGTGCCTCATTTATGTCGTGATGTATTTGGATTTAGCAGGAAATTGGAATCAGTATAAGTAAGGAGATATTATGCAGGAAACAAGTATAAAAAAATATTTTGGAGATGATCACAAATGCCTGGATGAATTATTCATTAATTTCCGGAAGTATAAACACCAGGATTTTTCTAAAGCAAAGGAATTTTTTAAAGATTTTAAAATGAGACTACAAAGACACATAGTATGGGAAGAGCAGATTTTATTTCCTGTATTTGAAAAGAAAACAGGAATGACTCAATCTGGACCCACCCAGGTAATGAGAATTGAACATAAACAAATCGGAGAGTGTTTAGAGCTTCTTCACAAGAAGGTTCGGACCCAAGACACAAACAGTGATAAAGAAGAAGAAATACTTTTATCAGTTTTATCAAATCATAATTTAAAAGAGGAAAACATACTTTATCCGACAATCGACAGTATGATTACCGATGAAGAAAGAGCAGAAGTATTTAACCAAATGAACAAATTACCTGAAGAAAGTTACAAAAAATGTTGTTGTCAATAAAGAATACAAATTCTGTAATCCCGGAAGCATTAAATACAAAAGTAAAAAACATATCTGTAAATGTCCTGTTTTTTGCAAGTCTGCGGGATGCTTTCAAGTGCAGTGATCTAAAACTACAAATTACTGAAGGAAGCACACTTAAGGAATTAAGGGATAAATTATTTTCTGAAGCCGGGATAAAAGAAGAAAAAGCCAGAGCCATTATGTATGCTGTGAATCACAATTATGTGTCACTTGATACAAGACTTGAAGATAAAGATGAGGTTGCATTTTTGCCATTTGTTTCTGGTGGATAAAAGCAGAAAAAACAAATGATAGAAATTACAGAAAATAAAATTCAAGTTGAAAAACTTTATAGTGAACTTTATAACATTGCCTGTGGAGCAGTAGTAACCTTTGAAGGGCGGGTTAGAAACCACAATGACTTAAAACAAGTTATAAAACTTGAATATGAGTGTTATTACCCAATGGCAATGAAAGTTCTTGAAGAAATTAAAAATCAGGCACTAAAAAAATGGAATATAAAGAAATTAATAGCGGTGCATAGAATTGGAGAAATTCCAATTGGTGAAATTGCTGTGTGGATAGGAATTGCTTCGGTCCATAGAAAGGAATCATTTGAAGCATGTCAATTTGTAATTAATGAAATTAAGCATAAAGTTCCAATATGGAAAAGGGAAACTTATTTTGATGGGTTTGTAAAATGGGTAGAATGTGACAATAAAACAGAATCTATGTATCAACCCGGTCCACATTTGTAATTCCCGGGGAACATAATATTGGTTATAAACGATCTTCACAAACACCTGTAGTAACATATCTGTACAATATATATAGTGTACAAGTACTTGAATCATATTTACATATTGTGTATTAATAGATCCTAAATTTACTGGCCTGTATAAGGATAATATGTTAGAAATTATAGTCTTATATAAAGTCGATAAGATCCCTAAGCGAGGAATGTTGCAAAGAGCAATATTCCGAGTGCCAAAAAAGAGAGCAAAAATGAATGACTAAGCTGCGATTAAAAGAAATTGAAATAGATAATTTTAAATCCTTCGGGAAAAGAACTACAGTTCCACTTTTACCGGGATTTACAACTATTTCAGGTCCTAATGGCTCAGGAAAATCAAATATTATTGACAGCATTTTATTTGCACTCGGGCTTTCTACCTCAAGAACTATGCGTGCTGAAAGACTGCCCGATCTTATAAATAATTTAAGTGGCAAAAAAGAAGCACAAGTAATAATCAGGTTTACCAATGACATAGAAACTGAAATTGAAATTACAAGAAAAATTAAAGTAAAAGACAACGGCTACACAAGCACTTATTATATGGACGGTAAAACAGTTACTCTTACTGAAATTCACGACAGGCTTCTAAGCTATAACGTAAGCCCGCATGGCTATAACGTGGTCATGCAGGGTGATGTCACTTCAATTATTTCCATGTCACAAGTCGAAAGAAGAAAAATTATTGATGAGCTTGCAGGTGTAGCAGACTTTGACAGAAAAATAGAACTTGCACAGATTGAGCTCTTAAAAGTTCAGGAAGGTATTGAAAAAGAAAATATTATAATGCTTGAGCTGGATGAGAGATTAAAACAGCTGGAAAGTGAAAGAAATGAAGCACTAAAGTATGCCAAATTAAAAAACGAACTTAGAGAACTTGAAAAACACTGCCTTGCTGCCAGAATAAACAAGCTTGAGGCTGAATACAATTCCTTAAAAGAAGAAAACACCACTTTAAGGCAAAAAAGAACAGATTCCATTATTAAACTTGGACAGCTAAACGATGAAATAGAAAAAGATAAACAGACTATTCAGGATATTGAAAATGAAGTTCAAAAAATTACAGAACAAAGCCAGAAGAAATTAATCGAAGAGGCAGAAACTGCAAAAATTGAGATTAGCAGAACTCAATCTACAGTTGACTTTTTAAATAAGCAAATAAAAGATCACAAAGATAATATTGAAAATCTGGAAAATGAGATAAAAATTCTGGATAAAAAAGTCCATGACCTGGAAAGAAAAAAAGAAAAACAAAAAAAAGAACAGGAAAAAATTGAAGATGAACTCTGGAAACTAAATCAGGAATATCAAAAACTTCAGGACAGCCTGAAATCAAAAGGACAGAATCAAAATTTATCCACCTCAAAGATTCTTGAAATCCAGAAAAAAATAAACAAATTAAAATCAGACAAAGAAGAGTTAATGACTAAAAAAACAAGGCTTGAAGAGCAGATTATTCACTTAAAAGATGATCTGATGAATACAAAAATTGAAGCTGAAAAATCGCTTGCTGAGCTAAAAGAACTAACCCAAAGCAGTGAATTTAAGAACTCAAAACTAAACCAGCTTCAGCAAAAACACACCGCTCTCCAAAGACACATATCAAAACTAAAAGCAGAAGAAATTGAAACGAAGGAAGAGTTAAACGAAAGAACGAAAAAACTTGCCAGGCTGGAAAGAGAATTAGATAAACTTGAGGTCCATAAACAGGTAATAAAAGAAACCACAGGACTTGGTGCAGCTGTAGAAACTATTTTAAGCGCCGGTATTAAAGGTGTGCACGGTACACTGGCACAGCTTGTTTATGTAGATGAAAAATACAAAATTGCTATTGAAATAGCTACCGGAAACCGGCTTAAATCAATCGTAGTAGACACAGATGAAACTGCAAGTAAGTGCATAGAACTTCTAAGGAGCACAAATAGCGGCAGGGCAACATTTTTACCACTAAGCAAATTAAAACCTTCACCGACTCTTCTGCCTCCTGCCCAAAAAGGTGTAGTTGGATTTGCTCTTGACCTGATTAAATTTGATAAAAAATATACTGATGCATTTTACTATGCTTTAACTGACACACTCATAATGGATAATCTGGACAATGCCAGAAAGAATATTGGCAAAAACAGAATGGTTACATTAACCGGAGATTTACTTGAAAAAAGCGGAGCAATTACCGGTGGCTCTCAAATTAAATCAAACATAAACTTTGGACAGAGCAGTGAAAATGAGCACCAAAGACTGCAAAGAGAAATTAAATCCCTTCAGGATTATGTAAACCAGCTTGATGGTGATTTAAAAGAACTCTCTAAACAAATCGAAGAGGCAAAAGAAGAATTTGATTCTTTAAAAACTGAAATTACAAAAGAAGAAACAAACAGTTCATCTGTACTTGAAACCATTAAAAAACTTACCAAAATTTCAGAAGACAGCAAACAAAAAGTAACTGAACTTGCTGCTACCATTGAAACAAGCTCGGTTGAGCTGGAAAAATTTGATGAAAAAGTCAAAGAAAAAGAACAGGAAATTGTTAATTTTGAAGTAGAATTACAACAGGTTGCTGCAAATGTAAAAGACTCAAGCCTTGAAGCACTTGTTACAAACAGTCAGGATATTGAATCAAAGACAAAAGAACTGGAAGCAAAACTACAGGAAATAATTACTGAAAGCAGAAGTTACTCTGTAGAAGCTGAGTTTAGTTTAAAAGCAAAAGAACAATATGAGGAAAAAATCAATAATTCAAAGAAAGAAATTGAAAGAATTTCAAATGAACTTCCTGAGCATGAAGCAAAATTAAAAACTCTTGAAGAAAAAGTAAAAGAAATTGAAGAAGCCGGTCATGCTGAAATGAAACATTTAAATGAATTGAACATAAAAAGAAGTGAACTTTCAAATAGTTTGATTACAAAAGGTGAACAAAAAGGAGAATTACAGCAGCTAATAGACCAGCTTGCTGAAAGGGTTACAGCAGATGAATTAAAACTAAGGGAGCTGGAGCCGGATCTTACAGATTTAAGGGCAAAATTCCAGGAGCAGACACAAAACGAAGAATATAAGCCACCAGAAATTATTGATCTTGATAAAATTACAAAACAAATTGAAAGTATTGAAAAAAGAATGAGAGCTCTTGAGCCTGTAAACATGAGAGCAATTGACGAATATGACAATGTTACAAACCGTCAGAAAGAAATTAAAGAAAAATTAACCCTGCTCAGTGAAGAAAAGGACGCAATTAACAATAAAATCAGCTCATATACTGAACAAAAGAAAATTACTTTCTTTGAAACTTTTGAAGGTGTAAATAAATATTTTCAGGAAATATTTCATGAACTTTCTTTTGGGCACGGAGAACTCTTATTAGAAAATCCTGATGATCCGTTTGTCGGTGGATTAATTATTAGAGCCAGGCCACGTGATAAAAAAATGCAGAGATTAGAAGCTATGTCCGGCGGCGAGAAATCCCTTACTGCCCTTAGCTTTATGTTTGCGCTTCAGAGATACTCACCGGCACCGTTTTATGCATTTGACGAAGTCGATATGTTTCTGGACAGCATAAATGCAGAGCGTCTTGCACAGATGGTTAAACAACAATCCAGCCATGCACAGTTTGTGGTCGTAAGCTTACGCAGGCATATGCTGAATAATGCAAATCAGGCAATTGGTGTAACTTTAAGAGCAGATGGATTTACACAAATTTTAGGTGTACAAAATCTTGAGAAGAAAAAAGAACCGGAGCTTATGACAGCATAAAGTAATGAAACAAACAGAGCAAAAAATTGAACAAATTGACATAAAAAACTTAAGTGGCGGGTTAGAAATCCTTGTTCAGCTTGCAGAAAAGGGAGATATTGATCCTTGGGATATTGATATTATTGAAGTTACAGATAAATTTCTTGCTGCTCTTGATAAAAGCCCAAGGGAAAATTTACTAAATGCCGGTCGGGCAATATTCTTTGCAAGTGTGCTTCTCAGACTTAAATCAGATATTCTTTTAAATATTTCCAATGAGACTCTGCTTTCAAGTCAGCAGACAGAAAACTTTTTCCCTGAAGATGACCTTTTATTTAATCAGGATGAGGTGCGCCTTGACCTTTCGAAACTTGACAGTTTTATTGTCAGGAGTTCTCTTGGCAAACAACAAAGAAAAAGAAAAATCTCCCTTGAGGATTTAATTTTTGCACTTCAACAGGCTGAGGAAGAAGAAGAGAGAAGAGCTTTAAGAGCCAAACTTAGAGCTGACAGAGCATTTACAATTGATGCTTCTGAACTTCCTGAAAATGTTCTTGAAATTGCATATGAAGAAGATCTGGAAGAAGTAGCCAGTAAAGTGGAAGCAATTATTCAGGAGCATTTAACTGACAATAAACCGATAACCTTAAGCTTTGTTTCTGAAATTTTAAATAATAAAACTACTCCTTTTCTTGCATTGTTATTTTTAGCCCATTCACAAAAAGTAGTACTTGAGCAAAAGGACTTTTACGGAGAAGTTTTTATTCACAGAGCAGGGACCATTATAGAAGAACCGCAAATCCAGGAAATTGAAAAACCAAGGGAAAAGTCCAAAAAGAAAAAAGGTATCATACAAAAAATAAAAGATAAAATTAAAAGCAGGGGCAAGAAAGAAGAACCAAAAGTAATAGAAATTATTACTGATGGAAACAACATTGTAGATATATCTACAAAGACATTGAATAAGGAGGTGGTTTCAGGTGGAAACAACTCATGAGAACTTAGAACAGAGGACAGAAGAACAAAAAACAGAAGACATTGTTGACACTGTCATTGCGAGGAGTGAAGCGACGAAGCAATCTTCTGACAATTCACATGAAGAAGAAGTGCAAGATGAGATTACTGCTGAAGAAATTAATGTTGAACCTGAAATCCTTGAGCCGTCTACTCTTAGCGGAATAGCTAGTGCTCTCAAGTCAGATCTAAAAGCACAGGTTGAGGCAGTATTATTTGTTTCTGATACGCCACTTAAAACAGGTGCAATCTCAAAAATGCTAAATGCATCATATGATGATATTCAGTCAGCTTTAGTACAGCTCATTCAGGAATATGAAGACAGAAACGGTGGTCTGGAAATCGGTACTGATGATGGTTATATAATTCAGGTAAAAACACAATACTTAAATATAGTTACTGACATGATGCCACTTGAACTAAACCCAGGTCCTATGAGAACTCTTTCTGCAATTGCATTAAAAGAACCTGTTCTCCAGTCTGAAGTTATAGACATGAGAGGATCCGGTGCTTATGATCACATAAACGAACTTGTTGAACAGGAATTAATCACTAAAAAACCACAGGGACTTACTTATGTTTTAAAAACCACCGGTAAATTCCAGCAATATTTCAGACTGACCCAGGATGCTAATAAGATTAAAGATCGCCTCCAGGAACAAGCTATAAAAAGAGCTAAAGAAAAGGAAAGGCAAAAAGAACAGGAAGCTCTAGTCAGTACAATTCCTGAAGCTGTAGCTGAGTAAACCTACTCTCTGTAATAATTCAAATCAACTTCATCATCACAGGCAAGCTGACTGGCAATGGTAATTCTCTGCTCATCAATTGCTTCTTCTATATGTGACTGGTTAGCTAAAAGAATGTTTGTAAGAGGTTTTAGTTTTATAATTCTGTGTCCGGAAATTAATTCGACTAATTTATCCGGCTGGGAAGTTATTTTTAAAAAATCAAAACTATTTACATTTATGTGAAGTCTGTGATTAAAAACAAGTGTTGAATCATAACTATTAGCATAAACTTCCACCACATATCCTTCTCCATTGGCAACAGATGCATTATCAATTAAATCAACATATAAAACCCGATCAAGATCTCTTAGAATTCTAATCATGTCTCTTTTTGAATAAATTATTCCTTGTTCAACCAGACATGAAATTTGATTTTCGCTAATAATTTCCATAATACTTAAAAATCCTCTTTTAATAAATTTAAATTGCTCTACTATTTTACAACGGTCGTCTATAAAATTATGGGATAATTACCTTAGGTATCACAAAATTAATATGATAGATCCCTTATTATCAAAACTCACAGACAATAAATCCTTGAGTGATAATATTGTTTTTGCGTTATGTAAAGAAAATGAACAAAGAGAGTTATATGAACTGTTTCTAAAGTTCTTATCTGTATGAAGAATAATAACTTATACAGAGCCTGCTTTTTTATTCTGTCCCTTGACATGAGAAAAGAGTTGGAGTAACAAATTTTATTTAAATAGGTTTTTAAGTTTGTCAGCCAGATCTTAATCCTCCATCTTAAAACCGATATTTTAGCTCTATCAATGTCTGGCACATTTTAGATTAGAAAAAATTTAAAACAACTAAGTTTCACTAGGGCCTGCCCCGCCGTATTACTACCAAAGCATGGTATTTAAGAGAATATAAGGGCTAGATCCTTACATAGGGATATTATGAGAGAAAATGAATACAATAAGGATTATAAGGTATTCGGGGATGATCTTAGTAACATTGATCTTGTTAACCATACCTTAAACCAAAACAATGACTATCAAAACCCTGTCAATAATGTTCATACTGCAATTGTATCTTACCTTAAAGAAATATCAAAAAATCCACTGTTAAAATCAAATGAAGAATTAAGCCTGGCAAAAATATATTCAGAAGGCAGAAATAATAATGCAACTCCAAAGCAAAAAAAAGCTGCAGAAATTGCAAAGCAAAAACTAATCCGGGCTAATTTAAGACTTGTAGTAAGTATTGCCAGAAGATATAGTTCTAAAGGATTAGACCTCCTGGACTTAATTCAGGAAGGCAATGTAGGTTTAATAAAGGCAGCTGAAAAATTTGATTATAAGCTCGGATATAAATTTTCTACTTATGCAACCTGGTGGATAAGGCAGGCAATTACAAGAGCTATTAATGAAAAAAGCAGAATAATCAGACTGCCAAATTCTGTTCAGGGGATTTTACACAAATTAAGAAAAGCAAAAGAAATATTGCCATTAACTTTAGGCAGAGAGCCAGGTATAGAAGATCTTTCAATAGCGACAGGAATCCCGGGTAAAAAAATTGAAAAGGTGCTTAAATCTGAAACTCTGCCCGTTTCTCTGGATATTAAAGTCGGCAATGAACAGGATACCAGCCTGGAAGATGTTCTTGAACTGGAAGGTGAAGAAATAGCAGTATTGCCTGAAGAAGCTTCGGATCAGAAACTGCTTTCCCAGGCAATCACCAAAGGCATTCGCGATTTACTTACTGAACGCGAGCAAGAAGTAGTTAAACTCAGATACAGGATCAATGAAGATGCCATTACAAATGAAGAGCGAAGCTTAAATGAAGTTGCAAATATTATGAATATAAGTCTGGAGAGGGTACGCCAGATAGAAGCAAGGGCAATCTACAAACTCAGAAACAATATGAGTTTCAGAAAAAATTTAATTGGTATGGTAAAGGAAAGCTAAGTGATAACAAAAAGGAAATAAAGCTCAAAAGGATTTGTCCGCCTAAGGCGGACAAATCCGATCAAGTGTAAAGGATCAGCAGCGAGACGCTCCAGCTTGTCTGGAGCGATACAAATGGACCCGGGGAGATTCGAACTCCCGGCCTCTTCGTTGCGAACGAAGTACTCTACCAGCTGAGCTACGGGCCCATTTTTTAAAAGCGCAAAACAAGTTTGTATTTCTCTCGGGGCTTGTATCTTACCTATAATAGCTAATGCGTAAGATTTAATTTTATTAAGTATATTCACTTGGCCGAGAATCATTTTTACTCTATACTATTAAGTTGGAACGTAAGAAAGATTAAAGTAAATACATGGCAGAATTTTGTAAGGTTTGTGGAATAGGACTTAAAGCTGGCAATACAGTTGATTACAGGCCTGGTTCATGTCGGGACTGTGAGCTTGAGAGAAAAAAGCTATATAGCGGTTTATCTATAGATCCCGGGCATTCTAAAAGTTTAAAAAAATCTTCCAAGAAAAAGAAAAACAGAAAAAAAACTGTTTCAAAGTTAAAACAAAAGAAAACTAATAAAAAACTAACTAAGAAATTAAAGCTTAAGAAACAAAAATTACTTAAAGCCAAGAAATTAAAAACTAAAAAGCTGGCACAGTTGAAGAAACTTACAAGAATTCGTGCTGAAAGAAAAAGAAAAAAATTAAGACAAAAAATTGAAAAGTTAAGAAAATTACGTACAAAAAAAGCCCTGAAGTTAAAGCTTCAAAGAAAGAAACAAAAAGAAAGAGAAAGAAAATCCAGGGAAAAACTAAAACAAAGAATTAGAAAAGCCAAGGAAAGAGAAAGAAAGCTTCTTAGACAAGAAAGAGAAAGATTACGTAAAGAAAAAGAAAAAATACGTAGTCTGATAAGACAAGAAAAGGAAAGAGTCCGGGCTGAAAAACGGGCTGAAAAAGAAAGAGTCCGGACTGAAAAGCAAAGGATCCGCTTAGAAAAACAACAAGAAAAAGAAAGACTTAAGAAAGCAAAAGAAGCTGCCAAGCTTGCCCTGATGCAGGCCAGGGAAGCTGCCAGAGCTGCTGCTCAAGAATCAAGAAGACTAAGAGAAGAAGCAAAGAAACCTCCTATTGTTAGTGTAGTTACAAAAGTAAAAGAGCTTTTGCCGCCTCCTGATGTAAAAATTATCGGGATAAGTGCAAGAGATCAAATTTCAAGAATGCCACAACCTACAAAAGTAATTGATCCCAAAAAACCAGGTACTATTGCAGGCGGAACAAGCTCAACATTACTTGAATCTGCCACTGTCATTCCAGCAAAAGCTGGTTTAAAAGAAGAAAAAGAAATCCTAAAACAATCTTCCACTGCCCAGCACAATGAGACAATCCAAAAAGAAGTGGAAAAGTTACAAAAAGACACTGATCCTATAATTGACAGATACAATCCATACAGCCAACAAGTTGCAGGCCCGAATACCCCAAGACCACCGTCTCCAACTCCCTGGTTAGCACCAAGCTTTTCTATAGTAAAAGGTGATTTTCAGGAGACAAAACAACAAGAAGGTCAGGGAATCTCAGGTGGACTTTCAGACGAACAGGTAAAAGATATAATTGAAAAAATTAAAGGCGAACATAAGAAAAAATCCACTTAGAAGCGCTACACTGTGGCGTCTCGATTGCAGATAATCGCTAAAGATAAAAACATTTGGTTTGGAACCTTAAGTTAGTAGCGTTGTCTATGTTTTTGTTAAATATAACAAGATAACCATGAATAAGATAATAAAAATTTATTTATTATGTGCTTTAACTGCTTTTTTATTTTCATATTGTAACCTGATTTTAAAAGCTCAGGATCTTGATGTAGCTCCTACAATCGAAGATGAACTAGGAAAAGATATTTTAGGCGTCAAGAAGCCCAATAACACCGGCATACAAAAACCTTCCTTTACTAAACAGGTAATAGATGAAGAACCAATAACATTCTCAGCAAGGAATATTCCTGTTAAAGATGCATTTGCAACACTTGCAAAAATAAGCAGCAGAAGTATTTCTATAGGCAGTGATATTCGTGATGATGAGTTAATTGCTGTAATTGAAATTCAAAATCAGTCCTTCGAGGAAGCTTTTTTTAGTCTTGTGGATGCAGCTATGGTAAATTACACTACTACAGGAAATAGCTATACTATAATAAAAAGCGGATCTGCAAATCCAATTATGATCTTTGGCTTAGGAGCATCCTCTATTGATAAGTCTCTGCCACTACTTGAAAGAAAAGCTGATATTTCTTATGACAACCAGGACCTGGGAACTCTTTTAAAAGATCTTGCAAATAAATATGGAATTGATCTGGTTTTAACTTCTGCTCCTACTGAAAGAGTAAGCTGCAGGGTTAGAAATATAAACATAGAAGGAGCCTTAAATTTAGTATTAAGCGGTACTTCATTTGATTACACAACGGTTGGAGAAGAGAAAGATACTTATGTAATTTACAACAGGTTAAACAAGAATTTTACAGTAGGTCAGGAAAGCAGGATGTTTCTATTAATGAACCTTGAAGCCATGGATGTTCAGCAGCTTTTACCTGTAGAAGTAAGAACAAATGTAAGAATAAGCAATGACCAAAACTCAATTATTGCCGATGGTTCGCAAAATGATTTAAAAAGAATTGAACAATTCCTGGAAAGAATAGACAAACCTCTGCCACAAGTTGAGCTGGAATTAAAATTAATTGAAGTTCAGAAAAGTGCTGCCCAGGATTTAGCAGTTTTCCTGTCTAATGGTTCTTCAATCGGTAACTTTGCAAAATTTGTTCCAAAAAATAAGGCTGAACCAGTAGCCGGAGAAAATAAAAATATAGGTTCAGTAACAGTATTTGATTTTTCACTGGATACCTGGCAACTTTTTAATAAAAAACTTACTTATCTGGAGACTAACGGACTTGCTCAGGTAAGGGCTTATCCAAAATTAGTATCCTTATCGGGAAGAACCGCCATGATAAACATTGACCAGGATACAAACCTTGTGCTTGGAGCTGCAACCGGACAGGGTCAACAAGTCGGGGTTGTTGCTACACAGCAATTACAAAGAATCACTGCAGGAACTGCACTGAGTATTACACCAATTGTAGGTACAGGAGGACTAATTACTGCAAAGATTCAAATTGAAGTATCAGATAATTCCGGTTCAACAACACAAAATGGTGTTACAGTTCCAAAAACAACTACAAGAAGAAGAATAAATGCTGATGTTCAGGTTAGAAATGGTGAAACAGTTGCAATAGGCGGATTAATAATAAACAATAGCTCAACTGACAGAACAGGTCTCCCATTCTTAACCAGAATCCCAATACTAAATAATTTTGGAGCCAATAGAAACTTTAGGAAAAATCAAAGTGAACTAATAGTATTAATAACCCCGACAATTAGAAATATCCCTGAAGAAAATATTACAGCTCAAAAAGAAAAATCTGTGGTAGATGTAGTACCAGGCGGGTAATAAGGAATAAATTATGATTAACTCTAGAAGTAAGATTTCATGTGGAATTTTAATTTTTATTGTTTTATTTGTATGTAACCAAGCCAGGTCACAGGATTTTATAAATCAAGAGCCTTCTTTGCAGGAATCTTTTCCAGCTACTCCTCCACCAGCACTTCCACAAGAGTCTATACCATCTTTACCACTACCTTCCCAAGAAACAGCACAAGCAGAACAAATCCAGCCATCTCCTCCTATGCCGCAGATTCAGCCATCCCCTCCTATGCCGCAGATTCAGCCATCCCCTCCTATGCCGCAGATTCAGCCATCTCCTCCCATGCCGCAGATTCAGCCATCTCCTCCTATGCCACAGATTCAGCCATCTCCTCCTATGCCGCAGATTCAGCCATCCCCTCCCATGCCGCCACAACCTCTATTAGAAGAAAAAAGGGAAAGGTTCCACTTCTTCTGGCACAACGAGCAGAGAGAAAAGTATAGAAAAGAACTGAAAGATTTAAAGAACAGGCAAAAACAAGAAATAGAAGATTTATGGAAGAAGCGAAAACAAGAAACGGAAGATTTAAAAAAGAAAATAGAAAATGATAGAGCACAGGAAAAAGCTCTAAAAAAGAAGGTCATGGAAAAGCAGACAGAGAGCATGTTAGCTGCACAAAAAACTATAAATGAAAGAAACAAAGAAGTGTTAGAAGTTAAAAAAAGTGATAATACTGTTGAAATTATAACCAACAAAGAAGATCCTTTATATATACAAAAAGCACAGGTATTAAAGTCAAAAACAGAATTCATGAAGATCGGAGATGTTGACTTTAAATATAAACTGGAGTTACATAATCAAACCCCGAAAATTATAAACTTTGTTCTTATAGTCTGGGAAAGAAAACTGGCATTTAATGAGACTCAAACACTTGCCAAGGAAATAAAAGTTTCAAAGCCAATAGCTCCTTATGAAAACAGAATAGTTGAATATAATGAACTTAATTCAAAAAGAGAAGGGGAAACATATAAAGTTGAAATTGCTAAAGTTGTATTTGAAGATGGTACACAATGGAAAAATCCTGCTGTAAAAGACAAAGAATTGTGATATAAAAAAAGTGTGAATAAGATTTATTTTGTTAGAAATCCTTACGGGCTGACACTTCCATTTGCATTAATATTAACTTTTATATTTTCAGCACTGGTTGGTGTATCGTACTTATTTGTTTCAGTTAATTTGTACCAGATGCAAAGTAATCTTCAGGGCTTACAGGCTATTTCAGTTGCTGAAGGAATTAATGAGAAAATCAAAGCAAGACTAAATACAAAATCCAAAATCCAGATTTCTCCGCAGCAGGAAGAAAAATTAAAAAATCCGGAAGAAGAAGGTGAGGCTGATGAAGATTCCGAAGATGAGGATTTAATTGGTGAGGAAGAATTTGATGAAAATTCCGAAGATTTTGATGAATATTATGCAGATGAAGTATTAAAAATTTCCAGATATATAACTTTTAGAGAACCTAAAAAAGAAGAAGTTGCCAGTACACAAAACAATACCTCCTCCGGCTCAAATGCAAATCAGGATATTCAAAACCAAAATGAAAATCCTGTTGTTCTGAATCCATTAGCAAATGTTGAAATGATTGGGAGTCTCGATATTCCTACAGGAACTGTGCTTAACAATGGAGCAATGATTATAGTTTATAAGGAAGAAACTGTGGATCTTATGCTAAAAGAAATTATTGAAGATGGAGTTCAAATAAAATCAAAACTTCCTATACCTGTTATCAAGTCACTAACTCCAAATTATGCTGAGCCAAATTCAAGAGCCGGCATTGTACTAAGTGGAGAAAATTTGGGTTATGATAAAAAAGCCAGATTTAGTAATCAGGATATTGTTATTGAAGATATTAAAGCAGGACCTACAATTCAGATTTTAACCAAGCCGGAGGTTATGCCAGGAATAATATCTCTCTACTGGAATAATATAAAAACAGAGTTTTATATAATTCCTGTTTACAATGGCGGTCCAAGACCGGAAATAAGTGATGTAAAAATAAACAATGGAGATCAACTGATTTCTGTAAAAGCAGGACAAAGGCATATAAGCATTACTATTACTGGTCTGAATTTGTCTGTGAAAAAAGATTTGCCTGTTGTAGTTCCTGATGTAGTAGGTATTATTCCTAAAGTGCAAAATAAGTCGGAAAACGGTACAGAGTTAGTTATAACATTGGATGTCAGTAGAAATGTAGAACCAGGGATTCACTCTTTTGCTGTTGCTACGGAAGGAGGCTTATCAAATAGCTGGATATTCAGCGTTGAGCTACCTGATAAACAAGAGGATTTATCCGGAAATATAGCAAAAGTTTCATCCAGCTTAACACTTTTAGATGTAAGGGTTTTGGAAAATCTCCTTCCAATAATCGGTGAAGAAGACTCTAAGAAAGATTCGAACAGTCAAACACAAAATGATCAGGATGAAGAAATTTCAGAGAATGCTAAGCTGGGTCCTTTTGCAAATGTAGATCTTGAAACTGTCTGGATTCTGGCAACCACTGCAAAAGTTGGCATGACGGTTAAAACTGTAAGCGAAATTATAAGTCGTCAAATTCCAAATATTCGCGCAGGACTTGTTACAAATGGTGCCATAAGAGTGGAAGGCGGAGGTTATCAGATTGTAGGCCTTACAAATGCAATGACTATCCTGGTAGAACCTACATACATTTCAAATACATTACTTATGGTTGAAGGCCCGCCTGAGCAAACCGACCAATTAACTCAAGTGGAGGATAAAAATCAAAGTCGGCCAGAAACACCACCTATAAAATCACCTTCTGAACTTGGCTTTTTACAGGGATTGTTAGTTACAGTCTATATGGAAGGTAACAGATTACCAGAGCTGGATTATGCTGTAATAAGTAATCTTGGAAGAGACACCATTGAACTTATTCCTCCCGGGTTAATGAATTTTCATTATGAGGGAGATCAGGTCTATCAGTTTATTCCACCGGTAATTTCAGGTGAAACAATCAATGAGCAGATAGCAGAAAGACATATAGTCCCAAAAGAACTTGCTCTGGCTATTCCAAATTCTGCGAACCCACAAATAATATTTAAATCAGATATAGAACAATTTGCAGAGCTTGCAGACTTATATACTAATGATCCTGCCATTCCAAAAGATGAATTTGATATTCCAATTGGATATATGGGCTTAAGTTATATTGAAGGGACCCCTGTTTACAACAAAGACAATCCACTAACAGGCAAAGGGATTTTAATTATTGATACCAGAAGTGATAATCAGGGAAGACCAATCGGTCAGGTAGAAATTTCCGGTGACAGTAAAAGCCAGTCAGAGTTTGCAGGAATAATTTACATTAAAGGTAATCTGAGAATTGATGGAAACGTAAACATACACGGTTCACTGGTAGTAGACAATGATAAAAGAGGCGGAGTTGAGATTGCAAATAATGCTCTTGGCAAAATTAATTATGATGAGAAGTTTATTAAACAAGGTATTTTGAGTACTCCGTTTACTACAACAGCCGGCTCAATAATGTTTTCAAATAAGTCAATAGATTTAGAAGGTTATGTCCAGGGTGGAACTACAACCCGGCAAACTGGTGCAGTGTCACAAGCTGCAGGAACTTCAGGCGATGCAGTAACACAATCTACAACTTCACAAACTACTGAAAAACAGCCAGAGGAAGCACTTATAGAGGAAGGAAAAGACAGCGGGGTTCAGACTATACAGATTCAGCCACGGGGTGGAAAGCCTTCTGAGGAAGAGTTGATAGATTTGTTTTAGATTGTCCCGATCATTCCGCCAGCTACTGTTAAAACCTGCCCTGTTACAAAGGAAGCCAGATCAGATGCAAAAAATAAAACTACTTTAGCTATATCTTCAGGCTGCCCAAGTCCTCTGGCTAAGCCTGTTTGCTTCTGCATCATATCAATCATTTGTTTTTGTTCTTCTGGTATACCAAAATCTTCACCCCGCCCATTCTGTGGGCGAGGCTCGCCCGCCTCGCCGAGACGTCGAGTCGAGGCTGGGCCTTCGGCGGCTGGTTTTCTAACCTGAGTAAGCCTTGTTTCTATGTACCCCGGTGCCACTGCATTACACGTAATATTAAATCTTGCCCATTCTTTAGCTACTGTTTTTGTAAGCCCTTCAATGCCAGCCTTACTGGCAGCATAATTTGCCTGACCGATATTTCCACCAGCTGATATGGAAGAAATATTAATTATTGATCTTGTTTTAATTTTTCCTGACTTTGATTCTTCTTTAGCTCTGTCTCTCATATATGGACTTGCTGCCTGAATACAAAGAAAAGTCCCGGTCAAATTTACATTTAAAATAAAGTTCCAGTCTTCAAGTGTCATAGTATGAAGAATCTTGTCTTTTGTTATTCCTGCAATATTTGCTAAAATATCAATAGAACCATTAGACATCCCATGGTATGTCTCTACGGCAGCTTTCATTACAGCTTCACAATCTTCTTTTTTTGTAACGTTACAAACTACACCCTCAGCAATTCCACCATTTGATTTTATTTTTGATACAGTCTCATCCAGAGGTTTTTTATCAAGATCACATAAAAGAAGTTTTGCCCCTTCAGAAGCAAATAAAAAAGCAGTAGCCTGCCCAATTCCACGACCTGCACCTGTAATTACTGTTACTTTGTTTTTTAATAAATTTGACATTTTGATTTATTATATAATGCCTTAACACCTGGAATTAATATTTATTTTAAAATATATCATAAAGGAAATAAAATCGTGGCAAAATCAAAGGAAGAAATTAAAAAGGAAATTAACGATAATCTTTTAAAAAGAATAATTGAACCTATTGCTCCTACTGTCGAACTTATTCAACGGACAGAAAATATGAAATATCTCATATGGAGAGCGGCAAGAATTTGTTATTCCACAAAAAGCATATCCGAGCTTGAACAAGAGTGGAAAGAAACCCCTGATGAAAAAAGAACAGGGCTTATAAGCGGATTAATTGAAAGAGGACACAGAACTACTTACAGCCATACTACCTTTAGCTATGTAATTGTTTGCTCAAGAGTCGTAAGTCATCAGATTGTAAGACATCAGGTAGGGGTGACAATAGATCAGGAATCCCAGAGATATGTCCCTTATGAGACAGGATTTAGATATATTCAACCAGAAGGTGTAGATGATAACATCTTTAAAAAACTCATGGAAAATGCCCATGATCAATACATGAAACTATATAAAGAATATAGATTGAGCGGTTTGGGTAAAAGAGAATCAGCAGAGCTTGCACGCTATGTCCTGCCATCTGCAATTTCTACCAGAATGATCTGTACTATTTCTCTTGCAGCATTAATCCACTTGAATAATGTTCGTGTTCGGGGAGATACAGGCAGGCCACAGGGAGAAACTCAGGGAGTTAGCAAAGAAATGGTAAGACTTGCTGTTGAAGCTGAGCCATGGCTAAAGCCTGCATTCGAAAAAAAGAAAAAAGTAGCTGGCTTGTCTGAACCTATAATACAAAAATGACTACATCATCTTCAGTAATGAATAAAATATCCCAGGTTTCATTGTTCCAGGAGCTGGGTCCTGCTGAGCTGGAGGAAATTGCACTTATGTGCACAAGAAAAAAATATCCTCCTGGTGCCACAATCATCCTTACAGAAGATGAAGAGCACTCTTTTTATATAATAAGTCAGGGAACAGTAGCAATAAAAGCAATTGATCCTACAATGAGGGAAAAAATATTAGCTTACCTGGAGCCGGGGGATTTTTTTGGTGAAATTGCTGCCATTGATGCTGAACCGCGATCAGCCGATGTTGTAGCGTGTAATGACGAAGTAGAAGTTCTGTTTTTTTCACAAAAAGATTTTTTGAGTTTATTACAAAATTATCCTTCAGTTCATCTTTCATTAAGCAGAGAGTTTTGTCGAAGGCTCAGACTTTTAAATCACAGATTAACCAGTGTTTCACTTCCTGCCAGTGCAAGAGTTGCAAGAGCTTTAATACTTATTGCTAATGAGCATGGAAAAATGACAAAAGATGGTTTACTTCTGCCTAAATTAACCCAGACAGATATTGGTAAAATGTCTGACTCACCACGTGAGACAGTAAACAGGGCTTTCAGCGAGCTTAAGGATTTAGGCTTAATCATTCCTACAGAATCAAAGCAGGTTTTAATTCCAAGCAAAGAAAAGCTTGAAGAGTGGATAAAATCCAAATCTGGTTTAACTACTCAAAAATTCTAATTTGACTTTTTGTTTTTTTGATCCTTTTGCTAAGTTTTGATTTTATAACCCAAATTCCCTGTGCTCGTACAATTTGTTTTTTATCTTTCGTTTCAACACTGCCTTCTACAAATGCCAGTGTGTTTCCTCTTCTAATTAACCTTCCATGTGCAAAAAGCGTGTTTGCAGGAAATGCAGGACTTAAAAAATAAACATTTAACTCAGCTGTTACACACCATTCATCTTTTTGCAAGGAATTAGTTAAAGAACTTGCCAGTGCAATATCACAAAGTGATGCTAATACTCCGCCGTGCACAATTCCGCCACAATTTAAATGTTCAGGTTTTACTTTTAGTTTAAACTTGCAATAACCTTTTTTAGAAATTACTGGTATTACACCTAATTTTTTATCAAATGTCTTAGTCATAGCTTAATTTTACATTTTATATTTTCAAAATAACATCTTTCGGGTATTATGTTTACAAAGAAGGAGATTCTTAATTATGGCAAAAAGATTATTTACATCGGAGTCTGTAACTGAAGGGCATCCGGATAAATTGTGCGATCAGATTTCTGATGCAGTATTGGATGCAGCTTTAAATAGCGATCCAAAAAGTCGTGTAGCATGTGAAACTTATGCTACTACAGGCTTAGTAGTTATTGGCGGTGAAATTACTTCCAGAACACAAATTGACTATGATACCCTAGCCAGAAAAACGATAGAAGAAATTGGCTATGCTGGTCCTGATTCAGGTGGATTTGATGCACACACCTGTGGAATTCTTGTCTGTGTAAAAGGGCAGTCTCCTGATATTGCACAAGGTGTGTCTACGGCTAAAGAACACAGAGATGAAGATTCAAACGATGAAATAGATAAGCTTGGCGCAGGTGATCAGGGTTTAATGTTTGGATTTGCATGTGATGAAACTCCTGAACTTATGCCGCTTCCAATAAGTCTTGCCCAGAGGCTTGCATTAAAACTATCACAGGTCAGAAAAAGCGGTATTCTTCCTTATCTCAGACCAGATGGTAAGACACAGGTTACCGTTGAATACGATGAAAAAGGTGTACCAAAAAGGATTGATACTCTTGTAATTTCCACTCAACATGCTGCAAAAATAAACGGGAAAACAGATAATCTGGATCTTCAAAAGTTTATTGAAGCTGATATGAAAGAGTTTGTAATTAAACCTGTAGTTGATTCACTAGGACATCTCATCGATAAAGATACAAAATACTTTATTAATCCTTCCGGACGTTTTGTAATTGGCGGACCTCAGGGAGATGCAGGATTAACCGGAAGAAAGATCATTGTAGATACTTATGGTGGTTATGCACGCCATGGCGGCGGTGCTTTTTCAGGAAAAGATCCTACAAAAGTAGACAGATCGGCCTGTTATGCAGCTCGTTACATTGCAAAAAATATTGTCGGGGCAGAATTAGCAAAACAATGTGAAGTCCAGGTTTCATATGCCATTGGTGTAGCAAAACCTATATCTGTCAGTGTTTCTACTTTTGGTACAGGAAAGATTAAAGATGCTGCTCTTGGCGACATTATAAATCAGATCTTTGACTTAAGGCCGCTTGCAATTATTAAAAAGCTTAATCTGCAAAACCTGCCAAAATTAAATAAAGGAGTCTTTTATAGAAATATTGCCAGCTATGGACACTTTGGAAGACCTGACCTGAAGCTCCCCTGGGAAGAGCTTGACAAAATTAAGGAACTGCAGAAAGCTGCTAACGGAGCTTTTGCTGCTGCTTAGATTTATCTATTAAGTTAATGTTAATTTTTTTAGAGATTTTTATTTTATCCTGGTAAAATAAAAAGTCATTATGGTTGCTATACAAGGTACAAAGCTTTATATTAATGATACTTCAGCTGCTCCTTTGTCATCTGCGCCGGTAGCAAGCCCTATAAAAAAGCAACCATCTGATATAAATTGGCCTGATATAGGAAATAAAATTTTAACCTCTGTTAATTACCGTCGTAATACCGAAGATGCAAAAGAACTATTTATTCAAGCACTTCAAAACAAAGGATTTTCTAAGGGAGATATAGAACTTGCACAAAAAAGAGAAAATATACTTTCACAAGTAGGAGAATTATTACATCTTGAACCAGCTGGAATAAAAAGGATCTTAGATAATTTATTCCCGGAAAATGTTAGGGCACAAATAAACAATACAAAACAAGATGCATTTGCTTTAGATCCTGCAGGTTCTGTTCTTTCTGAATCAGAAAGAGCTTATAGACTAAGAGTGGCTAGTAGAAAAACTCATCATGGTGATAATGAAAATACAGAGTCTTACTAAACTATTACAGAATAATTACAACAATCTTTCTTTATAAACCATAAAATAATTTTTACAAATTAGATTTATACTATTCACCACAAAAATGCGCCTGGAACCTACAAGGTCTACTACTCATATAGGAATAGTTCCTAAAGTTTCAGCACCAGCTGAAACTCCTGTCTCAATTTCGATAAATCAAGCTCCAAATCCACTCCCGGATGCTGCACTTCAAAGGACGACTACAAACCCGGATTTTCTGGTATCCCTTCCAGACAAGTGTCTTGCTGACATATTTGAAAGTAAAACAAAATTAAATCCAAAAGGAAGTTTTGTAATTCTTGTAACAGGGCCATTTGGCGCAGGGAAAGATACTCTTACAGGAAAGGTTGTGGAGTATGCAGGAGATTCTTTCGGGATTGAACAACCTGTCAGATATACATCAAGAGAAATGAGAGTGAATGAAAAAAATGGCAAAGAATATTATTTCGTAAATAGAGAAGAATTTGAAAAAATGGCTGCTGATGATGTGTTTCTTCTCTGGGGAAACCTGACAGATAATTATTATGGAACATCTTCAAAGAGCCTGCAAAATGTTTTTGACAGAGGAAAGATTCCTCTGATGATTCAGGGGATAAGTGAAACTGGTCCGATGAAAAAAGCTCTCAATGATAGAAAAATCCCATACATAGAAATTTTTATTTCTCCACTTAATAGAGAAGAATTAAATATCCCGGGAGGAATTGATAAAGCATTGGAAATTCTTGAAAAGAGAATGGGGATAGCAGGAAGAAATAACATGCAGGGAAGACTCGAGTTATCAAAAGCAATGCTTAAGGGTATTTCAAAGGATACCATAGTAATTTCTAATTCTAACGGAGATTTAGATAATGCGGTGTTAGATTTTTTAAAAGTTATTGCAGCAAAAAAAGAGGAGCTTGCCTCTAATCTCAGTGCTTGAAATATTTATTGGTTTAGTATGAACCTTAAACCACTTAAGCTTTTTTACTTTCGGTAATTTTATTTTTTTTGAATGTCTTGGTAAAACTAAAAACGTAACCAGTTTTGCTAATTTGTTTGCTTTATTCCATGTATGCAATTTTTCAAATTCATCCTGGCCGATTAGAAAGAAAAGTTTTACGTCATTGCTCTGCAATGACAGAATTGTGTCGATTGTATAAGCCGGTTTCTTTTTTTTGATCTCAATATCTAAAACCTTAAAATATTTTTTTCCTTTAAGTGCTTTCTTTATAAGTTTATACCTGGTCTTTGCCGGTAATAAATCCTTTTTTTGCTTGTGAGATGGAATCCCGCAGGGGATAAAATAAATACAGGAAAGTTTATATTCTTTTCTGGCTGCTTCTGCCATCTTAAGATGCCCGTGGTGAACAGGATTAAATGTGCCGCCGAAGATGCCGATACGTTTCAATTGTTCTATCCTCTTATTTGACCTTCACCATTAATTAAATATTTATACGTAACCAGCTGTTCCAGTGCTATTGGTCCGCGTGCATGCAATTTTTGTGTAGAGATTCCGATTTCAGCACCAAAGCCAAATTCCTCACCGTCAGTAAAACGTGTGCTGGCATTTACATAGACACAAGCTGCATCTACTTCTTCCTGAAATCTTTTAGCATGGGCTTTATTTTCTGTGATTATAGACTCAGAATGTTTTGTGCCATATTTATTTATGTGGTTAATGGCTTCATCTAGTGAATCTACTATTTTTATAGCTATTTTTAAATCCAGATATTCCTTATGCCAGTCATCTTCTGTAGCTGGTTTTACATTTGAAATAATTTTTTGAGTTCTGTCACAAGCAAAGATTTCTACATTTTTTGATTTCAAAACATCTTCCAGTCTTGGTAAAAAATCTTTTGCAATATTTTTATGTACTAAAATTGTTTCAATGGCATTACAAACTCCGGGTCTTTGAGTTTTTGCATTTATTGAAATATCCAGAGCTTTTTTCTCTTCTGCACTTTCATCTATAAACAAATGGCATGTTCCACCACCAGCACCAATAACAGGGATTTTAGAGTGTTTAAGCACAAAGTTTTTTAAATCTTCCCCGCCTCTTGGAATTACAAGATCGACATATTCTTTTGCTTCAAGAATTTTGATTGTTTCATCTCGATTTTTTGCAGCAATGAATTGAACAATGTTTGGATCAAAACTTTTCAGTGCCTTATGAATCACATCCACAATCGCCTGATTTGAATACGTAGCATGCTGGCTGCCACGTAAAATAACTGCATTACCTGATTTTAATGCCAGTGAAATCGCATCAGTAGTAACATTTGGCCTTGCTTCATAAATTATACATATGACTCCAAGCGGAACTGAGATCTGTTTTATATTCATTCCGTTTGGGTGTTTCCATGTCTTTAAAACTTTTCCAAGCGGATCTGGCTGGAAAATTACTTTTTTTATACTTTCTGTCATGCCAGAAAGTCTTTTTTCATTTAATAAAAGCCTGTCCAGAAGAGCATTTGATAGATTATTTTTTTTACCCTCTTCAATATCTTTTTTATTTTTGGCTAATATCTGATCTTTTGCCAGAAGCAATTCTTTGCTTATAAGTTCCAGTGCTTCATTTCTTTCTTTGTTTGAAGATTTAGCTAACTTTCCGGATGCAGATTTGGCAGATTTTAACTGATTAATTGTATCCATGAGAATATTATAATTTATATACCTTTATTACCGGTCCACTTCTTTCTCTTTGCCATAAAGTGAGAAGCGGTGAATAAAGCTCTTCAATTAACAAGCCATTTGTATTTTTATCGGATTCTTTCAGATACGGATTAAAAACAATTTCTGGTTTTAATTTAAGTATTTTTTTATAATATTTTTTTCCTGATTTATTCCCGGATTGTCTTAATACCTGCTCATAATCAATATTGTTAATTACTACATAATCAACTTTCTTTCTTAAGATTTTAAACCAGTCTTTTTTTTCTAATAATTTTAAGCTGACCGGGAATCTTTGCCTGCTTATTAATACCTCCGGTTCAGCTCCAAGATATTTTAACTCCTGTTTATCATAAGCATCATACCAGTTTGGCTGAATACTGTTTTTATCCCAGGCAATTTTAAAATTATCAGATGTATTTTCTTTTATCCATTCGGTAGCAATTATTCTTGTGTCAGGAAGGCTGATTATCTTATTGTACTTTAGGGTGTATTTTAAGGGAAGCCAGAATAAAAACAAGAGGAGTAATATAAAAATAAATTTTTTACTATCAGTATTTGCTCTTTTATAAACCGAATTAAAAAATAATCCGGCAGAAATACAAAAATATGGAATAATCAATACTGTAAATTCAGCTTTTGTAAAATGTAAAAAACCTAAAACTCCAATGCACAAAACGGGAAGTGAAAATAATATTTTCATCAAATTTAAATCATAATCTTTTCTGTACTTAAGAAGCCATAAAAAACCAAAATAAGCTACAGGGCCTGTTCCCATAAGTAAGAAACTAAAAATATACAAGAAGTAGGAACTTGAATAATAGTTATAATAGCCCGCAAGATAATTTTTAAATAAAGTAAAGAGTAAGCCAGGCAAATGCAGCAGGTAAGGCAGCTTTAGCAATAAAGCAACAATAATGAGTTTAATAAATAAAGGTTTAAATTGTAAATAAGATTTTTCCTGTAATAAAACAAAAAGAACAGGAATTATACTGACTATTCCTATCGGGTGTATTAAAAAACTTAAAAAGGAAAAAATTGCGCTTAGAGTAATATCTTTGTTTGAGATCTTTGCTTTAACTATAAAAAAAACAGATAACAAACAAAAAAAGATTACCGCACCAAACGGTACAAATATCTGGGAAAATTTAACATGCAGTACTGAGACTGCCAGAAGCCCGCTTGCAATAACAGCAACAAATGAATTAAATCTTAATCCAAGAAAATAAACTACAATCACTGTTCCGACTCCGAATAATATACTGAAAAATCTAAGTGGTGTAAATAAAGCACCAGCATTAATTTCCAGAAGATTAATAAGAGCAGGAAATTTGAAAACCTTAAAAATTCCAAGCAGCTTAATTAAATTCTCCGATTCTCCGGGATTTAAAATATACGGTAGTCCTGAGTTAACTCCCTGTAACCTTAAATAAAATGCAACGATTATAACTGCTAATAGTAACTTACTGCTTCTTAGTTCCAGCACTTTTAGGTTCTTCTTTTGATTTTGATTGAGCTCCTCCACATTCTTCATCAACAAATTCCTTCTCTTCTTTCACATATTCTTTTACATCTTCTGCATTTCCTTTTACTGTTGCGTTTGAAATCTTTGGAATATAATTTTCCAGTAAAGCTATTGCATCAGAATATAGTTTTGTAGCATATGGGCAGTTAGGTTCTCCAGCACCATCCAGGTGATTTCCCCCTTCAGCATATTTTAAGTAAGCATCAGCTATTTTCTGGTAAGCTATGATTTCAGGACAGGCACAGGTTTTTGAAAGAGTATTAATAGTATTAATAACATCTTTGGTAACTTTAATAGCACTGGGCCATTCATCTTCTTCCAGAGAGACATATGATTTTTGAATTGCATCTATTGCACCTTTCAGACAATCACAGATTCCACTTTTTGGGACAGGTTGAGAAGTAGCTTCCGGCTTTTTATCTGTACCTGCCGGCACTGCCTGAGGTGTCATTGCAGCAGGTGCAGTTTGTGCAGAAGAATAATTATTGATTGAAGAAACTAAGAATATTACTAAAACAATCAGTGCATTTTTTATGAATTTCATTTATTTTTTAACTCCTACTTTATAAGAATTTATACCATAACATACATATTCTTATCTATACTCTTCTGGTTTTACAGCTATCTGAATTACTTCACCTGATTCATGCATTTGAAAAGCACGCTTTAATTCTTGCAAGGGAAGCGTTTTTGAGATTATATTTTTTATTACACTTCTAATATAATTATCAGATAATAATCCTAAAGCTTTTTGTACATACTCCGGAGTATGGTGAAATACACCTATTAGCTTAAGTTCATCATAGTGGAGTTTATAAGTATCAAGCTCTACTTTAGTACCTTTTTTGCAGCCGCCAAAAAAGTTTACAAGTCCGCCCCGACCTGCTATCCTTGCAGCAAGCTCCCATGTTTCAGGAAACCCTGCTGCTTCTATAACTACCTCAGGGCCATAATTATTTGTTAGAGAATTTATCTTTTTAATTAGTTCTCCTTCATCAGGAAAATCCTTTATATTCAAAACAAAATCAGCACCGATTTTTTCTGAAATATTTAGTTTATATGGATTTCTCCCGATTGAAATTACTTTGACCTTATTTAATTTTGCAAGTGCTATAAATAAAAGTCCTATTGATCCTGTACCAATAACACAAAGAGTTTTATCTTTTGTAATTTCAGATCTTTCATATCCGTGCAGTACTACTGCCAGGCTCTCAAGTATTGAAGCAGTTTCAAGATCGATATTTTCAGGGATTATATAAGTATTATATTTTACAATCCTCTCAGGAATACTTACATATTCAGCATAAGCCCCATTTAAAAACTCTATATTTTCACAGAGATTAAATCTTTTTTTCTTACAAAAATTACATTCAAGACATGGAGCCGAGTTCAGTGAAACTACTTTTTGACCACATGAAAACTTTTTTATATTTTTTCCGGTCATTACAATTTCTCCTGAAAACTGATGTCCGAAAAGAGAAGGTATTTTTTTAATTAAAACAGGATGTCCTCTTTTAAAAGTTTTTAAATCTGTACCGCCTGTTAGTACAGTATCTACCTTTACAAGAATTTCATTTTCATTGATTTTTGGAACTGGGATTTTTTCATACCGGATATCTCCGGGGCCATAAAACAAGCAGGCATACATTGTTTCAGAAACTTTCTCTGGGTCATCTGATAGTTTTTCTTCCAAATCCCGGATACTCAATGTCATATATTAAGAATATAGCAAGAATTACAAGGATTTAACAGAACACTTATTTGTAAAAGTTTAGATTTAACTTTACAGACGTTGTAAGTGATTGTGAGGAGCGATAGCGACGAACAACCAAAGAGCAATATTGTCATTGCGAGGGGGCTTTAACCCGAAGCAATCTAACATGGCAGCTATCGTATAATACCAATATCATATGGAAGAATATCGTTACTTTATCTATATCCTTTCAAATCAATCTCGAACTGTATTTTATACAGGTGTTACAAATGACTTAACAAAAAGAGTTAATGAACATAGAAATAATTTAACAAAAGGATTTACTTCTAAATATAATATTAAAGACCTTCTTTACTATGAAATTTTCAGAGATATTAATTTAGCTATTGCTAGAGAAAAACAAATAAAAGGGGGTTCAAGAAAGAAAAAGCTTGAACTTATAGAATCAATGAATAAAGATATGGAAGATTTATATTTGAAATGTAAAAAGTCAGATTTATAAAAGCGGCCTTATTTACATTTACTTTGGTGTAAGATTGCTTCAGGTCTTGCAGACCTTCGCAATGACAAAATTGATGTGATGTTGCTCGTCCGCCTCAAGCGGACTCGCAACACGGACACTGTCTGTCTGATCAAATCTAGATTTTTATATCTTATTTGCATTTTGATTTATTTACCATTATTCCTTTTAACAATTTACAACCCTCATTGGTTTCTATACCATATGTCCCTTCAGGATATGCACAGCATATTTCAAAATCATCATCTTTTTCTTTTTTGAACTTACATATCTTGCTGTCAATTTCAATTCCGCCAGCTCTACGACAATTCTGGAAATTAATTTTTTTAACCTCTCTGTCTGCAGTTTCACAACATATTATTTTTAAATTTCTTTCACAACTTTTCATACTAACTGCCTCTAATCCAAGTCTTTCACACTGCTGCCTGACTTCATAGTGAACATCGTTATTTTGATCTTTACAGCAGATCTTTTTATTTGCTATAAGGCATTGTTCAAAAGGAATTTCCTTTCCTCCTACTGTTAAACAAAAAGCTCTTGATTTTATCTCAAGGCGTTCATTAAACACTTCACAACAAATCCCGCTCTTTTGAATATCTCCTGCTTGAGTCCTGCTTAAAAGACACATTAGAAACAAAGTTAAAATTATGCTTTTTCTCATAAAAGATTTAATCCTTTTATAATACTTTAAACTCCTTCAGTTTTTTCTTAAACTCTTTGGTATGCCCCCACGGCTGTTTATTTACATAGAGCCAGAAGTGAACCATTTCATGATAGAGCACCCGTGCAATATCTTTGGGCTCAGCACAGAGTTGTTTTGAAAGCCTTATAAACGGTCGCTTGTGTGGCAATGCAATAAAATCCCCAAATTGTTTAAAGTATTTCCCATGCCCAAACGTTTCGCTCCATAAGATTCTTACGTAAGGAAGTTTACCTTCAAAGTATTGTTTGTTTAACTTGTCAAAAATTTCGTAAATTAATTCATCCTGAATATGTTTTGGCATATCATCATCATAATATACCGTACAATTAATAAGAAATGAATCCATTTCAAAATGAAAAAATATTAATCAGTTTCCCTGCAAAAACCAAAAATGCAATCCAGTTGGCATGTGCATTTCCAAATATCTATACTGTCGGAATGGCAAGTCTGGGTTTTCAAACTGCCTGGAAATTGTTTAATCAAAATCCGGCTTTAAATGTATCCAGATGGTTTATGGATATTCAGGAAAAATCAAATTCTGCGCCAGATTACATAGGTTTCTCATTTAGCTGGGAACTGGATTATAAAAATATTTTTTCAATGCTGGAAAAAAACAATATCCCTCTTCGTGCTAATGAAAGAGGCACAAACGATCCAATTGTTTTTTGTGGCGGGCAAGTGCCAAATGCAAACCCCGGGCCATTTTGTGAAAACTTTGATTTTTTTCTAATTGGAGATCTGGAAATTGTTGCCCGGGGATTAACAAATAAAATAATTGAAATAAAAAATTTAACCAGAGAAGAAAAATTAAATGAATTATCAAAATTACCCGGAGTTTATGTGCCGCATTGTATGGATATGCCATGGCATGCCTCAGCAAAAAAACAAACTACGCCGGGTAATTTAACCTCTTCGTCTATTCTTACACCTGATTCTGTATGGCCTGATACATTTATTATAGAAGTAGTAAGAAGCTGTCCTGAGCTGTGTCGGTTTTGCCTGGCTAGTTATAATTCTCTTCCTTTTAGAACACCAGATGTAAAGGATTCTCTGATTCCAACAATTGATTTTGGATTAAAACATACAAATAAAATCGGACTCCTGGGTGCATCTGTAACACAACATCCGGAATTCGAAGAATTACTGGAACACCTTTTGTCAAAGAGCGTGGAGATTTGCCATAGCAAATCTTTACAGGTTCAAATCGCATCTGTTCGTGCAGATTCAGTTACAAAAAAAACTGCAGACGGATTACTTAAGCTTGGAAGTAAATCGCTGACAATGGCTGTAGAAACCGGTTCAGCAAGGCTTCGCAATGTAATAAATAAAAAAGTTAGTAATGAAACTATAATTAAATCAATTGAAACTATTTACAATAGTGGATTTAATTCAATCAAACTTTACGGCATGGCCGGACTTCCGTCTGAGACAGAAAATGATTTAAACGAAACCATAAAATTGCTAAGTGAAATTAAAACGAGAAATAAGGGTAAAAAACTTTCCTGGGGTTGCTCTGTATTTGTACCAAAAGCACAGACTCCTTTTCAATATTTTGGTGTGGATAAAGGTGCTCGTAAAAAATTAAAATATCTTTCAAAAGAATTACATAAAATCGGTGTTGACTTCAGGCCTGAAAGCTACGAATGGTCGCTTATTCAGGCTCTCATTTCACGCGGAGACAGAAGTGTAAATAAAATTCTTGAAGATGCTTACAGATACGGAGGTACGCTGGGCAGTTTTAAAAAAGCAATGAAGGGAAATAAAAATATTGATTGTGATAATTTTATTTTTAAAGAGTGGGACAGAAGCATAAAATTGCCATGGGAAAATATTCAGGGACATTTGAAAAAGGAGATTATCAGCAAACATGCAGAAGTATTACTTTAAAAGCAGCAACAATTGTGTAGGGTATAATCAAATACCCGAAGCAATTTACGGAGCGTTATATAAATGTTCAACCAACTCACAGACAAATTCCAAAACATTTTTAAAATCCTCCGCAGTCAGTCCAGGATTACCGAAGAAAACATTAACACTGCTATCCGTGAGATAAAAAGAGCATTAATAGATGCTGATGTAAGTCTACGAGCTATTAAAACCTTTACAAATAAAGTTCACACAAAAGCGCTTGGGCAGGAAGTTTTAAAAGGTATTTCCCCGGAGCAACAATTTATAAAAATTGTTTCTGATGAATTAACAGCATTATTAACTCCAGCTGATGATAGGGGTATCCAGTCAAGTGTCTCTACAGGAGTAATATTAATGCTTGGTTTGCAGGGAGCCGGTAAAACAACCACTTGCGCTAAACTTGCAAAGCTTTTAAAGAAAAAAGGTAAGAATCCGTTGCTTGTTCCTCTGGATCTAAAAAGACCGGCAGCAATTGAACAATTAAAAATATTAGGGGAGCAGGCAGGTGTAGAGATATATAACGTAACGACTTCTGTAGAAACGTCCCGCGAAGCATTTCTGCTTGCGCAACACGCGATCAACTACGCAAAGCATAATAATCATGATGTCATCATTCTCGACAGTGCAGGAAGATTACAGATAGATACAGAAATGATGGCTGAACTTTTACTAATCGATCAGATTATTCAGCCAGCAGAAAAGCTTTTAGTCATAGACTCTATGATTGGACAGGAAGCAGCAAATATAGCAGCAGCATTTAATACTCAAATTGGAATTACAGGAATTATTCTAACTAAGCTCGATGGCGATGCCCGTGGCGGTGCTGCACTATCTGTAGTAGAAGAAATACAAAAGCCAATTAAATTAATTAGTATGGGTGAAAAATCAGATGACCTTCAGGAGTTTTATCCTGAGCGCATGGCAGGAAGAATACTTGGAATGGGAGATGTCTTAACTTTAGTCGAACAAGCACAGGAAAAAATTCAGGAAGATGAGGCAGAGGCGCTCCAACGGAGCCTCTCTGCCGATTTTAACTTTGAATCATTTTTACAAATGCAGGGCACAATGAGTAAGTTTGGAAACTTTTCAAACATCTTTAATATGATGGGTATGCAGGGAATGCTTGGACAATTCGGTGTAAACCTAAACAGAGAAACTCAGGAAAAAATGCTCTCTGAAGGTGAAGTTAAAATGAAAAAATTTAAATCTGCCATAGAAAGTATGACAAAAGAAGAAAGAATAAAGCCAAGGATTTTAACTCCAGGCAGAATAAGAAGAATAGCCAGAGGTTCAGGACAGAAAGAAAGAGATATCGATAAACTCGTTAACGAATTTAATAAAATGAAAAAAGTAATGGATAACATTAAACCCCTTATGGGAATGATGCAGGGAGACAATATGTCACAGGATTTGTTTAAATCCCTTAACCCAAACAAACCTCCCGGACTACAAGGCAGAAACACTGCGGCAGGGCGTCTCTACAAGGGCTTTAAACCAAAGAAAAATAAATAGAAGATTAAAATTTCCTTATGAAACTGGTTAAGGAAAGCTATTTATTGCTAGTATCGAATCGAGAACTATAACCTGAAGATTAAGATAAAAAGTATGTCTCAAATTAAATTAACAGGAATACCTAATCACCTTCCTGAAAAACACAGAGAGGTTGCTGAATCTTTTTTTAAGTTACTTGACTGGAAGTCTAAGCGAATAATTGCAAATCACTATGGGCGTGATCATAATACTTTAATAGCAACAGTACGCAGAGCTAACGGGAAAGAAGAAATTGTTCCTTTCCTGTTTAGAGAAAATACTTTAAAGTCTCCTAAAATTGAGAAATACAATAAAAGAGATCTTGCATTAGTACAGCTTCTTGGCTGGCATATTTTCTCCAAAGGAACATATGGAAACTTCTTATATAATCCAAATTTTAGCTATACCTTAAGCGATGAAAATATTCTGGAAAGTGCCAGAAGAAATGACATAGAACACTTAAATGGAAACTGTATTTTAGCTCTTAAAAGCCAGGGAGCAAAAGCAAATCCTGAAGAAACTCTGGATGGAAAAGAATCTACTTGCGATGGCTCTATGTTTCTGCTTTCACCATATTCTGCATCTAAAGGGAGTACAGCTTTCTTTTATAGAAGTAACCACAATTTTGCAGAACTTAGTGACGGTGCACAGTTTTTAGGCTGCACCAGAGCACAAGTCTATGGTTCCCCGGATTTAAGAGCCCTTTTAAGTAAAAATTTAAGAGTTACAGATTGCCCAAACACTGACATACTAACAACAGGTGATGATTCTCAAACATTGGTTTTCAATAACAAACCAGGTGAAACTATAGAACACGGTAATGAACTAAGCCTTCGTGCCAGACTTTGGAGATACTTATGGAGATGGGATAAACAAACAAACCATCAAATTAGAGCATTTTTAGAAGGGAAAAAATCCAGAGCAACTTCAGCTCCTTCAAATTCCAGTGTGCACAATCCGTTAGCTCCTAAAAGTAAATCTAAAAAACCATAAATGAGAATCAAAGATCCAATACAAGTACAAGGGAACTGTATTCCAGATAGTTATTATTCACTAAATAATCTAAGTGGAAAAATATTTACATCCCATATTAAAAAAGCTTACTTTAGTACATTAACCAGAAACGGCAGAGATCATTCAAGATTAGACAGATTTATAAGTGAAATTACTAAATTCTTAAAAGATGAAACCTTATTAAAATTTCATAAAGGAAATACAAACACACAATTTGAGACAATACTTGCTGCTTATCAGTATTTAACCCAGGCATATAATTTTAAGCCGAGTAACTCTGAAATTGATTACAAAAGAAAAACTATCCACTTAATATGGTCAACACTTCTTAAATTAAAAGCAGGTGAAAAAAGTATAAACAAGGATGCTCTTTTAGCTCTGGTAGAAAGAGTAAGGCCTGAAGAATCTGGCAAGGTAAAACAAACTCTTGAAAAAAATCCCTCACTTATAGTAAGGTTTGCTCTGTGGATTAGTAAAGAAGAAGCCCATTCTAAAATTTCATCGCCATCATTTTTGCAACCCAATTTATTTGACGGATCAGAAGCATAATAATAGGTTAATTTGTAAAAGTTTAGATTTAACTTTACGGACACTGTAAGCTTATGTATAACCTTATGGATTTGTTATTGCGATTGCTTTATATAAATTGCGAGTCCACCGAAGGTGGATGAGCAATTCAATCCAAAATTGTCATTGCGAGGGGGCTTTAACCCGAAGCAATCTCATACGGCATATATCGTATAATACCGAAACCCTACAGCGACCCTTATTCACATTTACTTGGGTGTAAGATTGCCGCGTCGTCACTTCGTTCCTCCTCGCAAAGACAAAATCAAAATTAAGTTGCTCGTCGCTAACGCTCCTCGCAACACTTACACTGTCTGTCAAATCAAATCTAGACTATTACAGTTAATTGTGTGGCAATGAAGTAATAAATCTTTTTGTAATTATCTGTGGTCTTGTAATTGCAGTACCAATTACCACCGCATGTGCTCCAATCTTAAAAGCTTCTTTAACATCTTCTAATTCCCAAATTCTTCCTTCTAAAATTACAGGCGTTGAGATTTCTTCAGTAAGTTCACTTAAGAGTTCAAAATCCGGTCCGTTATTGGCTTTGTATCTGGTTTCTTTTGTATAGCCGCTTAGAGTAGTAGAAATAATGTCAGCACCAAGTTCACTGGCATATATCCCTTCTTCGAAAGTTGATACATCTGCGATAATACTTCTCCCCTCTTCTTTTATGAGACTTATCTGATCCTTAAGAGATGAGTCATCTTCTCTTTTTCTGTTTGTCCCGTCTATAGCAATAAACTCAATCCCTGTTTTAAGAAGCTCTTTTAAATCTTTTAAAGTAGCTGTTATGTAAACCTTGTCCAGCCAGTTAATCGGTGTAGGTTCAAGTTTTGTAAGTCCGATAACCGGCACTGAAACATTTTTTTTTATGTGTTTTATATTATCAATGCCACAGAGCCTGAGTGCACCTGCCCCGCCATTAATAACTGACTGGCTCATTGCAAGTAAATATTCAGGTTTATTCAAAGGCTCATTCCCCTGAGCCTGAACTGAGACAATAAGTTTATTTTTCAGTCTGTCTGTCATATCATTGAGTATACTATAAAACAAAAATGAAACTATTTATAGTAAAAGACAAAAAAACCGGTGACAAAAAAGCTTTTGAAATTATAAAAAAGCAAATCCTACACAAGCCGGATTCATTGATTGGTTTAGCAGCCGGAAAAACTATAAACGGGTTATATAAACTGGTTTCACATGATGCCATGAAATACCCAAACACATGGAAAAGGATTAAGATCTTTCAGATTGATGAAAACTTTGGAATTAATTCAGACTCTGAGCTTAGTTTTAATCATCAGATTAAAAAAAAGTTAAAATCCCTCATTAAAAAATTGTCTCCCCTGAATATATTTTTAATAGAAGGAACTAAAAATCCAAAAAAAACTATTAGTGAAGGATACAGGTTTCTTAAAAAGAACGGCGGAATAGATCTTATTATCCTTGGAATAGGGACTGAATATGATCCACATATTGCTTATAACACAAGCGGCAGGTCATTATTAAATTCAAAAATGAGAGTGGTAGATTTACATCCGAAGGAAGCAGCCAAAGTAACGACACAGAAAGGCATTACCCTTGGCATTAAAGATATTCTTAATACAAAAAAGGTACTGCTGATGGCTTATGGAAAAGAAAAAGCAAAATCAGTTAAACTGGCTTTTAAAGGAAGAGTAGATACAAAAAGAGCTTCAGCAAGTGCTCTGCAATTACATAAAGATTTGAATATTGTAACTGATAAAGAAGCAGGAAAATTTCTACGTTATAATTAAAATTATGCCTACTCAAACTCCTCCTAAAACTCCTGAACCTGTTGTTTATGATCCCAGAAAACAGCTGGAGGGTTATCCGGATACACCGGAAGATAAAAACTTTGTACTAAAGGTAAAAAACGCCAGGCCAAAACTCTTCAGTGAGTCAAAATATGCAAACGTTATTAAGAAGCCGCTTACTGCTACAGAAAAAATTTGGTATGCACATCTGGATGCCGGAAATCCTGAAAAAAGGGGTTCAATTATTTATTTAAAGCCTGATCTTTTACTTATTCAGGATGCTACAGGAAAGTTACTTTTACTTCAGGCTGAACTTTTGTTTAAACTCCTGCAAAAAGATCAAACAGATATTTTAAGTGTTCTTTACTATGACCATAATATAAAAGTTGACTTTGGGATAGAGCAGGCAATTATCCAGGACAAAGAAGGAATTAAGTTTCTGGGTACCAGCTCCAGCAGGCGTGGAATTATTTTCTCACTTCCTGGAAATGGAATCTGTCACAGGGTAAGTGATGAATATTTTAATTTACCTGGCGGAGTTTTATTTGGATCTGATTCTCACACCCCGACAGGTGGTGGCATGGGAATGTTTGCACTTGGAAAGGGAGGATGGAGTATTGCAAAGTCACTTGTTGCGTCACTTCCTATGCCTGTAGACAGAAACCCAATAATTGGAGTTTACTTAAAGGGTTCCTTACCTGACGGCACTGAACCAAAACAAATTGTTCAGCTCTTAAACAGAGACATAATCAGGCTTTTTGGAAATGAAGGAAATGGAAGCTACATAGAATTTTTTGGTCCCGGGATACAGTCAGTATCAGTAGTCGGCAGAAGTTCTATTACAAACTCACTTGTAGACGGCGGAATGGGAACAGGATTATTCCCGCCTGATGAACAGGTGGCAAGATATCTTGAATCAAGAGAAAGAAAAGATTTAGGAAACTGGGTAAGAAAAAATTTAAAGGATTTAAATCCGGATGCTGAAGTTTTAAAAGATCCTCAAAAATATTATGATAAGGTCCTGGAATATGATTTATCAAAAGAACTGCATCCGGCTCTGGCAATGCCGGGAAATCCAAAAAATGTTTTTTACCTGGATGAAATTCCAAATGTAATAAAGTTTATCAATGATGAGATTTTAAACCGCCATGAGGATTTCTTAAAAGACGGAAAAATTGACAAAGAAAAGATTAGCTCTTTTATAGAAACATGTCCTGACCTGCCTTTACGGGCAACTCCTGTTGAAACTCTCATTAATTTTGCCATCCAGGAAATTGATGTGAAAAAATCGTATGACAAAAGGAAATTAAGTCTTGAAGTTTCAAGCGGGAGCATTGGTAGCTGTACCCACTCCGGAAAAGATGATATTGAAGCAGCAGTATGGGCAAACATTCAGCTTACTAAAAACAAAGCAAAAAGAGTTTCTCCCGTAAGTGTTACATATGGTTCCCGTGACGGCTGGTTATCTGTCCAGTCAAATAAAACAGTGCAGGAATTAATTAATCAGGGACATTTAATCCTGCTGGACAGTGCCTGCGGACCGTGCATAGGAATGGGTTTTGCCCCTGAAGTAAATACAGCAAGTGTTCGATCATTTAACAGAAATTTTATGGGACGAGCAGGAAATAAAGAAAAAATTGATCAGGTTTATCTGGCAAGTCCGGCTGTAGTAATCTATCTGGCAGCATGCGGAAAATTTGATGCTTATGATCCAAGCACCCGATCATTTATCACTAAGGATGATTCAGGCAGAGAAATCAAAATTAAGCTTTCAAACCCTGCTAATGAAGCTATGTTAACTGCTGTAGTTTCAAATGATTTTAATAATCCGGATGGCGAAAGGCCTGCTTTTATTTTGCCTGCTCCATCTGAACAGTCAAAAAATATAAAAGTCTTATATGACGGTGAAATTATTGCTGTATTGCCGGAAGATATGTATGATATTCCAAAAGATAAATTTGAAAATCTTCCTGTTTTAGTTTCTCTTGGCGATAATGTTACCACAGATGATCTTTCTGCAGCCGGCATAAAATACATCCCAAAGAGGGGAAATCTTTTAGAACTTGAACTTGGTTTTTTTGAAAGTATCTCTCTTAGAGAACAAAGAGATCCTCAGTACTATTACAATCTGGCCAAGGAATACAAAGTAAAAACAAATGGTTGCATAATGGTGGGTGGAAAGCTTTTTGGATCAGGATCTTCGCGTGAAGCAGCAGCATTTATCCCAAGACACTTAAGGACAAAAGTAGCCATTGCAGAAAGTTTTGCTCCGATTCACAGGGAAAATGCCATTGAGCAGGGACTTTTTTATCTGACATTTAAAGATCCAAATGACAGAGCTAAACTGGACAGAGAAGATTTAATTTCAATTTATGGATTAGATATGCTTAATGCTGATAAAAGAGATATAGAAGTTAAAGTAAAAAAGAAGAACGGAAAAGAATTTTCCATAACCTGCCAGCATGTTCTTGATACACCTTATAAAATAGAAGTTTTCAGAGCCGGCTCAGAACCTAATTTGGTTAAGAAAATTTTGATAGATCAATTTAAAGGGAATATTTCAGAGTTTATGAAATGGTTTAGTGAGAAGAACAGATTAACTCCTTAAATCCTTCATACAGCCCCCATACAATCATGTAAGAGAAAACTTATAATGCTATAGACAAACTCATACACTTCAGGTAAAATAGTCCCAATTATTATAAATAAGACTCAGATGTAATCTAAATGTAGTTATATCTTTGTATGTCCAGCTAAGGAGAAAACCATGGGAAGAATTGAAAAAGTTCTTAAAAGTCCTCATACAACAGGAGCAGGATGGGCAATCGTAGCAGCAGCAGCAGCACTAATAGGGGCCAGGCAAGGATCTGACTCATATACTGATGGAAAAGTACAGCAAGCAATAGATCCGCACACCACAAAAGTAGGAATGCTTGAAGGATGGGTTCAAAAATATCACAATACACAAAATAAAACTGCGGCTGGCTTCTTAGCTCAGCTAAAAGAAACCGAAGGAAGAGTTGCATCCCTGGAAGATAGTAATAAGGACTTAGGGAACAGAAATGAAGCTCTTGTCAATGAAAATGTGATAGCAAAAGGACAAATTCAAAATTTAGAACAGGAAATACAAAGTAGTAAAGTAAGAGATACAAAAAATATTGCTTTAGAAGAGAGTAAGAAAGCTGCACTGGCAATGGCTCCGTTTGCTACATCTGCTGTTAGAGGTCAATTTAGCGGGGGAACTGGTTTTTCTATACCACCAGTAACTGATAGAAATGATAACCTGCAATATTTACACATATCCTGTAAGCATGTAGTAGATGACATACTAATGGTTAATAATGTTACTGGAGAAGAGAAAGTGGTTAGCGGGGCGCTTACTCCAGATGAACATTTTGGTCTTACTCCTTATAGTGGCACCGACTTTGTCACTAACAAAGAAACTCTTGCAAAAACTGTTTTTAGAGATCCTGAGTTTGACATTGCAGCCTTTAATATAGAGGGGAAAAAAGATTTTCCTGTCTTGCCATTAAGAAATCTGGTCAGGCACCCGATAAGAGTCAATGAAGATGCATATCTTGTATGGAATGGGCCAGGTTATGCTGGTACTGTTACTAAGGTTGGGATAACACATACTGGCAGATGCTTTGCTGCAAATGCTTATAATATTTATGCAATCGAACTTACTGGTACTGTACCCGGGCATTCAGGAGGTCCTGTAATAACTCTAAGAGAAGAAGATGGAAAATATGTGGCAGAAGTAGCTGCTATAGTATATTCAGCAGATAAAAGAGGTGGCACTTGGCGTAGCTGGGCTCTGCCTGCTTTAGAATGTAAAAGGAGTCTGGAGAGACATGGATATAACATACTTGAAGCTGATGAAAGAAAATTCTTTTTCAATAAAGGCATGGCAAGAGTTCATGACTACACACTTCCAGCACCAGCGTTGTCCTCTCCCTTGACAGCCATTTTGCCTGCTTTTGCAAATCAATATCCTTATGAAGTACTAGGAGTAAGAGAGAAACCTCTTGCTGATCCGGTTCCTTCCTATAGACAAATAGAGTTTAACTCTGCAAAGTTAAGGTCAAAGCTAAAAGATGGTGGAATAGCCAAAAAATTAAATTAACTTAGCCAAAATTGCCGTTGATATAATTTCCTTTGCTGCCTTATATCCTGTTTCTATAACATCATCTATCTGCCAGTTTTTCAAATTAAAATCTAACGAGCCAATGTTCCAAACCGGAGGATTGACTACAAATAAATCGCCTCTCTGATTGCACTTCTTTTCAAATTCCCATCTTGCAATATCTTCCTGCACCCTTGCAAATGAATTTATTTCAAAACCTCTGATTATTTTTGATATTCTTCCGCCTTCTTTTTCCTTTAATCCTACATAACCTAAATTTATAGTCAGGGCAGGTAAAAAATTATTTTCAAAATCAAAAAATATCGGACAGTTGTTCCAGTGTCCGCCATCAAGATAGGTACAATTACCGACTTTGTGTTCTTTAAAAACCCCGCTGATGGCACATGAGGATGCAATTGAGTTTTTTAAATCAGTAATTTTTAACATGTCAGTGTACATAGCTTTTGTGCCACAGACAGGATTCCGTGTAGCCATAATGTGTAATTTACCGGATGCTTGTATGTCATTAAGTTCATCCGGGGAAAATTGTTTTTCTAGCCATTTCCCTAATTTTAAAGTACCTGGCATTACAAATAAGCATTCAAATTTATTCGGGACAAACCAGAAGGGAAAAAGCATTTTATGGATTTTTGCTTCTTTAAAAAGTTTTATTACTTTATCAGGATCTTTTTTTAAAAATACAAACGGTGCAATTAATGAGCCTCCTGACACACAAACTATTTCATTAAAGTTTATATTTTGTTCAAAACAATATTTATAAACCCCAAGATGAGCATAAGAACGCACTCCTCCACCAGATAAAACAAGGTTATATGTTCGCATGTAACCATTGTAAAGCATTTAAACCATACTGTTCAATTGAAATTATTTTCTTCTTTTGATTGCGCCCTTTAGTAATCTCAATATTTTTCTTTGGAATTTTTAATTTATCAGCTAAAAACCTTATTAATTCTTCATTTGCAGCATTATCAACTGGTGGCGATTTCAATTTGATTTTTAAAGAATCATTATAAATTCCGATGATTTCAGATTTTGAAGAACGGGGGACCACATAAATATTTATGGCTAATCTGTTTTTACTTTTCTTATACCAATTCATTTTGTTAGATGCACCGGTGGTGCGTCTCTACGGTCATTTTATTTTTTGAATGTTTATTTTCTCTTCTGCTATATTTTCTTCTTCAGATGTTTCACCTGAAATGTTCTGTGTGCGAATAACATCTGCACCTAGTGAAACAAGTTTTTCTGCAAATTTGTCATAGCCCCTGTCAATATGTTTTAATCCTGTAACCTCTGTTTTTCCATCAGCAATTAATCCGGCTACTACCAAAGCAGCTCCACCGCGAATATCCGGAGCAACAATCTTTGTACCACTTAACTTCTCAACTCCTTTTATAACAGCAACGTTATTGTTTACTTTAATCTCTGCACCCATTCTGACCAGTTCATTTACATGGGCATAACGCTCCTCGTAAATAGTTTCTTTGATTGTGCTTGTACCGTTTGCTACACTAAGCGGCACAGTAATTAATGCCTGAATATCTGTAGGAAATCCCGGATACCAGCCGGTATTAACATCTACAGCTGTTAATTTTTTATTTTTTATGCTGGCTTTTAAAATTTTTGAATCCTGTGCCTGAATTATTACGCCAGCTTCCTGAAGTTTACTTAAAGTAGCCTGCATATGCTCTGGATCTACATTTCTTAAAGTAATACTTCCACCAGTTGAAATGGCTGCTATTAAATAAGTACAGGCTTCAAGTCTGTCGCTGATTGCACTGTACTCTGTAGAGTGTAAATCTTTTTGCCTGACACCGCAAATTGAAATTTGATGTGTACCGGCTCCATGAATTTTTGCACCCATGGAGTTTAAAAAATTTGCCAGATCAACAATCTCAGGATCACAGGCAGCATTTTCAATTATGGTTTCACCTTCAGATAACACACTTGCCATCATTATATTTTCAGTAGCACCATTACTTGGCAAATCAAGATATATTCTTGTGCCGGCTAAGTGTGTAGCTGTAGCAATCATATAGCCTTGATCAAGTTTTACTTCAGCACCCAGCGCTCTTAATCCTTTTTCATGCAGATCAAGCCTTCTTGACCCAATCTGACAACCACCCGGCATGGCTACTTTTGCTTCTTTAAATCTTCCAAGCAAAGGTCCAAGAACATTAAAAGATGCTCTTAATTTATTTACTAACTCATGTGGAGCAAACGAGCCTGAAATATCTGAAGTGTCAATTTCTAAAACCTTTGATTTAAATTTTACTTTTGCACCTAAAAATTCCAGAACTTCAAGCATACTGTAAACATCAGCAAGGTTTGGAACATTTCTTATGCACAGTGGACCAGCAAATAACAGTGCTGCTGCCATTTGTTTTAATACAGCATTTTTAGCACCAGCTATTTCTATTTCGCCGGATAACTCCTTATCACCAGTTATGACTAATTTTTCCTGCATTGTTTTTATTTATATTTGCAAAAATTTAAGCTTAAATTTTTGCTCTCCTTCATGGTGCTTAAAATATTCCTCATCGGAACATTTTTCGCTTATCTGCATAATACCTATTAGATCCTCCTTCATAACACTGTATTTAAAACACAAATAGGAATTCTATCACTTATTTGCAAAATCTTTATACCCTTATCTTATAATAGTTTTATTAAGGCTATGTCATATAAAGACCTAAGAGCATTTCTAAAAAAACTTGAAGAAGCAGGAGAGCTGGCTAAAGTCAGCATACCGGTAAATCCCTATCTTGAAATTTCTGAAATTACAAATCGTGTCTCAAAAGGTCCTATAGAAAACAACAAAGCTTTATTATTTGAAAATATACCAGGGTATCAGATTCCACTTTTAATTAATACCCTGGGCTCATATAAAAGAATGAATCTTGCTTTGGGTGTTAATTCTTTTAAAGAGATAGGAGATCGGATTGAAAAGTTCCTGGATAAAAAAGTCCCGGATAGTCTTTCTGGGAAGCTTGGCATGATTCCGAAATTACTTGAAGCAGCATCCTTTCCGCCAAAAATAATAAATGATGCCCCCTGTCAGGAAGTAGTGATTACAAACCCAGGCGAACCAATGCTGGATAAACTGCCTATTATTACAGCATGGCCGCATGACGCGGCTCCATTTATAACTATGACTGCAGTTGTAACTAAAGATCCAAAAACAGGAACCAGAAATATAGGTATGTACCGCCTCCAAAAGCTGGACAATAGTACTACCTGCATGCACTGGCACAAACACCATGACGGAGCGCAGAATTATGTAGAAAATGTAAAATGTGGAATGACAAATGTAGAATGTAGAGCAAATATAACCGACAAATTAGGACAGGAAGTAGAAAGTATGGGAGCAGAGGAAAGCATTTCTAAGTCTAGTGTTTTACTTAAAGAAAAAACTCAGTCCTCACGCAAAATGGAAGTAGCTGTCGCTATAGGCTGTGATCCGGCTGTAATGTATGCAGCCAGTGCACCGCTTCCTCCAGGGATTGATGAGTTTATTTTTGCTGGGTTTTTAAGAGGTTCACCGGTTGAGCTGGTTAAGTGTAAAACAGTAGATCTGGAAGTACCTGCTAGTAGCGAAATTGTTTTAGAAGGTTATGTAGATCCAGATGAGCTAACTGTAGAAGGGCCGTTTGGAGATCATACAGGATTTTACAGCCCACCTGGAATGTTTCCAAAGTTTCACATCACTGCTATGACTCATAGAAAAGCTCCGGTTTATACTACTATCATAGTCGGAAAACCTCCCATGGAAGATTGTTATATGGGAAAAGCTACAGAACAAATATTTTTACCATTGATAAGAGTCTTTCTTCCTGAGGTTACAGATTTAAATCTTCCGCTTGAAGGTGCCTTTCATAACTGTGCCATAGTCAGCATAAAGAAAAAATATCCAGCCCATGCTAAAAAAGTCATGAACGCTATCTGGGGTATGGGACAGATGATGTTTACAAAGTACATCATTGTCTTAGATGAAGATATTGATGTTCATAATCTGTCTGAAGTAGCATTTCATGTTTTTGCAAATACTGACCCGAAGCGGGATTCTCTCATTAGTGAGGGGCCTGCAGATATTCTGGATCATGCACCTGATGTTATGGCTATTGTCGGGAAAATGGGACTGGATGCTACACGTAAATGGAAGTCAGAAGGCTATATGCGTGAATGGCCTCAGGAAATGGTTATGGATAAAACAATTCAGGAACTTGTAAAGGGCAAATGGAAAGGATATGGATTATAAATGTATTTCTTACTTCACCCGATCTCATCTCTAAATCATCTAATTGCACGCCTTATAACTGATCAGGTTTTATTTATAATTTCACTTATCTTTTTTATTATAATAGCTTTAAATTATAAAAAATCTTTTTGGCAAAGTCTTGATAACTCTGTAGCCAAATGGGCGACTGAACCCAGAGAAAGTTTAATCAGGAATATATCAGGCCATTTTGCACTTTTTGGGAATGCAGTGTTTCATATTTTATTTTCACTTGTACTTTTAGTTATTTTTTTTATTGTAAAGCATTCGACTTCCATAACTTTTGCAATTTTATTTACACTTATTTTTTCGTGGGCATTAAACAGGCTTATGAAACTGGTCTATAAAAGAACCAGGCCGGAGCATTTAAACAGTAATGTAAGAAAAAGGCTTAGCTATTGTTTCCCAAGCGGGCATGTTATGGCGAGTATTTCAATATATTTCTTTAGTGCAGTGCTGCTTCAGGGTTCTATACCATTTTTTCCATGGTACCTGATTTCATTTGTGATATCTTTTTTTATAATTATGTCCAGAATATATTTAAGTCATCACTACTTTACTGATGTTTTAGGTGGCATTGCAATGGGAATCTTTTGTTTAAATATTTCAATCTGGTTTTATTTTTTTGTGGGGCTAATGTAACAAATGCAAACAGAGACAGATACAGGAACATTAAAACTTGAAAAATACTGGATCTTGTTAAATTGAAGGTATGAGTGTAGCAGGGAAATGACCATTAAAACACAAGCAAAAGACCGGTTAATAGTAGCACTTGATACATCAAGTGAAAATGAGGCATTTGAGTTAATTAAAAAACTGTCTGGTAAAATCGGATATTTTAAAGTCGGACTGGAACTGTTTTCCTCTATGGGACCTAAAATCATTGATATTATAAAAGACAATGGAGATAAAGTTTTTTTTGACGGAAAGTTTTTAGACATCCCTAATACTGTGAGTAAAGCAATAGCAAATATAGTAAAACACAAAGTGGATATATTAAATGTTTATATGTCTGGTGGAGCAAATATGCTGCAAGAAGCTAAAAAATCTCTTGTTGAAACAGCAAAATCAAATAACCTGCCTTTGCCAAAACTGCTTGGTGTGACAGTTCTGACCAGTATGACCAGTGATGTTTTGGAAAATGATTTAAAAGTCCAGACACAGTTAAACGATTATGTTTTACATCTGGCAGAACTTGGTATAAAAAATGGATTAGATGGAATTATCTGCTCAGCCAATGAAGCAAAACTAATACGGGATAATATAAAAAATGATTTTTTAATAGTTACTCCCGGCATACGTCCTTCATGGGCACAAAACAACGATCAAAAAAGAATTGCTACACCAAAGGAAGCTATAAAAAATGGTGTTACACACATAGTGGTAGGCAGGCCTATTACGGGGGATAAAGATCCAGTAAGTGCTGCTGAAAAAATCTTAGAAGAAATTGAAGATGCAATACGGGTATAATAAATAAAGGAATCTACCGACGGAAGCTGCAAACTTGTTTTGCAGCATTATAAAAATGGCACAAGCAAAAGATTTATATGAACTGTTAGACATAAGCAGGGACGCTACTGAAGATGAGATTAAAAAAGCCTTCAGACAGCAAGCCAGGAAATTTCATCCTGACAATAAAGAAACAGGTAATGAAGAACATTTCAAGGAAATAAATCAGGCTTATGAAATCCTGAGCGATCCTCAAAAAAGAAATATTTACGATCAATACGGACTAAGCGGATTAAAAAGTGCTTATGGCAATGCCGAGGCATTTAATTTTGGATTTGGGGATTTAAGTGAAATTTTTTCCCAGTTTTTTGGAGAAACAAAAGTTCACAGAGCAGCGGGTCCTGAACGAGGGATGGATTTAAGATACGAACTTGAAACAGATTTTTTAGAAGCAATAAACGGCTGTACAAAAGAAATAACCGTTCAGTCACATGAAGACTGTAAAGTGTGCAAAGGTTCAGGAGCAAGACCAGGTTCAAAATTAAAAATTTGCAGAAGCTGTAATGGACTTGGTGAAGTAAGAAGAGTTCAGGAATCTTTTTTCGGGCATGTTACTCAAATAACCACATGCCCCAGCTGTCAGGGAAATGGGAAAATTGTAGAGCAGGAATGTACAGAATGTAAAGGAAAAGGACAGGAACTAACTAAAAAAACAATTGATGTAAAAGTCCCGTGCGGAGTGGATGATGGAGCCAGGCTGCGCTGGGGCGGAAAAGGAGAAGCCGGAAGAAAAGGCGGCCCACCGGGAGATTTGTATGTAATTATTCAGGTGAAAGAACATGAGATCTTTACAAGAGACGGACAAAATATAATTATCGAACAAAAAATTTCGTTTGCACAGGCAGCGCTTGGCGGAACTATAAAAGTGCCTTCTATAGAAGGTGAAAAACCGCTGCATATTCCAGGTGGCGTTCAGTCCGGAACAGTGCTTAAAATACCAGGTTTAGGGGTGCCAAAATTAAATAATCCGGCAAGACGTGGCGACCAGCTGATACAAATAACAGTAGAAACCCCAAATAAACTTTCTGGTGAAGAGCGTAAGATATTTGAACAATTAGCCAAAATACAAGAAGAAAAAGGTGGTAAAAAATTTGGGATTTTTTAAATATGTCTGTGTATTTCTCTTTTTCATTTCTTTAGTTCTTTGATAATATAATATCTGATGTTTAACAAAAGTAAAAAAATTATTGTTTGCTGCTTTTTTTTATTGGGGCTTTTATTCTATGTGTGCAATAGTTCATTTGCAAATATAGAAATTAAAAATAATCAAAAATCTGTTATATGGACCGGGACATTAAGTCTTCAGGATTTTTTTCTTTTACCGGATTATCTGGAAATAAAAAACAAATTAAAAGAGTATAAAACTGTTCTTGCTAAAGAGTATAAAGAGAATCCTTCAGTTTTTAGTACAGCTATTCAATACGGACTGCTTTTAGTAGATCTTGGCGAGCTTGAAAAAGCCAAACTTGTATGGGAAAAAGCCCTAAAAGATTTCCATGCAAATGAAGCCCCAAAAGCTTATAAAGCCTGGCTTGATGCAAGGTTAGGTAATTATCAGGCAGCAAAAGATGTCTGGTATCCCATTGCCAAAGGCAAAGTTGATGTCGGGATAGCAGGATACAGTGCAAGGATCTGGCTGTCTTATCATACTGATGCAGTGCTTGGACTTTATTTAATAAAGGACTTTTTGCCGGAAGACCAAAGAGAAGAAGTCTCTGAAGTTGTAGATTTAATAGCTGGAACCCTCCCGCAAAATCCAAAATTTGCAGCAGTTGTTATAAACGAATATCTTAAATCCGGGCAGCTTGAAAAAGCTGCAAAACTTCTGACTGGCGTCTTAAGCAGTAACCCTGATGACCCGGTTTTAATAACACTACTTGGAATTGCCAAGTTAATGACAAGCCATTATGATGAAGCACTTAAATTATTTGACAGAGCAAAAGAAATAAATCCAAATATTCTTACAAACCGTATTATGAGAGCAAGAGCGTTATTTGCTCTTAATAAGGAAAAAGAATCTTTTGAGGAACTTGATGAAGCTATGAAGCTAAACCCTGATTTAAATATTGCAGAGAATAAAAAGAAGAAATACCTTGCTGCAAAAAATTATATAGTTTCAAAGAAATTAAAGAAAGACAAAGAAATATAAAGATTTAAGTTATTTGGGAAACATACAGGTGATAACATATTGTCAAGTGTCTGAGGGCTTATTTGATTTGGTTATTGTTTCAAGCCATTAAATAGAATGAAAAATTACAAATTTATTTTTTTATTTCTTTTTCTTGTATTGCTTTCTCCGGGTAATTATTTACAGGGATTTGCAGTAGAATCAGATAAACCAGCAGGAAGAATTATAAGTCTCTCCGGAACTGTAACAGTTAATCAATCAGGAATAGTTACCCCTGCAAAACCTTTCCAGAGCCTGGATGTTGGAGATATAGTAACTACAGGGGCAGCTTCCAGAGCAGCAATTTTACTACGCGATGAAAGCCTTATTAAACTAAACGAAAACTCACAAATTACTATTAAAAATGTTCCAGCTGCCATAAAACCTGCTTCGACAGATGAAACTGAAAAGACTGAACTTGGCCAGGATATAGGTGAAATGTGGGTTAGAACAAAAGACAGAGTTGGTGAACTGGAAATAGATACAAAGTCAGGTTCTGCCGCTATCCGCGGAACAGAGTTTATTATCAGGGCAGATGAAAACAAAACTCTTTTAACGCTGGTTGACGGTCAGGCAGAATTATCCAACTCTCTTGGTACTATTTTAGTGGCCAAAAATGAGCAGGGAGAATCCACGCCGGGCTCTGCGCCGGTAAAAAGAGTTCTTACAATTGAAGAAACTGATAATGCAGTGCAATGGATATTTTACTGGCCGCAGAATTTGAAATTTAAGGAAAATGTTCAGGTCACAGATCTTGAAGTTCTTACTAAAAATTATAATGAAAATCCAAATGAGGCAGAACCCAAAACTCTTCTTGGTATTAAAAAATTGACCAGTGGTAAATATGAAGAAGCCCTTAAACTTTTTGATGAAGCAAATCAAACAGATCCAAATTCAGCTACAAATCATCTTATGAGAGCAAGAGCATTGTTTGTTTTGCACAGACAAAAAGAAGCCATTGCTGCAATTGATAAAGCTATTGAGCTTGATTCCTCCTGGCACTTGCCAAGGGCAGAAAAAAGCAGATATCTTGCAGCCCAGGGAGATTTGATTAAGGCTGAGAAAGAAGCTAAAAGTGCACTTGAGCTGGATTCTACTTCACCGGAGTCATTAATAAGTATTGGTGAAATTCAGTATGCTTTTGGGAGAGTAAAAGCTGCAGCCCAGAGTTTTGAGAAAGCATTGAATGAAGACTCAAATCTTGCAGAAGCACATATTGGAAAAGGCAAAGCATTAATTAGCCAGTTTCATAACAGTGAGGCAATTGATGAGTTTTTAAGTGCTGTTCTTCTGGAGCCAGGTTTGTCCAGAGCACATTTGTATCTTGGACAGGCATATTATCAAAACAAAGAAACCCAAAAAGCAATTAACGAACTAAAAGAAGCACAAAGAATTGATCCAAAAGATCCTCTTGTTTTAAACAGCTTATCGATTATCTATGATGTTGCTCATCGTTATGGCGAAGCGCTCGAGCTGGATGAAAAAACAATTGCTATTACTCCAAACCTTCTTGAATCAGGAGCCCGTCAGAGCAGAAATCTTTCAGTAGCAAGCGGGAATCTTGGTATAGAACCGCTTAGATTCGGGTTAACTGACTGGGCATTTTTCCAGGCAAATAAAGCACTCCGCGAAAATCCTATAGACGGTGCAAGCCACTTTACTCTTGGAACTATTTATAACAGTAATAATATCGAGCCGATTTTTCCAAAAGGAGAAGGGGTAGGAACTGCTCAGGCGCAGTTGAGCACAGGACAGGTAAGAGGATTGAAGGGGACTAATCTAACAGGTGTTAATGCAAAGACTTCTACAAATGAATTTGACAAAGGATTTAATTTTGCATCTGATTCTGAAAGATTAGTTGGTAAGTTACTTACACCAAGCGTTATTGGTTCACCAAACGGAAGGTATAGATTCTTCAGAGCTCCGGAGCTTTATGTAACCACCAGCGGACTTTTTGGTCAGCAGCAGATTTCAGTTTTAAATGAGGGTTCAGTTGCTGCTAATGGTTACCTGGGCACACGCTGGAATATTTATACTAACAGTGAATTTAAAGGCGGGCTTGTAAGAGATGTTTTTGGAGATTTAACAGGAAAAGGAAACAGATCATTTTTCAGACAGGAGCTTGCATTCAGCCCTACTAAAAAACTTGACATTATTACTTCTTATACAAGAGCTGATGTAAATATGAGGGTCTTTGATAAGAAATTTCCAAAAGGAAGAACACTTTTTACACCTGATTTAAATGATTTTGATGCTTCATTTAATTTTCATCCAAATACTCACAATGTAATTTTAGGCAGGTTTTTTGGTCAGATTACTTCAACAAGATTAAATGGAAATACTCCTGAGCTTGGCGGTTTAAAATCATTTGCCGGAGTTTTCCCGAGAAACTACGGATATCAGATGAGATATCTTTTAAATCATAATAAACAAAGATTTACTGCTGGTGCTGAATGGCTGCACTCACAAAATCCAGCACAGGTAAAAACTGATTTCTCCAGCACAGGCATTGTTCCGCCGGTTCAGACAATTGCATATTTAAAAGAACGATCTAAGTATGACATCATAACTGGTTATACCCAGAATCTTTACAGGGCAAATGAAAAGACAGATGTTGTCCTCGGGCTTAGATATGATCAAATTTTCCAAAGAACAAAAGATAATTCAACTGCCCTGACCGTTACAGATGGTATGAGTACTGTCATTGATTTTTTTGACAAAAGAAATAAAGACAGACTTTCATTTAGTCCGCAGGCAGGTGTAGCTTATAATCTTGGAAGTAACACTGTTTTTAGATTAGCTTCACAGCATAAAGCTTTTTATAATACTTTTTTACCTGAACTTGGTCCTCAGGATGTAGCCGGGATTCCATTTAGTAACCAGGGAGATTTCTTTACAAGGGGTACTGAAGGTTGGGAACATGCAATCAGTCTTGAACAAAGGCTTCCATGGACAGCATTCCTCAGGTTTAAACCATTTTACAGAAGAATGCTTGTCAGGAATTTTGACAGCCTTGCTGATTACCAGGTACAAAGAATTAGAAATAGCGGCTTTGAAATTAGCTATAATCAGTTATTTTTTAAACAGGTAGGTTTCTTTGCAAACTATGTTTACCAGCACATAAGGGACAAGACTCCGTATAAAATATTTGATGATTTAACCAGTACATTAGCTGTTGTAAATGGCACTATTCCTACACTTCAGGTGCCAAACAGGTTTCGTTTTGGATGGACATGGCATAGTCCAAGCGGCTTTAGCTTAAATTACATAAACACTTACATCGGGCCAAAGTTTGGTTCACTTGCTCTTGGAAACTCAGGAAATAAAATCAATGGATACTTTCTGGGGGATGTAAATGTAAGTTATGAATCTCCAAGAACCAGAAGTTATTTGGTTACATTTGGTGTAAACAATATTTATGGTGCAGCTTTCAGACAAACACTTCGTCAAAGAGACCCGGGGATTACCTTCTATGGAAACTTTGAAATAAGAGGTGTTTTGCCAATAAGTAAATATTTCTGGAAATAAACTTGCTGTTAGCTAAGGGTGTGTAATTTTTTATAAATTACAGGAATAACAAGCAGTGTCAGAGTTGTAGTACTAAACATCCCGCCTAAGATTACTATTGCAAGCGGGTGCTCTATTTCACGTCCTGCTCCGGGAAATAGTGCAAGCGGTAACATGGCTAATGCAGCAGTAAGAGCAGTCATAAGGATAGGTGTAAGTCTATCCAGCGCTCCCTGTTTAATTACTAATTCTATTGAAAGATCCGGGTTGTCTTTTTGAATGTCAAAAAATCTATTTACAAGCAATATTGCATTTCGTGTTGAAATCCCAAACAAAGTTATAAAGCCAATTACACTTGCTATACTCAAAGTACCGTTTGTCAGTGCTGTTGCAATAATCCCTCCAACCAGTGCAAACGGTAAATTAAACATAATTATTGTAGCTACCTTAAATGATTTGAATGCGAGTGAAAGTAATAAATATATTGCAGCTAAGATAAGAATACTTAGTAAAAATAATTTTTTATTTGCTTCTTGCTGTTGTTTATAATCACCTTCAAACTCAAGTGTGTATCCTTCAGGAAGTTTAAGTTTTTCATTAATTAGTTTTTGAGCTTTCTCTACAGATTTTGAAATATCTCGTTTCTTTGCATTAGCCTGGATTACAATTCTTCTTGAAACTTTTTCCCTGTTTATAATATTTGGCCCTGTTGATTCTATAACATCAGCTAATTGTCCCAGTGGTATCTTTACACCCATTGGAGTGTCAATAAGCGTGCTTCTGATTATAGAGATATTTTTTCTGTAAGGTTTATCAAACCAAACTAACAAATCAAAAGATTTTTGTCCTTCAATTACTCTTTGAGCTGTTGTAATACCATTAAAACCAGTTTGAATGATTTCAAGTAAATCACCCTTTCTAAGTCCATATCTTGCCGCAATATTTTTTCTGATTTTTATATGTATTTGAGGAATATTTGTAATTGGTTCAACCTGGACTTCTTTCAGTGTTTTAATTTTAGACAAGATACCTCCAATTCTGGCTGCATATTTTTGAAGTGTATCTAAGTCATTGCCATAAAGTTTTAGAACTATTGGTGCACGTTGTCCAGTTATAATCTGCTCAATTGTCTCTGTTATAAACGACCTGATTAATGTAACCAGACCTGGTATCCGTTCAAAATCTTCTCTTATATCTTCAATTAGCCTTTCTGTCTCTTTTTGGGAAATCCCTTTTTTTAAAGTAATATCAAAATGACTTGTATTTGCTGAAATTGGTTCATCATCTGATTCAGACCTGCCAGCTCTATTTCCAATAGTTATTACCTCCGGGTATTTATGTAATTTCTTTTCCATTCTTAAAGCAATTTTTTGTGTAGCTTTTAAGCTGGTTCCTGGCGGAGAGATAGCCATAACAACCAGATTTTCTTCTCCAAGCTCTGGTAAAAATGACCTTCCCATTGTAAAAAATATAATTATTGCAACAAGTGAGAGAGCTATAGTAGCAGAGAAAATTGGCTTTGCGTTTTTTAAAGCAGCCTCGAGTAATTTTGAATATTTTTCCTTCAATACAGTAATTATTTTAGGTTCATGGTCAAGAAGATGTTCACCTTTTCCCAGAAGAAAAAAGCACATAGCAGGAGTTAGTATAAGAGCAATTCCAAGTGAAGCAAAAAGAGAAATAATATATGCCCAGGCAAGTGGTTTAAATATTTGTCCTGCTATTCCTGTCAGAAATAAAACAGGGAGAAAGACTACAGTAATAATATATGTTCCATACACGACGGAGTTTCTGACTTCACATGAAGCGTTAAATATTACTTCAAAAGCTGGCTTTGGATTTGCACTTAATTTGTTTTGTCTGAGTCTTTTATAAACATTTTCTACATCAATAATTGCATCATCTACAATTTCTCCTACTGCAACAGCTAAACCACCGAGTGTCATTGAGTTTATTGTTTGATCAAATGTTTTTAAAATTAATATTGCAACTATAAGTGAAAGTGGGATAGCAGTTAAACTAATAAAACTTGTTCTCCAGTTACCTAAAAATAAAAATAAAACAATTATTACAAGAATTGAACCTTCAAAGATTGCAGAGACAATGTTTTTAATGGAGGTATTTATAAAATCAGACTGGCTATAGGTCTGCGTCATTTTTACATCTTCCGGAAGTGCTTTTTTTATAGTTTTAAGAGCTTCCTGAATACCTTTATTTACTTCAAGAGTATTTACTCCGGATTGCCTGCTTATAGCTACAATTACAGCTTCTTTTCCATCTACACTTCCGTAACTTCTTTTAAAAGCTGCTCCTATTTTTACATTTGCAATATCTCTTAAATAAACAGGGACACTTTCTTTTTGAGCTATTACACAATTACTAAGTTCTTCAATGGAATTAATTTTTCCAATTCCACGAATTAAATACTCTCTGTCATCTTCTACCAAGTACCCCCCACCTACAATTACGTTTGCTTTTTCAGCAGCTTCTATTACCTGGTTTAACCCAATGCTGTACTGTCTTAATTTGTTTGGATTAACTAAGATCTGGTACTGCTTTAGATCTCCACCATACACTAAAACTTTTGCTACACCTCTTACCGAAAGAAGCTTATTTCTAATTTCCCAGTCAGCATAAGTTCTAAGGTCAATAAGGGGTGTAACTTTGCTTGTTAGTGCAAAGAAATAAACACTTCCAATGGGGGAAGTTATGGGGGATAAAACAGGTGCACTGATGCTCTTTGGAAAAAAGACCGAAGCCTGCTGGGCTTTTTCACTGACTAATTGTCTTGCTCTATAAACATCAGTACCCCATTCAAACACTACAGTTACAAATGATAATCCTTCAAAAGAATTACTTCTTACAGCCTGGATTTTTGGAAGTCCGTTTAATGCACTTTCAAGTGGGATAGTTACTAAAGATTCTACTTCTTCAGCAGCAAAGCCCGGTGCTTGGGTTTGAACTACTATCTGGGGTGGTGCAAACTCTGGTAAAACATCTACAGGAGTGTTTATAGCAGAAAAAGAACCCATTACAAATAAAATAATTCCAATGATTATAACCAAAAGTCTGTTATTTAAAGACCATCTGATTATTTTACTTACCATGATTTAACCTTTTGATTTTCTTTTCCCTAAAATAAATCCTAGGATTAAAGTAATTAAAAATCCAACAGGAATTAACCAATTCGGATAAATTGGATTTCTTTTAATATGCTCATGATTTTCACTACGGGATTCCTGCTCATCATGTCCACCTTTTCCAAACTGAAGCTGATAAGCACCTTTAGATACTATGATTTCATGAGCCATAAGCCCTGAAAGAACTTCTACTGTATCAGTGTCATGTGCTTCAACTGTAATCTTTCGTGGAATAAATGAATTACCTTGTTTTAAATAAACAATATGTTTGTGTTTTCCTTCAGTACCTTCTTTATCAATTTCAACAAGTGCAGTTTTTGGAATTATAATTGAGTTTCTCTTTTTCCCTGTCGATATATTGAGTTGAATAAATGCCCCGGGATTTAAAATATTTTCTTTGTTATCAAGTAATACTTTTACAGGTAATGTTCTTGTTTCTTGGTTTATAACCGAACCAATATATGTAATATTTCCAGTAAAATCCTTATCAGAAACCCCGTCTAAAAATACTCTTACTTTTTGATTTTGGCTGATTTTAGTTCTGTCTTTTTCGTATATATCTGCACTTGCCCAGACTTTTGTTAAATCATAGCCATGAAATAATCTTTGATTTGCATTTATAATTTGACCAATTGCTATATTTCTTTCAACTATTGTTCCAGCTTTAGGTGCTCTAACAGTAAAAGTACCTTCTTCTATTTCTTCATTTTGACCTGTTAATATTTTTAAACTATCTCTTGCTGCTTTTACTTTTGCTTCTGTACTAAGAAAAAATGCTTTTGCAGCATCTAAATCTTTTTTTGCACTTATACCCTTTTCAAAAAGTTTTTGCTCTCTGTCAAAACGATTCTTAGCTAATTCAAGTTCTGCTTCGGATTGAGCAAGCTCAGACTGAAGTTTTGCAATTTCTGTGCTTTGAATGATTGTAAGTACCTGACCTTCTGACACCATAGTTCCTAAATCAACCGGAATTGAAATTACTTTGCCCTGAACCGGTGAGTTTACATCAAAGTGGCTACTCGGTAGTTCTTCAATTTGACCAGTAGTTCTTACTACATCATCAACAGTTTCTTCCTTTACTTCTCTTGTTTCTACTCCAGTACCTTTGATATCTACCTTTTCAACTGGTATTTTTTCAAACTTTGCCTTAAAACCTATATCATCTCCATGAGAAAAAGCAGGAAGAAAATAACAAAAAAGCAGTAAAGTTAAAAAAGTTTTTTTCATTGTTTTTCAGTTAGCCCATATAATGGTACACCCACAGCATACTCTAAGCTGGCAAGTGCAAGCTGATAGTTTAATAAACTCTCCAGATATTTTTGTCTTAAATCCCTGTTTTGTTGTTCTGCATTTAAAACGTCTGTCAGTGAAAGTTTACCCTGCTTATATCCTTCTTTAATCATTTCTAAAACGTTTTCAGACTGACCAAGAAGATTTCCTTCAAATCTCTGAACCTGTTCTTCTCTTACTTTTAAATCCTGCGTTGCATTTGCAACTTCAATATTTATGTCATGTTCAATTCTTTCTCCTTCTTTTTCAAGATATGCAACCTGGGCTTTAGCCTGTTTTATTTCTCCTTGTTTTCTGTTAAAAAGCGGAAGTTCAGCTCCAAACCCTGTGTATATCCCCCAGTAATGATCAGTAACATTAGGTTTAACAGGGCCAGTCTGCAAATTAAAATTTGGTATTCTTTCCCATTGTGCTTTTTTAATCTGTGCTCTTGCTATACCGAAATCCTTTTCCAGTATGGCTACTTCAATTCTTTTGCTTAAAGCATCAGCCAGGATATTTTTTATAGGTTTGTATTCATCTATTTTAATTTTTGGTTTTAATTCTTCCGTCTTATCAAGGTCAATTTCAGAATATGACTCACGGCCTAAAATATGGTTAAAATCAATTTTTGCTCTTTTTGACCTGCCTTCAAATTCACTAAAGTCGTTTTCAGCACTTAAGAGCTGCATCTTTGCCCTGTCCAGTTCAAGCTTTGAAATATCTCCTGCCTGGAATCTTTTGTCTGCAATATCTACAAGTGATTTGTAAAAATTTGTTCTTGCTTTTGCTAAATTCAACAAATCGATTCCGATCGATAAAGCAGCATAAATACTGTGAACCTGTGTATGAACTTCCCATAGGACCTTTGCAATTAAGAGCTCTGTTTTTGAAACCTGTTCTTTTGCAAGTCTTATTCTCCAGTATCTTTTTCTACCGACCTCAAAATCTTTTGTAACATCAGATGGGTGGAAGGCGCCGCCTTTTACATTTTCACGGTAGCTGAAAACATAGGGGTTTGGCCTGTACTTTGCAATAATTATATTTGCTTCGGAAACTGGAAGAGTAGCAATGGCAGATTTAACATGATGATTGTTTTTCAGTGCCTCTTCAAGAGCCTGTCTTAGAGTTAATTTATTTATTTTTTCTGTGAAATTTTCAATATTATCTTCACCATAAATTTTTACTGGCATATAAAGAATAATTGAACTTACAATAAGGATAATCAAAAAAAGTTTCTTTTTTATGAGCATGAGTGTTCTTTAGCAGATAATGTGAAAATGATTTGTATTATTCCTTAAATTTGACGAGATTTTACTTAATTAGGTTCAAGTTAGGAAATTATATAAAGCTTATTATCTTCTATGTTATATAACATAGGTACAAATACAATCGGAGGATATTTTTCTTTTAATCTTTTACCTTCGCTAACTATAAATTCTTTTTCATTTTCAATTTCAAAAAATGGAGCAAAGGAGTTAAAGTGATTTTCTGCCTGTTCCTTTGTCCAGCCTGCATTTTTGATTAAACCATTTACAAATTTTTCTCTTTTACTTGTCAGATTTACCATTCCACAATTTGTATGAGCTATAAGTGCTACAAATTTAATATCAGCGAAACCAATTGCAAATGAGAGCTTGAATTCACTACCTGTAATTCTTGCTCCTGCTGTTCTTAAGATATATGAAAATTTGCCAGGGATGTTAAGCTGCTTTCTATTATCCATGCACATTACTATAGCCATTTGTGCAGTATCATAGTTTTTAAATTCCATTGAAAGATTATGGTATTTAAGCAGATCGGCAATAGGAGTGTTTAAAAGATCCTTGGGAATATCTTTCTCGCTAGAGATATTTATAAGCTGGTATTTGGAAGCAATATCTTTCATAATAGAATCAAAAACATTATGCCCAGAAAGAAAGAATCCCTGAATAGGTAGACAAAAGCTCGCTGTTTATTGCTAATTGGTAGCCTATTAAGTGAAGTGCACTGACAAGTACTTTTGAGATTTTTTTTGTTTCAGTAAGACTGTAATATACTTCTTTTCCTCTTCTTTCTTCTGTTACCAGTTTGTTTATTTTTAAAAGTGAAAGGTGCTGAGAGACATTTGACTGGCTTATGTTTAATTCATTTTGTATTTGATGAACATTTAAGCTTTTTTTCTTTTTTAAGAACCATAATATCTTTACTCTTATGGGGTGTGAAAGGATTGAAAATAAATTTGAAACTGAATTTATTTGTTCCTCAGGTGCTTTTTCCAGTATTTTTTTTCTGTTGCCCATATATGCATTTATTATACCAGGTAATAACATATTCTAATATTCGAATATGTTAAAATTTTAAAAATTATGCTGGAGAGACTGAAATTATTTATTAACCCATTCGATGGCCGCTATGAGGATTTAAAAAAACCTAATGGATATTTAACTGTTTTTCGTGATTTTACAGCCGGATTGATTGTAGCTATGGTGGCTATCCCTCTTGCAATGGGTTTTGCAATGGCTTCTGGACTAAAGCCTGAACAAGGAATAGTAGGTGGTGCTGTAGCTGGATTAATAGGAGCTTTATTTGGAGGTTCAAAGTATCAGGTTTATGGACCTACTGCTGCACTTATACCGGTTATTTCTGGAGTTATGTATAAGTATGGAGTCACGCCAGATGGCCAACCAGCTCATGCTGCTGGACATGGGTTTCTTGTTCTTGTAGCTATTATTGCTGGAATAGTTTTAATGTTAATGGGATTGTTTGGGCTTGGCAAAATTATTACGCTTGTTCCATACTCAATAGTTGTGGGATTTACCATAGGGATTGCAATTACTATTGCTTTGTCACAAATAGGTGAAGTACTTGGGTTAAGAGTCAAACTTGGACATGAGTTTTTACATAAAGTGCAGATGATATTTTTACACTTACATGAGTTTAATTTCTATGCTTTATTGCTCGCACTTGGTACATTTTTTATTATTAAATATTTATTAAAACTTTCTATTTATATTCCTGCTCCGTTAATTGCAATTGGTGTTGGAACACTTTTTTCATCAACGATTTTTGCTGAGAAAGAATTAACGCTTATAGGCACAAAATATGGTTCTATTCCTACTAATTTTTGGGTGTTTACGCTTCCTGTAATTCCTGAATTCAATCTTATGGTTATAAAAGATGTTATTTACTTTGTTTTAGCTATTGTATTTGTTTGTGGTATTGAAAGTTTGCTTTGTTCTCGAATGGCAGACAAGCTTGCTCATAATAAAGGATGTCCGTTTAATCCGAATAAAGAACTTTGGGGACAAGGCTGGGTAAATATTATTGTGCCTTTGTTAAATGGATTTCCTCATACAGGAGCTCTTGCACGGACTGCTACCAACATTAAAGTTGGCGGTACTACTCCTCTGGCAGGAATCTTTAAATGTTTTCTGAAATTATTAATTGCAGCTTATCTGGCAACTTACCTTGAACATGTTCCAATGGCTTGTATTGGCGGGGTTCTTATGTATGTTGCATTTAATATGGTAAAGTTAAAAGAAGTTTTAAGTATATTAAATCATAATAAATTTCAAGCAGGTTTGATGATTTACACTGCTGTAATGGTAGTAATTACCGATTTTTTAACAGGTGTTCTTTCATCTATCACTATATATCTGGTAATGCTTAAAATTTTTGGTACATTGGTGGCACCCGACAAAAGAGATAAACAGCTTATTGAAGAAAAAGTACCAGTCAGGTTTGATTAGTTTTTAGCTCTAAGATTATCTCTGGCGATTTTTTCAGCAGCTTTCGGAGCATCTTCTGATTCTTTTTGCTTGACTTTTTGAACTTCTTCACTGGCCTTTTGAGCCTCTCCTATTGCATTTGCTTTGTTCTGATCTGTCTTAGATGGATCTTTGTCTATGCTGTCTTTATTATCTTCTTTATTATTTTTATCACTGCTTTTAATGTCTGGAATATTTGGGAAATCAACATTAATTATTGATGCATGCTCTGTTATTGGAATACTGATTATAGTGTTGTTGTTTGGTAAAGTAACAGATGACTGAGAGCTTGTTCCTTCATCAATATTTAAAACAACATTATCATTGTCTAAATTTATATTTTCATCTGGTGAAATATATAACCCTCTTAAAATAGGGGGGTTATTTAAATCAGAGGTTGTTAATCTGACTCTTAATTTAACATTGCTATTCGGAGCTATATGGAAATTTTGAAATACCGGGCTTCCATCACCAGGGGTTTCAGCATTAGCTGTTAGTTTGTTCTTTTTATCTTCTTCTGCTGAATAAATAGAAACACTTTGTTTATATAGTTCTGTAGAATATAATCCAAGTTCACAACCATTTGAGCAAAGATTGCTATCAGGAGTTAAATAAAATTCAAGACCATTAACTCCTTTTGGACCTGCTATTCCCATTAACACTTTAAAATTATAAGCATCTTTCTTTTTTAAAGATTCAGGAAATTCATATCCTGTAGAGGTTGTATAAGTTATTTCACCTACTCCAACTTTTGCAAAATTATCTTTGCTTGAATCTTCTCTGGATTGTGGAGACCATATAGCAGTAGCTGAACTATCTCTCAAATTTTGCTGCCATACAGGTGCGCTTACTTTATTTAAACCGGTATAAGTAACTTGTAAATTACTTTCTTTTCTTGGTTCATCCCAAAATATTCCGCTTATTGCAGCCAGAGAATCACTTTGTGCGTCTATTTCAATTGTAAGTTTTCCGGTTGCACCAGGATCTGGTGATTTCACAAGCAAATCCAAGTAGCATCCGGCGTTAAATTTAGTATCTTGAATATAAATAATATTTCCAAGAGTGCTGTTTGCATAAGACAGTTTTAATTTAATTTGTTGCTCAGGATTTTTAATAACAGATGGGTCAAAATATAAATTTAATGATAACCATGTTTTAAATTGATTTATATTTTCTAATTCAAGATTTACTACCAAGGTTTCACCGTTTAGTGAAGATGAGAGATAATATTTATTCCTTCCCTTGTTTGCAGATGGACTTTCCAGCGTGCTTATGCTTATAGAACTATTTTCTTGTATGACTCCTGAATAAGATATGTTTTTTACATATGGAGGTAATTTTGTTTGAGAGTTTGTCGGATCAGCGAGCCAATAATATGAATACTCTGTACTCCATGCACCGTTTAAATCACAGTTTGTTTTCGGGGTTAACTCCTGCAGATAGGAAGGATTTAGGTAGACCGCATTTGATATATCAGGAGTTATTTGTGCTGATGCAGGGCCAACACTTAATAAAATAAATAACATTAAAATAGATATAATTTTAGACTTAGCTTTCATATAAAAACAAAAAAACTCGTTGTGCGAGTGCAGTGGTATTAACCTGGATTAAGCTAAAGAATCAGTTAAATAAGGTTTAGAAGCGGTTAAAAAGTGATCTGCATCACATTGATTTTTAAATTCTCATCTGACTGATTGTCTTTTGAATCTCTATTTGTGATTTTAAGCTGTAAATAGCATTTCCGGCTACCAGGACATTTGCTCCAGCAGAGCGTACTATGGGTGCGGTTCGTGTGTTTATTCCGCCATCGACTTCAATATATTTTCCATTCAAATTTGCTTCCTGAAACATTTTTTTTACTTCAGAAATCTTGGGGACAACAGAACTAATAAATTTCTGTCCGCCAAACCCGGGATTTACAGTCATTACTAAAACCAGATCAGCTATTTCTAAAACATACTTTAAAGAATCTACAGGTGTGTGAGGATTAAATGAAACACCTGCTTTACAGCCAAGTTCTTTAATGTAAGAAAGTGTTCTTTGAAGATGAGCACATGCTTCAGCATGAACAGTAATAATATTTGCTCCGGCACTTGCAAAGTCTTGAACATGTTTATCCGGATCTACAATCATTAAATGAACATCCAGCGGTAACTTTGTGATTTGTCTTATGCACTTAACCACAGGAGCCCCAATAGTAATATTCGGTACA
>Ga0156182_132_pt1 | contig 58805 bp, 51 predicted proteins | sample RifCSPlowO2_12_FD_107835 | JGI IMG/M metagenome (GOLD analysis project Ga0156182, IMG submission 107835) | Candidatus Melainabacteria bacterium RIFCSPLOWO2_12_FULL_35_11
ATCTGTTATCACCAATTTTACTTAGCATTTGTTCATCCGGTATGCATAAATCACTTTGTACAAATATTTGTGCAAGAGGAGTATTTAAGCTTTCTTCTTGAGATTTACCAGTGACGAAGTTCAAAAATTCCGGATATTTCCCGGGAGTAAAATCTTTGCGTGCTACAAGTCCTCTTCCTAAATCATCTCTATAAGGGTTAGTTAACAAAAATTTAATTAACATGCTTTCAAAACTATCCGGTAAGTGTTTAAATATCCCTTGTGAATAGTTTCCATAATTTTTGATAGCAAATTCAAATTCTTTGTTTAGTTGTTCCTGAGTTAAATCTTTTAAATAATTTGGGTTACCTGTTAGTCTGAGTAAAAATTCGGTTTTTTGATCTTTTATGGCAAGTTCTTTTACAAACTCCCTCATGGATATTTGTGCATAATAATCAGGATTTTCTACATGTCCGTAAGCCAGAGGAGTTCCATAGTTTTTCATTATGAATCTTTCCGATTCATGAGTATGTATTCCTTTCATCCACTCAGAACTTTTTGCCAAGTAATAAGCAGCATTTGATTTATAAAATTTTTCACTATTCCAGGCTGCATATTTCATTTGATCAGTTATTACAAGCGTTGTATTTGCTGCAAGTCCTTCACTAAATAAATCTTGCTTGTAAAATATATGCAAGATATCTTTTCTGGATTCATCGTTATCAAGCGAAATATCCCAAATACGCGGATCATAAAATGTCGGAGTTCCTGAATCATCAAGCAAAATTTCACAAGGACGCTTGTATCCAAAATATTTATTTGCAGCTATTGATTTTGCAAACTTTGTATTTCTTAGTTCATCTCTGACTTTATCTTTGATTTCATTTGTAAGTTGCTCAGCAGTAAGTTTTCTTCCTATTTCATAAGCAGCTTCTGTGTTTGCATTTTCCTTTTTTAAAGCCCAGCTTATTAAATTAGCAGAGATTTTAATACCTTCTCGTCTAAGTGCACCTATCGCATAAGCACTATTAGGATGCTGTAAAGAAAATCTTAAATCTGTTTCAGGATTAGTTCTATCAGAAGCCACCTTATAAGCAAAGATTGTATCCGGGAAATCCTGTGCTCTTATTATGTCAGTTGGTTTAACATTCGGCCCCAAATAAAAGCTTTCCTGAGAAAGTAATTTGTGAGGAGGAAGCCTTTTGGCAATTGCCATTGCAGCCAGTGTATTTTTATTATCCCTTGCAAATTTTATAGTTTCTTCGGTTAGCGGATAAGCAGGATTAATGAAAGTTTCATATGCAAATAAACTATTAAGATCTTCTTTTGCAGTTTTTATGTCCTCTTTTTTAACAAATTCATCTCTTTTTTCTTCTGCTTTATTTGTAGTTCTTAATAAAGGAACAGGTTCTTTTGAAGACGGAAATATTTGCTGATTGTCTTTTGAGGCATTAGCTGCAGTAGTAAACATTGCACTTACTAAAGCAGCTGCCCTTAATGATGGAATTTTCATAAATTTTTTACAGTGTTTAAATTGTATAGGATAAAGAGTAAGTTTTAAAGAGTAAAGTTATATTTATAAACCAGAATTTGTGATTTTTCTTTACTCCTTTAAATGGCAACAACTGGCCTTTGAGCATTTATAGTAGTAACTGAAGCACTGGCTGCTATCTGGCTTGTGATTTCTTTAAAAACTTTTGAAACAGGATGATCCTTGTTTACTGCTGTTATTGGTTTTCCTGAATCTCCGCCGATCCTTATATCAGGCTCTATGGGGATTCTGCCTAAAAATGGAACACTTAATTCACATGCAGCAGTTTCACCGCCGCCATGACTGAAAATCTCAGATCTTTTACTACATTTTGGACAGATAAAATAGCTCATATTTTCTACTACACCTAAAATAGGTACTTTCATTTGCTTGAACATGTTTACAGATTTTTTACTATCTAAAAGTGCTACATCCTGTGGAGTAGTAACTATTACTCCACCGGCAAGCGGTACTGCCTGACAAATAGTCAGCTGGGCATCTCCTGTTCCTGGTGGTAAATCTACTATTAAATAATCCAGCTCTCCCCAGATAACATCTCTTAAAAACTGTCTTATTACACTGTCAAGCATTGGACCGCGCCAGACCACTGGTTTATCAGATGGTACAAGTACTCCCATTGAAATATATTTAATTCCATAATTTTCCTTTGGAATTATTTTTGCATTTTCTATTTTTGGTGGTTCCTGATCACCCATCATAATAGGTACATTTGGTCCTGTTATATCTGCATCAAGCAGTCCTACTTTTGCACCTGTCTGTGACAGTGCAATTGCGATATTTACTGAAACAGTAGTTTTACCTACTCCCCCTTTACCGGAGCTTATTGCAATAATTTGATTTACGCCTTTTAGTCCTTCTTTTCCTGCAATTCCGTATGGCCGGACTTCGCCCGTCATATTTATTTTTATATTTTCACTTTTAAATCCAATTTCATTAAGTGCCTTTTTACATTCATCCTCAATAACACTTTTTAATGGACATGCCGGTGTAGTTAAAACTACAGTAAGTGAAAGTTTTTCACCTTCTATCTTTATATCCTGTACCATATTTAAAGAAACCAAATCTTTTTGCAGTTCAGGATCATTTACCTTTGATAGAGCTTGTTTTACTTTTTCGATGGACATCTCTAAAATATTAACATTTGTTTGCTCTGTTAACTAGATTTTCTTTTAATAAGACTTCAGCTATTCTAATAGCATTTAGGGCTGCACCTATCCTAAGATTATCTGCTACCACCCACATGTTGAAAGTATTTGGATTTGATTTGTCTTCCCTTATCCTTCCTACATAAACAGGATCTTTTCCTGCTATGTCAATAGGCATGGGATATAAAGAATCATTTGGATTATCAACGACTTCAATATCACCAAAGTTTTTAAGTGCAGTTATTATTTCATCTCTTGTAACAGACTTCTCAAATTCTACATTTACACTTTCACTGTGTCCTATATAAACAGGTACACGTGCAGCAGTGCATGTAATTTTTAAATCTGGCAAGTTAAGAATTTTTCTTGATTCATTTATTACTTTTATTTCTTCTTTTGTATAACCGTCATCTGAAAAAACATCTATGTGCGGAATTACATTAAATGCGAATTTTTTGTTTGGGACATTGCTTGCAACGTCTCTACCAAGAAGGGATTCTTTTGTTTGTTCTGTCAATTCATCCATAGCAGCTTTACCAGCACCAGAAACACTTTGGTAAGTGCTAACGATTACTCTCTTTAAGCCAGCCAGATTATGGAGAGCTTTTAAAGGTGGCATAAGCTGTGCTGTAGTACAGTTTGGATTTGCAATTATGCCTTTGTGTTTTTTTAAATCAGCATTGTTTACGCCAGCTATTACAAGCGGAACATCAGGGTCCATGCGATATGCAGAACTGTTGTCTATTACTACAGCACCTGCTTTTATGGCATGAGATACTAACTCTTTACTAATAACACCGCCACTAGATGCTAAAACCAGATTAATTCCATTAAAGCTATCTTTTGTAGCACACTCTACCAGATACTCCTTGCCTTTAAATTTAATTTTGCTTCCGGCAGATTTTCTGCTGGCTAATAATTTAAGGCTTTCAAATGGAAACCCCCGTTCTTCTAAAATTTGAAGAAACATACGGCCTACATTTCCAGTAGCACCGAGAATTGCAAGATTGATTTTTAAGTCTGACATTAGACTTATTATCATATCAAATGGTATAATTCTTTATTAAATTTATAATTTTATGCAAAATCAGTTTGGACAAGTAATTACAGCAATGGTCACGCCATTTAAGAGTGACCTCTCGATTGATTTTGAATCGACTGAAAAATTAGTTAATCATCTTATTAAAAATGGAACAGATACTATTTGTGTAGCTGGTACTACTGGTGAAAATCCTACGCTTACTCATGAAGAAGAGAGAGAGCTTTGTAAATTTGTTCAGAAAATTGCACATAAAAAAACAAAAATTATTTTAGGAGCAGGATCGAATTCTACAGCAACAGCTATTGAATCCACAAAAGCAGCTGAAAAACTTGGTGTGGATGGAGTGCTTTCTGTGGTTCCTTATTACAATAAGCCGTCTCAGGAAGGCATGTTTGAGCACTTTGGTCAGATTGCAAAGAGTACAAGCCTTCCGATTATTTTGTATAACATTCCAGGACGCACCGGTATAAATATGGAGCCTCAAACAGCAGCAGAGCTTGCTGCAAAATATAAAAATATTGTCGGGTACAAAGATGCTACAGGAAATTTAGAAAATACTTCTTGGGTGATACAGTTAACCCCGAAAGGATTTTTAGTGTTTAGCGGGGATGATAGTCTTACCTTACCCATGTTATCAGTAGGAGCAGCAGGGGTAATTAGTGTAGCCAGTCACATTGCTGGCAATGAAATTAAAGATATGATAAATTCTTTCTTTACGGGTAAAATAGAACTAGCAAAAGAAATTCATAATAAATTTCTTCCATTATTTAAAGCATTATTTAAGGCACCTAATCCTACATGTATAAAAGCAGTGCTTGAAATAAAAGGATTATGCAAATCAAACTTGAGGCCGCCGCTTATAAAATTAAATGAAAAACAGTTACATGAATTAAAAGAAATTATGAGTCAAATCAAAAATCACGCAACAATAATATAACCGGCTAGAGACATGCCATATCATGTCTCAATAAAAAGATTTACAGGCAGGGAAATACAGAGGTGTATGAGCAGTATGCCCTGAAGAAGCAATGAAATAAATATGACAACAGAAAAAACAAATAATGCTAATGAAAAACGTGTACGAAAAGTAATCAAACGCGGCGATGATACTGTCGTGGTAACAAAGGGCATAGATGATCTGAGTGAATATATATCCTTAATTCCAAATGCAAAAATAAAAGTTATTCCTTTGGGTGGAATGTGTGAGATTGGGAAAAATACGTGGATTATTGAATATGAAGATGACATGATAATTATTGACGGCGGATTGGCATTTCCATCCGATGAAATGCCGGGAGTAGAGATCGTTTTACCGGATATTAGTTATCTTGTCCAGAATAAAAACAAAATAAAAGGTCTTGTAATTACTCATGGACATGAAGATCATATTGGCGGAATTGTCCCTATGCTAAAACAATTTGACATTCCAATAATTTACGGACCGTCTTTGGCGATTGGACTCCTGGAACAGAAATTAAAAGATGCACAATTAGCAGAGAAAACCACACTGGTAAAAGGCAGACCCAGACAAACTTTCAGGCTTGGTTCACTGGCATTTACTTATGTTAGAAATACTCACTCTATTGCTGATAGTTTTTGTCTGATAATTCATACTCCGGCTGGAAAAATAGTTCACTCCGGGGATTTTAAGTTTGATTTTACGCCTGTAGACGGAGAGTTCTTTGATGTTTACACTCTTGCAAATGCAGGCGAAGAAGGTGTTTTACTTTTAATAAGTGACAGTACAAATGTAGAAAGAGAAGGATATACACCGTCAGAGCGTTCTGTTTATGGAAAATTAGAAGAGGAATTTAACAAGGCTCCTGGAAGAATAGTGATTACTACTTTTGCATCTCAGGTTCACAGGATCAGACAAATTCTGGATATTTGTGTAAAGATGGACAAAAAAGTTTCAATTTTTGGGAGATCAATGTTACTCCTTGCTACTATTTCCAGGGAAATGGGGCATATGAAATTTCCGGATGGACTTCTGATTAATTTGGAAGATGTAAATAAACTTCCTGATGAAAAAATTGTAATTTTAACTACCGGTTCCCAGGGTGAACCTCTCTCAGCACTTACCAGAATGGCCTTTGATGAACACAAGCAAATTACAATACAGCCAAAAGACACTATCATTATTTCTGCTACCCCGATTCCGGGGAATGAAAGAGCAGTTGCAAATGTAGTTAATGCACTAAGTGCCAAAGGAGCACATGTGGTTTATGGAAGAGAGTCTGGTGTACACGTTTCAGGGCATGCATGTAAAGAAGAACAGAGAATGCTTTTAAATATTGTAAAACCAAAATATTTTCTGCCTGCTCATGGCGAGTACAGGATGCTTGTTCTGCATGGAAATCTGGGAGTAGAGTGCGGTGTAGATCCCAAAAATGTTTTTATTATGGAAAACGGAGACGTGCTTGAACTGACCGACAAATCTGCAAAACTCAACGGACAGGTTCCAAGCGGAATTATTATGGTAGACAGTACAAGAGTCGGCGATGTGGATGAACATATAATTGAACAAAGGCACAAGCTTGCTTCAGAGGGACTTTTGAGTATAATGACTATTGTTTCTGGTGGTAAAGTTCTAGAAGAGCCTGTGGTAGAAGCTAAAGGATTAGTACTTGCTCAGGAAGATACCACCCATGGGCAGTTTGTTACTGATGCTAAAAAAATTGTAATTAAAACTATTTCTGAAAATACAGATATAAATGCAGAAGATTTAAAGGAAAAAGTTAAAGACGAATTAAAAAAATTAATTCATAAAGAGTTAAAAAGAGAACCACTTGTGCAGGTAGTAATATTAGAGTCAAAGTAGGGACTTAAGAATTTTTGTTAGCTTTTCTTTTCTTTCTTTTCTCTTTTTTTCATGTCATGAACTACCATTGCAGCATATAAAAGAGCAGGAACTATTAAAAATAGAGAAATTAAAAAAGCTTCAAATTCACTAGCCATTATTTTTTCTCCTTAATTGCAATACGACCCAAGAAAATAAGAATACAACCTATTACAAGTACTATTATACCCATAATATAATTAGATTCTAGAAAGGGTTTTTTCAAAACAATTGTTTGAAATGCTATTGAACCAATTGGTGTTAAGAAAGCAAACCCGATATTTCTAAAAATACTAGAATCATACTTTTGCTGTTCGGTAACCATGATAAAGAATATATCAAATGGTAATTAAAAACCATGTAACCCTGGGTTACATTTGACAAATTTAATTAAAGATTAATTATTTATTTTCTATAAATGCTTCGGCAATGCTTTTTATCTCAGAATCTTTAAAATCCAGTCGTCTTAAGTAATTTAAGTGTTCATCTACATATCTACCGTTTTGAGCAGATAGTGTTTTTAGAAAAGTTAATCCAAATCGTTTTCTCATATCAGTATATTTTGATTCTAAGATAGGAGTTTCTTTAAATATTGTTTCTCTTACCTCTTTTCCAAATTTAGGACTACGGTAAATCTCATCTAAGACTTTTCTGTTTTCTTTTGGATTTAATTTTATAAATTCATATTCTAAAATAGGATTAAACCAAGGAATAGTTATATAAATTTTTTCTCTTTCTTCAATTTTATGTGTTTCTTTAATTCCATCAAAAAAGCATTTTCTCCAAAAATCTAACCTTGAGTTAATATAAGTACTTTTCCCAAAACTAGTTTCTTGTGTCGCTGAATAAGCATCAATTAATGCAGCAAGTTGTTCTCCCCATATTTGTATTATAGTATCTAGTGGAGCATGTCTTTCAAAGCGCTTTTCAAGCAAATCAATCATTAAATGCTGATAAAGCATTAGCGGTCTTTTAGGTGAATACTCAGAAGGGTTACTTACAGTAGAAGCAAGTATAAAAAATGCATCTTTTCTAAGTTTTATTATATCTTCATAGTCTTTATATGTTTTAAAAGTACAATGTGGAAGATAGCTTCTATATAATTCATGGTTGCCATCTAATATGCATATAAGATCCAAATTAAGTTTGTGAAACGGTGATATATCACCTATATTCAGTTTATTCCCAATACCACTATCATTTATTCCAGTATAAAAATTACTATTTTGTTCTTTATCTAAACTATTTAATGCTCCAATAGATATAAACTTCCCAAGCGCTCTAGATGTCAGCGAAGGATCTTCCTTTGAAATATACTTTTTTAAAAACTTAACAACATTTGTATCATCTGAAGATATTACTGATTCTAAAGCTTCATGGTACATCCTTCTGTTAGAAGATGATTTATCTTCTTCTAATTTTTGAAGCACAACGTCAACTTTGGTTTTATTAATTAAATTTAATTTATTTTTTGCCATTGTTTGAAATTGTTTACTAAACAATTTCCAATCTTCAACATTATCTTTTAGTGAAAACAAAATTGTTTCAAAAGCTTGCTTTTCTAGCTTTTCATCAAACCAGGTTTTTATTTTTAAAATTTCTCTTTTTAACTCAGGATCTACACGCCAGCTACACCAGGTTCTTGATGTTGGCGTATAGTCTATGATGTAAAGGATTTCTTCTGTATTAAACAGTGGATAAAATGATGTATATAAATTTATTAACTGAGCACTATATTTTTTACTGTTTTTATTATCCTGAGAATTTTTTATTGATTCAATTATATGGTTAAGATTATTTTTAAAGTACTTACGATTATCATTAATGAACTTTAGCATCATATTCGGAGGCCAAGATGTTTGAACAACAATACGATTTTCATATTCACAGCCTTTAATTAAAGAATCAGTGATTTTTATAAACTCGTCATTATTAGTATTTTCTAGATTTGTACAATATAAGTTTGATAATTTTTCTACAAATACATCTAACTGATTATGGGTTTCATACAAACGCAACTCCGAGAAAACAGTAGGTAGCTGAACTTTAAATAAAGATGATTTTTCTTTTGGTAATTTATTGACGCCATCTAAAATGACATCGAATAAGTGAACTAAAGTATCATGCAATTCTGTTTTAACCTTATTATTGCCTCTATAACTATCCCTGTTATATAACAACTCATAGTTATAAACAAACCAGGTTATCTCTTTAAATCCAGTTAAACTGTTATTTAAAAAATAGTGATCAGAGTTATTTTGTTCAATAATTTTTATATAGTTATTAGTAAGAGATTTTAATTGTTTTTCAAACGATTTTGTTCTATCTGTCTTATGTACCAAAGCAGAAATTTCTTTTTTTATAGCAGCTTCTAAGATTTTTTGTTTTTCTTTTTTTTCTTTTGGTGTATCGCTTATAGTATTTTCGATTTGTAAATTAAGCCAATCTGCAAATTTTTTATGATGTTCACCATTGTTTCTGGATAAGTCTAATAAAATATTTCCTATATTAGTTAATGTTTCGAGTTCTTTTACATTAGTATTTTTCTTTGATTGTAGTGTTTGATTGAAAAATGGAGTGGAATATTTTGTAGCATTTATCAAATCTTCTGCTTCTGGAATCCAACGGCTAGAGGTAAATTGTTCTTGTATCTGAACTAAATTATTCATGGCTGTAGATTGCTTGCGAGGGTCATTGGTTAATAAAACGTCAATATTTAGTTTGACAGTTTTTTCAAGATGGGGTTTTATTAATTCTGATGCTGTTCTTGTCAAGCCGTGCTCTGAACTGATTTTTGCCCAAAGACCAAGTAGATTTTCCAGGTTTTGTTCTAGTGCTATTTCTTTTTGTGTTTCTTCAGGCTTGTCCTTAGTATGGGATAGCGTTGTTAAATTAGATTTATTTTTAGCTTCTATGTTTTGTGAGCCAATTGTGGCAGCAATACCTAAAATGAAGGAACCTGCTATTTTACTAACTCTCATCATATTTGCATCTTACTTGTGTAAAACTTATAGCATGAAATACATTATTAATTAAATATGAATAGATAACCTAAGCAATCAATGCATCCAAATATTCATCCAGATTAAATTCTGCCAGATCATCGATTTTTTCACCTGTGCCAATAAGTTTTACCGGCAAGGAAAGTTTATTCATTATATTTAAAACTACTCCGCCTTTACTGGAGCTGTCTAATTTTGCCAGGATTATTCCTGTTAGTCCAATTGCTTTTGAAAAGAGTTCTGCCTGAGTAATTGCATTTTGGCCAATTGTAGCATCAAGGACTATTAGCTTTTCTATTTGTTGAGGCAATTCATGAATTGCCTTCACTTGCTTTTCAATAACAGAGTCTATCTTCTTTAATTCAGCCATCAAATTTGTCTGTGAATGTAATCTTCCTGCAGTATCTATTAACAGTAAACTGTAATTTTCTTTTTTTGCTTTTTCAATTGCACTAAATACCACAGCATCAGGTTTTTTTATATCGGGTGGTGAAAATATTTCTATACCTGCCCTTTGTGCCCAAATATTTAACTGTTCTCCTGCTGCTGCACGAAACGTATCTGCAGCTACTATTAAAACTTTAAAACCTTCTTCTTTAAAATATTTTGCAAGTTTACCAATAGAAGTGGTTTTTCCTGAGCCATTTACACCAACGATTAAGACAATATTTAATGCTGTATTTGTCATTGCGAATGTACTTGCAATGACAGGACTGTCAAGTGAGAGTTGAGATTTTATAGCTTCTTTGATTTTGTTTTTAAAATCGCTTTCTTTTATCTTTTGCTCTTTGATCTGTTCTTTAAAATCTGAAATAATTTTTTCTGATAAATCAATACCAATGTCTGCTCTTATCAGCTTATCTGACAAATCATCGTAAAAATCTTCATTGATTTCTATATATAAATCAATCGCAGTAGAGGCTTGCCACGGCAAGCCTCTACTGCGGGTTTTAAACAGGGCATTTTTAATTTTTGAAAGATTGTCTTTAAGCCAATTTGCCATATCAAGCATATAATAATAACATCATGGTAAAAGAAAATTCCATTGCGCTCTTACCTCTTGATAATCGTCCTGTTTCATATTTATTACCTAAACAAATCGCAGATTTTTCCGGCATTAATCTTATTTTGCCCGAAAGAAAATATCTGGGAGATTTAAAATGCAGATCTGATTTAGCTTATCTGGAAAAATGGCTGAAAGATTTATCTGGTATTGATTCTCTAATAATTTCTTTAGATGATTTTGTTTATGGTGGATTAGTCCAAAGCAGAAAACATAATAATTCATTAGATGAATTAAAATCACGTGCTGAACATATAAAAAATACGATACACGATACACGATACACGATATACGGTTTCTCTTCAATCATGCGAATCCCGGATTACAATTCAAATGAAGAAGAAAAAGATTACTGGAAAGACTATGGAAAGAAGATTTTTAAGTGGTCTGAATTAACACACAAAATTGGTAATCAATCTTCCAGGGAAATACCACCGGATATTCTTACTGATTATAAAGCACACAGAGAAAAAAACTTTGCAGTAAATCTGCAATGGTTAAAATTAATTCATGAAAATTGTTTTGAATATCTGATTTTTTCATGCGATGATTCAGGAAAATATGGAATAAATGTAATTGAAGCTGAATACATAAAAAAACAAATTAAAAATCAGAATTGTTCAAATTGTGCAAAAGTAATTTCCGGAACAGATGAGATTCCGCTTGTTTTATTGACAAAAGCTATATTAAAAAAATCAGAATATAAGCCATCAGTTTCTTTGTATTTTAACAGCACTGAAGGGAAAAATCAGATTGCACGATATGAATCAAATACAATCTATAACTCGGTTATAAGTCAGGTTGAAACTTTGGGAATTGAAATAAAAGATTTTAAAGATTCTGACATTGTTTGTTTTATACATTGTGCTGATTCTGTACAGGGAGATCACATATTTAAAATTGAACCGTCTGACACTAAACAAAATATAGACATACTTATAAAAAAACTAGAAAGAGAAACCAGGCCTTTTATAATAATTGATTTAGCTTATGCTAATGGTGCAGAGCCAAAACTAGTAGAAGCATTGCTAAATTCAAATATAAGTTGGGATAAATTATATGCTTATTCAGGATGGAACACCTGTGCAAATAGTACAGGAAGTGCTCTGGCAACAGGTGTAAACAGATGGATCTCTGAAAAGAGAAAAATATTTAATGAAGCTGCCTTTAAAAAGTGCTTACTGACAAGATTTTTGGATGACTACGCTTATCAGGCAAAAATCAGGCATGAAGAAATTACCGAAGAGGAAGTAAATAAAAAAATGAAACCCTTTGTACAAAGATTTTCAAAACTGTTAGATCTGAAAAATCCGGATGTTCGGTTTGAATTACCCTGGCAGAGAGCTTTTGAAGTAGAAATAAATTATTAAGTTTTGAAACGCATGTAACCCTAGGTTACATGGAATTTAACACTTGTTGTGTACAATCGCTTCATGCCAAATTCATTATCACAAGAAGAAATAGCAAGCATAATACATTTTATTAGAGGCAAGAAGATTATGTTAGATAAGGATTTAGCTGGACTTTATGAAGTTTCAACTAGTGTGTTAAATCAGGCAGTAAAAAGAAATAAAGAACGTTTTCCTAAAGATTTTATGTTCCAGCTGACTAAAAAAGAAGGAAAACTTTTAAGATCACAATTTGTGATCTTAAAGCAAGGAGAACACATAAAATATCTTCCATATGCATTTACAGAGCAAGGAGTAGCTATGTTGTCAGGTGTTCTGCAGAGTAAACGGGCAATAATTGTAAATGTTGCGATAATGAGAGCTTTTGTAAAGCTTAGAAAAACATTATCAGCTCATAGAGAGTTAGCGCATAAGTTAAATCAACTTGAACATAAAATAGAAAAACATGATGAAGAAATCCAATCGATTTTTAAAGCAATACGCCAATTAATGCTACCACCCGAAAAATCAAAAAGTAAAATCGGGTTTCAGATTAATAGCTCTTAATATAAAATCATCTTGGCAGAGAGCTTTTGAAGTAGAGATTCGAGTAGTTTAAACAGTACATGCACAACACGTAGCAGGCATCTTAGCTCCGATCATTTGTGCAAGCTCAACCAGCCGATTACTGTATCCCCATTCATTGTCATACCAGGAGATTACTTTTAACATCCTATCCCCGGTAACCATAGTCATTTGAGCATCGACATAACTTGAATGAGAATCACCTAGAAAGTCCATGCTGACAAGTGGTTCATCTGTATAACCAAGAAGTCCTTTTAACGGGCCATTTGCAGCATCTTTTAGAGCTTTGTTAATGACTTCTACTGTTACTGGGTTTTTTGTAGTGGCTACAAAATCAACTACACTTACATTTATAGTAGGAACCCGCATTGCAAAACCATTTAGCTTGCCTTTTAATTCAGGTAAAACCAGACCAATTGCTTTTGCAGCACCTGTAGTAGTTGGGATCATGGATACAGCAGCAGCTCTTGCTCTGCGTGGATCTTTATGCGGAGCATCCTGTAAACTCTGGTCATTTGTATAAGCGTGAATGGTAGTCATTAAGCCGGATTCAATGCCAAAGGTATCATTTAAAACTTTTACAACTGGTGCTAAACAGTTTGTAGTGCAGCTTGCATTTGAAATAATATTATGTTTTGCCGGATCATATGTTTTTTCATTTACACCGATGACAAATGTAGCATCTTCCCCTTTTGCCGGTGCACTGATAATTACTTTCTTTGCTCCTGCAGTAATATGAGCTTTTGCCTTTTCAGCATCAGTAAATGCTCCTGAGCACTCAAGAACTATATCTATCTTTAAATCTTTCCATGGAAGTTTTGCAGGATCTTTTTCCTGAAGGTATTTTATTTTCTTTCCGTTTACTGTCAGGCAGTCACTGCTAACTGAGCACTCTCCTTTAAATCTTCCAAAGATACTGTCGTATTTAAATAAGTGCAAAGCCGTTTCAATACTGCAAAAAGGATCGTTAATCGCTATGAGTTCTAAATCTTTAAGGCCTTTTTGAATCAAAGCACGGAGTGCATTTCTGCCTATTCTTCCAAAACCATTAATACTAATTTTTGCCATTTTAATTACCCCCAAATCGTGATAATAACAATAACATAGAACACGCCTTATGAAAATAAAGATACAATGAAAAATGAAAAATCTATGGAAAGTATTGTCAGTATCCGCGGAGCAATTACGGTTAAAGAAAACAGCATTAAGGAGATTAAGGCTGCTACTACAAAGCTTCTTCGTGAGATTTTTACCCAAAACAATATTCAGGGAGAAAAAGTTATAAATATTATTTATACAGTTACAGATGATTTAGATGTTTTAAATCCGGCAACAGTTACAAGAGAAGAATTTAAAATTGGTTCAATACCAATGCTTTGCGTCCAGGAAATGAAGATCAAAGATGGTTTGTCAAGATGCATAAGGATCATGCTTCAGGTTTATTCTAATCTTAAAAAAGAGCAGATTAAACATATTTATTTAGGTGAAGCAGCAAATCTTAGGCCAGATTTAGCATGAAACAAATCCCAAATTTAATCAGTATCTTCCGCACAACCCTGGCAATTGCTCTTGCAGTTTTTATATTACAAAATCCAGGGAATAAAAATTTTCTTATGTTTTCATTCTGGATGACATGGATAATAATGGTTCTGGACGGAGTAGATGGAATTATTGCCAGATATTTAAAATCAGCTTCTGATTTTGGTGCTTTTTTTGATATTGCCTGTGACAGAATTGTAGAATTAATTTTTATTTCTCTTTTTGTGGTTCTTAAATGGATTCCGTTTTGGATCTTAGTGATTTTTTTAGTCAGAGGGATTTTAGTAGACGGTGTCCGGGGGTTTGCACTGAAAGAAGGTAAAACTGCTTTTGGTGAAAAATCTATGATGAAAAGTAAGCTCGGGTATTTTTTAACAAGCTCCAGATTTATGAGAGCGTTTTATGGGGGTGTAAAAGCTGTTGCATTTGCTTTTATGTTTTTGGTGTATTCCTGCTACCCAAATCTTTTTAATTTTGAAATGTTTTTAATTTATCTTATGACGTTTTTTTGTATAGTTCGTGGTATACCGGTTTTGATAGAAGGCAGAAGGTTTTTTTAATACAAGATTTTAAGATAGAAAGCAGATCATCTTTCATCTCCACGAAAAAATCTACAATAACTGTTTTTATCTTTCTCATCTTTTCTTTTATGTCTAACTTTTTAATAAACTCTTTTAAATCTTCTTCCAGGATTTCTTTTAATTTATTCATTTGAAAAGATAAAATACCAGCTAAACCAATTAAATGATTTACCAGTGATTTTATTGTCACCATGGGGATTTGCTGTAGCAAACCACTGCCTGTTGCAATACTGATAACAAATTTTCCAATCATTTGAATTACATTTCCTGTCATATTTTGGTTTGTATTATTAATTTGATTTGGGATTTTATTTAACCCGAACAATTCAACACCAAAATTTCTAAGTATTGCCTGAATGATTTTATTACTTAGAAAATTATTCAGCATCATACTTACAGCAATGCGATCAAAGCGGTTATCATTTCCACCGCCACCTCCTCCGCCAGCCTTGCGGAGCTTTTCTAAAAGCTCATTCCAGTATTTCTGGCTTAGCTCTGCCCGTTCCATGGAAGCATTCAGTGCTGCTTTTGAAACAGAGGACTGCTGTAGCAAGCTTCTATTTCCGATTGATATTCTGTTTAACTCTACTGCCATAACTTTTTACACCATTACCCTTTCTATGTTTAAACTTTTTTCTCTGGAAACTTCAACTATTAATTCAGGAGTTGTTGTTTTAACACTATGATTTGTATTTTCTGCAGATCTGATCACTGTTTTAATTTGATTACTATTTTTGTCTTTCATAAATAACTTTCCAAGTGCAAAAGTACTTAAACCAAATCCAACTCCGCCTAAACCTGCAAGTACTGTATTTAATAAGTTTGATTCACTTTCCTGATTTAACTGCTTGCCAATAGCCATACTGCTTACTTTGCGCCCATCTTCAGTTAACCAGCAGGTGCTTCCTCCATCAGTTACAATATTTCCTGTATAAGTTTCATCTTCAGATTTTGCAAATAACATGGTTGCCGTTTTACAGGCACTTCTGGATAAAATTGAATCCCAGAGGTGTACCGAGTTCCTGAGCATTAACCCTTTAAGCTCTCCAAACTTTGCAGGAATATTTTTTACTTTTTCACCTATCCGGAATGACAGAGCAGGTCCAAGTAAAACTAAAAGAGGAGCAGGAATAAAATTGCTTAGTTTCATAGCGCTTGAGGAAATTATCGCGTTTATAAAATGAAGAAGCGGAAGCCTCTGCAATTCACCACCCAGCGAAGTAGAAGATATTTCAACATTTTTAATTAGTCTTTTTCCTTTGTCTGAAAAACATATGAGGTAAGTTAGCCCGGCAAATCCCAGTGAAAGCGGTATTCCAAATAAACCATTTCCTACCAGGTCTCCTAAATTAAATGCAATTGTTTCAGGTATATTTAAAATTCCCTTTATAATTTTTCCTTCAAGTGTCCCAAATGGGATCTGATAATTAAATGAATTTAAAAGTGATCCTATTGTCGGTAAACCTGCAGTTACTCCTAAAACACCAAGGGCTATTTTTTTTGTGGAATTAAATGTTGAGCTGAATGTATGCCCAATACTTGCAAATAATGAATCAAGAAATTTTGAACCTCCCTGTCCTGCAAAACCTTCCAGTGAATCCCATTGCATTTTATTTGTTCTTAGGTTTTTTGGAATTAATAATCCGGCGGTTGACAGTAAAGTTGCCAGGAATGCCCCAAGCTCATTGTGATTTGCAGATATCTCTGCAGCTTTACTAGCTAACATTGAATCCAGGTGATGTATTGAGGTCCTGCCTAAAATTCCCGAAATGGTATCATTAGGCAATGAAAGAGATTTGTTGTCTTTCTTGTTTATGGAACGATAAGCACTAAACAAGCTGGCTCCGCCAGCCAGGATGCTTGGTAAAGTATATTTAGCTCCTTCTTCTCCCACTCTTGAAAAGATTGAATCCAGGATGTGTAATGAGCCGCGTAATGAATTTGCACCCAGGGATAGAATTGAAAATTTTGTTGACAGAAAAGGTACATTTTTCATTAATGATACTCCAAATGCACCAGCAACAAGTCCAAAACCTGAAATTAAGTTTAATTTTTTTGCTGTAAATGCACCAATACCGGAAAATAAGGAATTAATTACACTCACTCCGGCACATCTAAACTGCCCGCTTAGTGTATTTAGATTTGCTTTTATGTTTAAGGTTTTGTCTGCAAATTTAAATCCATTTGTTTCAGAGTCCAGAAATTCTTTTTGTGACATTTCAAAGTCATCCAGCTCTTGGATGGTTAATGCAGGAACGTTGTATGCAATGTCCCTGCAGGTATGATCATGTTTTTCCAGTGAACCTGTTAAATAAAATGAAAGTGCTTTTTGAAATGATATTTGCAATCTTTTGAGCCTCGCAAAAGAGCTTTGCTATTTAAATCCTTGTGGGTTTTCGGACTTTAACCGTTGCGGGTCAGTGTAGGTTTTTCACCATACTTTCCCCACTTAAAGATTTTTTTATGCTTAATTAATGCCAGCCAATGCTGGTATAAAGAATAATACTATAAAAGTTTCACCTGATCATTTTCTTGCTTCTTAATTGTAATATCTAAAAACTTTTTAATTCTTTCTACAATCAATTTTGAAGTCTTAATCGTATCATTTATAGATATTCCGTATAAATAATTTCCTGTAAAAAATAACCCGTAATTCTTATCCATTAATTCTTCGATTTTCTTGACTCTGCTCATATGTCCTAAGTTGTATTGAGGAATAGCATTTGTATGGACTTTTACATATATGGTTTCAAGTAAGCCTGGATTTGATATCTGCATACTTTCAGACACTTCTTTAGCCGTCAGGTTTGCTATTTCTTCTTCAGACTGATCTGTTATTTTTTTATTTAATGCTCCGCCAACATATGATGTTAAAAGTATTTTGTCAGATGGTGCACGATTAGGAAAAACAGATGATGTCCATACAGTTCCTAAAAGTTTTCTGTATGGTTCTTTAGTACACAAAAACCCAAACCCTTCCAGAGATATGCTACAGCATGCCTCTACAGTTGATTTTTCTGTTGCCTGAACTACTGTAGCGATAGGTGCATATTCGATTTGTGTTATTTCAGAAGCATAACTTTTTGGAAATAAATAAGCAAACTCAGACATTGTATGAGCCGGAAGGGCAAACAAAATAGAGTTTGCTGTGTAATTTATAATTTTATTATTAGATTTGAAATTAACAATGTAAAAATCTTTTGCGCGTGAAATCTCAATATCTTTTGCATCAAGTATAATTTTGTTTTTTAGCTTGTTGTAGATTTTATCCGAAAGTGTTTCCATTCCATGTATAAATGAATAAAGCGTAAGCCCTTTAAATGAGCTTCTGACTTTTGGTGATAAAAACATTCCACCGATGATGCTTCTGTATTTGGTTTCAAGTCCTTTTAGTTTTGGAAAAACCGCATTTGCAGAAAGCTTCTGAACATCACCGGCAAAAATACCATTTAAGTAAGGCTGGATAAAGTTTTTTAATATTTCTCTGCCAAATCTTCTCTCTGTAAAATCCTGCACAGTTTCTTCTTTGTTTTCTTTTTTAATAAACAATTCTTCCAGAAGCATCATTTTCCCTTCTCTGGATAAAATATCTGTTTTAATAAACTCTTTTAAAGTAGATGGAACAGGCATTAACTGACCATTTCGATAAATATATCTTTTTTTTGCCTGTGGATTTGCTGCTTGTAATAAATCTTCTATGTCTAAATCCTTTACCAGCTCCATTATTTCTTTACTGAGAGAATTAAATGTACTAGGACCACTTTCGACTAAATAATCTCCAATTTTAACTGTCTTAATGCTTCCACCTGCTCTGTTTGCAGGTTCTAAAATCTGAAAATCAATATTATTTTTATATAATTCAAACCCTGCTGATAAACCAGCAATTCCAGCTCCAATGATGATGACATCTTTCATTTCGTAAGAAATTTATTTTAAAAGTAGCAAGTTTTTGATGCTTACATTATTATTTTCCAGACAACCAACTACTTGATTATACAAGGCTTGTATTAAATATTTGTCAGTGTTTAAGGCTGGTATCCGTGCAAATGTCTTGATCTCAAGCTTATTTGCTATTTCTTTATATAACACTCCGATTTCAAAAATGGTTTCTACATGTTCACATACAAAGCTAACAGGCACTACTAATATGTTTGTATTTTTATTTCTTTGAGCTATTTGTTCTATTACCCTACCGGTAGATGGTTCAAGCCATGTTACAGGACCAAGCTTGCTCTGGTAACCAATGTGCCATTTTTTTTTCCAGCCTAGTTTAGTAATTATTAAATTGGCAGTTTCAATGATTTGTTTTTGATATGGGTCTTTGTTTTCTATGTTAAAAACAGGAATGCTATGTGCACTGAAAATTATTTCTGTACTTCGCAAATCCAGGTTTAAAAGTGAATTGTTGATTAGTCTTGCATACGATTCAATATAATCTTCATCAGTGTGCCACTGTTTTATGAAGTGTAATTTTGTACTATTTAAGTCATTTCTTTTTAACCATCTCTCTATGATTAGCTCTACAGAACCAGTTGTAGTGTATGAGTATTGCGGATATAAAGGAAGTATAACCAGTTTTTCATATTTACCTGAAGATATTTCATTTAAAGTGTCTTCAATAAAGGGTTTACAATAACGAAAACCAATAAATACATCAACGGGAAGCTCATTTTTACCAAACAAATTTTGAAGTTTTTCAGCCTGAAGATAGGTTATAGGAATTAATGGACTCATACCACCAATTCTTTTATACATTTTTCTGGAAGCCCGGTCTCTTATATTTGAGATTAGCCAGGCAAAAGGGCTTCTGTATAGATTTATAAATGGAAAGTTTAGTACTGTTGGATCGGAAAATAAATTATAAAGAAATGGTTTTACTGAGCGTAAACTGTCAGGGCCTCCGAAATTGACAAGGAGAACTGCAATTTTATATTGATTTTGAATAAACCTTTTGTTTTCCATCTTTCCTTTGTAAATAATAATCAAATATACAGGCAATATTTCTTAAGAAATATTGTCCTGAACTTGTTACTTCAATAATTTTAGAATTGAGAATCAGTCTGTCTTTTTCTAATTCTTTTAATTTCTTTATTTCAAATGCAAAATACCTGTCAAAATTAATATCATATTTCTCTTCTATCTCAGATTTTATAATAATTCCATGGCAGAGAATTTTCATTATTATTTCTCTTCTTAAGAGGTCATCATTATTTAATACAAATCCTCTAAATAGAGGCATTTTATTAAAATCAATTGTTTCATAGTATGGATTTATTTTTTTTATATTCTGGGAAAGGGTATTCTGGACATTACTTATAGCAGTAATTCCAAGTCCGTATAAGTCACACCCTGACTTAGTCGTATAACCCTGAAAGTTTCTGTGAAGTGTTTTGTTTTTCCTGGCTTGTGTTAATTCATCATGTGGTTTTGCAAAGTGATCCAAGCCTATAAAAACATAACCGTTATCAGTTAATGTTTTAACAGCATATTGAAAAATTTCTATTTTCTCAGATGAGGATGGCAGAATATTTCCCGGGATGAATTTATCCTGATGATTTAAAAGCTGTGGCAAATGAGCGTAATGAAAGAATGCTATTCGCTCCGGATCTAACTGAAAAATCAGATCAATAGTTCTTTTAAAACGATCTATTGTCTGAAAAGGTAAACCGTAAATTAAATCTGCATTGATAGATTCAAAACCCAGATTCCTTGAATATTCAAATATTTTTTTTGTTTCTTCAAATGACTGAATGCGGTTAATAGTCTCCTGAACTCTTGGATCAAAATCCTGAATGCCCATACTAATCCTGTTAAAACCAAGCTCTGACAATGTTTTCAGATGATCGAATGTAGTTACTCGTGGGTCTACTTCTACCCCGGCTTCACATGTTTTTGAAATATTAAAGTTTCCTTTTATTGCATTAAATAACTCTTTTAATTCATCCGGATTAAAATAGGTTGGTGTCCCTCCTCCAAAGTGAATTTGTTCTACAGATCTATTTTGATTTATCAGGTTTCCCAGGCTGGAAATTTCTTTTTTAATATGTTCCAGGTAAGTGTTTACAATGGATTTTTTTTTACTAATTACCACATTACATGCACAAAAGTAACACCGGCTTTCACAAAACGGAAGATGAAAATAAAGAGAAACAGGGGTTTTATTTTTATTTGCCAGGTCATTTGCACATAAAAAATCTTCTGCTTTAAAATCTTCTGACCATTCTGGTGCTGGTGGATAGCTTGTATAGCGTGGGACATTTACAGAATATTTTTCTAATAAATCACTGGTTAACATAAGCTGGTTCATTTGCAATTTCAAAAACTGTATCTAACATAGCGTGTACATTTTCAACGGGGGTTTGAGGTAAAATACCATGCCCAAGATTACAAATATAACCTGTCTGCCAGTTTTTAATGGACTGAATCAGGGCTTTTGTTTTTTCACGAACTATTGTCTGATTCGTAAGTAAAATCCCCGGATCTAAATTTCCCTGCAAGCCAAGACTTGTACCAAAACTATCCCTGACTTCCTGGAGGTTACATCTCCAGTCCAGACTTAGTGCAGCAATCTTTAAGGTGGAAATTTTCGATAACAGATGGTGAGAGTTATTTGTATATAGAATAATCGGGACTTTAAGTGGCATTAAATCGCTGATTAATTGCCTTAGGTATGGAAGTGCAAAGGTTCTGTAATCTTCCTGTGATAAGACTCCTGCCCATGTGTCAAATATCTGAAGAACATGTGCGCCGGAATTTACCTGCATAGTCAGATAAAGAAACAGTGTATTTGTGATTTTATTTAAAAGCTGATGTGATGCCTGTGAATTTGTATAAAGAAATGTTTTTGCTTTGTTAAAATTATTTGAACTGTAACCTTCCATCATATAACAAAACAAAGTCCATGGAGCCCCGCTAAACCCGATAACTGGAATCTTTTCGCCGACTTCTTTTCTAAGCATATTTATGGCAGTTAATGTAGGATAGGTTTCTTCATTTGCCATCGGGATTTGAAGTTTTTTAATATCAGAAATATTTGAAATTAAATTATTAATCCTGGGACCCTCATCAGTGAACTCTAACTCTAATCCCATCTTTTGAACTGGAAGTAAAATATCTGAAAAGACAATTACAGCATCCATTTTAAATCTTTCATATGGCTGAAGGCTGACTTCTGCTGCAAGTTCGGAATTATTACAGAGATCTAAAAAGCTAACCTGCGATCTGATTTTCTGATATTCAGGTAAATATCTTCCAGCCTGTCTCATTAACCAGACAGGCGGGCGCGGGACAATTTCTTTATTTAAGGCTTTTAGTAAAAGGTCATTGAACATAAGAATATTATATCTTACTGTTTACTCTACCGTCACTGACTTCGCCAAATTCCTCGGTTGATCAATATCCTGCCCGAGAGCTTCTGCTATGTAATAAGCTAAAAATTGAAGTGGAATTACTACTAGAAACGGGCTTATAATTTCTGAAATCTGCGGAATGTGCAAAACAGTGTCAAAGATACTGTCAGCTTTTTTATCTCCATCTACTGCTACTGCAATCATTGGAGCTTTTCTGCTTTTGGCTTCAAGACTGTTTTGAATAACACGATCATAGGTTTCTCCAGGGACACAAATTGAAACTACAGGTACATTCGGGTCAAGGACTGCAATTGGCCCGTGTTTCATTTCACCTGATGCGTAACCACTGGCATGGATATAACTTAGTTCTTTTAGTTTTAAGGCAGCTTCAAGTGCAATAGGATAATTTACCCCACGACCTATAAAAACAAAATCACGTTTGTTTGCATATTTTATAATCTGTTCCTGATAGTATTCTGCTCTAAGCAGTGCTTGATCAACAAGCTGCGGCAGTTCTCTAAGTTCTTGTTTAATTGATTGAATCTCTGCTCTTCTCAATCCTTGAACTTCTGAAATATAAACAGCCAGCAAATACAATACAGTGAGCTGTGCAGTAAATGTTTTGGTAGCAGCTACACTTATTTCAACACCTGCTTTACTAAGAATTAAATGTTCTTTTGCCAAGTCAGCCAGTGCTGAATCTGCCCTGTTTGTAATCCCTAATAATGTAGCACCTGTTGAAACTGCTTTTTTTATGGCAGCCAGTGTATCTGCTGTTTCACCGGATTGGCTTATCCCTATTACAAGAGATTTTTTTGTTAATAGCGGACTTGCAGTTATAAATTCACTTGAAAACTGAACCTCAACAGGAATTGAAGTTAAAGTTTCCAGAATATATTTAGCTGTTAATCCGGCATGGTAAGCAGTTCCACAGGCCAGGATTAAAACCCGATCTATATTTTTTAAAAATGACGGATCAAATTTTAAGCAATCAAACTGAACAGGTTTTCCTGCGCCAGGTAAAAAATCTTTTAAAAGATTTGAAATAACTTCAGCTTGTTCGTTTATTTCTTTGGCCAGATAATGCTTAAATCCTTTTTTATCCAGAATATCTTTTGTCTTTGTTATTATTTGCGGTTCTTTTTTTATTTTTTCTCCGCTTAAGTTATAAAATTCAACATTGTTTTTTGTAACGATTGTAATTTCATTGTCATTAAGTCTTATAACTTTATCTACAAACTGGGATAAAGTAGGAATATCACTGGCTACAAAGTTTTCACCATTTCCTATTCCAATTACAAGAGGCGCTTCTTTACGAACAGCATATATTTTGTCTGATTCACCTTTAAATAAAATAGCAATTGCGTAACTGCCTTCAAGTTCGTTTACAGATTTGGAAATAGCTTCCACGGCAGACTTTGTTTTCTTTAAGTTCCGGCTTATTAGCTGAACTATTACTTCAGTATCAGTCTGGGTTACAAAAGTAAGGCCGTGATGTGTTAATTTCTCTTTTATTTCCTGATAATTTCTAATTATTCCATTGTGGACAACTGCTATTTTTTCTTCAGTGTCAAAATGTGGATGTGCATTTACATCAGATGGCTCTCCATGAGTCGCCCATCTGGTGTGTCCTATTCCACAATTAATATGACCGTTTTTTCCATTATATTCAGTTTTATTTTTTATAACTTCTTCTAAATTTGAAATTTTTCCAATTGTTTTAATGACATTTAAATTATGTCCTCTATGAATTGCAATTCCTGCTGAATCATACCCACGATACTCAAGACACTGAAGACCTTTAAGTAAAAGGGGTACAATTTCTTTATCTCCAACGTATCCTATAATTCCGCACATTTTTTAACTTAATCCTAGTGCCTTCTTTGCAGAAGTAATTATTTCCTGAAGCAATGCCCCGCCACTGGTTACTATCTGAGCTAAGCCACCGTTATTTTCGACAAATGTTAAAACAGAGGTTATATTTGGTGTGCAGTTTGTATTTGTGCATCCACAGACAGTTTTTTCACATGAAGAACTGCTTCCTTCTTGTAAAACTGATTTTGTAGTAGTTTTGCTGTCTGTAGTACTTACAGTTTGTTTTAAATTAACAGTTACAGCACCTTTTGAAAAGTCTGCTTTAAGTTTTGCATTAAATGATCCGTCACTCTTACTTGTAACAGTTACAGAATCAAAAGAAGCAGCTTCACTGCCTGCAGGTGAATCTATTTTAATTTTGGCTCCACCAATTGAAGCCCCTTTATCGCCTGTAATTGTTAAAACAGAGTTGGAATTTGTGATATTAACTTTGCTTGGGTCAACTGTAGTTACAGAAGAAATTATCTTTGTAAAATCTGTAATCTGCGGAGTTCCAAGTACTGTATCTCTGGCAGTTAATGCAGCTATGTCAGCATTGGTTATTACCTGATTTGCTCCGGTTCCATCATTTGCAGCACCATCGATTATTGCATTCTGTGCAACTGCTCTTGTGGACAATGGTGCAAAAGAAGAAAAATTCCGCGGATTAGTTAAACTTGTAGCAGAACTTAGTATAGATAAAGTTCCGGGTGTGTTTACTATAGCTCCTGAAACAGGTTCAAAAAAAGAAAGCGATACAGTACTATCTTTTAATGCTGCAGCATCACTGTTTAGAATAAGGTTATTAATTTTAATGGTAGTTTTTACTGTGGCAGGATCACTTCCTGAAGAGTTTTGCCTGATGGGAATTACAAGAGTTCCAAACGGAGCATTTGAATCGTCCGTATTGTTCATGACAATATAAGGCGCTGCACTGACTACAAATGAATTATCAGAAAAAGTAATGTCACTGGTTACAGGTGGAGCAGAAAATAAACTTGAGACAGAAGGAATAAGCCAGATATTAACTGCATTATTTGCGGTAGAAGTGGCAACTGATGGATTTATTATAGTAGGTGATGATTGACCGCCTACAGGGATTGATTCGTTATTAAGCTCTTCTATTTGTACTGTATTTGCTGTAGTAGTACTGCCTGCTAAAGCCGGAGTAACTCCTGTTTCGTTTGTAGATATTTCTCCTTTAACTGAAGTAACAGTTTCAGTAGCATAAGAAAGTTTTGCAGCCTGCATGGGGGTGCCAATATTTGCACTGCCAATTATTTCTGTAACAGTTGGATTGTTAATTGCATTTTTTGCAGCTATAGTTACTGTCAAAAAATTCCCTGTATTGTTTGGACAAAAAATATCCTGAGAATCTAGTCTGATTAAAATCGAATCAATCATACTGGCATCTGCAAAACTATTAAATTCTGAAATCGTGAAGCGAATTTTTGCCGGGCTTGTGCTGGTAGCTTGAGCTAATCCGGTAGCTGCTGTTAGTAAATTACTGATTGCATTACAGGCTACGGTTAAACCTGTAGTAGAGTGGCAGGTTGGAAATGAAAAGTCATTAATAGTGGAAAGGTCACTGCTTGAACCTGCTATATCATCATCGTCATCTATTACATCGCAACCATCAGGCAGACTGATTTCAAATATTGTTGATGTCAAACCACCTAATCTGGTAACCAGCGAGCTGAATCCTGACGGATCTCCGGAGCTTGATAAACCATCTGTACCTGCAATTTCTGAAATTAAAATTCCCCTTCCCAGGCTTTGTACTGTAGGATCAGCCTGAGTCTTTATTCCACTTATAGTAGTTAATATTGTTCCACCGGTAAAAAACGGAGGAGGTGCACACAGTGAACCGCTTGAGCTGATTTTTGACTGAACGCTTTCAGTAGTAACTGTGAAATTTGAGAGATTTAATCCTTCAGGCGTTGTACTGCCTGCTCTGGTTATACAAATAGTATTGTCTTTAAATAATTCTACACCACGAATATCAAAGGCTGCCTGAGATTTAAAAAAGATTCCCTGACTTATTAAAAAAAGAATTATGAATAAAATATTTCGGAGTGATTTTAAAATTTTTATTTTACCATCCACGTATCACCTGCATTTAAAATTTGTTCAAGGGTTTGCTGCGGCAAGCCACCACTTAAACTTTTTTCTTTTGCTAATTTTTCCTGTTCAAATAAACGCTCCTGATAGGTAGGCTGCTCAATTTGTCTTAAGACTCCAAATGCTACCGGAAGTCCTTCGTTTTCCACACCCATCTGACCAAGCACATAAGCCAGTCCCCGGTCATCAGCATGCTCATTATGAACAAGTGTTTCTTTTATATTTCCATTTGCAGCATTAATTACTTCAGGATGAAAACCATTTAGTTTAATTGCTTTGTCATGATTTTTTCCAAAGATAAGTGGCTTACCATGTTCGATGTATACAGAGTGATCATCTTTAACATCTTTCTTGGTAAAGCCTTCAAATGCATTATCATTAAAAACTAAACAGTTCTGGTAGATTTCAATAAACGCTGTTCCTTTATGTGCTGCTGCTTTCTTTAAAACCTCCATCATGTGTTTGACATTTTTATCAACTGTTCTTGCTACAAAAGTAGCACCACTGGCAATTGCTACAGAAGCAGGATTAATAGGATTATCGATCGAACCGTATGGAGTGGATTTTGTTTTCTTTCCAAGTTCAGATGTAGGAGAATACTGCCCTTTTGTTAAACCATAGATTCTGTTGTTAAATAAAAGAATTTTAAAATCCTGATTTCTGCGTATAGCATGTATAAGGTGATTTCCGCCTATGCTAAGTCCGTCTCCATCGCCGGTAATTACCCAGACTGAGAGATCCGGGTTTATTGACTTAACTCCTGTAGCTACAGTAAGTGCTCTTCCATGAATAGTATGAAAACCATAACAACTCATATAATGTGGAAATCTGCTTGAACAGCCAATGCCGGATATAAAAACAAATTTTTCTTTTGGAATACCAAGTGCTGGCACCACACCTTGAACAGCAGATAAAATCGCATAGTCGCCACATCCCGGGCACCAGCGAATATCGTTTGCTGATTCAAAGTCTGCTTTTGTGTATTGCGATTGATTACTTATTGCCATATTTTATCCTGCTATGCTTTTAATAACTTTGTGGCAGCTTCGACTATACCGTTAACTTTAAGCGGCTGACCACCTACTATGTTAAATCCCTGTGCATCAATTAAATATTTAGCTCTTATTAATAATCGTAATTGTCCAAGATTAATTTCAGGAATTAAAATCTTTTTATAGTTTTTTAAGAACTCACCAAGATTTTTTGGAAAAGGGTTTAAGTATCTTAAGTGAGCGTTTGCTACTTTATATCCTTGTTTTAAAAGTTGTTCACAGGCAGCATTTATAGAACCTAAGGTGCTTCCCCATCCCAGGATTAATAAATCTCCTTTTGATTCTCCGAATATAGTTTTTATGTCCGGGATATCATTTTCAATCTGTGCAATTCTCTTTGCACGGATTTTTATCATTGCATCATGGTTTTGTGGATCATAACAGATTTTTCCTGTGATTTGTTCTGTCTCAACCCCTGTGATTACATGCTCTAGTCCTGGTGTTCCTGGTAGCGCCCATGGCCTGGCTAAGGTATCCGGATTGCGAAGGTAGGGATAAAAGCCATCAGCTTCTTTTCTGAATTTAACTTCAATTTTTGGAAGGGTATTTATCTGAGGGATTCTCCATGGTTCTGAACCATTAGCCAGATAACCATCGGACATAAAAAATACAGGTGTCATATACTTTACTGCAATTCTTACAGCTTCAATCATAGTTTCAAAACAATCACCAGGAGTTGCTGCTGCAAGAATTGGGATAGGACTTTCAGAGGTTCTGCCAAACATTACTTGTAACAAATCTCCCTGTTCTGTCTTTGTAGGTAATCCGGTGCTTGGCCCTCCCCTTTGAATATCACAAATAATCAGCGGTAATTCTGTTTTAATAGCCAGTCCTGTAAATTCTGATTTTAAGCAAATCCCAGGACCGCTGGTGGTAGTAACACCAAGTCCACCTGCAAAACTTGCTCCAATAGCAGCTCCGATAGCAGCTATCTCATCTTCGGCCTGAAATGTCCTTATTCCCAAGTTTTTATATTTTGAAAGTTCATGCAAAATATCACTGGCAGGAGTAATAGGATAACTGCCCAAAAACATTGTTAAACCAGTTAACTCATGTGCAGCAACTAAACCTAAAACAGTAGCCTCATTTCCGGTTATATTTCTGTATTTGCCAGGAAGAAGTTTTGCATGTTTTATTTCATAATTTGAAATAAATGTTTCAGTAGTTTCACCATAATGATATCCGGCTTTTAACACTTTTAAGTTTGCTTCTAAAATCACAGGATCTTTTGAAAATTTTTTCTTTAACCAGTCAATAGTAGTATCCATAGGTCTGGTATAAAGCCAGTACATAAGACCAAGAGCAAACAAATTCTTTGAACGATCGACTACTTTTCCCGGAAGATTCATGTCTTCAAGAGCAAGCTGGGTAAGCCTGGAAATTTCAATTGGAAAAACCTGATATTTTTGATTTATTTCAGCTTCAAGGGGATTTTCTTCATAGCCTGCTTTTTTTAAGTTTGTTTCAGTAAATGCATCTGTGTTTACTATAAGCATTCCACCTGGTTTTAAATCTTTTAAACTTGTTTTAAGTGCAGCGGGGTTCATAGCTACAAGCACATCAAGAATATCTCCCGGTGTATGAATTTCTTTACTGCTAAAGTGAATTTGAAATGCACTTACTCCTGCAAGTGATCCAGCCGGTGCCCTGATTTCTGCCGGAAAGTCAGGCAATGTGCTTAAATCATTACCTACAATTGCTGTGGCATTTGTAAACTGTCCGCCGGTTAACTGCATTCCATCCCCGGAATCACCTGCAAATCTTATAGTGGCCTCTTCCAGAGTTTCTATTTTTTTTTCTTTTTTTTCTTCTGTTAATGTCATTTCTTATCTTTTTAAATTGTACCTTATTTCTCAGTATCAGTAATAGTATTTATCGGTTTTGCAATTTCTATAGGCCATGGGATCAGTGCCAGTACCTGCTTGCCTGATTTTTTGTTCATTATGTTATATGCAATAGCCAGTAGATTCCCCCTTTGTTTTAACATTGTATAGTTATTTTTCTGATTTTTAATTTTTAAGGTTGAATCATCAATATCAAAATCAATCTCCATTTCTTTGTTTGCCAGCTTTTGCTTTTCAAAATATTCTTTAAAGGAAGCAAATACTGCTTGTGCACTTTCTTTTGTAATATACCGGGAAAGAATAAGAGATATTCTTTCCTTATCTTTTGAATTATCTTCCTGGTACTGCGCAGTTATGATTCCTCCTGATTCACTAAGATTGAAAAGATCAAAATCTATTGTATTCCCGGTGAAATATTTTTTACAACATACAGAACCAAGACAATATTTTTCAGTTCCCTGAACTCTGTTTAAAGCAGGGAGCTGGATGGCTACAACAGGAGGCATTTGCTCTGTTTGTAGATTTTTTGAAATATCCTGGCTTGCAAGAATAATAAATTCTTTTGCAACACTGTCATTTTCAGCATTTGTGTGGATGTCAATAAAGTAATTTCCCCTCCAGAAATTAACAAGTTTATCTGATTCACTTGCATTTTTCCCTACTTTTAATTTTGTAGTAGCACCGCTATGTAGTACTGTATAAGCACTGTATGCTCCTGTGAAATCCTTAAACTTATAAATTAACACATCAACAATATGATTTTCTTTTGTATAAGTTTGCTTTAAAATTTTTTCTAATTTTAATTCATTAAATAATTCCTGATTTCCCTGTGAAAAATCCAAAGCAGGATTTCCCTCTGTCCATATAACAGGCTTATCCGGTGTATTCCAGTCGGTATATAAAGCTGGATCAAGTTTTGGCAGAAGTAAAATTAATTCATCCTGTTTTTCTTCTGCAGCAGACTGAGCGTGGGGGGTGACAACAGGTTCCTGAATTTTAGGAGCATCTTGAGATTTAATTAAATCCTCATATTTTTTTGCAGGGTCAATTGTGGTTTCATTTATTTGGGACAGGACAGAAGAAAAGAAACATGAAGCAAGAAACATAAAACAGAAAAAGAAAAAATTTGATTTAATTAAGTTCATACAATTACAGGATTATTTTATAACATATTGTTATGTTAATATTAACAAGGAAAAAATAGTATGTAACCTGACTGGAATAACAAAATTAACAGAGAAAGGTTTTGTCCGACTTGTTCGGCAAAACCTGGATGACGATAAATTAAGTAGACTAGGAGCACTCTGCAAAGCAACACAATTTTATTAGAAAATTGTGTTGCGGATAGAAAAATATGCCTAACCTAAAACATATAAAAGTAAGAATTAAATCAATAAAGAGTACCCAAAAAATTACTCAGGCAATGAAACTTGTTGCTGCAAGTAAAGTAAGAAGAGCGCAGATCAGGGTTTTAAATTCAAGGCCATATACCCAGCAAATTATTAACTTTATACATAAAGCAGTAGTTTCTATTTCTTCACTTGACAAAAATGAAATTCCTCTAATGCGTGAAAGACTGGTAAAATCTGTTGGAATTATTGTAATTAGTTCTGACAGAGGCTTATGTGGCAGCTATAACACAAACATTCTTAAAAAAGCTATGCGAAGGATTATTGAACTTGAAAAATCCGGAGTAAAACTAAAATTAATTACAATTGGAAACAAAGCAAATAATTTTTTTAAGAGAACTAGAGTGGAAATACTGGATAATTTTACTCAGTTACCTGCTATTCCAAATATTGAACTGGCAAATCTTATAGCAGGAAGTGCTGAAAATGCTTTTTTAAATAAAACAGTTGATCAGGTAGAAATAATCGGGACAGATTTTATTTCTATGCTTAGAAATGAAGTTTATACAAAACAGTTTTTGCCGATTATTCCGGATACTTCTTCCGGAAATAAGCAACCTTCAGAGATTTTATTTGAACCGACATTAGATATGGTCCTTGGCAGTTTACTTCCTTTGTATTTAAGTAACATTATTTATCATGCACTGCTTGAAGCATCATGTAGTGAGTTAGCCAGCCGTATGAATGCCATGTCAAATGCTACAAAAAATGCAAAAGAGTTAATTGATAAACTCACTATTGTCTATAACAAAGCCCGCCAGGCTGCAATTACACAGGAGCTTTCAGAAATTGTAGGCGGGGTTGAGGCATTAAAATAAAAAGTTAAAACTGAAAACTTTTTTTCTTTTCTTCAGCTCTGTAAAAATCGTCAGGCATATCGGACATAGAATAAAGCTTCTTTAGTAAATCCAGCTCAGATATCATACCTAAAAGTTTTCTGTTACTGTCTACGACAGGCATACTTCCAAACTTATTTATAATCATTACCTCAATAGCACCTTTTAGCGGTGTATCCGGCCCGATAGCTTTAACTTCTCTAATCATTATGTCACCTATTGTTATATTCTTTTTTCCATTAGCTAAAGCATCTACTATTTCTCTAAGAGTAACTAATCCGATTAATTTGTTTCTTTCATCTACCACAGGCAGATTTCTAATTCTTTCCTTCTTCATAAAATTTGAAGCCTGGAGTATATCATCAGTTTCATGCAAAACAAAAATCTCAGTATTCATAACGTCTTTAGCACGCATGGCAGTCACCTCATTTTAGGATTATATGATTTAAATGTACCCTACTAGAAACGTAATTAATCACGCCTCTATTAGGGCTATCGCTATCTTACAAACCTTTTTCTGTAACTCTTTGAAATTTGATTAATACTGAAGTTTAAAAACAATATTATGAAAATCAGAACTACACCTGTAGCAAAAGCTTTTCCCCGTGAATCGTAACTTGTCGCCTGGTAATAAAGATGAACAGCTAAAGTTCTGGCTGAGTCCGGCAGAAAAAACGGATAATCACTTGATAAAAGACTTGGCATGGCTGTAATGCTTCCTCCTGCTGCAAGGATTAAAATGGCTGACTCACCGATTATTCTTCCAATACTAAGCAAAATGCCGGTAAGTATTCCCGGGAATGCAGATGGTAAAACTACGTTTGAAATTGTCTGCCATTTGTTTACACCAAGAGCTAAACTGCTCTGCCTTAGCCTTTGTGGTACTGAAAGCAACGCTTCTTCTGATGTCCTGATTATTACAGGTAAAACCATTATAGCTACTGTCAGTGCACCTGCAAACAATGAATATTCAAATTTTAAAAATATTACAAAAAATGCCAGGCCAAAAAGCCCATAAATAATAGAAGGAATGCCTGCCAGATTTTCAATTGCAAATCCTATTAACTTTGTAATAGTGTTTTGTGGCGCATACTCTGTAAGATAAATTGCTGCAAATATTCCAATTGGTGCTGCTACTAGTATTGCGCCAAAAATTAAATAAAGTGTTGCAATGGATTGATATAAAATTCCTCCTGTATCATATCTGCCACCTTCAGGAGGAGTAAATAAATATTGAAAAGACAGAGCAGTCGGTAAACCAAAATAAAAAATATAACCAATAATAAAAATGAGCACTGCTACAATTAACCATCCGGAAAACCACAATGTGCCAAGAGCAATATTTTGCTCCATTTGAATTTTTGCTACATTTCCCTTTTCAAATTCAATCTTCATAAATTATTGTGCCCTTCTTACACCATAAGCTTTTTTCAGAAATAAATAATAAACCGTGTTTGTAAGAATAATAAAAACAAATAATATTGCTCCTGTTGCAAATAAAGACTGTAAATGTGGTCCAGGTACAGCATATTCAATGTCACCAATTATATTTGTGGTTAGTGTCCTCGCCAGACTTAAGAGTCCAAATAATGTATCAGGAGAAAAATCAGGCATTGTCTGGGTATTTCCAATTATCATCTTTACTGCCATGGCTTCACCAAAGGCCCTTCCCAGTGAAAGAGCAGTTGCTGTCATTAATCCTGATGAGCTTGCTGGCAGAATGGCCCCATAAATTGTCTGCCATTTTGTAGTACCAAGTGCAATGCTGCTTTCTTTTAATTCTTTTGGAACAGCTCTGATAGCATCCTCGGAAATACTGATTATTGTAGGTAAAATCATTATGGAAAGAATAATTATTGCAGCTAAAATTGAAAGCCCTGCAACTTCAGTAAAAGTTTGAATCAAAGGAACTATAAATGCTAATCCAAAAAGCCCAAAAATTACTGATGGTATTCCTGCTAAAAGCTGGACAGCGGGCCTTATAATTTGCTGTGCATATAAAGGTGCAATTTCAGCCAGAAAAACAGCACAGGCTATTCCTAATGGTGCACTTAATATTAATGCACCTATAGTTACATAAAATGAAGTAATAATCATCGGGAATATACCAAAAAGTTTTCTGGTTACCGGTTCCCATTCAGATCCAAAAATAAAATCTTTTACAGGAACTGTTTTAAATATCTGAATACCGTTATAAAAGACATAAATTGTTATTAAGAACAGCGAGACTACTGCTATAAATGCACTAAGAAAAAATATTTGACTCATTAAATTGTTAACAAAATTTGTCCAGAATCTTTTTTCTTTTTTTATAAAATACTTGTGCATGTTTTATAGCCTAAGATAAACTCAGATCCTTTTAAACAAGAACAGAAGCTACACAGTATAGGTTAATAAAGAATTGTTCAAATTGCCGTAAATATTTTTCTTAACACATTAAATTTTTCTAATATTTCTTACGAAAGTTATGTTTTACACTGGATTTATTAGCGTAATAATATAATTAATGTCTTAAGATAATGCTTTATGGCTACTATTGACATTTTTTCAAGGATGGAACTCCCTCAAAAAGAGGTTTTTAAATACTTCCTGGAGATTAGTACTTTTAAGAAATGTGTTTCTCCGTTTTTTACAATTGAAAATTTTCAATCACCAAATTTAAATATCGATACAAACACATGTTTTTCACTAAAATGTGCCTTTCTTGATTTACTTCAGTTTTTTGTAACTGTAAAAGAAATAATTCCTGATAAAAAAATTGTTTTTGATTTAAGCGGACTAATAAAAGGAACACAAACAATATATTTTATAGATGATGGTGAAAATAGTACCCTGCTGAGAGAAAAGTTTGATTTTTCTTTATATAACCACTTTAATTTACCTGCGCTTAGCCTGATTCTCTCCCTTTTCTTTTATATTGAGGCCTTGATAAAACATTTTAGATTTAAGAATGTTTTATATAAGAATTTACAATTAACTTCAAATCAGAAAAAAAATAACTTTAAGGATCTTTTTGCCATCAGAAGCTACATAATGATTGAAGCCGACATAAATGAAATTAATTCATTATTTCAGGATTTAAATAAGTTCTCTCTCTGGTTATCCCCCTTTATAAAAATCGATCTTTTAAATGGAAAAAATGAATTCACTTTTACCCTGCCACTCTTAGGCAGTTTTCAGTGCAGGATAAACAAAAATGAATCAAATAAGATTGAAATCTCATTCTCTAACCCGATTTTAAACGGCATAAATACCTGGGCAATCTTACCATGTGAAAATGAAATTGTTATTGAGAACACACTTGAAATTGATGAAGGCTCGATTTATTTAAAACTCCTGTGGTTATTGCTTGGTAATTCTTTACTGAGAATGGAGTTAGATAACTGGAATAAGAGATTAAAAGATATTGTTGAGAAAACAAATTTATATAAGGATGTTTTTCAAACAGCTTAAAAAAACATTTTAGTCAAATGTTCAAAGGTCTCTTTTTTAATATCACTATATCTCATCTCTCCGCATAAAATTTTTGCCATTATATTTGTAGCTGACTGTCTTTTTAAAATTTTTTTATAGCAAATATCTGGGAATCTGTACAGTATTTTCGATAAATTATTTGCTATCTTCATATCAGTGCCAATTTCTTTATGGATAATTTTTGTGTAATTTTTAATAGCAGAGGTATCTTCTGAAAGTGCTTTACTTACAGCTTCTGCAGCTTTTAGTCCTGTAAAGATTGATGGTCTGATTCCTTCTGCAGTAAGCGGATCGACTACACAAGCAGCCTCACCAGCCAGAATAGCTCTTTCATTTTTGGTGTGAAGTATTTGATTCCCGCTCCAAAGTGAAATCGGATGCCCGTATTGTTTTGTAGTATTAAAATCAATATCAAATATTTTTGAATATTTACTTACAATGGATTTTAAATTTTGTTTTTGATTGTTTTTAAATATTCCTATTCCTAAAGAATATCCGTCGATTTTTGGAAAATTCCAGAGATAACCGTTTTTTACCATTCCAAATTCAAAATGAGCTGTTGAACTATTATTAACTTTTACAGAAGCTTCAGCTTCAATAGCGCCGCCGATAATATGTTTTCTGTTTTTAAAACCTAAAAAATTAGCTATTGGACCTTTAGCTCCATCACAGGCAATTAAGTAAAAAGCTTTTTCAACTCTTATTTGCTGAGGCAATTCATGAATTGCCTCAACATGCCAGAGATTATCTTTGAATTGAATCCCAATCACTTCGGTCTTATCCTGTAACTCAGCGCCAAGTTTTTGTGCCTGTTTAATAATATAAAAATCAAATTCATTTCTTCTTACCATCCAGAGAGGTTCTTTTAATTTAAGTTCGATATCTACAGGATCATCTCCGCACCATGTATATCTAAAAGCTCTTATCTTTTGAGAAATAACAGGACTAAAATCAAAATCAAACCATTTTCTAATAACTGGCGATACTCCCCCGCCGCATGGTTTATAGCGGGGGAGAGATTCTTTTTCAATAACTAAAACTTTATGTCCATCTTTTGCCAGGTGATAAGCAGCTGCTCCACCAGCAGGTCCTGCGCCAACGATAATGCAGTCGTATATCCTATCCATAAACTATATGGCGAATTCTAACATGCGCTACAATTATTTAAATGAGTAAATTAAATGAATTACTAAAGTTAGAAGAGCGTCCATGGGGTGGATATGTCATTTTACTTAATGAGGCAAAGTACAAGGTAAAAAAACTGATAATAAATCCAAAAAAGAGATTTAGTCTTCAATATCATAATAAAAGAAATGAAACCTGGACAGTTGTTAAAGGGGAATTAAAAATTACTGTTGATAAACATGAAAAAATTTATTCTTATGGTGAAACCATTTCTGTGCCGATTGGAATACTTCACAGAATAGAAAATATCGGAGGTGATACTGCCGAGGTAATTGAAGTTCAAACTGGAACGTATTTTGGTGAAGACGATATCGTTAGATTAGAGGACGATTTTGGGCGCATTAAATAAAAAATATAGGATACCAGATGAAACTTACTGGTGCGGACAGAAACCCGTAGCAAGATTAATTTTAAACAAAATTAAAAAGAATAATACCATTCTTGAAATAGGCATTGGAAAAGGCGGGGTAACAAAATATTTACTTAAAAAACAACCTTATTTAAATATTATTGGATTTGATATAAATGAAGCTTCTCTTAAAGAAGCAAAAGTTTTTTTGAAATCCAGATGTAAAGCAAAATTCAAAGTATTTAAGATGAGCCAGGATGTAAGCCTGGTTAAAAAATTTGGAAGGGAAAAATTTGATTTTGTAATTAGCTCAGGTGTCATGGACTATGCAAAAGATCCGGATAAAGTAATTTTTAATATAAAAAAGATATTAAAGTCCGGAGGATATTTTGCTTTTACTTTATTTGATAATTTAAGTTCTACTGATTACGATGGCAAAAGTCCGAAGCAGCAATACATCAGTAAAATAGGTATTAAGACATGGGGTTATAGAGATTTTTATGTTAAAAAGCTGCTTAAAAAAATCGGTTTTCACCTTTGCTCTGTATCATTATTTAAAAAGCTTCATACAAACAGGCACATAGAGCTTTCACATACTGAAATTAAAGCAATAAGAAAAAATTTGGACGATCCTTATGATGACCATTTTGTAATTTTGGTTAGAAAATAATGAAAAACCTTATTAATGAACTGATTGTTGCCGGCATTGAAGAAAACGAAGCAAAAAAAGAAATATCAATTCTTGAGTCCGAGATTAAGGATAAAGAAAAAATAAAATTGCTTGTAAAAGAAAGAATTAAGAAAAGAATTCCTGTTCAATATATTCTTGGCAAAGCGTATTTTATGGATTTTGAAGTTAAGGTGAATAAAAAGGTTTTAATTCCAAGGCCAGAAACAGAAATTTTGACAGAAGAGACAATAAAAAAATTACAGAAGTATGCCCAGCCGGAAATAGTAGCTCTTGATATCGGCACTGGTTCAGGGATTATTGCAATTGCTTTGGCAAAACTAATACCTAATATACAAATCACAGCCATAGACATTGAAAAAGAAATAATTGATTTGGCTTGTGAAAACGCAAGATTAAATTATGTAGAAGATAAAATTGATTTTAAAATTTGTGATATTTTTTCCAAATGTTTTGAAAAATTATTGCAAAGCCGAAAATTCGATTTAATTATTTCAAATCCTCCCTATGTAAAACTAAATGAAATGCAAAAATTAAAACCAGAAATCTGTCTTCATGAACCAAAGATTGCATTACATGGATCAAAAGAAAATAAAACAGGTTTGATTTATTACAAGAGGATTGTTGAATTAGTAAAAAAATGTTGTGATATAAAACTATTAGCATTTGAAATTGACCCGCTGCTTGTCAGCGATTTAAAATTTCTCCTGAGAAAAAATGGCTTTAATAATTTTGAAATTATAAAAGATTATGCTAAATTAGACAGGTGTTTATTTGTGTATATTTGAAAAACCAGGATTTAATCTGACAGACAGTGTCAGTGTTGTGAGATTGCCCGCTTTTGCTCACAATGACATATAGCATTAATGATAAAATAAATGCTGTTAAACCTAATTTCTATGCCACTTACAAAAGAAAAACCCAAACAAGTAATAGAAAACCTGAGAGAAAATGCTCTCAGGCAAAGCAATAAAATTAATCTTTCTATATTTAACTATTGTTTTCTTTCTTATTATTATCTGATAAAAGAAATTAAAAAAAATGCTTCATATTCCAAAGGAATACTTCTGGATGTGGGATGCGGTTCGTCTCCGTTTCAAAATTATTTTTTGCAACATATAGAACAATATTTAAAACATGAACATCCGGAAGCAGCTAAAGAAAATGTTAAATATGATTATCTGTCTGAACTTCCTGAGATAAGTGCTTTAAATAATTCGATTGACACTATAATTTCGTTCTCAGTTCTTGAACATGTTTCAGAGCCATTTGAGGTATTAAAAGAATTTAAAAGAATTTTAAAAATCAATGGGATTTTTATAATCTCAATCCCCCAGTACTGGCATCTGCATGAAGAACCACATGACTATCTCCGCTTTACAAAGTATATCTTAAAAGAAAAAATTAGCGAATTAGGATTTGAAATTATTTATATGAATGGAATCGGGAGATCTTTTGCTTTAGTCGGTCAGGCATTGTGTAATGCAATGATTTTACTTTTTGATTTAAATCATGTAAAAAATATTTTTAATCTTTTATCAGGAAAAAAATCAGAAGATCTTGGGAAAAGTATTATGTACGCTGTTTACAAATCACCGTTAATCTTATTAGCAATTATCCTTATACCAATTATCAATATACTTTTTTTAACCCTGGATCAGTTATTTGGAAGCCTAAGAGATACCATAGGGCATTTCGTGGTTGCGAAAAAAATCGATTGAATTGCTAAGATGATTTAACACAGATCATTCGTATTACATTGTATATTTATAACTATGAAAGCAGTAATACTAAGCGGTGGCTCAGGACAAAGATTAGCACCGCTTACAAATACAACTACAAAACAACTTTTACCTGTAGCAAACAGACCAACTCTTTTTCACATTCTGGATTTAATAAAAGAAGAAACACCTGTAAAATTAGTTTGTATAGTGGTAAGTGAAGAATACGGACATAAAGTCAGAGAAGAATTAATAAACTCAGAACATTCAAAATATTTTCAGTTTGATTTTGTTTTTCAGGACAAGCCTCTTGGGTTAGCACATGCAGTCCAGCTTACAAGCATGCATATGAATGATGCTCCGTTTCTAATGTTTTTAGGAGATATTTTAATCAATAAAGGTGAACTAAAAAAAGCACATGAACAATTTATAAAAAACAAACCAGAGAGCCTGGTTCTCTTAAAAGAAATAGAAGATCCAAGAGCCTATGGAATAGCAGAAATATCAAACGGAAAAGTTTTAAAACTTGTTGAAAAGCCCCAGGAGCCTAAGTCAAATCTCTGTCTTAGTGGAATTTATTTTTTTCGACCTTCAATCTTTTACGCTATTGCAAATATAAAACCAAGTTACAGAAATGAACTTGAAATCACTGATGCAGTAGATTTTTTAATTCAGCAAGATAGGCCGGTAGAATACTATCTTATAAAAAGCTGGTGGTATGATATCGGGACCCCGGAAAATATGTTAAAAGGTAACCAGGCATTGCTTAATGGTATCTCAAATTGTATTGATTCAAAAATGAATGACTCAGTAAAAATCAAAGGAAAGATTATCATAGAAGAAGGTGTAATTATTGAAGATTCGGAGATTACCGGACCAGTAATTATTGCCAGAGGCTCTATGGTGAAACACTGTAAAATCGGCCCTTATGTCAGCATTGGTAATAGTGTTTATATGGAAAATATAAAGATTGAAAACTCAATAATCCGTGATCAAACCAAACTTATAAATCTACCTCCATCTATTACAGACAGTGTTCTGGGGAAAAATGTAGAGGTTAGGTTTGCAAGAATGAATCCGGAAGAATTAAACGGAATCAGAAAGCTAAAGATAAAATATGTTATAGGAGATGACACTAAATGCACATCATTGTAACAGGCGGACTAGGATTCATCGGATCTAATTTCATCAGGTATATTTTGTCTTGTGGCAATGATTTATTTATTACAAACATTGATGCCCAAACTTATGCTGGTGGATTAGATAATCTGAAAGATATTGAAGGCAGAAAAAATTATCAGTATTTTAAAGGCAATATTCAGGACTATGATTTTATTGAAAGCCTAATAAAAAAATATAACCCTGACTGTATAATAAACTTTGCTGCTGAAACCCATGTAGACAGAAGCATTCATTCAGCACAGCCATTTATCGATACAAATATTGTGGGAACACATGTGCTTTTAGAAGCAGCTTTAAAACAAAACCTGAATAAATATATACAAATCAGTACAGATGAGGTTTACGGTTCTATAGAAATACCTCATAAGTTCACTGAAGAAAGTCCTATAAAGCCTAACAGCCCCTACTCAGCCAGTAAAGCAGGGGCAGATCACTTAGTCAGGGCATATCATGAAACTTATAATTTAAACTCGCTAATAATAAGGTGTTCAAATAATTTCGGTCCATACCAATACCCTGAAAAAGTAATTCCATATTTTATTTCACTTGCCCTGGAGGATAAAAAAGTACCTGTTTATGGCGATGGTTTAAATGTAAGAGACTGGATTTATGTAAATGATTTTTGCCAAGCAATAAAACTGGTTTTAGAAAAAGGGCAAACTGGTGAAGTCTATAACGTCGGTGGAAGCTGTGAATTAAATAATTTACAGCTTACAAAATCTATACTTAAGAGACTTAACAAACCAGAAAGTTTAATTAATTTTGTAAAAGACAGGCCAGGACATGACAGAAGATATGCAATGGATTCTACAAAGATTCAAACGAAACTTGGCTGGAAAAAGAAATATAATTTTGAAGAAGCACTGGATGAAACAATTAACTGGTATAAAAATAATAAAGAATGGGTTGAGAAAAGGACAAGAAATTTGATTATAGTTTCTTAGTTACAAATTTTTTATCTTGCTGGAGCTTGTACTCATGAGCAATGGGGGAAGAAATATCCGATTGTTATTAAATCCTGGAAAGACAAATGGGAAAACTTATCCACCTTTCCTAATATTATTAAACCTTCTGCCTTTCTTTATTTAGTTTGTCCAGTTCAAATACTTTGTGAATAGCACGAATTGCTTTATCTCCATCTTTTGCATCTATAACACAACTGACTTTTATTTCACTGGTTGAAATCATCTGAATATTTATACCTGAATCTGCAAGAGCTTTAAACATGGCTGCTGCAATACCTGGACGGCCTATCATTCCAGCACCGACTATTGAAACCTTTGCAATATTTGTATCAGCCGTTACACCAGTGGCACTTATATCTTTTGCAATTTCTTTTGTAGCTTTTGTGGACTCATCTACAGTATCTTTATCTACAGTAAATGCTATTTCATTTATTCCATCTTTGCTTGTGGATTGGACGATCATATCAACGCTGATATTTTTTTTAGCCAGAGATTCAAAAACTTTTGCTGCAATACCTGGTTTATCAGGTACACCAGTTATTGCTATTCTTGCCTGAGATTCATCTAATGCAACTCCGCTCACAGGATTATTTAACTCCATTTCTTTAACTCCTTTTATTAGTGTACCCTCATCCTGGGGTTTAAAGCTACTCCTAACCCGCATAGGCATATTATAATTTTTAGCAATTTCTACAGATCTTGGATGTAATATCCCTGCTCCTAAGCTTGCCAGCTCAAGCATTTCTTCATATGAAATATATTTTAATCTTGTAGCATCCTTTACTATTTCAGGATCAGTTGTAAACACTCCTTCCACATCTGTATAAATATCACAACGCTCAGCTCCAAGTGCTACTGCAAGTGCTACTGCAGTAGTATCTGATCCTCCGCGACCAAGTGTAGTAATTTCTCCGGTTGATTCGCTAATTCCCTGAAAACCAGCTACTACTACAATATTTCCTTCTGACAAATATTTTTTTATTTTTGCTGTTTTAATTTCTGTTATTCGTGCTTTACCATGCCTGTCTTCAGTCATTATTCCTACCTGTAACCCTGTCTGTGAGATAGCTTTAGTACTAAGTGCATGAATAGCCATTGCTACAAGAGGAATACTGATTTGTTCGCCTGTAGAAAGTAAGAGATCATATTCTCTGGGATCTGGTTTGTGTGTAACGTCACAGGCGAGATCAATTAAATTATCAGTGGTATCTCCCATAGCAGAGACTACTACTACTACTTGATAGCCAGCTTTTTGTGCATCAGTGGAAATTTTTGCTACACGCTTTATACAAATAGCGTCCCGAACAGATGTACCACCAAATTTTTGAACAAGAATCGGCATATTTAAAATGATAGCATTTTTAGTTATAATATTAAATATGTTCAGGGAGAAACATATGAAATCAACATTAATAGAAAAAAATAAAAGTTTAGAAAGTTTTGGAGTTAAGCCTCACGGAAAAATTTACTGGAATCTTTCAACACCAGCATTATATGAAGAAGCTATAAACAGAAACGAAGGACTGACTGGTAAATATGGTCCCATAGTAGTAAACACCTCCCCATTTACCGGACGATCCCCAAAAGATAAGTTCATCGTTAAAGATTCGGTGACTGCTGATAAAGTCTGGTGGGGAAAAATTAACCAGCCAATTGATGAAGAAAAATTTATCCAGCTTAAAAAACTTATTCTTGAACACTTGCAAAGAAAAGATTTATTTGTTAAAGATTGTTATGTAGGAGCAGATGACAGGTACAGAATAACCTTACGGATAATATCAGAACGTGCTATCGGAGCATTTTTTGCAGGTACTATGTTTATTCAGGAAAATGATCTAAAGAAACTTGAAAACTTTACTCCTGAGTTTACTGTTTTACATGCACCTTCTTTAAATGCTGATCCTAAAGTTCATGGCACTAACTCAGGTACATTTATTGTTTTAAACTTTAAGGAAAAATTAATTTTAATTGGCGGGACATCTTATGCCGGTGAAATTAAAAAATCCATGTTCTCAGTTATGAACTATCTCCTTCCACAAAAAGGCATAATGCCCATGCATGCATCAGCAAATTACGGAAAAGATGAAAACGACACAGCAATATTTTTTGGTTTATCAGGAACCGGGAAAACTACTCTTTCTGCCGATCCTGACAGAACCTTAATTGGTGATGACGAGCACGGCTGGAGTGATCACGGTGTATTTAATTTTGAAGGCGGCTGTTATGCAAAAGTAATAAAACTTTCAGAAAAAACAGAACCGGAGATTTATGAAACCACAAAGCGGTTTGGCACTATGCTTGAAAATGTAGTCATAGATCCTCTTACACGGGAAATAGACTTAAACAGTGATTCAATTACTGAAAATACAAGAGGCTCCTATCCTGTTTCATTTATTCCAAATATGACATTAAAAGGAACAGCCGGTCATCCAAAAAATATAATTATGCTTACCTGTGATGCATTCGGAGTACTCCCTCCCATTTCAAAGCTTACATTTGAGCAGGCAATGTATCACTTTATTTCTGGTTATACTGCAAAAGTAGCCGGAACTGAACGTGGGATTACCGAGCCACAGGCTACATTCAGTCCTTGTTTTGGAGGGCCTTTTATGGCTCTTCACCCGCAGATCTATGCAAAACTTCTGGGTGAGAAAATTAAAAACCACAGTGTTGATGTCTGGCTTATAAATACAGGCTGGAGCGGCGGACCATATGGCACAGGAAGCAGAATGAAGCTTCCTCTTACACGAGCCATGATAAAAGCAGTTCTTGACGGCAGTTTAAAAAATATTGAAACTAAAACAGATCCTATTTTCGGAGTTAATATTCCTGTTTTATGCCCGGGAGTACCTGCTGAAATTTTACAGCCAAAAAACACCTGGAAAGATCCTGCTGCTTATGATAAAAAAGCAAAAGAACTAATGGAAATGTTTGAAAAGAACTTTAAGGAGTATGGTTAATACAAGTCTGGATAAGCTTTTATTGCCAACATAAAGAAGAATCATTAAAACCAATTGCACCGCTAGAGTAAGGAGTAACTTAAAATGCTTCATGTAAATAAAGCAAAATATATATCTGATTATCAAATATGGTTGTCATTTGATGATGGTAGTAAAGGACAAGTTGCTCTAGAAAAATATCTAACTGGATCTATGTTTGAACCACTAAAGGAGATATCACTTTTCTCCCAGGTAAGATTTGATAAAGAGTTAGGCACCATAACATGGCCTAATGGCGCAGATTTGGCACCTGAGTTTTTAAAAGATGTCATCATCAATTTTATAAAAGCTCAAACAGTTCCTGCCATGGAATAAACGTAATGCCACTATCTACATATCTTTTTGTTACACGGGAAGCACAGATTAGTTTTGCTTTTGAATCAATATCTAAAAATGATTTTAATCCTTTCAAACTGCTTAAAGAAGGATTAGCGCTGGCTTTTATTTCTCGTTTATACATTTTACCCTATAAATCGTTGTCTATGACAGCATTATACCATGCAAAACGCTGATTTAAAATGTAAATTGATGCTTGACAATACTCCATATTTATCCGATACTTATGGAGCATGTTCCAACGACTAATCAAACCAACTTTATCAAGAAGCTTCTTTCTTTTTGGAGCAAGAGGCACTGGAAAATCCACCTTCTTAAAACAGCTCTTTGCAAAAAAAAATACTTTATGGTTTGATTTGCTGGATCCACAGCTAGAAGATGAACTTTCAAAGCGACCTAATAGTTTTAAAGAACAAATTATGTCAAAGGAAAAGATATCTTGGGTTGTTATCGATGAAGTTCAAAAAGTACCTAAACTTTTAGATATTGTTCATCACCTTATTGAAACAACAAATATAAGGTTTGCTTTAACCGGCTCAAGTGCAAGAAAATTAAAATATGGAAGTGCAAATTTATTAGCAGGAAGAGCTTTTGTAAATTACATGCATCCCATGACCTCACTTGAGCTAAAGAAAGAATTTGATTTAAATCATTGTTTAAACTGGGGTAGTTTACCAGAAATTTTTCATTTGAAAGCAGATAAAGAAAAGCAAGAATATCTGCGAAGCTATGCTCAAACCTATTTAAAGGAAGAAATATGGGCAGAGCATATAATTAGAAAGTTAGATCCTTTTAGAAAATTTTTAGAAATTTCAGCACAATCCAATTGTGAAATTGTTAATTTTACTAACATTGCACGCGATGTTGGAGCTGATACTAAAACAGTCCAATCTTACTATCAAATTTTAGAAGATACATTACTTGGGTTTTTGTTAGAACCTTATCATAAGTCTATCAGAAAACAGCAACGTCAAAGTCCTAAATTTTACTTTTTTGATTCTGGAGTTAAAAGAGCACTATGTAATACTTTAACTCAAACCGTCTTACCAAACACTTACGCTTATGGAAAATCTTTTGAACACTGGGTTATTTCTGAAATTTACAGACTAAATCTATATTTTAAAAAGGATTTTAAACTCTCATACTTGCTAACAAAAGATCATGCTGAAATTGATCTTATTGTTGAGAGACCTGGTAAAACAACTCTGCTTATTGAGATAAAATCTAGTGATAATATTGATGATAGAGCAGTTAAAACTTTAAAGCAATTTATAAATGACATTTCTAAATCTGAAGCGCTTGTTTTATCCAAAGATAAAAAATCTAAGTTAATTGATGGTATACAATGCTATTATTGGCAAGATGGAATAAATAAGATTTTTAAATAGAAAACCTTGTCAAAAACTGTCTTAACTTTTTCCTTTGTTTAAATAATTTCCCTATAATCACAGAATAAACAAATGCTCTTTGTAATTAAGTATGCTGGTGCGAACACCTCTACTGCCCATAAAATTAAGCTGCTACGCTAGTTGATTTATCTTTTTCCATATCGCTTAGTATCCAGCATAATCTTTGTTTAACACTAAGAGCTCCCTGGGGAAACATATCTTCTCTATCCTGGTAATCCTTAGCCATAATATCCATAATTAGTACACTTAATTCCAGAGGTACCTCTGGATTAATTTCATGAGGCAATTTTGGATAATCAAAAGGATCCTGAATTCTGGTTGATACTATTCCAGGCTTATCTCCGGTAAAAGGATACTCTCCGGTTACTAAATGAAACATTGTAGATCCTAAAGAAAACAGATCTGTAGCAGGAGGTAATTGCTCTTTCCCAATACCTCTGGCTTGTTCAGGCGACATATAATGATATGTTTTGGGCAGTTCCTGACCAGTTGGATTTATTGTAGAGGCATCTTCAATTGAACCAATATTAAAATCTACAAGAATTGGATTACCTTTATCATCGAGCATAATATTTCCTGGTTTAATATCACGATGTAATATTGAAGGCCTTTGTCTGTGCGCATGATCTAAAGCATCAGAAATTCCAATAGCAATTTTCACTACATCAATTGGATTTATTTTGTGATTCTTTTTTAATTCCTGCTCAAGCGACCCGCCCTCAATATATGGCATTACTAAAAAACAAGGCGGATGTTCCTGATCATTTTTGCCATCTGTTTTTTCCAGATCTATAATCCTTATTATACCGGGGTGCTGTAGTCTGTTTGTTATTTCAATCTCTTTAAGAAAACGTGCAACCACTACAGGGTTGTGCCGGTTTTCCAGGCTTACTACTTTTACAGCCGCAAATTCTCCGGTATCATTGTTTTTTGCTTTATATACTTCTCCTACTCCGCCAATTCCAACTCTTTCAATAATAGTGTAATTTCCTTTTATTCCGGAAATTTCTTTTCCATTTGGAAAAACTGGCATAGTAAAAACCTTGCCTGAATCTGAGACTAGAAGAAAATCACTTGTTGTATCGGGAGACGGTACATAAGCACTTGTTGGAACCCCCGATCTTTCTAATAGAGGAATTATAGCAGCCTGATTGTTTATTGGCGGGACTGTTTCTTTTTGTCCATTATCTGGCGGACCAGAAAGTTTTGCAGTTGGCCCGTTTGCCAGCACTGGTTTTATTGTTAACGAGTCACCCATAAGTCCTCTAATAGTTTACAAGTATAAATCATTTAAGAAATTTATTTAAAGAATTAGCTTTGTTTCTTAACTTAATTTCTTAACCTGTAGCTTATTGGATCACTTTTATTAACCTTATTTCGTAACATTTATGAATATATTAATTTTTTTTTAATCTCAGCTACTTTAGTTACATATTTTGTTTTGGTAATCTAAGTAAGATCACCTGAATTTATGATTTAACACTTTTTGGATCACTATGTCTTTAGTTAAAAAAGTATTTAAAACTATTTGTACGCCTTTTATTTGGAAAAGACCTGTTGAGAGTGCTGATAATACTTCAGTTAATATCCCTGCTAACGATGGATCATGTACTGAACCTGGCAACAGCACTGAATTGTCTAAATTATTTAGAACCAGACTGGTTGATGCTCCAGGCAGCAGAACAAAACTTAGTTACTTGTTAGATATACCTTTGTATGGTTTTTGGAGAGATGCAAAATCAGAGCAAACCTTAGTAGAGCGATTAGAAAAGAATGCATTACATAGCATTGGATTTCTTGATGGAAAAGATTTTCTTAAAGGAATCCTGGATAAAAGTAAGATAGGAAACTTTAAATATCCGCAAGGTACACATAAAGAAGCAAAAAAAATTGTGGAAGAAAGAGAAACTGTTATTGATGAGATTTTTCATGGAGACGCAACCGCATATATAGAAGCTTTTAGAAAAAACCTGTGTGTTAACGGAGAAGAATTATTTTTAGAGTTCGTAACTGAAGGACTAGACTCTCTGCCTCAGGATTTAACAAAAGATTTGCTGGGCCCTCAAAATTGTCCAGGAACTCCCTGTGAGCTGACAGTCAGCAGAAATGTTTTGAAATTTCTGAATAAGATGAGGAGTAAGGATAATGAAGCAGTAGAAAAACTGCTTAGCTACTTAGGAAACGGGCAAAGAGTATTAGTGCATACTTTAAGTACGGCAAAAGTACAGGAAGTAAATGGTTCTACAGACCGTAAATATAACAGATTTATTGATTATCTGCTCCATGAAATTAAAAATTCACCGGAAACCCTTCTTGCTGCAATGCGTGTTTTACCTGAAATAGTTCAAAGAGCTAAGATTGAAAATGCCAGAAAAATACTTGGCATTGAAGAACATGAACAAAATTTCTTACTAAGTAAATTAGCTGAAATCAGAAACGAGTTAAGTAATAAGTTAAAGGCAGATATGGCAAAGGCTCATGACCAGCGCCGGAAAAGTATGCAAAAGATTTCCGGTAATTATAAAATTACAGATAAAAAAGGAGAACTAAAAACCAAGACACAAACAAATGACTTGCCTAATCAGGGCACTTCAGTAAGTTTAAGAAGATCTGGCAATTCTGAAAGCGGTAAAACTGATATATCACCAAAAATTACTGTTGACGATATCTGTGCAAAGACTAAAGAAAAAGTTCTAACAATATGCAAAACTGCTTTAGAAAATGAATGTCTGAGGGTGGCTGAGATCGAAGCACAAAAGGTTATTAGTAGACGCTTCTTTAATAAAACTGTAATGATTACAGGAGGAATTGCTGCTGTATTAATTCCTGCCGGAATAGTCGGAAGAAATATTTATTTGTCACACCTGGAAGAGGAAAGAGTTCAGCATTTAAAAAGAAGGGTGAATAATATTATTGATCTTTATATAAAATTCTTTCCTGATGCCTGCCAACAGGCAAGACAAGAAATGTGTGTTGATTTAAATGCTTCACTTGATGCTAATACTTTAATTAGAAACTGGAATAAGGCTGTTTTTAAAAGAATGGCTTTATATATTGAGCCTCCGCCATCTGATGAAATATTAAGAAGAGAGGCTGGGTTATTCAGAACAGACCTTCAAACAAGACTTAAAAATGATCCACAGAAAGATGAATTAAATCGGGTTTTAAGAATGTTTGATGAGTATTTTAATCGTCAGATTGACAGGGCTGCATTAAGCCGGCATTTATATGGATTAAGAGAGCAAACCAGAGTGGTAGGACATTTTCAAAATAGCTTTAGGTCACTTTGGTCACATTATGCAATTTCACAGGGACAGATTTCAGATACTCCTAATGAGATAACTTCCAGTTTAACAAATGAATTAAAAGACATTTTTGGAGATGACTATTTTAAGATTATTCCAGCCAGAGATCTTGAATTACCGGTTACAGAATATCCTACGTTTCGTCAATGTTCTCCCTTAGAAATTATTGGACCAGAAGTTATAACTACTGTTGCATCTAATGGAAAAATAGCAATGCTCTTAACTGCTAACAGACCAGGTGGTATGCCTGCTTTAAATGTTACCGGAAATCATCCTGGTGCCAGACGAAACTCAGGTTATGTTGTTAAGTGCTGGCAATGGATGTATAACCGGGTAAAGAACAGATGTGCACAGACTGTTCAACCACTAAGAAATAATTTACAGGAGTTAAAAGATATTGCAAATGACTCAAATCCTGAAATATCTAATCTTGATAATATTGAACAAAGAATTATTTCTGCAGAAGAAGCTTTGCGGCAATTTTCGAGAACCTTACTTAGAGGTCAGGCAAGAGTAATTACTGGCTTTGAGCTTGCCGCAGAAAATTCTCCGGTTGAATTAAAGCTTGAGAAGTTTATTATTTAAGTTATTCCCACTGGCATGCTGAAGAGCAGCCATCACCATCTGTAAGATTTCCATCATCACATTCTTCTGGTTGTTCTAACTGGTTATTTCCACATTCAGATACCAGAGGAGTATCACAAGCATCACCTAAACTATCACCATCTGTATCTGCTTGATCCGGATTCGAAACACCTTGACAGTTATCAACCACATCGCCTGCTCCATCTCCGTCTGTATCAGTTATACACAAAGAAGTACATGTATCTCCATTTACAGTATTTCCATCATCACATTCTTCACCGAAGCTACTTTGAAGAGTGCCATCACCGCATACTTCACTGATACAGAGTGATGAACAACCGTCTTCTTCAGTATTATTATTATCATCGCACTGTTCATCTGATTCTACTATTCCATTAGGACAAACCGGAGCAGAAGTTTCAACCTGGCAGGTCTCTGAACAACCGTCTCCAGACACAGTGTTTACATCATCACATCCTTCATCCGGAGTAATTATAATTCCATCTCCACAAACTGGTACTGGTAAAGGATAAGCATCACTTACCATTGCTAATGAGGGTTTAATATTAAATAAAAGAAAAAGTGCTATTAAAAGTAAAGGTCTGTAATATAACATGAGATACTCCTTGTTTTTGCTGTTTCTTAGGTATTTATTCCTGGGATAAAAATCCCAGGATGACCTAATTCAATGTTCGGTAAACTCAATCAAAAAAAATATAGAAGTAAACCTGAACAATTCAGGGCTTGTACTGTTTACTACTTAAATCAACTATTTGTACTAGACTAACCGGATTACCTTCATTAATTAAAATCCGCTGCTGGAAGAAGATGATGTAGCAGAACCAGAAGAACTGCTGCTGGAAGAACTGCTGCTGGAAGAACTACTGCCCGATGATGAGCTGCTTGATGAAGATGAAGAACCTTTTAAAAGATCTGCTCCTTCTTGTGGAGATAAGGTAAAAGAAGTTCCGTCAATTCTCATTCCCGGAGAATATTTGCCAACAGCTTTTAAAAACTTATCGTGTGGATTAAGTAAATTAAAACTTAAATCACCGGTTCTATTTAGCGAAACCCCCTGAAGATTATTGTTATCAAATAAAACCTGATCAATAATTTTATTGTCACTGGTAGAAACTGTAACCTGCTCAGCTCCGCTATTGTTTAAACCCAGGCTTCCGGTATTTGCAGTCTGGGATTTAAGCACATCAGAAAAAGTATTTGTACTTCCTCCGCCAAAAATTACAACAGATTCAAGGTTTTGGAGAATAGTACCAGGAGGTACAGTATGCCTAATCTTTGTATTGTCTGAAATAAGTAATCCGCTTATATCTGACGCTGCGCCGGAAATATTAACCACTTCAATAAATTCATCCTGATCGCTTTTAAAAATACCATCCTTATTTACATCAACTGTAGGTGCTGCAAGCACTTCATTTATAACCAGCTGTTTAGGCTGAACTTTGCTGAGAAGATTTACATTTGCTATTACTTCAATGGTTTTATCCTGATATGCAATCTCTATTGTGGCGCTACCATTTGAAAACGGGGAGACAAGACCGCCTGAATTAACTTTAATTACATTGTCTCCACCTGTTATTTTGTAAACAGATTCACTTGTAATTTCTTTATTTTCTCCATTTGTATACACACCGGTTACATAAAGCTGCTGTGGAGTTTGATCCTGAAACAACAATTCAACAGGTAACACTGAAATTTCTCTTAGTGTTAACGGAACAGATTCACTGACTGAATCAGTAATTAAGACTGGTGCAGGTGCAGGAGTATTTTGTACTGTTGTGTTTTGATTTAAATTTGCCGGCGGACTTCCGGGAGAAAACAAACTAACAGGATGTTTTTCAAAACCACTTAAGTCACTTTTTCTTTGCCAGGAAGGATCACCGCTTTTACCCGGAGAGTAGCCTGTATAATCAATTGTCATCTCATCACATACAAATTCGACAGTAGTTCCTGTATTGATCAAATTCAGGTTTTTATTCTTTGCCTGCTCTCCGAAAACAACCAAATATTTATCTGGTTCAATAACCGTATTTTCAGAAAATTCATAACAGGCTGTTTTATTTTCTCCGGTAAATAATCTACATCCTGAAATATTGAATCTTTCCTTTGCAATATTTTTAAGTTCAATAAACTCATCTTCATCAGATCTTGCAAAACCGTTCATATTGGCATCAGTAGCAGGAATAATACCTGAGGGAAACGGGAAAATCTCATTTATTATAACTTCTGCAAAATCAGGTTTTCCGGGAAGTTCAGAGACAACGGTAATCTCATCACTAAAGAGCAGATTTTCCGGTACCCATATAAAAGAAGCTTTTAACTTAGCATATCCGGTATTTTTAAGCCTCAGGATATTTTTTCCTGTATCAAGATCAAATGCATCTCCGGAAGCTAATTCAACCTTAGAAAAATTTGTAATATCGACTGTTTGTAAAAAGTTACTAAAGCTTAACTCAACTCTGTAAGGATATTCTTTATTGGCAGAATCAAGTTTATTTTCCGGTAAGACTATTTTTATCCGGTTCGGCAAGCCATTCTCCGCATTAAATAAAATCAAATTATTACCAGGGGCAGAGTCAATATATTCCCTGCCTTTAATATATTTCCTGTAAAAAGAATTTATTCTAAATGGACCCGGTGGTAATAAATCCGGCAGATACAGCTCAACAATTTCATCTGAGACTGGTTTTGATTTTATTTCATAATTATTAATTTTACAAAACAGCAGATTATTCTTATTAAACTTTCCGTAAATCAGTAATCGTCTGCCCGGGATTACAGAAACAGTATCTGTATTTTGAAGTACCGGTCCATTAAATGTAACTGTTATTAATTTACTTTTATCGTTTGGGTAAAACGTTTCTTTACTTTTATATCCTAAATAATTTGTATATAATCTTATCCTCCCCTTACCGAGAGGAATCTTAGGAACAATTACTTCTAAAAAATTCTTTTCGCTTTTTAAAACTCTGACCGGATAACTGTTAATCCAGATTTTATTTGCAGATCTTGGTGTCTCAAAAAAGTTTTTACCGTAAATTTTCACCTTCTGCCCGGGGATCAGAAAATTTGTTTCTATCTCTGTAATTTCAGGATCTTTACCAATAATTTCAAAATCGGGAATAACAAAAGCCAGTGCCTTCAAAAATAAAAAACTTACTACCAAAAGAAGGAATACAAAAATAATTTTATTGTGATTTTGCATTATTTACCTGCAGCCTTTTCCTTCTTTCAGTTTCTTTTGTAAACCAGCCGCCTGTCCTGGAGTCAAGCTGACCGGTAAATTCAGCTATTTGAAGATCTGCAGACAGCTTGCTTATCTGATCTTTCGGTGGAGAAACTAAATTTTCCAGCTGCAGTCTTCTTCTTTGAAAATAAATTCTGGTTACATCATCTAAAAGATTTTCTTTTAGATTTGCTGTTAATCTGGCCTGACTCAATATATCTTTAATTTCATCATCATAAAAAAGCTGATTGGTATTCCACAGGACTGAAAGCTGCTTAAATGCCCTTCCGTCATACTGGTATCTGTTTGTTTTATCTGCATTAAAATCATTACTAAGCGAGGACTTGGCTGAAATTCCTTTATCAATCTGATAATAATTTGTACTTGTCCCTGTGGTATTTAAATCTACACCAAGCCTTGGAACAATATTTCTTAATCTTGCCTGCAGTCTGTATCTTTTATAATCATTATTTGTAGGTAACGATGCAAACTTTAATGCTTGTTTTTGCACTTCAATAACACCAGGTTCCAGCTCTCCCAGGTTTGCAAAATCAGTTTCTACTTTTCCTTTCAGGATTAATTTACTATTTTGCTCTTCTTGTTTTGGTTCCTGTAAAACAAATAAGCCTTCATCAGTAGCAGCATATAAATCACTATCAACCTGTGCTAACCAGTAAACATTTTTTGAATTTTCTTTCGTTCTAATACCAGAAGTTAAATTATTCCATGAATCATTTTCTGCACTATAAAAATAGATTCCATTTTCAGTTGCAGAATACAAAGTATCTCCGGATTGAAAAAGATAAAATGCTCCCTGAAACCCTTCGGAATTTTTTCCGATTCCGTCTGATACATTTTTCCATAATTCCCCGCCATCTGTACTTTTATAAATACCTGTTCCGCATGCAGCCCAAATATTTCCTTTATTTAGAAGCAAATGCCTGGCATTTATTTTCCCGTCAGGGAGTCTGTAGATTCCTTCCGAAAGATTGTGCCAGGATGCTCTACTGTGATCAAGTTTATAAATTCCGTTTGAAGCTGCCAAATACAACTCATTACTAATTTTTAATGCGTAAAGAATCTGAAAGTTTCCTGAAATATTATCGGGATCCAATCCCTGATTTAATCTTTCACAGCTCCCAAGGTTTAAGTTACAAATCCAAAAGCCGTCATTAGTACTCAGGTAGACCTCATTTTTATCTACGGTTAAAGAATTGACTTCATTTGATTCAGTTTTTACATTTTCAAAGAACCTGTGCCAGTCCGGCTTAGCTATATCAGAATAGTAAGCACCGAAATTTGTAGTAATATAAATCTTTTTATTTTCTCCGTCAATATAAATCCAGTTTACAGATGAAAGACCGCTGCTGTCTTTTAAAAGTTGATTTGTACCAAAATCATTCCATGTTTTTCCTTTATCATTACTGACTAAAACTCCATTTCCTGTACCAGTGAAAATCTGATCTTTATATATGCCAATTGTTTTTACAACCCGCTGACGAGGCTGATACAGAAACCGCCATATATCTTTGGAATGACAGTCAACAGGAGTCGTGACTGTAAGTATCATGGCAAGGAGTATTGCGAGTCGAATGAGATTGCTTTGCATTTTGGTTTTTCTTTCAGGGGACTGTCTCGTAAGTGAATAAATAATTTACTGAATGTTTGATCTTTTCGCAATTCGTAATATGATACCCAGAGTTACATTCGTTATACTTTTGATACCGCAGGTTACATTGAAAGATAAATTTTTTTTAATGTTGGCAACAATGTAACCGTGGGTTACAAAGTTGCATAAATATCTAACTATGACTAAAATGGACTGGTTACAAATTGTGGCTATCTCTAGAGAGGCATCAGTAATTGAATATGAATACAACTTTAATACCAGTTGAAAAAATTGAAAAAAGGATTCTCTTAATACGAGGTAAAAAAGTCATGATCGATGTAGATCTGGCAAACCTATATGAAGTTGAAACCAGAACTTTAAATCAATCAGTTAAAAGAAATATTAAGCGTTTCCCTGAAGATTTCATGTTTCAGCTTACTATACATGAAAGGGATGAACTGATCACAAATTGTGATCGGTTCAAGAGACTAAAACATTCCACTTCATTACCATATGCTTTCACCGAGCAGGGTGTTGCTATGCTCTCAACTGTTTTAAACAGCGAAATGGCTATTAATGTAAATATTCAGATAATGAGAACCTTCACAAAGCTTCGGGAAATGATTGAAAGTAATAAAGACCTAAGAAAAAAGATTGAAGAGATAGAGAAAAAATACGATAACCAATTTCAAATAGTATTTGAGGCAATAAAACGTTTGACAGAACCTGAAGTAAAATCAAGAAAAAGAATTGGTTTTTAAATTGATCGAAAGATAAAATTTTTTTAATGTTGGCAACATTAAGAACTGGTTAAAAGTATTATTTAAAAAACTTAGCTTTATTTACTATCAAAATTACCCTGACTTGATCTTTATATTTAGTGAAGGAAGAAACGGGGAAAAATAAATGATAGAATTAAGCAAAAATACCAATGAATTAACAGAAATAGTGCCGGCATTGGTTCAGTTAAGGCATCTTAGCGGCGAGTCAGTTTATATAAGCGATCCGGAAGGTAATAAAATCGAGATAAAGACTACTGCTGAGGGAACAAAGATTGTTTTTACAAAAGATGAAGAAGGCAGGAGTTTAGCAATTGAAGAAAGAGCAAACGGTACAAAACTTTATCATATTTCAAAGGATAGTACCGGTTTACCATCAAGCCACGAAGTAAGGGAAGACAAGACAGAAATAATTTATTTTTATAATCAGGAAGGTTACTTAAAACATTTTGTAGAACTAAGACCAAACGGTAACAGGATAAGCACTGTTATGGGGAAAGAAGGATCTATTTACTCCATAGATCAAAAACAAATTGGCGGAATTATTTTTCAGGCATGGATTCCAGAAAATAATGAGATAAAAGAAGGTCTTGTCTGGCTACACCCGGATGGCGAAGTCAGCACTCATGGTCATAAAGAAGTGATTCTGGAACTTCTAAATAAGTTTCACAGGTTCCTTGACGGCGTGAGAGTTAATGTTTAAAACATAAACTCCTCATCCTCCTCCTTGCAAAAGCCCCTCCTAAAAAGAGGGGTTTTTGTTTTGAGTGATGATATAATCAGGGATAACCCTGTATATCTAAACCTTTTGATGTAGTGGAGGATTCTGACCCATAAATTCATCCTAAACAACTCGTAAAAGTACTATACTATACAATTTAGCCAGCCTGGCTTGACTTATTCCTTTTTATACATTAAATTAATCATACTGCACAAAAAAGGCAATTTTTGTGCAGTATACTATGCTACAAGAAATCATACTTCAACAAAAAAAAGAAAAAGAACAAACACTCTTAAAGGATTTTATAAAACGGGAAAAAATCACCGGGTTTAAAAAAAATCTTTCTTCAGATTTGATTAAAGTTATTACAGGACCAAGAAGAGCAGGGAAATCCGTTTTCTCTTTTCTTTTACTTGAAGATGCAAATTTTGCATATTTGAATTTTGACGATGAAAAACTTTTAGATGTAACTGATACAGATGAAATTATTAAAAGTCTTGTTGAAGTTTATGGAAAGACTAAATATATTTTTTTTGATGAAATCCAGAACCTGAAAAACTGGGAGCTGTTTGTAAACAAGCTGCAGAGAAGGGGCTATAATCTCGTTCTTACCGGATCAAATGCAAAGCTGCTAAGTAAAGAATTATCTACATCATTAACCGGAAGATATATTTCAGTTGAAATATTTCCATTCAGCTTTAGAGAATTTTTAACTGCAAAAAAGGTTTCTGTTGCAAAAAAGGAATTTAATTTGCCTGAAATTAAAGGTGAAATATTAAATTATTTAAGTGAATACAACCTGCATGGAGGATTTCCTGAAGTTACTCTGAAAAACTTTGAACCAAAACAATATTTAAACACTTTATATGAAGCTATTTTATTGAAAGATATAGTTAAAAGATACAATGTAAGATTTACACAAAAAATGTATGATCTGTCCGTCTATACTGCATCAAACTTTTGTCAGGAGTTAAGTTATACAAAGCTGAAAAATATTCTTGGTTTTAACAGTACACATACTGCTCAAAATTATCTATCATATTTAAGCGAAGCATATATTTCTTTTACTCTGAACAGATATTCAAACAAAGTAAAAGAACAGATAAATGCCTCAAAGAAAATTTATCTGATTGACAATGGTTTTATTGAAGCAAAGGCATTTCAGTCTTCTAAAAATTATGGCAAGCTTATTGAAAATCTAATCTTCATAGAACTTTTAAACAGAGGTTGTAAACTTAATATGAATCTCTTTTATTACAAAACAAGAAACCAAAAAGAAGTTGATTTTGTGTTGAAAAAAGGTATAAAAATCAAAGAGTTAATTCAGGTTTCATATGATGTTAAAGATCCTTATACTGAAAAAAGAGAAATTAATTCTCTCTTAGAAGCCAGCGAAGAACTTAATTGCAAAAACCTTTCTATTATTACCTGGGATACCGAAAAAAAAGTTACAGTAAAAAAGACAAAAATCAGTTTTATTCCTCTCTGGAAGTGGCTGCTTGACAACACCTTATTTTGTTAAATACACAATTCTGTTCTCTAAAAAATCTTTTTCTTTATGGTGTAATAATTTTTCCAGTGAAACGGCAAGTTTTTTCGAATTTCCCTGCGGAATGGTTTTATTACTTACTAAAATTATCCCGGAATGCGGTTTTACCTTTGCAATATATCCTTTTGCTAAGTCTGTAAAATCTACAACATCATATGTAACTATGGCCCTTTTTTCTCTTATGGCAAGTTCAAACTGTTCAATATCACTTTTTGACCGGGTATTGTTTTCGTGCACTGATATTACATCAAATCCTTTTTCTCTAAGTTTTTTAGCAACAAGTGGTGAAATGTTTTCGTCAAGGTAGAGCTTCATGATTAAATACTGAACTTAGTAACTAATTTACTTGAACTTGCAAACTCTTCAGCTTCATCATTTTGTTTTACTTCCTGATCAATCTCATTTTTATAATGCTCATAATAATTCAAAGCTGCATTTAATTGTATTTCAGTTAAAGGATAATCTTTAAGAACTTTCTTATAATTTTTGTTATAACTTTTACAAATACTTATCATTTCCCATACGTCAAGCCCGGAACCAGCTACTGTAGCTCTCCTTCTGCCGGAAGGACTATTTGTAAAAATAATACCCGGGCACTGAAACATTCTAAGAGCTTCAGCAATAAGCCTATTAAGCACCATACTCAAAGGAAGGTGCAGAGCTTTGGCCAGATTTTTTATTTCATTCAGGACCGGTAATTCTAATCTGATATTTATTGGATTTGATTTTGCCATGATTTTACTACGATTAACTACAGCTAACTACATTGTACCCTATATTATATTGTTAACTGGTTAAGAAGGGAAACATAGAAAACCCATATAGGTTTGATATGATATATAACGTTTGTTTTAAGGAGGATGTTTTATGCGTTTAGCAATTTTAACCGGGGGTGGTGATTGTCCAGGGCTTAATAACGTTATCAGAGCAGTTTTATTTCAGGCAATTAAAAAATATGAGGATGAGGTTTTTGGATATTTATACGGCTGGAAAGGTCCGATAAATAATTTAATAATGCCGCTTGCACTTTCTGATGCTGAAGGAATTTTTAATCAGGGCGGGACTATCATAAAAAGCTCCCGTACAAACCCTTATAAAACAGAGGGCGGCCCTCAAAAAGTAATTGATAACTTAAAGTTAAATAAAATAGAGGCATTGATTGCCGTTGGCGGAGAAGATACCTGTGGTGTAGCTTATAAGCTCTTTAAGGATTTTAAGGCTCCTATTATTTGCGTGCCAAAAACAATTGATAATGACCTGAATGCGACAGATCAGACTTTTGGTTTTGACACTGCGCTTTCAATAGTCTGTGATGCAGTAGACAGGCTGCACACCACAGCCAAGTCGCATGATCGTGTTCTTGTGCTTGAAGTAATGGGCCGTCATGCAGGATGGATAGCAACTATGGGAGGAATTGCAGGTGCTGCTGATTATATTTTAATTCCTGAAGAAGCATTTGATATTAATAAGGTTGCAGAAGCAATTAAACTCAGGAAAAAAGAAGCAGGCTATGCGGTAATTGTAA
>Ga0156182_117_pt1 | contig 41860 bp, 33 predicted proteins | sample RifCSPlowO2_12_FD_107835 | JGI IMG/M metagenome (GOLD analysis project Ga0156182, IMG submission 107835) | Candidatus Melainabacteria bacterium RIFCSPLOWO2_12_FULL_35_11
CGCCCATTAAATTTATCTTGTACTCTATCTTCTTCCAGCGGTTCATCATCTACCCAGAAATTTATCGTGGGGGTGTCAAGTGAACCAAATGGTTTAACTTATTTATTCTCAGACGGCATTAATAATGTAAACAATATTACTATTTCAGGAAGTGAGGTTCCTTCTCTTAACATGTGGCACCATATTGCTTTTACATTTGATGGAACTACTGCATGGAATTATTACCTGGATGGAATGCCTGTTAAGAGTGGTAATTTTTCTATTCCAATTAATATAGTTAGCAATGCCCTTGAAATCGGCAGCAGAACTGATACACCTACTCCTTACTTTCTACAGGGGAAACTGGCCAATGTCAGGATATATAACTATGCTTTAACAGCTGATGACATTAATCAACTGTATATTTCTGGAGTAGATGATTTCACATGTACTTCTTCCAGCAGCTCGTCATCATCGAGTTCTTCTTCTTCCTCATCAAGCAGCTCTTCCAGTTCATCATCTAGCTCATCATCAAGTTCATCTTCAAGCTCAAGTAGCAGCAGCTCAGGAGGAGCAGGCGGATGCACTGGTAGTATTTTTGCTTCAGGAGTTAGTTATATAGCAGGATCCTACCCAACTTCAATTGTAAAAGGAGATTTTAATAATGATTCTAAGCTGGATTTAGCTGCTGGTAATTATTCCGGTAACTCAATTTCAGTTTTTCTGGGAAATGGAGATGGAACATTTGCAAATCAGGTAGCTTATCTTACAGGTAACACTCCATTTGCACTTGTAAGTGGAGACTTTAATAAAGATTCTAAACCAGACTTAGCTACGACTAATTATTCAGGCAATAGTGTTTCAATTTTACTGAATGCTGAAAGCGGAATGTTTTCAAATCAGGTTACATATGCAGCAGGATTAAGTCCAAGAGGAATTGCTGCGGGAGATTTAGATAATGATTCTAATTTAGATCTGGTAACAGCAAACAACCAAGGCGATAACATCTCTCTTTTATTTAATAATGGAAATGGAACATTTGCAAATCAAGTGATTTATTCAGCAGGCAATAATCCTCAGGCAGTAACAATAGGGGACTTTAATAAGGATACGTTACAGGATCTGGCAGTTACAAATTATGCAGACAATAATGTTCACATCTTATATCAGCGGGAAGATGGAACATTTGGAAATCTGGATATATATTTAGTGGGGATTGCACCCGGGCAGATTCTAAATGAAGATCTTAATTCTGATTCAAATCTGGATCTTGTGGTTGTAAGTCAGGGTAATGGCTTATCTGTCTTGCTAAATAATGGAGATGGAACATTTGCAGATCAGGTAATATACCCGGCAGGTGCCCAGCCTTTATCAGTGACAACAGGAGAGTTTAATAACGATGGAAACACAGATTTAGCAATAACTAATCAGTCAGGGAGCAATATTTCAGTTTTTCTAGGGAATGGAGATGGAACTTTTGAAAGTCAGATGAACTATTTTACACACTCAATACCAAGAGCGGTAACAACAGGAAATTTTAATGGAATTGCAGGGGATGATCTTGCCATTGCTCATTATTCAGGCACAAATATTATTTCTGTTTTACTTAATTCATGTTCTTCTGGTAGCAGCAGCTCTTCTTCATCGTCAAGTTCCAGCAGCTCTTCTTCAGGAAGTTCATCATCTTCCAGTGGATGCCCATCAGGACAAATCTTCTGCGGTACTTCCTGTGTAAATGGTAATTGTTGTAGTGACTCTCAGTGTGTAGATGGTCAGACATGCCAGGGTAATTTCTGTACTTGTCCACCAGGACAAATCTTCTGTGATCCTTCTTGTGTAAATGGTAATTGTTGTAGTGACTCTCAGTGTGTAGATAGTCAGACATGCCAGGGTAATTTCTGTACTTGTCCATCAGGACAAATCTTCTGCGGTACTTCCTGTGTAAATGGTAATTGTTGTAATGACTCCCAGTGTACTGGTGGTCAGATATGCCAGAATAATTTCTGTACTTGTCCATCAGGACAAATCTTCTGTGATCCTTCCTGTGTAAATGGTAATTGTTGTAGTGACTCTCAGTGTGTAGATGGTCAGACATGCCAGGGTAATTTCTGTACTTGTCCATCAGGACAAATCTTCTGTGATCCTTCTTGTGTAAATGGTAATTGTTGTAGTGACTCTCAGTGTGTAGATGGTCAGACATGCCAGGGTAATTTCTGTACTTGTCCATCAGGACAAATCTTCTGTGGCACTTCATGTATAAGTGGTGATTGTTGTATAAATGCTCAGTGTCCAGGTAGCTGGAGATGTCAGGATAATTTCTGTGGTGGTACCGGTGGTTGTTTCTGTTCTCCAAATGAAACTATTACTGAGATTAATATTCCAACCTTAAACAATAATCCGTTTTATATTGCTTCAGGACCGGATGGAAGCACCTGGTTTACAGAGTATTCTAAAAATAAAATCGGCAGGGTTTTTCCTGGCAATGCAATTCTTGAACTTAACATTCCAACACCCAATAGTTATCCACGTGGTATTACAGCAGGACCAGATGGGTATGTTTGGTTTCTGGAAAGTGCTGCAAATAAAATTGGCAAGATTAGACCGTTTGATAATAAGATTACTGAGTTTAAAATTCCAACACTTAATAGTGCTCCATATAGTATTACTGCAGGATCTGATGGAAATCTCTGGTTTACAGAGTTTGGTGCTAATAAGATAGGCAGGATTTCACCATTTGATAATCAGATTACTGAGTTTAATATTTCACCTACTACCCCCACTGGTCCATATGATATTACCTTTGGATGGGATGGAAATGTCTGGTTTACAGAAAGTTCCCGGCATAGAATTGCTAGGATTACACCATCTGGTGTGATTACTGAGTTTAATATTCCAACATTTAATAGCAGTCCGCATGGTATTACTTCTAGCTATTGGGATGGCAATATTTGGTTTACAGAAGCTAATGCTAATAAGATAGGCAGACTTACACTGTGGAACAATGAGATTACTGAGTTTAATATTCCAACGCCTTTTGCTTACCCGGAAGATATAACTGCAGCATATGATGGAAACATCTGGTTTACTGAGTATGGTGTAAATAAAATCGGTCGGATTACACCTGGTGGTGTGATTACTGAGTTTGATGTTCCAGAGATTACCATACCAGGAGAAAGTAGCAGGCCATTTGGGATTACTACAGGAGAAAAAGACTGTTATATTTGGTTTACAGAAGCTGGTACATTTACAGAACCAGTGCTTGGTACACAAAGAATAGCTAAGATCCCTTATTGTTATGATAGACCTTCTTCTTCTTCAAGCTCCTCAAGCAGCTCATCATCCGGAAGCACATCGGGCTCAACATCTGGAAACACGTCGGGGAGCACTTCAGGAAGCAGTAGCTCAAGCTCCTCAAGTAGTTCTTCTTCGAGCTCTTCCTCATCGTCAAGTTCCAGTTCATCTTCCAGCAGTTCAAGTTCATCGTCATCATCTTCCAGTTCTTCATCAAGCAGTAGTAGTTCCTCTTCATCTTCTTCCAGTAGTTCTTCTTCTGGTTTTTTTGGAAGCATCTGCGGAAACGGTATTTTGGAAATAGGCGAAGAGTGTGATGATGGAAATACAAATGATGGTGACGGCTGTTCAGCTGCTTGTCAGAATGAATTTGGTGAAGCATTTTGTGGAAACGGTATTTTGGAAATAGGCGAAGAGTGTGATGATGGAAATACAAACGATGGCGACGGCTGCTCAGCTGCTTGTGTAAATGAAAGTGGTTCTTCATCAGGAACCTGTGATGGAAGTGCCAGGCTTAGCGTAAGGTTTGACCAGGTAGAAAATCGTGGAAATGGTAACCTAGAGCCTGTGGTTTTTCTTGGTGATGGCACACTGTTTAACAGTGAGCAAACTTTTGATCTTGTAATTGATGGACTATCTATTACTGATCCAGATTTTGATCCGAATGTACCAGGCCTTGCAATCCGACGTGGCGATGGTTATATAGATCTAATTCATTATGGCCGTTTGGATGGTAATTATCCTGATCAGCTTGAAGCTGTGCTTGGACAGCTTAAATTTGACGGAGCAATAATTGCAGAAATTACCAATATACCTACTCTGGAATTTGAAGAAGATGGATTAGAAAATCAAGGAAACTTAACTTATGATTCTTCATATGAAACCCCAGATGATGAAATATTTACTGACGGTAACTTCTTTCTTTCAGTAGGCACAGACAATGACTCTGCAAGAATTTATTATGATATACCTGCGTGTGAATCATTTAGCAGCACGTCTGGTTCAACATCTGGAAGCACGTCTGGTTCAACATCAGGAAGTACTTCAGGTTGTGAAGTATTTGCTTCAAAGGTAGAGGACTTCAGTTCAGAATATCCGGGATGGGAAGCTACAATGGCACTTGGCAACCCTGATTGTGAACTTGGTACCCTGTGTAGTGATATTACCTGTGCATGGGCAGCACTTCCTGCAAATAGCGAAAGTGAATATTTAGATCTAAAATTCCCTACAACACAGGCAAAAGCAGTCAGGATCTATGAAATACACACAACTGGCGGAGTTTATAACATTGAACTATTTAATGAATCCGATGGATCGATTAAGAACATTCCAGTCTCTGATTGTTTAGTAAATAGCTGTACGCCAAACGCTTATAATATTCTTGAAGTACCAGTTCCAGACACAAGTGCATCTATTTCCAGAGTAAGAATATATACTCGTAACAATGGATGGAATGAAATTGATGCTGTTTCATTAATTCCTAACGGTTGCTCTTCCACTGGCACTATTTCATGTCCAAATAATTCTTCTTCCAGCTCATCTTCAAGCAGCAGCAGTTCATCTTCCAGTTCAAGTTCTTCATCATCTGGTTCGTCAAGTTCCAGCTCGTCTTCCAGTGGCTGCTGGATTGTTAGAGGTTATGGAATTGATTGCAATGATTGCGGCCGTTTTACTAAGGAGCCTGACGAAATAGTTGTTACTGAAGAGCCAAATATAGAAGATGGTTATTTTCATTACTTTTGTGAGTGTCCAGCTGCAGAAATTCATTTTACTGGTGGTAGATATTTAGATACTGATTTTAAGATTGGTACTGATGGCCTTCCTTTGAAGTGGTATCCTAATGAGCCTTATTACCCTCAAATTCGTTCTTGCCCTCCGCTTGAATCTTCCAGCAGCTCCTCAAGTTCCAGCTCTAGTTCATCTAGTTCTGGCGATATTTGTTCAGCTTTCTTAAATGGAGTCCTGGTAGTTAGTCCTTGTGGATCTTCATCCTCATCAAGCGGAAGTTCTTCTTCGTCAAGTAGTTCCTCTTCCTCCAGCTCATCCAGCTCATCATCTTCTAGTTCTTCGGGCAGCTCATTCAACGAAGCGTTTTGTAAAGATGGCATAGCTGAATGTCCGGATTCTACTCTGGTTCCATCCTGTGAAGCAGGATCAACTAGATTCTGTGTAAATGATGACTCAGATCCAATTTGCTATAACTTTATTACCAGTGAGCTAACCATTGCCAGATGTGGAACAGAAGCTCTAGGTACTATTCCTGTATGCATAGGTGGTGAACCGACTTGTAATAACGGAGGAGTTTTTGAGTGTGAATCTGGTGCTACAGACTTCTGTTCGATAAGTGATGGTTTAGAACCAATTTGTGTCAGCCCAGGTAGATTTAGAAGTGGTCGCTGTTTTATTTCAGGTGGCTCATCAGCTTCTCTACGTTCTCACCTTTTAAACAGAACATCTTTGTCTTCTTTGTCCGACTCTGATATTATTCGCAACCCCCGCTATCGAAACAACACTCCTTACTGCAGCGATAACCACAGGCTCAAATGTGAAAAGGGTTCTTACATAGGCTGGGATAAGGGTATTCCCGGGTGTTATGAATTTAAATCCTTTAAATTTATTTATCAAGGTTCTCCTGCATGTGTACCCAGATCACCGCTACCCTCAGCCCCGGCACCTTTAGCTCCAGTACCTTCATTACCACCACCTGCTGCTCCTTCACAAATCCAGTCACCATCCATCTTTGTACCACCTCTATCTCCTTCTATAGATGCTATAAAACAGCCAGATACAGTTAAAGAACCTGTTATACAAACAGATTCCCCAGCTACACTACCACCAGTTTCACCACCTATTCAGGCTAAACCTGTAAGTCCGGTAAAACCACCACCAGATTTAACCAAGAGTACATCTAAAAAACCAGTTAAAAAGAAATCTAAAAAGCCTGCTAAAAACAAATCTAAAAAACCCGGGGCTAAGAATAAGAAAAAAAGATAATACTAATGGTTACCCCTTGCTGATAATATTTGATAGCTTTGTAAACAAATAACAAGGATTAAATTAAACTAATTTATTTATGTGACATGCGTCATTTGAATCCTGAAAAATTAAGGGTATAACAAATCTTAGGGAGTAGTAGAACATATGAGAAAATTCTTTGTAATTATTTTAATTTTATTTCTTTTAATACCATTTGCTTATCATGCAAATGCTCAAGTCTCATCAGTTATAAATATCCAATCTTTTGATGTAGAAGTTAATCCAAAAACAAATAAAATTTATGCAACAAATGCACCTGATTCATTGTCAGTAATTGATGGTTCAACAAATGCAATAATAAAAACAATTAATTTGATGGGGGAAGCTAGAGCTATAGCCATTAACCAGGATACAAATAAAATTTATGTCACAAACAGAATTACAAATGAAGTTCACGTTATTAATGGTGCTACAGATGCTCTCGAAGCAACAATTCCAATAAGCCAAAGTTATGTCGGGCTTGGAGAAATTGCTGTTAATATTGTAATGAATAAAATATATGCTTGTGGTGAAAATTCTGACAGTGTTTATGTAATAGATGGTGCAACAAATTCACTCCTATCTACTATACCAGTCGGGAAAACCCCCACTTCAATTGTTGCCAGTCCAATTTTAAATTTTATGTTTGTGGGACTTGGTGGTGCTCACTTTGTAGTCAGTATTGATTGTTCTAAAGATAAAGTAACCATTACAAATTCACGTTATGGTAGCAGTGTTGTTTTAGGTGTAGACCCAGTTACATACAAAATATATATAGCCGATGGGCAAACAAAAAAAATTGATCATCTTACTAGTGGTGCTGATAATAATGTTTTGGCTTCATCTTTACTTACCGGTGGTATCCCAACAGGAATAGCAGTGGATAACACCTTGAACTATGTATATGTAATCTCTTCTGTAACTGAGGCTCCAATAGTTACGGTACTACAAGGGGGTTCCTTAAGTAAGATAACTAACTTTCCTATTGGTGGGAAACAAGGTTTCTACAATATAGCTGCTAATCCTATTACCAATAAAGCCTATATTGCTGGTAATACTACAAGGGGGATTTTTGTAATTGACGGTAACAATTTAAGTCAACAAGGATCCTCTTCTAGTTCTTCTAGCAGTAGTGGCTCAACTAGTGAACCGTTTACAATTCCTGAATGCAAATTTTCTAATAACTCTTCAAACTTTCTTAGCCAGGTTACAGAAAACGATTTTGAAAATTCCGAGATTGATCCTGAAGAAGATTCAAATAGTGAATCTCTATTTTCAATAGATTCAGTACTGAGTGATTTGAGCAGTATAAAGGGAAATATAACTCTTGAATTCTCAAAAGTACTAAACAGATCTCTTAGTTCTGTAGCAAACAAGATTAAAAAATCAATTAAACTTATTACAAATGCCAGAGATGCAGCTAGAGATAATGATGCTGATGTATGTAGTGAGAATATTACAGATGGAATTGACCAATTAGACTTTGCAATCAGTCTATTAGAAAAAAAACAATGTAAAACAAAAAGTAAAAATTTACAAAGTTGCATTTCACCAACAATCGTTGAAAAATATATTTCAAATATAGAAGATTTATTTAATAGTCTTGAGGAAAATTTATTAATCGATGAAGATCAAGATGGCATAGCAGATGCTTGTCTTTCTTCTGAGTTTAAAAGCTCTAAAGAACCAACCAATAATAATTCAAATACAGAAAGTACACTTAGTACCCCGATTAAAGATCAGTTTATTTTAAAATTTAAGGCATCTGAAAAAGATCCATCACAAATAGCTTCTGAATTGGCATCAAAATATGGATTGCAGATTCTGCATGTATACAAACACGTTTTTAATGGTGCAGCTGCAATAGTTCCTCCAGGCAAAGAAAAGACTCTACTTGAAGAGCAAAATATTAAAGAAGTAATTCAAGATTACACAATTTTCCCTGCTAATAATTTAACTTATCAAACTGATAAAACAACACGATATTTAGTTAATGATCAAGTACTTACAACTGGGATAAATTGGATAGATGCTGAACTGAATCCTAATGAAGGAGATGGTTGTATGGTAACAGTAGCAGTCTTAGATACAGGAATTGATTTTAGCCATCCCGATCTGGATGCAAATATAAACACTAATTTAAGTGTTAACTGTACTACTCCTAGTGCAACACAGGCATGTGTTTCTGGTGGACAAGATGATTACACGATTGGTATTAGGGGACACGGAACAGCTGTAGCAGGAATAATTGCAGCAGAAGACAATAACATAGGTGTACTAGGCGTTGGTTCAAAAATAGAACTGGTTTCTGTAAAAGTTTTGCCTAATGGAAATGGTAGTTTTGGGGATGTAATTGCAGGGTTAGATTATGTTACACAGAACGCAGATATTATAGAAATAGCAAATTTAAGTTTAGCAGCTACATTTTCCTCCTATCACCCAATTATTAAGATCGTACAAGAGGCAATTCAGAAAACTATAAACTCTGGTGTAATTTGTGTAGTTGCGGCAGGTAACTCAGGTGTAGATGTTACTCAAAGTCTTGTTGTACCAGCAATGTTTCCTGAAGTTATTACTGTATCAGCATTATACGACACTAATGGCGAGCAAGACAAAGAAGATAATTGGGGTATTTGGAAATATGGTTCAAGTAATTACGGAAGCGAAATAGATATTATTGCTCCAGGATCATTTATAACAACTACAGCACTGGGAGGTGATTATCTCGTCAGTGATGGTACTAGTTTTGCAACACCATTTGTCTCGGGAACTATTGGACTTTATATAGCAAAAAATGGAAGACCTTCAAATGCTGATGCAAGATCTTTAACACCTCTCATAGATGCTATTTCAAAACCACGTTCAGGCTATTATACAAATGAACCTGTAGATGGTGAATATGAACCTGCATGTTATGCAAACGGACCTAGACTTTAAACTCAGGGCTTTGCAATAACAAATTGTGTTGTACAATATTCCTCATGAATAACACAGCTCGTACAACATTTCAGGATGAATTAATTAAACTTCAGTCTCTTGTTTTGGATCTTGGACAAAAAGTTAAAGCAAATGGTGAACTCCTGCTCCAATTTCTAACAAACAAAGAAATGGTTAATGAATTATTTTTACAAATCAAAGAAAAAGATAAAGAGATTGATAATGCCAGATGGCAGGTGCATGACTTTGGTGATCAGTTAATTGTATTACAACAGCCTGTAGCAAAGGATTTTAGACAGATAATAACCTCTATTCAGATTACCGATAATTTGGAAAGAATTGGAGATCATTTAAAAAAAACTGCCCGGTTACTTGAAAAAGTTTCTTTGGCTGAAAATGAAATCCCTGAGGAAATTATTGAAATGGCAAAATCCGGATTAAAAATGCTCTCTGAGTCAATTGATGCATATTCAGAAATATTTGACGGGAAAATTAATAAAATAGCTCTGCTTGATGAACACGTAGATTCTCTTTACAAACAAACTATTAAAAAAATTGTTCTCTTAATTAAAAAAGCTCCTGAAGAACAAATAGACAGTCTTTCAAAATTATTTTTTGTAGCTCAAAGTTTTGAAAGGGCTGCTGATCATGCTGCAAAAATTGGTCAGTTGGTAAATTATGCAATTACCGGTGAGAGAACCAAGCCGTAAATTAATTTGCCAGAGCCTTCTTTATTTCCTTAACCGGATGTTTTAAAACTTTTTTAGTATCAAAATTATGAATAATTCTATTTATTAAGAAATATGTTGAAAATTTTCTGTTTGGATTAAAAAACTGATCACATAAAAAGTGAGCTAAGAGCGAAAGCGTAACTCCTACTCTCCACGGAGTTAATGAAGGATCTAATGTCAGGAAAAAATAAAGGAGTAAAAGCTCGTAGGAGTGTAACGGCGCATATAATTTCCCGCTGATCCTTTCATGATGAGCAGCATTAACTTTTTTCCAGTCCCATTTTTTGCCATGAGCATAAAGGTAATCAATAATATGATCAAGGTCTATCAGCGTTCCTACTAAAAAACTTGCAAGGGCCGGTCCAAGTTCACCATAGCTGCTATATGTAAACACAGCTACTACAGCAGATACTGCTATGTGGCCTGAAGTTCGCATATCATCTTCTTACCCTTTGCACTTATATTAGAAACCAGATATGTTAAATTCTTATTAAAGGAAAATTAATATGCCAATTGGCCACGGTTATGACATACACAAGCTTGTTCCGGGAAGAAAATTAATTCTTGGAGGTGTAGAAATTCCTTATTCAAAAGGTTTGCTTGGACATACAGATGCAGATGTTCTTATTCATGCAGTCATTGATGCACTTTTAGGAGCTGCCGGGCTTGGAGATATAGGCCAGCACTTCCCTGACAGTGATCCAAAATGGAAAGATGCAAATAGCCTGGATTTATTAGAAATCACCTGTGAATCTATAAAAAACAAAGGCCATGAAATTATAAATATTGATTCTACAGTTGTTGCAGAAGAACCAAAGCTTGCTCCATACATTAGTAAAATGAAAAAAAACTTTTGCAGCATAGGGTTAAAAGAAAATCAAATAAATATAAAAGCAAAAACAAATGAAGGTCTTGATTCAACCGGACAAAAAAATGCAATCTGTGCCTGGGCTGTAGCTCTTATTGAATGAAAAGTGTCAGGGGATATCCCTTGTCATAACTTAATTTTAACTATTTACTGATATTAAATTAAATCAATATTTGTGACATGGAAAGGTTTTTTATGGTTAATCCAATTGAACAAAATAATTCTAATAACACAGTGCAATCAGGCAGCACAAATAATCCTGATGAAAGTCTTAAAAATGCATTATACATACAAGAGCCTACTTTGCCAGAAGTAAACCGTGAAATTGATACTGAAGATGAATCTGTACTTAAAGCTATGATTGATAAAGGACCAGCCTATGAGTATATAAATAATCTTGGAAATAACGGTAAGTTAGGTAAGATCACTGTTGATGCAAATGGACAAGTTACCTATGATGGCAATGTAACACATGCTGTAACCGGAAAACCTATAGCATTATATGTACTTGAAGGCGATCTGCCTCCTCCTCCTTCTCCAGCAGTAATTCCTGATGCAGTTTCCAGGGGACAGGGAGATCCGCATTTTACAGGATTTAACGGGCATCGTTTTGACTACCATGGAATTCCTGGCCATATATTTAATCTTTTATCAGATGCTAAGATTCAAATTAACTCACTATTTGGTTCATGGGGAGACGGCGGGGCCACCGTAATGAATCAAATAGGGGTTCTTATTGGCAAGGATAAACTGCTTGTAAGTAGTAGCGGACATCCAAATCTAAACGGAAACAGCTTAGGATCAGGACAGTCAGTAGAGCTAAAAAACGGAGCTGTTACAGTATCAGGAAATACTGTTTCAATCTCTACAAAAGAATATTTAATAAACATATTTGACAGAGGTGTGTGTCTGGATATAGATATTAAAACAACCTCTGAAGGAATAAACAGAGATGAAGTAATGCCAGGTGGAATAATCGGGCAAACAGCTTCTGGTAATGGGAGTTTGTCTGTAGGTGATTTTATTGTTCATGATGGAATATTTGGAACTAATGTCGCATCTAACAGGTATGGAGCAAAAACCAAAACAGATAAACTAAAAGATAAAATTAAAGAAAAATACAATTTCATATAATAATCTTAAAAAAAATCTCATAAATATTTACAATGATACCCCTGATTAGGCTAGGAAGATTTTGCTATCCCTAATTCATAATAATCTGCACTGAGCATAATATTTTCAGTAAATTAGAAAATATGAAAGGGTTTGTAAAATGAAAAAAATAAATATTATTGCTGCTGTATTAATTATGTTAATAGTAAGTTTCAATCTTATGAGTTTAAAAGGATTTGGTCAGTCTACAGGCCCACTAGATACTTACACAATTACATTAACAAATAAAAGTGGAAAAATAAGCCTTAACAGTCCAACCAGTGCACTGAATATTAAAGTAGCCCCGGGCGGACAGGGTGTTAGTGGACTCGATACAGGTGTTTCTTTTAAAGCAACCGGTGCAACCGGATTACTAACAAATATTGACTCTACAACCAATGTAATAACTATCGTATGGAGCGGAGGAATCTCAGACGGTAAAGCCACGATTACAGGTATGCTTAAACAAGGTAATACAATCGCTCCTGATTTTACAGTAATCAAAATAGAAAAAGATGGCGGAAAAGATATTACGGGAGATTTAAATATAGCTGTAAATCTTAGTTCTTCTGTACCAGTATCCTCTTCTTCCAGCAGTTCCAGCGGTTCAGTATCTTCTTCAAGCAGCTCAGGAGATACTGCTACCACTTCAAGCAGCTCTGGTGGATCCATAAGTTCTAATGATCCAAGTGTAACATTAAGCGGACCGGAAGAATTTGTAGTAAAGAGGCCAGGCTCGAACATCTTCAAATTAAAAGTAAAGGGAAGTAAATTTTCCAAGACTTCAAGGTGTGAAATTGAGGTTTCCGATGACTCATTACTTAGAATAAGACCTAAAAGATTTCTTCTAAGGGCAGCAAGGAGTTCCGGAACACTTTTAGCTAAAGTACCGAATATTGCAGTAAAAGATCTAATTGAAACAAATTCATTTGATATAGTTACTGTTGACTTATCATGTTCAAATGATGCAAGCGATTCAATAGATATAATTATTACATCACCTTCTGCTGAATAAAAATAATTACAATTATTCTATCTGCCTTGCACCTAAAAGTTCGCTGACTGCATTTGTAAAATCATCTGTAGAACGTGGTTCGTGGTTTGTGGTTTGTGATCTGTGACTTGTTATTTGTTGCCTGCTTTTTATTTGTTTTGGAACTACTTTAAATTTAATTAGTTTTGTATCCAGTCCTGAAGCTAGTTTTACAGCTTTTAAAATCATTTCTTTTTTCTTTGCATCCTGATCCAGTCTGGGCAAAAACATATCTTTTGACAAACCAACTTCCACAAGCTCTTCTGTTAACTGTAAGAGATAACTTTCAGACTGGGTAAGCAAGGTCTTTGTAGGATTGCTTTCTATAAGGGTAACTATTTGCTGCCATAGAACATCTAAATCTGAAGGTAAATTTTTATCAGTAGCACCATTAGTGTCTTCAGGCTCTTGGGATTGTTTTGTCAGGATTTCATCTTTCCTCGTAATGATATGTGGAGTTTGTTCTTCATGCTTTCCTTTTTCCAGCTTCTCTATTCTCTCCTTTAATTTGGCCATTGACACTAAGAAATCCTCATCAAGCATACTCATAATATCTGCCATAAACTGTAGTTCCTGACTAAGAGCAAAGCGCAGCTTAGACTGTGTATCATGCAGCCTGTCTATAATCTTAAGTAAATGTATCTGACTAACTTTGTCTAAGATCATCAAATCACTGGATAATTCAAGTTTAAGTTTATTTCTATATTCAGAATCAATTTTTGCTTTTGCCAGATCAATAATTAATTCAAGCAGATCTTTAAATAATTCACTTATATCTTTTCCGCTTTTTATCAGGTCTTCTGCCAAATCTACAGACATTTTCCTGTTAAAGCTTAGTACTGATTCCATCAATTTAAATAAACTTGTTCTGTTAACAGTTCCAAATAATTCAAAAACTTCATCCGGAGAAATTGATTTGTTTTCTGTCTGTAAAACACTTATCTGATCCAAAAGAGAAATGGCATCACGTAAACAACCGTTTGATCTTTTTGCAATAAACTTAATTATAGTTTCATCCACATTTATTTTTTCTTTAAGTGCGATTTCCCTGACTCTTTTTTCAAGTTCTTCCTGTACAATAGGTTTAAAATCAAGCTTCTGACATCTGCTAATAATAGTCGGTATAACTTTGTATTCTTCTGTAGTAGCCAGGATAAATATTACATTTTTCGGCGGTTCTTCAAGTGTTTTCAAAAGTGCATTAAATGCATGATCAGTCAGCATGTGAACTTCATCAATAATATAAATCTTAAAGCGTGATCCGTAAGTTCCCAGACTGACTCTGTTAATTAGATCTTCGGCATCTTCTACTTTTCTGTGACTTGCTGCATCTATTTCTATAACATCCAGAGAATTACCGTTTGTAATTCCCTGACAGCTTACACACTGCCCACACGGTTCTATAGTAGGGACACAGCATGCTGTGTCCCTACAACAATTTAACGATTTCGCCAGTATCCTGGCGGTAGAAGTTTTTCCAGTCCCGCGTGGCCCACAAAACAAATAAGCATGCACGATTTTATTGTAAGAAATTGCATTCGAAAGAGTCTTAGTAACTACTTCCTGACCTGCAAGCTCAGATAATTTTTGAGGGCGGTATTTTAAGTAAAGAGGTTGGTATTGTTTCATAATTACCTCTTTGTCATTGCGAGCGAAGCAATGACAAAATATGGAATATTCATTGTATCAGGAAAACTCATATATAATAATTAAGTATCCCACATTATGATATTTTACAATTCAATATTTATTCTTTTCTTTTCAGTTTTTTCTATATTTCCAGGATTCTCTCCGCACTCACAGAATCCGGATTATGTACCGCATCAGCTTATAGTTAAACTAAAAAACAATGATAAGCCATTGCAGGCTATCTTAAAAAGTCTAAATATTAATTATAAGGAAATTAAAAGGCTTCATACTATTGTTCCTGTTATTTATAAAGTAAAGAAAGATTTAAAATTAGAAAAAAATAAGAAAGGGAAATATTTATTTTTAGATAGGGAATATAAAAATATAGATGATATTCCGGAAGAAGAATTGTTTAAAATAGCTTACGATAAGATGAGTGAAATTGAAAAAAAAATTTACAGAACTTATATAGTAACTTTCCCGGAAAATACTGAAACAGAAAAAATTATCCTGCAGTTAAAAAGTAATCCGGATATCGAGTCAATTGATAAAAATTTGATTATGAGGATACAGGAGAATTAATAAGGAAACCTGGATGCCAGGTAGATGGGATATCTGTGTAATCTTTTTTCTTTATCAATGCCAAAATTCTGAGCACTGAAAATTATGCCATAAGTAGGTTTATATTTTTCCATGAAAACTCTTATGCTTCTTGATCTGATGTTCCAGCCTGATTTTACTTCTATAGGGATTACTTTGTCATTTACTTCCCTGACAAATTCTAGCTCAGACTGAGATTCACTCCATGCATATAGCTTGTCTGCTTTACCTAATGAAGCAGTGAATTCCTGTGCAATAAAATTTTCAGCAAAATATCCTTTGTAAGTTCCATAATTATAATTTAATATTACTCCCGGGTTTAAATTACTTAAAGCACCAAGTATTCCGACATCATAAATAAATAACTTAAAAGTATTTTCATTACTATAAGCTTTTAACGGTAACATCCCAGAATTTATAATTGGGATTCTTAAAATAAGACCACTGGCTTCAAGCCAGTCAATTGTACCTGCAAGTCTGGAGTAACTTTTTAATTTTGGAACTACACCCTTGATTTTATATTTAGGCGCAGTTGCATCGTGCTCTCTGGCTAGCTGAGAAGGAATATTTGACCAAACTCTTTCTACATGCATTGAGTTTTCCTTCCCGGAATGTTTAGCTATATCAGCCAAATGAGTTTTGATCAGTATTTCCTGCTTTTCTCGTACCTTATTCAGAGCATTAAGTAAATCTTCTTTGTATTCCATGAAAGTTAGAATCGATTCTGGCAAGCCGCCTGTAACAAAATAAATTTTCAATAAATCAAATGCTTTGCTATGAATTGCATCTGCAAGTTTTTCTTTTGGATTCCACTCTTTTAGATACTTAAGTAGTTTTAATTCTCCAATAGCTTCAAGAAACTCAAAAAACGACATTGGATACATATTTAACAATTCAACTTTACCTACTGGAAAGGATTCCTGGCCTAACGTTACACCAAGCAGTGAACCACAGGCACAAATTGCAAAACCCGGGATGTCTTCATTAAAATATTTAAGACTTGTAACTGCTCTTGGACAATTTTGGATTTCATCTAAAATGAGCAAATCACTTTTTAAGTTAATTGAACTATTAAGGTAAATTTCAAGCTCTTTAATTATTCTTTTTGGATCCAGATCTTTTTCAAATGAGTTACAAAGTTTACTTTCTTTCTCAAAGTTAATATAAAAGTGTTTTTGGAAAAGTTGTTCTCCAAATCTTTGAAGTATGTAAGTTTTTCCAACTTGCCTTGCCCCAAGAAGTATTAGTGGTTTTTTGCTTTTCTTTTGTTTCCAGCTGATTAGTTTTTCAAAAACAGTTCTTTTCATAGCAGATATTGATATTTATACCACAAAAGTCACATAAATGTGACTTTTTAAGCCCATTATTTCACCAATATGTGACTTTTTTAAGATAAAATTTCTATTCCGTTAAACTTATTCATTGCCTCGCCAACGTCCTTTGTAATTATCGCTTCAAGGGCAGATATTGAAAGCTCAGTAACTTTCCCTAAAAGAGATTCTTCTTCTTTTGAAAACTTTCTTAAAACATAATCAGCTCTTATATCACCGCCAGGATCAGGGCCTATACCGATTCTTAGTCTGGTAAACTCCTGATTACCGCCAAGCATCCGGATTATTGATTCTATACCATGATGACCGCCTGCACCACTGTTAAAATTAATTCTTATTTTTCCAAGATTTAATGCTACATCATCATGCACCACGATTAAATCCGAAGACTCCAGTTTAAACCAGTTCAATAATTTTATCACTGCATCTCCGGAATGATTCATAAACGTAGTAGGCCATGCCAGAATAATTTCATGATTCTCTTTTTCAATTTCAATTTTTTCTTTACCGCACCAGGACAATAACTTTTTTTCTTCTTTCCCTAAAATCTTATATTTCTCCCCAAAAGCATCAAGCACTGCAAAGCCTACATTGTGGCGGGTGTTTTCGTATTCATTACCTGGATTTCCTAAAGCTATGATTAGTTTTTTAATTGGCATGATTTCTAATTTGTAGCAATGGACACAATAAATTGCGTCCCTATTGATTTTACAAATTCATTTGCTCTTATACGAATCTCTCTATCAATATCTAAAATTTCCTCTAATGATTTAGGGGTGATCGGATTATGATTTTCTAAAGTTCTTGAAATAATTTTTTCAATGTCTACAAATGAAATTTGCTCTTTTAAAAATAAATCAACTGCTACTTCATTGGCAGCATTTAAAACTATTGGATAACTTTGGCCTTTTTTTGCCACATCATATGCTAATTTCAGACATGGAAATCTTTCAAAATCAGGTTTTTCAAATTCAAGTTTTCCTACAGACAAAAGATCACAAAACAAATTAAACGGTAGTTCTTTTCTCTCCGGATAAAAAAGTGAATACTGAATGGGAAGTTTCATATCTGTAGCACCAAGCTGTGCAATTATATTTCCATCTATAAACTCAACTGCACTGTGCATAATGCTCTGCGGATGGATAAATACATCGATCTGATTTACTCCAATATCAAACAAAGCCATAGCCTCAATAATTTCAAGTCCTTTATTCATAAGGGTGGCTGAGTCAACTGTGATTTTCTGCCCCATTACCCATGTAGGATGTTTTAGAGCATCTTCTTTTTTTGCATTTTGAATCTGGGATTTAGTCCAGCTTCTGAATGGCCCCCCGGATGCAGTAAGGATTATTCTCCTTATCTTTTCGTGAAGACGTCCCACCGGAACATCTCTACCAAGGCATTGATGAATAGCTACATGTTCACTGTCCAGCGGAATAATCTCACCTTTGTTTTTCACCAGAAGATCTTTAATCAGACTCCCTGCAATAACCAGTGTTTCTTTATTTGCAAAAGCTACTCTTTTCCCATGGCTTAATGCTGAAATAGTAGGTTTCAAACCTATTGCTCCAACCAGACTGTTTACCACTATGTCACATGAACACGATGAGATAAACTCAAGACCTATATCTCCCCAGAATATTTCAATTACAGGATTTTTTAAAATTGATTTTAACTCCTGGGCTAAAAAAGCATCTTTAACCGACACAAACCTGGGGTTATGTTCTTGTATTTGCTCAGCAAGAAGAGGTGCATTTTTACCTGCAGCAAGTCCAATCACTTCAAAATCATCCTTAAAAGCAGATAAAACATCCAGGGTTTGCCTGCCAATTGATCCTGTAGAGCCTAGTACAGTAACTTTCTTTCGTTTCATTTTGTTGAGACTCCCGATGGGGCGTCTCTCCTCCTGTTATTTTAAAAGTTCTATCTGTTCATTAATTGTTTTTATCTGATTCTCTAATTCTGAGACTCTTGTCTTAACCTCATCTATTTTATCCTGTGCTGCATTGTTAATAAAGTTTGCATTGTTAAGTTTTAATTTCTGGTTTTCCATTTCTTTTTTAAATAAAGTTTTCTTTTTATTTAAACTGCTTAACATATTGTCAATGTCCACAAGACCTGATATAGGAATAAGAATCCTTGTATCAAAAATCAAAGCTCCTGTCGATGGTTTAACAGGTTTAAAATTTTCAAAAATAGATACTTTGGATTTAGTTAAAAATTCTATATACTCCACTGAGTGCTCCAGTATATTTTTCTCTTGTGTGTTTTTTGTAAAAAGCTTAACATCTATTTCATTTACCCACGGGATTCCCACAGTCTGACGCAGGTTTCTAATAGTCCTGGTCGTATCAATAACATGTGAAAAACTTTTTGCCTCGATATTACTGAAGTTTTGATCACATGCCGGGTATGAAGTTAAAGAAATATATTTTTCTTTTTTGTTTACTAAAGGAAGTGACTGCCAGATTTCTTCAGTAATAAATGGCATTATCGGATGAAGTGCTCTAGTAATACCTTCAATTATATAAAAGAGTATTTGCTGAGTTTGTTCCCTTAATTCTGGTTCTAATAGCTGCCTTTTTGCAATCTCCAGATACCAGTCACAGAACTCATCCCAGATAAACTTATAAGAAGATCTTGCAATTTCTAAAAAATCATAAGTATTAAATAATTCAGAGTAAGAATTAATTTGATTTGTATATTGATGTAAAATCCATTTGTCAGCCAGTGTAAGTAAAGGCAATTCATGAATTGCCTTTACTTCATACGTTTTATTTGGCTCCAGATTCTGCATTACAAACCTGCTTGCATTCCAGAATTTATTTGCAAATCTTTTATATTGTTCTAAAACATCAGATTCCCATCTTCCTTCTTTGTCTTTCCTTCCGGGGAAGCGTACATCCTGACTACCTGTTATACCAAGGCTAAAATACCAGAATCTGTTTGCATCAGCACCGTATTTTTCTATCAGATCAAGCGGATCAATTGCATTTCCTTTTGATTTTGACATTCTTTTGCCATCCGGAGTCTGAATAACAGGATGAATTAAAACTTCTCCAAAAGGCACATTACCGGCAAATTCCAGCCCCATAAAAACCATTCTTGAAACCCATAGATTTATTATTTCCCTGGCTGTTGCAAGAACACTTGTCGGGTAAAATGTTTTTAAATAGTCAGTTTGATTAGGCCATCCAAGCGTAACAAAAGGCCAAAGTGCCGAGCTGAACCACGTATCCAAAACATCAGGATCCTGAGTTAGATTTTTACTTTTACATTCAATACATTCTTTTGGAGTTTCTTCATCTGCTGTAGCATGATTGTTTTCACAGTACCAGACTGGAATCTGATGTCCCCACCAGAGCTGACGGCTAATACACCAGTCTCTGATGTTTTTTAGCCAGTTTAAATAATGATTTTTATAACGCTCCGGAGTAAATCGAATGCGAGGGGCCGGACCCTCGCTTACAGCTTTTATAGCCGGTCCTGCAAGTGGTTTCATCTTCACATACCACTGTTCTGAAAGATAAGGCTCTATAACAGTTCCACATCGATCGTGTTTACTGGAAGCCTGTTCATATTCCGCAATTTGTTTTAATAAACCAAGTCCTTCAAGTTTTTGAACTGTAAGTTCTCTTGCTTTAAAGCGGTCCAGATTTTGAATGTCTGCCGGTATTCCAATATTTTCCTTATCTGTAATTTTTCCGTTTGGAGACATAATTTCAGGATACTTTCCAAGTTCTCTGTGTCTTTCAAAGATCTCATAGTCAGTAGCATCATGCGCTGGTGTAACCTTCAGACAGCCTGTTCCAAAATCCAGCTCTATAGCTTCATCACCGACAATCGGGATTTGTTTATTTATAAAAGGAAGAAAAACCTTTGTCCCGATTAATTTTTTATATCTGCCGTCATTCGGGTTTACTGCTACTGCAATATCCCCGAACATTGTCTCAGGACGGGTTGTAGCTATAGTCAATCCGCCCTTGGAAATATTTTTAATATCAAAGGGATATAAAATATGAAAAAGTTTTCCTTTAATTTGTTCAGTTTCTACCTCCAGATCACTAATGCTTGTTAAACACTTCGGGCACCAGTTAACTATTCTTTTCCCTCTGTAAATTATATTTTTTTTAAATAACTCAACAAAAACTTTTCTTACTGCTTTTGTATAATTTTCGTCCATTGTAAAAACAAGGCGATCATAGTCCAGCATGCAGCCTAGTTTTTTCATCTGGTTTATAATTTCATTTCCATGTCTTTCTTTCCAGCTCCAGACACGTTTTAAAAACTCTTCTCTGCCTAAATCTTCTTTCCTTTTTTTCTCATTTTTTGAAATATCTCTTTCTACTAAAACCTGGGTGGCAATTCCGGCATGATCTGTACCGCCCTGCCAGAGAACATTTTTTCCATTCATTTTGTTATATCTGATTAAGACATCCTGAATAGTATCCCCAAATGCATGTCCCATATGAAGACTGCCGGTTACATTTGGCGGAGGAAGTGCTATGGAAAAGTTTTCTTTATCCGGTTCTATCTTTGATTTAAAAAGTTTTTCATCAAGCCAGATCTTTAACCACTTTTCTTCAACTTCTTTTGGATTATAGGTTTTTGAGAGTTCAGTCATACCCTTAACTTTTACCATAAGAAATCAGTTCCAGAGAATTAGTTATACCTCTTGATTAAGAAGGTTCATTTGTGGTGAAATATTTATACAAAGAAAAGTCAGAGAAAAGAAATAAGGAGTATAAATTATGTCAGCTATTCCAGTGGGTGCGATCGTTCCGGTTTCTGTAAGAAGAAACCTGTTAGGTGAGAGAGTAGATCGAAGTATTCAGGTTCTTGGAGATGAAAGAGGTGGTTTTATTCCGGTCAGGCAGCTTGGAAATGGTGATAAATCATATACCTTAATTCCAGCAAGCAAGCTAAACGGTTACTTGTCATCTCCCCTTGTAAAAAAGCATGGTACTGATAAAACTGCCTCAATAACAGCTGCTGATCAAAATATTAGCAAGCTTTGGCAATATCTTACAAAAAACCCGGATGCTGAAAAGTTTTTTGCAACCTTTGATGAGCAAGGATTAATTAAATCATTTACCAAGCCTGGAGAAAATGGTGAGCTAAATGAAGGCTCCAATGCAGAGTTTGTTGTTCAGGGAGATGGAACAGTATCTTTGCTCGCAAATAATACATTTAAAATTGGAGAGCAGGTAGACTTTTTAAACTGGCTCCTTGCAAATTTAAAAACTATCTAAAACATAATACCCCCCTATTCATGTTAAAATCTCACTATTGAGGTTTAACTTATGGCTGAGTCAAAAGATCCAATTATTGTTTTAATGACCTGCAAGGATGTCACTGAAGCAGAAAAAATTGCAGGAGAGCTGGTTAAGGATGGTCTTGCTGCCTGCGTTAACATCATTAACAAAGTTCGCTCAGTTTATCGCTGGCAGGGGGAAATTTGCAGGGATACTGAAGCACTTTGTGTTATAAAAACAGTTAAAGGAAATTTTGGAACACTAAAGGACAAAATTAAATCTTTGCATAGTTATACAGTTCCTGAGGTTATCGGGCTTCCTATAGATATTGGATCAGAAAAATATCTAAAATGGCTTGTTAAGGAAACCAAAATTCTGGCAAAAGTCTAAAAAATGTTTATGGTGCTGGACATTTTTATTATTATTTTATAAAATTTTAATTAATTTTGAAACAGACAAATCTGCATAAACAAAGAGGATTATGGTGGGAAATATAGTTGATGTAATAATTGGCAGCCATGCTTATCAGCCTCCCGGCAGACTTAAAAACATAGTTCAGTATCATCCCTTCCCGGATGCTCTCAGAGATGTTAAACTGCCTGATGACTTAGTGATCGATCCTTATAATGGTTCAAAGGATTATACAGCTGTTGCAACCGAAGAATGTTATAAACCTTGCGGAGAACACAAAATACTTGCACTGGCAAGTGGAGATTTTTCTCCGACTACACTATCCTATCTGGAACAAGGAAGGCCGACTGTTAATTGCAAGCCTAGTCCATATGATCTAATTAGAATGAGCTATGGAATAAGCAAAATGAATTTTGGCGGACATGCATCTTTCTTAATGCAGGGAGGGTATGACCATTTAATATTTCCTTTTGAAACTCCTGAAGTTAAAGATATTCAGGTTTCAATGGCAAAAGAGGCATTTAAAGCACATTTTGGAGAATATCCAAAAGGTGCCTGGGCTCCTGAAGCAGGAATTGATTTACAAACACTGGAAACTTTTGCGAATAACGGAATAGAATTTACTGTTCTTGCACCGTGGCAGGCACACGGCATAAAAAAAATCGAAAGTGAAAATTGGGAATACGTAGGCAGTGCTATTGATCCCGGGAAAACATATAAATGTTCTCTACCCAATGGAAAATCAATTGCAATTTTCTTTTTTGATGAACCTCTTGCAAGAAAAATCGCACATAATTATTGTGGAATATATTCATCTTCAGATAACTTTCTGGGTCACATAAAAAACACAAGACAGAACGGACTTACTGTAACTTACAATGATTTAGAAACCTGGGGACATCACTGGGGTCTTCACAAAGGAGTAGATTCAGTAAAAACAGTCTCTGAAACACTTTTAGCTTTATACGATGGCAAAGAGATAGATGGAACTATCTACAAATTAACAACCTTCAGTAAATATTTAAAAGAGCATCCGCCTGAATATGAAGTAAGTATAAAAGGATGGACATCATGGAGCTGTCATAGAAATGGATCAGATCACGGACTTGGAAGATGGGGTGACCATATAAGGACTGATTGTGATTGTGGTGACGTATGGGATTCAAAGTGGAGAAGTAATCTAAGATATGCACATGAATTTTTAAATAAAGAAACAGAAAAAATTTTCTTCCATAAAGTTGGTCCTGATTACTTTATCGATCCAAAACAAGCCCTTAAAGAATATGTTTTAGTTTTATGTGGAAAAGAAGGACTTAAAGATTTTTTAAAAAAACATGCCAAGCCAGGGGTTAAGAATTTTGAAAAAATGTATAAACTTCTTGAAATGCAAAAGTTTTCTATGCTTATGAACACAAGCTGCGGCTGGTTTCACGGTAATTTAAAAAGAATTGAACCTATTATGAATATGGTGGCTGCAAACAGTGCACTTAGAATATTAAAAGAAATCCTGCCTAGAGACAGGGGGCAGGATATTGAAGGGCGCTTTATTGAGCTTTTATCCCAGGTTCATGTGGACTTTACTAGTGCCGACAACGTTTTTAGAGAAGCTATTGCTGCAAATCCTAATTACTATGGAAATGGCAAACCAAAGTCATTTTTGGCTACAGCACCAGTTGTAGCAGCATAAGACCCTATGGACAATAAGGTTAACTACCTTTATAATTAACCCTAATTACAAAGAGCTAGGAACATTTAATACTCTAAAGAATTCTAGTGTATTAAGAAAAAAAAGAGGAAGTACATGGGCGTACGGCCACTCAGTTTAGAACAAGCATCAAAGTCATATGGATTATCATCTGCTGCACTTAAATCAAAAGTAGACGGTATTAGAACTCCTATAGGTGGCTATGAAGCTGAAATAGATTCAGAAATTGAAACACCACGTTATTACAACAAAGACGGTAGATTAATTCATGACTGGAAATTTATACAAAGGCCTGTACTTCTGACAAAGGGTGGCAAAAATGATGGTGTTTATCTGGTTGAAATAAAACCCAGTCACTATAACCTCTCAGCTATTTTAAAAGAACCTGATGAAATATACAGACTTGAAAACGAGATTTGCAATATAGCTACCCTGCCCAGAGTTAAACATTTAATTGCAAGTTTATACAAGTGTGAATTAGTTAATGGAACAAGTCCTGACAGGCTTGCAGGATTTTTTCTAAACAGAAAAGGGCTTATGGAAAATGAATATAAACATTTAAGTCTGGTTCATGTGGAAGGCAGGTTGTATGAAAGGTTGTTAGAAAATCATGCAATTGATCACTTTACCCATGATAATGTACCTGATGCAATTACAGACAATGGTAATTTTAGAAGTGCTGCAATTCTTGCTTCAAAAGAACCCCCTACAGTAAGCCATTTAAGGCTTTTTACTGGCAATAGTAATAACGAAGCACCGGATACATCCATTTACTATTCATAGTAAGAGCAGGTTTTAGAAATACTCAGTCATTAGTCAAAATATTTTCATCTTTATCCGGATTTAATTCATACAATTTTCTTATTGTATTTTTATCCCTTTGGGAAAGTTTTAGTTCTTTTACTTCTCCTTCAAACATTAAATCATCAGGGTTTGGACTAAATCCCCATAAACCCAGTGCATGCCCTACTTCACGTGCACTGATAATTTTTAATTTTTTTATTTGCTCTTCTTTGGTTAATTTACTTAACGGCTCAAGAGGAATTGCAATCTGTGACTGGAAATAAATGTACGGACTTATCATAATTACACCAAGCACACGAAAGTCTTTTTTGTCCCTGATTATTGGAAAACTCTGTGCATCAATTTGTGCGGCAACTGGATTTGCAGGATCTCCTTTTACCTTAAACCGGGACGGAAAAACTACAGTTATTTGGGATCTGTCAATAACTTCTTTTTCCGCTGTTTTTTTACCTGAGAGCTTTTGTAGAACTGAATTACTTAAAACTTCAAATTTTAAATCTGGCAGAGCTTCCTGCCAGAGCTTGGCACCTTCTAAAAAGGCATCCTTAAACTCAATTCTGTAATTTGGAACACCATTTGCCGGATAAAAATAAATTTTTACAGGAGAGCTTAAATCCCATCTTACATAATGCTCTTTGCCCTGATGTTTTGTTTTTACAAGAGACAGGTAGTCTTCTCCTTTTATAGCTTCTTCACCATATCTTAAAAGATAAGTAAGATATTTTACTGCTTCAAGAACTGTTTTTCTGTCAGGAGCTGCTTTTGGTGCAAACTTTAAATAGTTATTATAAGCATCCAGAGATTTTTTATATTCTTTTTTACTGTCATATGCCTGCCCAAGTCCAAGATACGCTACCCATAAATTTGGATCTATGTTAATAGCTTCTTCCCAGAGCTTAATAGCTTTCTCTGTATTTTTTAACTCCCAGCTTTTAACAGCCTCGTTAAATTGTAAAATTGATTCCTTTTTATAATATTTCTCTGAAACCTCAAGAGGTAATTCACCCTGAGCAGAAGCAGGCTCACAAAATACAGATTTAGTGTTTAAGGCAAAGGTTAATACAAAAAATAGTAAAATTAAAAGCTTTTTTAGAATTTTAAAGCCTAAATAACAGGAAAGCACCTGTTCATATTTCTTAACATGAGCTATATTAATCATTAAGCAACTTAAAGTATATCCCAAAATTATTATAACGAAGGAGTTAATTTTTATGGAAGCTGTTTTAAAAACTGAAAACGAAGCCATCCAGACTTTAACTACTTCTGAGTTAGCAGAAAAAGAGCCCAAAACAAAAGTATTAATTGTTGATGATGAAACTGCCATACGAAGAATTCTTGAAACCCGTTTAAAATTATCCGGCTACCAGGTAGATATTGCTGTTGACGGTGAAGAAGCAATCGAAAAGTTCAACACTTATCATCCTGATATTGTAATTTTAGACATAATGCTTCCAAAAGTTGATGGCTTTGCAGTATGTAAAGAAATAAGATCATATTCCGAAGTACCTGTAATTATTCTCTCAGCAGTTACAGATGTGTCTGATCGAATTAAAGGGTTGGAAATGGGTGCAGATGATTATGTAACCAAACCATTCAGCCCGAATGAACTGGAAGCCAGGATTAAAGCAGTTTTAAGACGGGTAACAGACAGGCCGATGGATCAGGCAGTTGGTCATTCAAATAATGTTATTGTAGTTGGAAATTTAAAAATTGATACAAGCAAAAGACAAGTCTACAAAAACAATGAAAGAATCAGATTAACCGGAATGGAATTTAATTTGCTTGAGCTTTTAGTAAGTAACTCAGGAAAACCATTCTCGAGAGGAGATATCTTACAGCAAGTCTGGTCCTATCCGGCTGATCACAGAATAGACACCAGGGTAGTAGATGTTCATATAAGCAGACTGCGTTCAAAGTTAGAAGAGGATCCTGCAAATCCGGAATTAATTCTTACCTCGCGTGGAACCGGTTATATGTTTCAGAAGATTTAACTCCATGTTTTAATATAGTGTGTATGAACAAACCCAACGATAAAAAGTTCTGGTCAGGACGCTTTAGTAAAGATAGTGCTGAACTTCTGGACAGATTTAATTCAAGCTTAAGTTTTGATAAGAGGTTATATAAAGAAGATATTACCTGTTCAATAGCTTATGCAAAAACACTTGCTCACTGCAAAATAATATCCAGGCATGAATCTGATGAAATAATCCGTGGTTTAAATAAAATCTTTGAAGAAATTGAGATTGAAAAGGAAAAATGGTTTTGTGAAAACAAGAATGAAGATATCCATTCTGCCATTGAAAACAGACTGATAAATATAATTGGAGATATTGGTAAAAAACTTCACACAGGAAGAAGCAGGAATGATCAGGTTTCATGCGACATAAGATACTGGTTAAAAGAAGAAATAAAGCAAATTATTTCTTTATTAAAAACCTTAAGGTCTACATTTATCACTCTGGGAAGAGAATATTTCAAAACAATAATTCCAGGTTATACACATCTTCAGCATGCACAACCCGTTACATTAGGGCATTATTTTATGGCATATGAGCAAAAAATAAGCAGGGATATTCAAAGATTTGCTGAAGCACTGGAAAGAGCTGATGTTCTGACTTTGGGTTCAGGAGCACTGTCTGGAACCAGTTATCCAATCGACAGAAATTTCCTGGCAAAAATGCTTGGTTTTAAAAAGATTTCGGAAAATAGCATTGATGCAGTTTCAGATCGCGATTTTATAGCTGAATGTCTTTTTAATATTGTTCTTTTAAATGTACATTTAAGTCAATGGGCAGAAGAAATGATTTTGTGGAATACAGAAGAGTTTAAGTTTATTTTTATTTCAGATGCATATGCTACAGGAAGCAGTATGATGCCACAAAAGAAAAATCCGGATATTCCGGAATTAATCAGAGGAAAAACAGGAAGATTTATCGGTAATTTAACTGCGATACTTACCCTTTTAAAGGGCTTACCACAGGCTTATAACAAAGATCTGCAGGAAGATAAAGAACTGATTTTCAATTCTACAGATAATATAAAAATAATTTTAGAAATTACGAATGAGTTTTTGCAAAACATTACATTTAATACGGACAGAATGCTTGAGGCTGCAAACAGTAGCTTTATAAGTGCTACAGATATAGCTGACTACCTTACAAAAAAAGATGTGCCATTCAGGATAGCTCATGAAGTGGCAGGAAAGATAGTAGCTTATTGTATAGAAAGACAAAGGACATTTAAAGATCTGAGTATGAGCGAATGGAATACATTTCACAAATTGTTTGGAGATGATATTATAGAAAAAATAAAGATTGAATCCTGCATAGAATCTAAAAATGTTTATGGAGGAACTAATCCTCAACAAGTTTTACATGCAATAGACAGGGCAAATAAAAAGCATGAATAAACACAACCAAGCAATGATACTTGCAGCCGGAGTAGGCTCAAGGCTTGATCCGCTTACATCACAGCTTCCTAAGCCACTTTGCCCAATCTTTGGAAAACCTGTAATGGAACACATTATAGCTTTATGTAAGAAACACGGATTTATAAATCTTTCAGCAAACACACATGTAATGGCTAAAAAAATGTCTGAGCATTTTAAAGATATAAATAAAAAACTTGGAGTGAATTTGAATCTGATTTATGAAGATGAGCTTACAGGGGTAGCCGGTGGAATAAGAAGCTGTAAAAAATATCTTACTGATGATGTAATCCTGATTATTATGGGTGATGCTCTGACAGACACAGATCTAAGCTCCCTGTATGAAGCACATATAAATAGTAATTGTGCAGTAACTGCAGCTATTAAAGAAGTAAATGATACCTCTCAATACGGAGTGGCTGTAGTAGATAAAAATAACAGAATAATTTCATTCCAGGAAAAACCTAAAGCACAGGATGCAAAAAGTAACCTGGCAAATACAGGGATTTATTTTTTCAACCAAAGTGTTTTAAGTGAAATACCACCTGTAGAAGAAGCACTTAAGTTTGATGTAGCCACTGATCTTTTTCAAAAACTCATGTCAAAAAATATCCCTCTGCAGGGAATCAAGGTAAACGCATACTGGGCAGATATAGGAACTATAAAGCAATACAGAGAAAGTATTAAAGACATCCTTCACATGAAAGTAAAAATTGAAATTGATGCTGAAAAAACTTCTTATGGTTATAAAGCAAAAGGAGCAGTAATAGATCCATCTGTAAAAATTAAAGGCAGAGCATATATAGGTGATAATGTAAAAATCGGTTCAAATGTAACACTGATGGGTAATATTTACATTGAAAAAAATTGTACTATTGAATCAAATTCATATATAAATGACTCCATCATATGGCCAAATTCCTACATAAGTAAAAATGTAAAAATAATTAATTCTATAATTGGAAATAATTGTACTGTTCATGAAGATACTGAAATAATTTCAAATTCTGTATGGGCGCCGGAGACTGTGATAAAGAATGATACAAAACCAAGCATTATATTTTCATAATTCATGTTTTTAATCGGCACAATCGTAGGCACATTTGGAAATAAGGGAGATCTTAAAGTAAATCCTTCTATACATCCTGATAATTGCCTTTCATTAGTTAAATCAATTTTTATAGAAGATGAGGATGGAAGAAAGCAGGAATTTAATGTTATAAGAGCAAAAAAACACAAAAATATTTTTGTGTTTACCCTTGAAGGTATTGATGATATGAATGTGGCAGAGAATTTATCAGGTTTGTCTGTTTACCTTTCCACACTTGATTTTATTGAACTTCAAAAAAATGAATATTTTTATCATGATCTTGAAGGCATGGATGTTTACACCAGTGATGGAAATTTAATCGGTAAGGTAGATCACATTATGCAGGGTGGAAATGATATCTTAGTAATAAAAGATGAACATGATAAAGAAATTATGATTCCTTTTGCAGATGAGCTTATCCCTGAAGTAAACTTAAAAGAAAAGACAATAACTGTTAATGCTATAGAGGGATTGATAGATTAAGATAAAAATGTCTAACATTCGAGTTAAAATCTGCGGAATCACATCAGTCTATGATGCCAGGATGGTTTGTTCATTTCCTATTCATGCAATAGGTTTAAATTTTGTAAAAAGATCGAAAAGAAGAATAAGCTTACGAACTGCCAGGGAAATCTTAGCCAAGATTCCGCCGCTTATTGAACCTGTTTTAATTTTTGAAGATGAAAGACTTAGTGAGGTGATTTACACTGCTGCAACGCTTGGTATAAGTACTTTACAACTGCATGGCACTGAAACTGTTTCATACTGTCATGATTTAAAAAGATTTAACAAACATCTGAAAATAATTAAAGCACTCCCTACAAGAGAAGCATCAGTAAACCAGCTTAATGCATATAAAAAAGTCTGTGATTGTTTTTTACTTGATTCGTTTGACAGAAAAAATCAGATGGGCGGAACAGGTAAACCATCTGACTGGAATATTGCACAGGAAATAGTTTCAAAAACCAGACTGCCGGTAATGTTAGCCGGAGGACTTAATCCCTATAATGTAAACAGCGTTATCAAACGTGTAAAACCTTTTGGCATAGATGTAAACAGCGGTGTTGAATCCAGAGTCGGGAAAAAAGACAAAAGCATAATTGAAAGATTATTTGAAGAATTGAATTCGTGACACATCACCTTTCCGTTATAATAATTCTGTATGCAGCCTAAATCTTCAAAAGAAATCCGTGAATCCTGGATCAGTTTCTTCTCCAAAGAACATGCTCACAAATGTGTCTCAAGCAGCTCATTAATTCCTGATAATCCAACACTACTTTTAACCGGTGCTGGTATGGTTCAGTTTGTGCCATATTTTCTGGGCTTGAAAGAACCGGAATTTAAAAGAGCAGTAACTATTCAAAAGTGTGCACGCGTAGGTGGAAAAGATTCTGATCTGGAAAATATAGGCAGGACCTCGAGACATCATTCATTTTTTGAAATGCTTGGAAACTTTAGTTTTGGTGATTATTTTAAAGCTGATGCAATTCCATGGGCATGGGATTATGTAACAAGAGTTTTAGAACTTCCAAAAGAAAAATTAATTGTTTCTGTATTTAGCGGGGATGAAATTACACCATTTGATTCTGAAGCATTTGAGATCTGGAAAAAGCTTGGCTTAGATGAGAATAAAATTAAAAAAATGAGCAGAAAAGATGTTTTCTGGGGGCCTCCAGGTCCTACTGGTCCTTGTGGACCATGCTCTGAGATTTATTTTGACAGAGGGGACTCTTTTAAAAATCAGGATGAAAGGTTCCTTGAAATCTGGAATCTTGTTTTTATGCAATTTGAAAAAGATGAAGAAGGAAAATTCAAACTCCTGGCAAAAAAAAATATTGACACCGGAGCAGGTCTTGAAAGGATAGCACTTATATTACAAAATAAACCAAATACATTTGAGACAGATTTATTAAAACCAATCCTGGATGCTGTCTGTGAGGTAACAAAGGTAAAATACGACAGCAGAGACGCCTCGATGGTGCATCTCTATATAAAAATTATCACTGATCATATTCGATGTATATCATTTCTAACTGCAGACGGTATACGACCCAGCAATCTTGGCCGGGGTTATGTTCTTCGTATGCTTATAAGACGTGCTGCAAGGTTTGGATATTTGCTCGGGGTCAAAAAACCATTTTTATTTAAATTACTAAAAACAGTGAGTGATAATTATTCGGATTTTTATCCTGAGTTTGCAAAGAACTTAAACATAATTTCTGATGTTATAAAACAGGAAGAAGAACGATTTGGAGAAACAATTGAAAGAGGGTTGATTTATTTAGATAGCCTGCTCTCAAAATCAGGACAAATAATTTCAGGTGAAGAAGCATTTGATTTATACTCTACATACGGTTTTCCGCTTGAATTAACTGTTGATATTGCGGGTGAAAAAAACAAAATCGTGGATTTAAAAGACTTTGAAGCCGCCAAAGAAAAACATTCAGAAGTTTCAAATAAAGATATTTTTGCAGTAAAGCTTACAGATCAGAAAATCTACGGAGATTTATTAAAAGAATTCGGACAAACAAAGTTTTTAGGTTATGAGAAAGAAAAATGCGAAGCAAAGGTTCTCTCAATACTAAATTCAAGTGGTGAAAAGGTTGAAAAAATAAAAAAAGGAGAGAAAGGAGAAATTATATTAGACCAAACTGTTTTTTATGCTGAGTCCGGCGGTCAGGTCGGTGATCAGGGAAAAATAATTACTGATAACGCCACACTGTTTGTAAATGATACTCAAAAGTACGAAGGACTTTTTTCACATTCAGTAGAAACAAAATCCGGAGAAATTAAAGCAGGTGAAAAAGTTTCATGTATAGTTGACTTATTTAAACGTAACCGCACAAAACACCACCATAGTGTTACTCACCTTATGCACTCGGCACTTAGAAAAGTATTTGGAGAGAGCTTACAGCAGGCAGGATCAGAAGTAAATCATGAAAGAACAAGATTTGATTTTACTCTGGATCGCGGAGCAAAACCGGAAGAAATAAAAAAGATTGAAAGTATGGTAAACACCTGGATTCAAAAAAAATTACCTGTAGAAATAAAAGAAATGTCATTTAATGACGCTATAAAAACCGGTGCCCTGGCGTTTTTTGGAGATAAATACGGTGATCATGTTCGTGTAATAAAAATGGGAAATGGAAAAGATCTGGCTAGTGTAGAACTCTGCGGCGGAACACACGTAAAAAACACTGGTGAAATCGGTGGATTTAAAATTATTAAAGAAAGCTCAATAGCTGCCGGCACGCGAAGAATAGAAGCTGTTGCTGGTGAGGTTTTGAAAGAGTATCTTGAAAAACTTGAAAAAGAAAAAACAGTTAAAAACAAAGAACTGGAAGAAAAATATGAAAAATTACACAGGAAGCTTATTAAGCTGAACGCTGCAGGTGAATTACAAGAGACAAACAATCTGCAGGAAAAAATCTTACAGGCAGAAAAGATTATTACAAAATTAGAGACCAGTCAAAACATTGAAAAATTAAAATCCCAGGAAAATAAAATTCAAAAATTATCAAATGGTATCTTACTTTTTATTGCTGAGCCAGGCAACTATGGTAATGAAGCAATAAAAATATTCATAGAAGGAAAATTAAAAAATACTCCCGTAAAGACAATTCATGAATTGCCTCAACAAGAGGTAATAATAATCACCGATCTGACAGAAAAAAATAAATTAACATTCTATGCTGGTGTAACAAAAGATCTAATCCAAAAAGGTCTTAAAGCAAAAGACCTGGTAAATAAAATCGCTGAGGTTACAGGCGGAAAAGGCGGTGGCAGAGACGATTTTGCACAAGCAGGCGGAAGAGATGTTTCTAAGATAAAAGCAGCTTTGGAAACGGGATATGAATTAGTTAAACAGCTCATGTTAAACCACAACATCACTTAATTTGTTTTTTATTTCAAGGAACACATCCTGAGGTTCTTTTGTAGCATCAATTTCAATAAAATTATATTCTTTTGACATTTCATCCAGAATACTAATTAATTTTGTCTGGTAGTTAACAAAACTTTCATATAAATCTTCACCTAATTTAAGATCCATGCCTGACTCCCAGTGATTAAATCCTTTTGCTCCAAGTACACGCGGGATTAGATCACCAGGAGTAATCTTCAGATAAAAAATAATATCCGGTATAAGGGCTGTTCCATAAATTTCTTTTAACCATTCTCTGTCTACACCCCGAACTACTGCTCTGGCCATTAAGGAATAAATATAACGATCATTCAGTACAATAAACCCTGCTTTTAGAGCAGGTAAGATTTGTTTTTCAAATCTGTCAGCAAAATCCGTGGCATAAAATAAACTTAAGGTGATTGGACCTAAAGTATGTCCTTCTTTTGCTCTTTTAATTCCTTTTCCGGCAAGCTCAGATCTTGCAGCACCTGTATCAACTACAGCATAACTCTGGCTTTCCAGATAGGACCTCAACATTAATGCCTGAGTAGTCCTGCCAACGCCATCTGTCCCTTCAATAACAATTAACTTGCCAGGATAAACACTGGTTTCAAATTTATATGAATGTAATCCGTAAAAATCCAGTTTTGTCATAATTAAAATTACCCGTTAGAATATATAAGATCATAACATTATCAGAGGAACCAATGTTTAACGCATTTCTTATCTCTAAAAAGCTCTTAGGTAAATTCAAAATAAAGCAAAAGAATCCACTGGCTTTAAACTGTGAAAAGGTTACTGAAACTCCACGAGCATATAGTACAGCACAAATTAAAAGTGCTACAGAAAATATCCTGCTTGTAGATACTGAGGAAAATATTTTACCTGAAATAATCACAAAGTCTACAGAGTATCTCTTAAAAGATCTATTTATACAAATGCATCAGACTGGTTTATATAACAGACAATTCAAATTATGGAAATCACTTGCAAATATAATTGAAATTTCTGTATCAAGACTGCAGAAAGGATTGTTTAAAAAAAGTGAACTTAATGCTTATGTGATTGATTTTTTCATAGATCCAGAAGCTCAGTGTATCTCCGGTATTATAGATGAAAATAAAAACACTGACGAATTTAAAGTTTACTTAGACAGAGTAGTTTTTAGCAGTAATTTAAACAGGTTAAAAGGAATTTTTTATTTTTTAAACTATATGCCGGATGAGAATCTTGTTACAAAACTTAAATTTTGTACAAACTCACCTGATAAAATTTCAACATACGAATCAATACTATTAAAAACAAACGATGTCAGATTAAATGTCATTAGTTATCACAAAAATAATGAAAAATTTGTTTTCAAACACTTTTATCCTGAATTAAAGTTCGTTAAACATGAAGATGCTATAACATTACAGTAAACTTACAAACAAATGCCAGAAGACTTTGAAATTATTCCAGCAATAGATATTATGGACGGGAAGTGCGTACGCTTAACTCAGGGACAATATGACAAAGTAGAGGAGTTTTCAACTAATCCACAGGAAATGGCACAGAAATGGATTGATTCAGGTGCAAAAAGGCTTCATCTTGTTGATTTGGATGGTGCAAAACAGGGTTATCCTGTCAATTTTAATCTAATTTCTAAAATTACGAAAATCCCAAATATAAAAGTACAAATTGGCGGTGGGATAAGAACTGAGGAAACAATAAGAAAATATCTGGATGAGGGGGCAAGTTACATAATTTTAGGAACCAGGGCTTTTCAGGACAAAGATTTTTTTAAGCATGTACTGGGGCTATATGGTGAAAGGATTATCCTCGGACTAGATTTAAAAAATAACAGGGTAGCTTTGTCAGGCTGGCACCAAACAATTGAAATCAATCTCAATAATCTGGAAAATCATCTTGGCAATATAAAGCAAATCATTTATACCGACATCTCAAAAGATGGTACCTTAAGTGGTCCAAACCTTAAGTCTCTGGAAGAAATTGCAAGCTCAGTTAAGTCAAAAGTAATTGTTTCAGGCGGCATATCCAGCATGGATGACATCTTTGCAGTTTTAAAACTAAAGAAAGAAAAGCATCAAAATATATCAGGAGTGATTCTTGGAAAGTCATTGTACAAACAAAAAATTGACCTAAGGAAAGCCATAGAACTTATAAAAAAGAGTTTTTGAGAAGTACAGACACGCCATAGCGTGTCTGATAGTCGTTTATCGTGTCGTTTAGGTTTACCTCTTATGCAGACTTCGTGATCATAAATGTTATTTTTCTAAAACAGCGATTGACTAAATTCTAAAAAAACGTTACTTTGCTATTAAGGCCGGGTATAGATATCAAGGAAATTAATGAATGTAGTTGAAGAGTATTGTTAAGCAACATCAGTTACAAAAAATAAAAATATTAAAATGTTCAAAAAAAATCAAATCAAAAACAAAGATGACGTGATTGATAAACGCACTTATAATGCAGATTTGGCAATAGTTCCCACCTCTATATTAATCAATCAAACTTTGGCCAGATTAAGATTTTCATGTGAAAAGAAATTAAAATTTGTATCTGGACTGCGAGATTCATATAAGTTTAGATAAAAAATTTACCAAAAGAAAGGAGATAATAATGAAAAAGAAAGCTAAAAAGAAAGCAGCTAAAAAAACAGCAAAAAAAAGAAGAAGATAATTATATAAGTAGAAGCATGCTATAACATGCCTCTACTGCTTAATTTTCAGCCGTAGTGGGTGCTTTATTAGATATCCCTACGGCTGAGTCTTTATAAACTATATGTCTTCAATAATAATGATTTTAATAACTTTAGTTCAGGGTTATACCTTTTTAATGTTTGTTTGGGTGATTTTATCGTGGATTCCAGATTTAAAGTTTTCAGCATTTTACAGATTCCTTGATCGAATCTTTATGCCGTTTCTTGAACCATTCAGAAGAATTATCCCACCGATTAATGGCATTGATATATCTCCAATTTTAGGTTTTTTTGTACTACAAGTCATAACAACTCTTTTAGGACGGCTTTTATGAAATGAATTACAGCTATTTAATTTTATTTGCAACTTCCCTTATTTTCTCTCTAATTACTGGAAAATGCTTAATCTCCATACTTAAGTCCATAAATGCAAAGCAAATTATAAGAGAAGATGGCCCTTCTTCACATATAGCTAAAAAATCGCAAACACCAACAATTGGGGGGTTAATTTTTTTAATCCCTGTATTTCTGATAACCCTGGTTTATTCCATATTAAAAAAAGATTTTCTTACTTTGAATTTAAGTGTTGTACTTTGCACCACCTTTGTTATGGCATTACTCGGATTTATAGACGACTATCTTAAAATTAGAAAAAAACATAACAAGGGAATCTCCGGGTGGATAAAATTATTAATACAGCTTGTGGTAAGTTATTTAATCTTTCATATATATAAGGAAGGCGGAAGCCTTTTTTATCTTTTATGGTTCTTTTTTGTAATTGCTGGTAGTAGCAACTCATATAATTTAACAGATGGTTTAGACGGACTTTTAGGCAGCATTACTCTTACAGGTTTATTAGGATTTTTTATTTTGTTTTATCATACTGGTAAGTTTGAACTGTTAATCTTTTCAGTTATTTTTTTTGGAACATTGGTTGGTTTTTTATACTTTAACTGGTACCCGGCAAAAGTGTTTATGGGTGATACAGGAAGCCTGGCAATTGGGGGAGCTATTGGTTCGCTTGCAATTGTATCCGGGGCAGAGCTATTTTTAATCTGTTTTGCAACTATTCCAATTCTGGAAGCACTATCAGTAATTTTTCAGGTTATAAGCTGTAAATATTCAAAGAAATTTTTTGGAGTTGATAAAAGGCTGTTTAAAATGGCACCTTTGCACCATCACTTTGAATTAGTCGGATGGAAGGAAACAAATATTGTTACAAGATTTTGTATGTTTCAGATTATTTGTGTATTAATTGGAATAGTGCTGATTATGTCCTAATCCAGCTCCGGCATGAACACCTGTGACCCATCATTAAACGGGGATGTATTGTCTACAGAGATAATATCCAGAAAGTTATTTGTAAGCAAGAAAGATAAAATAGTAACTAATTTTCGTCTGTTATATCCAAGCTGATTAGCAATTTCACCAAGGGTTTTTACACCGTCTGTTGTCTGGAGAAATTCCTGATCTGCCTGAGCCAGATGAATTGTACCTTCTTCTTCTTCAGCTATCATCCTGGCAATTTCTTCCTGGGATTTTGCTTTTAAGACTGTTCTTGAATTAATTCCAAGCTTGCATAATTTTCTCCATCTTTCGTCATAGCGTGCACCAGTAAGAATTAAATCTTCTGTAGGTCGCTTAATTGTCTTTGGTCTTTGAACTGGAAGAGAGTAAAATGCAAATTTTCCAGTCAGCCATAAAAATATTTCATAAATTGCATCTTCACCGTCATATGTAAGTACATGAGCATCAATTACCTGACCATGTTCAAAATATATAATTCCATACAATGCACCTTTTTTTATTTGCAAAACTCCGTTTGCATTGCAGTCATTAAGCAGCTGAAGTATATGCACCAGATTGAATTCGGATAGTTCCCCGACTAAAACTGGTGCTGTCAAAACTTGTTGTGTAGTTGTTTCCATAGATATCTTCTAGAGATGTATCTGGCCGAATTAATATCTGACGAAAAGCCACATTATCCTGATTTATTAATAAAAAATAGGGCTTCTCTTGATAAATTTGCCACAAAAAGCTTAAAATCAAACTGTAATATAAAAAATAGGGCTAGTCCTACTATGCAAAAAATTTTAATCAGCGGATATATCGGCTTTGAAAACTTTGGTGATGAAGCTTTGCTTCATGTTCTAATTAAATACCTTGTAGAACTTGGTATTCAAAGACATGATATAACCGTCTTGTCAAACAAGCCAGATGTTACATCAAGTACTTATAATGTAAATGCTATAAACAGGTGGAATTTCTTTGATGTATTTAATGCTTTGCTTAACCACAATAAATTAATTTTTATAGGAGGAATATTTCAGGATAAAACAAGTTTTAAAAGTTTTATTTATTATTTTTTACAGCTTTTTTTTGCAGGATTATTCGGAAAAGAGGTTACATTTTTTGGGACAGGAATCGGTCCATTTCAAAGAAATATCTCACAAAAATTATTTAACTTTGGATTAAAGTCTGTAAGCCTCATGACAGTAAGGGATCAGGCTTCTGCAGAATATATTCCACATAGTAATAATGTACTTATAACCTGTGATCCTGCATGGGACATGGAAGCAGATTATTCTTTTCAAAGACTAATAAAAGGGATAAACTGGCAGCTTCCGGTACTTGGGATCTCACTTAGAAACGATAAATATCTAAAAAGCAGTCATATACTAAGTTTTGCTGACAAACTCTCCAGGATTATAAATGGCATGAAAGACTGGCAGATAGTTCTCATACCATGCATGCCTCAGGAAGACTCACCAGTTTTGTATGAACTGCAGGATCTTACAATAAAAAAAGTAAATGAACCAGGCAGAATAATTATGCTTGAAACATTTCCATATCTTTCAATTCCACAACAAGCCGGTGTACTGGCAAGCTGTGATGCAATGATTGCCATGAGATATCATGCTCTTTTAATTTCACTGTCAAACGAAAAACCTGTTTTTGGATTAATTTATGATCAGAAGGTTAAATCACTTCTGGACTTTGCATCTCAGGTAGGAATTGGATTTAAGGATGATATTGATCAACCCTGGAATTACTTCTGGCAAAACATGCAACACTCAATTGAAAAAGCAAAATTGGCAAAAAAGAAAGCACATGAGTTAAATAAAAGAAATATTGAAATGTTAAAAAAGTTTCTGGGGTAACTTGTAAGATAAAAAAATGCGCAAAAGAGTATTAAATCAGCCTATTGACACTTTTACTTTAGATGAAGTGGTATTCTTTGCAAAAATGGCTTTATCAAATCCAAAACAGTTAAAAATAGTCACTCTTAATCCTGAGATGATTGTAAATGCTATGAAAAATATTGAACTTCAGGCTGCAATAAACAATGCGAATCTTATTGTTCCGGATGGAACAGGAATAGTATGGGCATTTAAAACCCTAAACAAAAACGACCTGGCAAAAATAGAACGTGTTCCTGGAATTGAACTTGCAGAAAAGATCTTAGAATCTGCAAATGAATTAAAAAAGAGAGTTGCTATTTTTGGCAGCACCCGAACAATCATTGAAAAGGCAGCTGCAATAATGCAGAATAAATATCCAGACATAATTATTGTAAAAACAACAGACGGTTATCACGGGATTGAAAAAGATTTACAGGTTGCAGAAGAAATTGCAGATGAAAATCCTGACTTAATTTTAGTAGCTCTTGGCAGTCCAAGACAAGAAATCTGGATAAACAAACACTCTGATTTTTTCCCAAAAAGCATTTTGATTGGCATTGGTGGAAGTCTGGATGTCTGGGCTGGAAAGATAAAAAGAGCCCCAAGATGGTTCAGGGATAATAATCTGGAATGGTTTTACAGAGTAGTTTCCCAGCCAAAAAGAACAATAAGAATTTTAAAATCACTGCCACAATTTGTGTGGATGGTTTTTAAATCTTCACTCCAAATAAAACAGGATTTCTAAGTGCCTGAATTTTTGTAGCAATGGAAAGCAATGTCTTTGTAACAAAAATTGCTGAGAACATACTGACTAAAACACCGATTGCCAGGGTAATGGCAAAGCCTCTGACAATACCGGCTCCAAAAATTAAAAGCACAAAGCAGGCTATTAATGTGTTTATATTACTGTCAAAGATACTGCTAAATGCTCTTTCAAAGCCAGCATCAATTGCATTAAAAAAACTTTTTCCTGCTTTTAATTCTTCCTTGGTACGTTCAAATATAAGAATATTTGCATCTACTGCCATACCAATACTGAGTATGAAACCAGCAACGCCAGCTAAGGTAAGAGTTACTGTCTGTTCAAATATTGCAATAGTAACCAAAGTGTATAAAAGCAGTGCAAAACCAGCTATTAAACCCGGCAATCTGTAGAAAAGAATCATAAATATAATCACAAACAATATTCCGTACAAACCTGCATGAAGACTTTTATCTATAGAATCCTGTCCAAGAGTAGCACCTACAGATCTTTCCTGAATAATTTTTACAGGTGTAGGCAGTGCACCGGCATTTAACTGAACAGCAAGATCCTGGGCCTCTTCTGCAGTAAATCTGCCTTCAATTTGTCCCTCACCTCCAGTAATAGCTGAACGGACTATAGGGCTGGAAATTAATTTTCCATCTAAAAATATTGCAAGAGGTTTCTCTATTAATCTCTCAGTTAGTTTTCCGAACTTTTCAATTGCCGGACCTCTAAGTGAAAATGCAATTAACCAGTTTCCTGCACCATCCGTAACTGCCTGAGCTTTTTTAAGATCTTTTCCTGTAATCCCGCTTGAATACCAGATATATTGATCTGGTTTATCAATATCAATCTTATCTCCTGGTTTTTTATCTATGTATTTGGCAGGTTCCTTAAATTCTAAAAATGCGGTTTTTAAAAGTCTTCTTTTTACAATTTCCGGATCTGCTCCCGGGATTTCTACCAGTATCCGATCTTTTCCCACCTGCTGAACAATTGCTTCTGTAGTACCTGAGGCATTTACCCTGTTTTCAAATACCTTAATTAACCCGGCAATAACATCTTTGTTTACTTCTTTTACATCGGGGCCAGTCAGTGCCTGAAATGTAAGCTGCGCGCCACCTACCAGATCTAATCCAAGTTTAAGCTGAGATAAAACTGTAATAAAAGAGTTTGTAAAAATTACCTGTGATCCTTTTATTTTGGTATCTATTTCTTTTATGGTCTGATTGGAAACATTTTTTTCCTGTTTAAACTTTTGCATTGGATCTTCAGCAGGAGTTTCATTTAAACCAACTACAGTTTCAGTTAGAATTAGTTCTTTTTGTAATCTAGCCTGAGAAAGTTCTGACTCTAACTGCTTAAGATGTTTATAAGAGCTGGTAAAATAAACAGAAAAGAAAGAAGAAAAAGAAACAATAAAAGTAATTATTATTATAAAAAGACGTAAGTTTCTTTTAAAGAATCCCATAAGTTTTTAGGATAACATAATTTTAAATTGTGGGGATATTTCATATAGATTTAGCCTGTGCTACACTTTGATAAAAAACATAAAAAGAAATAGCCACAATTGCGTTAAAATACTCATATGCCGCCTTCAGAAATACTAATTGCGCCATCAATACTCTCTGCAGATTTTTCAGATTTAAGAAATGAAATTAAAAAAGTAGAAGATGCCGGCGCTGACTGGATTCATGTAGATATTATGGATGGGCAGTTTGTACCGAATATTACTATCGGTGCACCGGTAGTAAAGTGTATAAGACAAATCACAAAACTGCCGCTGGATGTTCATTTAATGATTATTGATCCTGATAAACACATAAAAGATTTTGCATCTGCCGGAGCAAACATTATTACTGTTCATGCTGAAGCATGTGCTCATCTTCAAAGAACACTTTCTTACATTAAAGAACTTGGCTGTAAAGCAGGTGTTTCATTTAATCCTCACACACCTGTAGATTCTTTAAAGTATGTTTTAGAAATCGTTGATCTTGTTTTAGTAATGACTGTAAATCCTGGATTTGGCGGACAAAAATTTATTAGTTCCGTGGTTCCAAAAATATCTGA